>ERZ791611.47-NODE-47-length-134502-cov-14.025110_pt1 | contig 134502 bp, 108 predicted proteins | sample MGYA00510275_ERZ791611 | MGnify/ENA primary metagenome ERZ791611 (study PRJEB30046, sample SAMN00791912) | human gut metagenome | study: EMG produced TPA metagenomics assembly of the A metagenome-wide association study of gut microbiota in type 2...
GCTGGGCCAACACCCTGCCAAGAAAAATACTCGGCTATAAGACACCCGAGGAGTGCTTTAGGGAAGAAATGCTTGCAGCACTTACTGCATAAAGGTTCGCCGGGTGTTCAACTTATTATTGCAATTCGGGCTTTTTTATTTCGTCGTTCTCGATAACTCAACGACCACTTAGTGGTTGTTTTCGCTTCCGTATCGCGACGACTTGGTTATTATAGCGTACCTTTTCGAAAGTCGTCAACCCTTTTTTTGCAAATTTTTAAACTTTTTTAAAAATCCGAACGTTATAAATTTATTAGCATTTTAACGTCCGATATATATAGAATAGTATATATAGAACAATCATTTTTTGTTCGTTATTTTCTACTGTAACTTCCCCTTCAATCTCCCCCAACTTAACCCTACCATCTATAAAAAAAGGATAAACCTTTATAACAACTCGATAAATTTTTCCCAAGCAACACGACAATCCAACCTAAAAATTCTAAAATTTACTTTCTCCCCAACAAACAAGATATAAAAATTTCGCTAAATAACATCCATACACCAGCGCGAGCGCAGCAAGCGCTACCACATAAGACTCCACCTAAATAACATCCACCCTCCAGCGCGAGCGTAGCAAGCGCTACCACATAAGGCTCCACCTAAATAACATCTAACTACCAGCGCGAGCGCAGCTAGCGCTACTACATAAGACACTACCTAAATAACACCCATCCCACCAGCGCGAGCGCAGCAAGCGCTACCATACGCCCTAAAACTTCGGGAAGAATTGTCGGTACAACACCTGTATATGCACTAAATCCACAATCCCTTTAACCGTACCGACAATTCTTCCCATGTTCTATCACAACGTCCCCCTCTAGGCACAATGTTGATGCTTTTCCTCCACACTTAATGCTGTAGCGACTGGCGGCATTGTGTTGGTGCATTTTGTTCAACTATCTATGGTATAAAAGCCGCTCTAGGGCCATACTTACCGAAAGGCCAGCGACGTTACAATCGACCGGCAAAGAGCAACCTATATAAGCTCGGATTTTATGTCAGGTTTCGGTAAGCTCTAACATAGTGGAAAAGCAAAGATCCCTTTGAGTTTAAGTGGAGAAAACATTGCGTTAGCGTAGTTTTCGGAACTTAACTCAAAGGGATCGACCCACAATATGAACTTACGAAACCTGACAAAAATCAAAGCAAATACAGAAAATCCTTGCCGGTTGATTGTAACCGCTGACCACCCGCGTCAAATATGGCACTATGCGGCTTTTATACCGTAGCGCGGTCTGATAACAAAATGGTACAACACAAGTGCCACCAGCGCTACCCCTGCATTTAAAAGATACATGCCAGTAAAACCTAAAGACTCAATAGCCAAACTCAACAACAACGAACCAAGGCCTACGCCAATATCGAGAGACCAAAAATACGTTGCCGTTGCGGCGCCAGCACGCTCCGGCTTTGCCGCCTGTACACCCAACGTCTGGAACGCCGGTGCGATAGCCCCATAACCGAGACCAATCACCGCGCCACTCACAATAATCCACAACGCAGACGTAGAAAATGCCAATGCAACGAGTCCAATAATATACACCACATACCCTGGATAAATCAAATAATCCGGGCCCAAATTATCATACGCACGACCAACCCACGGACGCGTTACCACTATAACCAACGCGAAAGCAATAAAAAACCAACTTGCCATCGTGCCAATGCCTAACGACGTCATCAAAATCGGCACAAACACCAATACCCCGGAATACGTAAAACAAGCAAAAAGACCCATTACAGACCACGGAATTGTCTTACGTTCAAAAATACGATCAAAATTCCACGGACGCTTCGGGCGATGTGGCACCGCCGCCATCTCCTTACTTAACGGCTTAAAATTAGCCGCTATAACCGCCAACAACGCTACAATCGACAAAAACATAAACGTAGCTGACGTGCCCCACTCCTGGAACACCGTAAGCCCCAAGAAAGGACCAATAACCATGGCAATATTAACCGCTACCGAGAAATAACCAATCCCTTCCCCTTTTCGCGTCTTAGGCAATACAAGTACCGCTACCGCAGCTACCGCCGTAGTGCCCACAGCAAAAATAGCGCCATGTAACAAACGTAAAATATACACCATCTGCAACGAATGGATAAAATCAAAACCAATCATAACGATGAGGAACAAAACCGTCGTTACCAACAAAACAACCCGTTTATTAACCCCATCGATTAACTCGCCTGCAAATGGACGACAAATAACAGTCCCTAACTGGAAATACATCATCGCCATCCCGGCGGCAAATGCAGTACCTCCAAATGAATTCGTAATAATCAACGGCAAAGCAGAAATCAAAATATACTGCGCCATGTAAAAGAAACAACTACTCGTACTAAACCCTATAAACTGTGGTGACCACAACGACTCTTTTTGCTGTTCTGGCAAATCTATCCGCTCCCTTTCACTAAAGCTTCATGCACGCTATAAAAAAACTAACTAAAGTCACTTAAGCCAATAAAAAATATGTTGCATCATAAGACGCAACATATCTTTCTTTACATGTTTTATTATACGCTCAGGTCTTTAAAAACTCAAGATGTAGACTGTACGACCTTTCTTCTATATCTATAGAATTAATTAATGCCCCACTTCTGCATCAATTTATCATACGTGCCATCCTTCTTGATATCTTCCATTACCTTCTGTACCTTATCAAACAAGTCTTTATTATCCTTACTGAAGCCAAGACCCATCGTCTGTTTGCTAATCGGTTCCGACACTAACTTCGCATTGCTGTCCGGCGTAGTCTTCAAATAATACTTAGCAACCGGAATAGCCGTTAACACCGCATCAGCACCGCCCTTTTGCAATTCCAACAGCGCATCGGAATTGTGGTCGTATTCGCTGATTTTACCAACGCCTTCAATCTTGTGAGTTGCTACCGAGCCGGTAGTACCCATCTGAACGGCTACCCGTTTACCCTTAAGGTCAGCAATCGTCTTAACGTCGTTGATGTTCTTAGCCACCAAAATGCCAAGACCGGAATTATAATACGGGATGAAATTGATCTTTTGTTCACGTTCCGGCGTAATAACCATGCCGCTGGCAATCATGTTAATTTCACCGGTTTGTATGGCCGGAATCAACCCATCGAAGGGAATGCTCTTTATTTCAACCTTCATATTAAGACGCTTACCGATTTCGTTAGCCAAGTCAATATCGAAGCCTTGGTAATTCTGGGCGCCGCCTTCCTTCATGAATTCAAAGGGCATGTACGTCGGATTCGTGCCCACCTTCAACACCTGCTGCTGCGAAGACGTGGACGCCGATGCCGTTTTCGTATCGCTACCGCAGCCGCCTAACAAGGCCGCACCGCCTATCATAACTGCGCCTAACAGCGCTGTTGCCATCACTTTATGCCATTTCTTTTGCCACAACATAGTCATCGCTCCCTCTGCTCCTCTACGGCTCTCTCAACACGCCATAGCTCTCAAATACAGTGCCTTAATAGATAATTGCGTATATGCTATAACTCTTTCTGTATAATTATGAGTTAATATGTGTATTATAATACATCTCTTAGGTATAAACGTCAAGAGGCAAAACAATGATTTTACAAAAAGAAAATGACCGCCTTTATCGGTACCCGGCCAATGGCCTAAGTACCAACAAAAACGGTCATTTATGCATTATATTATGCGTTAATCAAGAACTACGAGCTTACGCTTTCGTCTTAGCCACCTGATTACGCGCATCCTTGCGGTTGTGGCTCTTCCAAATGGACCACAAAGAGGTAGCAACACAAATGGAGGAGTATGCACCACTGATGAAACCAATGATCATGCACAGTGCGAAGTTTTTCGTCGTATCGCCACCGAAGAAATACAAGGACAAGCACGCAAATAATACGGTCGTCAACGTATAGCAACTACGGTGAATACTCTGGGCAATACTTGCATTTGCCAAGTCGGCAAAGGTATCCGTACGCTTATGAGTATGCGTATTTTCACGAATACGGTCGAAAATTACGACAGATTCGTTCATGGAATAACCGATAACTGTCAAAATCGCCGCCAAGAAGGACGCATCAATTTCCAACTGGAAGAAGGAGAATACGCCTAATACCATGATCAAATCATGGAAAATAGCGGCCAAGGACGACAAGGCTACACGGAATTCGAAACGGAACGAAATGTACGCTGCCAAAGCCAAGAAGGCGATAGCCAAGTTCGTCAACGCATGCTGCGTTACTTCGGAACCGATAACGGCACCGATGGATTCAACACGTTTAACATCGTTAGGACCAACGTTTTTCGTCAAGCTATCAATCATAGCCTTACTTTCCGAAGCATCCAAATTACGAGTACGGATGATAACGTCGTTACCTTCCGTAGTGGACGAAGAACCGGACAACTGGATAACAGAGTTTTCCAAATTGAACTGCTTCAAATCGTCACGAACCTGCGATACCTGTACATTCTGCTTGAACTGCAATTCGACGATAGTACCACCGGTGTAATCGATGCCCAAGTTAAAACCGCGGACGAACATAGAAATAATACTGATGATAACCAGTATGGAAGATACGGTAAACCACCAACGATGATGGCGAATAACATCAAAGCGCATTATTTCTTACCCCCTTTCTTATAGAGGTCAATCGTCACCTTAGGCGACACGTTAGCCCCATACCAGAAGGGATGATTTGTAATGTGGCAGTTAATGAGCATGCGCAGCAAGGTACGGCTCATAGTAATAGCCGTAAACATACTTACGATAACCCCTAATGCCAACGTAATAGCGAAGCCCTTAACCGTACCGGAACCCAACACGATGAGGATTACAGCGGTAATCATAACGGACGTATTCGCATCAAAAATCGTGGAGAACGCACGACGGAAACCAGATTCCATAGACATGCGCAGAGTCTTACCGTCAAACACTTCTTCCTTGAAGCGTTCGAAGATAAGGATATTCGCGTCAACAGCCACGCCCATTGACAAGATAATACCGGCGATACCTGGTAGCGTCAGTGTCGCATTCAATACCCATGGACTGAGTATTAACAGCAAAATCATAACGTATACGAGCAACGCCATGGTCGCCACGAAACCGGACAAACGATAGAGCAGAATCATGAATAAAACGATAGCTGCAATACCAACGGCGAAGGCCATAACGGATTTGTCCTTCGAGTCCTGACCAAGGGTCGGGCCAACAGTACGAACTTCCAAGACCTTAACCTTAACCGGCAACGCACCGGAACGGAGCAAAATTGCTAAGTTTTTAGCTTCTTCCAAGGTTTTGCTACCCGTAATCTGTGCTTTACCGCCCGTAATCGGTTCGTTAACAACCGGGTTCGTCAATAATTCACCATCAAGGTAAATGCCGATGTGGCGGCCTACGTTCTGTTCAGTTAACGTAGCGAACTTTTTAGCACCTTCGTCGGTGAAATCAATACCTACGGAGTACTGCTTGTTCTGACCAATCTGTTCCTTCGCATCCTTTAAGTCATTACCGGTTAAGGCTACGTTACCCTGTTCATCCTTGAACTGCATAACAGCCGTTTTACCGATAGTCTTAATAGCCTGGTCCGGATCATTTACACCTGGCAATTCGATAATAATACGGTCCTTACCTTCACGCTGAATCAACGGTTCCGTAAGACCCATTTCGTTGATACGACGACTCAAGATTTGGATTACTCGATTCACCGCATCATCGGTTACTTTGTTATCACCGGAATCCTCCGCCTGGAGCACGATATGCGTACCACCTTGCAGGTCAAGGCCCTGCTTGATGGACTGTGCCAGCGGTCCGATGAAATAAATAAATACCGCTAAAATAACAGCAATCGCAGCTATAAATTTGGCGGTTGCCTTACTGTTCAAATGTATTCCCCCTTCTGAAACCTTGAAGGCTTACACAATAGCAACGATACGGTCCGTTACGACAGCGTGCATGCGCTTGTCATGCACGTCCATCGGCAATGGCTCGTCTACAATCTGAAATTGCCAAGCCACGCCATAGCACCGTTCATTGGGCACCATTGCCAAAAAGCGATCGTAATAACCGGCTCCCATGCCTAAACGGCCTCCTTCTAAATCGAAGGCCACCCCTGGCACTAAGATAAAATCCAGTTCTTCCGCCGAAATTCGCTGAGCCGGCTCCTGAGGGACGCGAATTTTCAGCACCCCTTCAGTAACCTTGTCCAACGATGTTAAGCGAACCGCCGCCATGTCTGTTTTTGTTAAGCAAACCGGCACATATACTTCCTTGCCGGCTTGCAAGGCCACCTCGATAACACCATCCAAATCAGCTTCACCGGGCATGGCTAAGTACGCCATAATCCGCTGTGCTTTTTGAAACTCCGGAAGCGATGTAATCTGGGCCGTTAAAGCTGCCTTGCGCGCCGCTGCCTTACCATCCTGCGCCTTTTCCAGGCGTAAGGACTTCATAGCTCGGCGCAAGTCTTGCTTATCCATTATTTTTCATCCTTGCCGAGAACGCGAGCGATACCGGAACGGGTCAATTTGATTTCCGTTTTTTCAGCGATCTGTAAGGTTACAAAATCTTCGCTTACGGACGTAATTTCACCGTAGATACCACCAATCGTGACAGCCTTCTGACCTTTCTTGAGGCTGTTCAACAATTCGTTACGCTGTTTCTGCTGCTTCTTCTGCGGACGGTACAACAAGAAATAGAAAATAACCACCATCAACAAAATGGGCCAGCCAGCCTGAAACAATTGCTCTAAATCTGCCATTCTTCTTCACCTCCAAATAAGCTATATCTATCTTTCAGCGCTCCCCCGTCGACCGTCCTCGGCCCGGGGCCGCAGCGATCTTTGTAGATGCTACACGCTGCTATTTACCATAGGATGCCCAGAATTCCTCGCGGAATGCCGGGAAGCGGTCCTCTAAAATAGCGGCGCGCATGTCGCGCATGAAATTCAAAAGGAAATACAGATTGTGATAGGACACTAAGCGGAATGCCAAAATTTCCTCTGCCTTATACAGATGACGGATATACGCGCGCGAATAATTGCGGCACGTATAACACTGACAGCCTTCCTCAATGGGGCCCCAATCACGGGTATAGGTTGCATTCTTAACGGTTACGCGGCCTTTGCGGGTCATGGCCATGCCATTACGCGCCACGCGAGTCGGGAATACGCAGTCAAACATATCCACACCGCGCGCTACCCCTTCTACCAGGCAGTCCGGCGTACCAACGCCCATCAAATACCGCGCCTTGTTAGTCGGCAATAACGGCGTCGTGTGTTCCAAAATGTCATACATCAAGTCGTGCGGTTCCCCTACGGATAAACCGCCGATGCTGTAACCGTCAAAATCCATCGCTACCAGCTCGCGAGCACTGCGGGTGCGCAAATCCTTGTACATCCCGCCTTGGACGATACCAAACATGCCCTGCGTCGGCGATGTATGTGCCTTGCGGCAACGTTCAGCCCAGCGCGTGGTGCGCGCCGTGGAACGATTCGCATAATCGTGGTCCGCCGGGTACGGAATGCATTCGTCAAAGGCCATGGCAATATCCGAGCCTAACTGTTCCTGTACATGAGTGGCAATTTCCGGCGATAAGAACTTCTTAGACCCATCAATATGAGACCTAAAGGCAACGCCTTCTTCTGTAATCTTACGCAAATCGCCTAAGCTAAATACCTGAAAGCCACCACTATCCGTTAAAATACCGCCGTCCCAATTCATGAAGCGATGGAGCCCACCGGCTTCTTCTACCAAATCGGAACCGGGGCGCAGGAACAAATGATAGGTGTTGCTCAATATAATCTGAGCACCCATTTCCTTCAATTCTTCCGGAGCCAAGGTTTTTACCGTTGCTTGCGTACCAACCGGCATGAACATCGGCGTTTTAAACGTGCCATGCGGCGTGTGCAAGAGCCCGGCTCTGGCGCCGGTATGGGGACATTCTTTTTGTAATTCGTAGGTTATAACCAAAAAAGTGCCTCCTTATCTATGAAACCTATCAACTACACATTATATCATAAATTTCTAGCTGTACCTAGAGTTAGCCTGTTTTCTTATGACAAAACTACTGTCATCGTTTTGTAAAATTCAACAGAAAATTTAGCGAATAAACATAGCGTCGCCGAAGCTAAAGAACCGATATTTTTCCTTCACCGCTTCTTTGTACGCAGCAAGACAATGTTCGCGGCCTGCCAAGGCGCTAATAAGCATTAACAGCGTGGACTGGGGCAAATGGAAATTCGTAATGAGCGCATCCACCATTTTGTACGTATACCCCGGATAGATGAAGATATTCGTCCAGCCGTGACCTGCTTTTAACACGCCATCGTCGCCGGTAGCCGATTCCAGCGTACGAACCGACGTAGTCCCAACCGCAATGATCCGCTTTCCATCGCGGCGCGCTTTATTGATGGTGTTCGCCGTTTCTTCGGTGACCACATAGTATTCGCTGTGCATTTCGTGGTCTTCAATGTCTTCCGCGGACACAGGACGGAACGTACCGAGGCCAACGTGCAAGGTCAAGAACGCCAAGGTTACCCCTTTGGCACGTAATTTTTCCAAAAGCTCCGGTGTGAAATGAAGGCCCGCCGTCGGTGCGGCTGCAGACCCCTTCTTATCGGCATAGACCGTCTGGTAGCGGTCCTTGTCCTCTAGCTTTTCATGAATATACGGCGGCAACGGCATTTCGCCAATTTCTTGAATAATATCATCAAACACACCATCGCAACTGAATTCCACAATACGACCGCCAAAGGACGTCTTGTCGATAACGGTTCCCTTAAGGCGTTCATCAAACACGATAACCTGGCCAATTGGGCATTTCTTGCCCGGTTTTACCAAGCATTCCCAGCGATTTTCGCCGCACGGCGTAAGTAACAATACTTCAACCTTCCCGCCACTGCCTTCGCGCTGTCCATAAAGACGTGCGGGGATAACCTTCGTATCGTTAAATACGAGCACATCACCATCCGACACTTCGTCCACAATATCATAAAAATGGGCGCGATGACTCACTTCACCGGTCACCTTATCAAGCAACATGAGGCGCGACGTATCACGCGGTTCCACCGGATGCTGGGCAATAAGCTCTTCCGGCAATTCATAATCAAAATCCGTAACCTTCATGGTCTAATCTAACTCCTTTTATTTCATCTGCTACAACAAGCCTACTAAACTGCAAGCGTCAAGCCGCTTCTTAGTACAGCTGCTGCAGCTTCGTTCCCGGGTAATAGTGAAGCAATATGGTTTGGTAATAATTGTCACTATGGGGACCGGATTCAGCCATAGCGGCGGCGCCCCACTGGGACAGCCCTAAGCCATGACCCCAACCATAGCCGCGAATATACACGCGGTCATTGGCGGACCTAAACGTATGATACGCTTTCGGATTTTTAAACTGATCCGCCGATGTAGGCGGCGTTACATTTACATAAAAATCAAACAGTGTTGATTTGAGCCCGAAAATAGCCTGTAACTGTTCACCGGTTACTACGAGGCTACGAGCAGACCCAACCAATACGGCTTGCTTAATGCGACCCGACACGCCGCGGTCCGGCGTATTCATGGGGCGCTGACGCAAGGTACTAAGCTGAATCTGCTTCAACGTGCCCACATCTTTACCGGCTGCACGCAGCTTCTGCTCCATAGACTGACGCGTTAACGCCACCGTCCACGCCGACGTATCTGCATTATGCGAATAATCCTTCACGCCGCGCAAATACGGCACATTACTGCCCCACACGTTGACGGAATCTTCCGTATAGCCGCCGCCATCACTGTGAAATAACGCTTCAATGGGCGCATTATTGTAGGTCAATACTTGGCCCCGCGTGTCATCAACAGCGACGTTAGTGGACGCATATTCGCCACCTTGACCAAGATACACCTGATTGTACGTGCTAGGACGAATGTCGTAAGCCTTGCCTTTATTCTGCGCCATCGTGTACAGCGCATAAGAACGAGCCGCTACGGCCTGGGCTTTTAACGCTGCTGCCGGCCAAGACGGCACTGCTTCTTGCGGCACAACGCCATATAAATACTGCTCTAACGGCACTTCATTGATGAGTAACATCGAATTGCCATTGGCAACGACCTTAATGGCGCCGCGGTACGTGTGACTACCAACGGTAACGCCGGCTGGTTCTTTACCAACCCAGGTGCGGACGTAAACCGTAGAGCCTACAGGCTTATTGTTAATGGTGATAAACCCGTTGCGCGCTGCCAACACCGGATCCGTACCGGTTACACCGCGCTGCCACGGATTGTTATTGGCGTCATACAAAGACACAATACCGGTGCCACTCGCAGTCCATGGCGTGGTGCGCGTGCCTAAGAGCACGCGAATAGGCGGACCGTATTCCTTCTGTTCCTTATACGGAATCGGCACAGCCCCAATCTTATCATACTTCTTCGCCGTATCCGGACGAACGGCTTGGGCCGTCGTCGTTGTTTCCTTGCCGCGAATCAATTCCGTTTCCGCCTTTGTGGTGCTACCTTCCTTAGTAACTACAATCGGTGCAGCGGAAACATGGGATGCCACAGTTACCGGTAACCATCCGAGCAAGCTAACCGCTACAGCCGCCCAAAGCCATGTTCTCTTCTTCTGACTCATAGGCCCTCCTTCTGTGGCGGCGTCAGGCCTAAATGTTCATACGCCGCTTTCGTTACAATGCGGCCGCGATTGGTGCGGGCCAATAAGCCGAGCTGCATCAAATACGGTTCGTAAACATCTTCGATGGTTTCCCGTTCTTCACTGACGGAAGCGGCAATAGTATCAATGCCAACAGGACCACCATCAAATTTTTCAATAATAGCGCGCAACACGCGACGGTCGATGCGATCAAGACCTAAGGAATCCACATCGAGGCGGCGCAACGCTTCGTCCGCAATTTCACGAGTAATGATGCCATCGCCTACGACCTGGGCCACGTCACGAACACGCTTCAAAAGACGGTTCGCAATACGCGGGGTACCACGAGAGCGGCGCGCAATTTCCGTTGCCCCATCGGCTTCGACAGGAATGGCTAAAATATCGGCCGCACGCGTTACGATAAACTCCAGCTCCGATTGCTTGTAATATTCAAGACGACTAATAACGCCAAAGCGGTCACGTAACGGACCGGCCAAGGCGCCGGCCTTCGTCGTAGCGCCTACCAAGGTAAACTTCGGCAAATCAATACGCACGGAACGAGCGCTCGGCCCTTTCCCGATGATAATATCCAGCGCATAATCTTCCATAGCGGAGTACAATACTTCTTCCACACTGCGAGACAAACGGTGAATTTCGTCGATGAAGAGTACATCGCGGTCGTCTAAGTTCGTCAACAGCGCTGCCAAATCACCAGCGCGCTCGATGGCCGGACCGGACGTAATGCGGAAATTAACACCTAACTCGTTGGCAATAATGCCGGCCAGCGTCGTTTTACCAAGGCCTGGCGGACCATATAATAGCACGTGGTCTAAGGCTTCCTGGCGCTGCTTAGCAGCTTGGATGAAAATGGATAAATTTTCCTTCGCCGCCTTCTGACCAATATATTCTTTGAAGTAGCGGGGACGAAGACTGTACTGCCACGTATCCTCGTCGCGCTCATCACTATTTACTAAGCGTACTTCCTCGTCCATGCTTACCTACCTTTCCCTAGCTCAGCTAATACGGCACGTAACAGCTTCGGCACATCGCGCGTGCCGTCGTCGAGACTGGCCAATACATCGGCAAATTCCTCCGTCCGATACCCAAGACCAATCAACGCATCGGCTACCTCGCCGGCAGGACCAGCCGGTACGGCTTGAACCGGTTTCGCCGTACTCTTCGTGCCTACCATTACAAAGCCGGCAATCTTATCCTTAAGCTCTAAGACTAAACGTTCGGCAGACTTTTTGCCAATGCCCGGGAGCTTAGTGAGCGTCGTTATTTCACCATTCAAAATGGCCTGACGAATACCGTCGGCCGACATGCCCGACAAAATACCGAGGCCCACTTTCGGACCAATGCCGGATACGGAAATAAGCAAAATAAACAAATCATATTCCGTTTGCGACGCGAAGCCATAGAGCTGAATAGCGTCTTCGCGCACGTTCATATACGTGTACAGCTGCACTTCTTCGCCTTCTACCAGCATGTCGCGCGTCCCATTGGGCACGTACACGCGGTAACCGACGCCATGCACATCCACAAAACAAGAGCCGGCAAAAATTCCTGTTACCGTGCCTCGTACATATCCGATCATAGGTCAACCTCCTACAAACATTGATGGGCTCGAAGCCTAAAAAGCCGCGGGCCTGTATTACACCTGAATTCGTTTGCGCAATCGTTCGCCGTGAGAGCTGTGCGCCGTGCAAATGGCAATAGCCAGCGCATCCGCCGTATCATCAGGCTTAATCTTCTGCCGAATGCCCAAAATATTCATGGTCATATAGATAACCTGCTCCTTGGTAGCCTTGCCGTAGCCTACAACGGCTTGCTTAACCTGAAGCGGTGTGTATTCATAAATAGGAATGCGCTGCTGCTGCGCCGCCAGCAAAATAACACCGCGCGCCTGACCAACAGTAATCGCTGTCGTTACGTTGCGATTAAAAAATAACTCTTCGACGCCAAATTTGTCCGGCTTGTATTCCTCTAAAATATCGCTGAGGTCATTGAACAGAATTTCCAGCCGCGCTGCATCGCTATCCTTCGGCGACGTCGTGATGGCCCCGTAAGCCACCGGCGTTAAGCGACTGCCATTCACGTCGATAATGCCGTAACCGCAAATTGCAGTACCCGGGTCGATTCCAATAATTCGCATACGTAACTCCTTTATCTATTATATGTGCCGCGGCGCTTATAGTACCTCAGTACTAAAAGCCTGTAGCATCACATACTCTTAGTCTTTCGGCCACAAGCCGCTGTCACGCAACACCTTAATAGCTTTTTCTTCATCCTTCGTCAAAGGGCGGTCCAGCAAATCAGGACGCAGCTTTTTGGTGCGCAACAGACCTTGCTGTAGCTTCCAATCGCTAATATTCTTGTGATGACCACTGCGCAAAATTTCCGGCACTTCCCAGCCACGAAACTCTTGGGGCTTCGTATACTGCGGTCCTTCCAGAATGGGCCGGTAAAATGAATCCTCCGCCGCGCCGGCAGCAGCCCCTAAAACACCGGGGATCATGCGCGCTACCGCATCAGCCACCACCATAGCCGGTAATTCGCCACCGGTAAGTACATAGTCGCCAATGGAGATGGTTTCATCTACCAAGTGCTCTTCTACGCGGTAATCCACACCTTCATAGTGGCCACAGAGCAAGACCAAACGGTCATAACCGGCAAGCTCCTTCGCCTTTTCCTGCGTAAAGGGCTGACCGGCGGGGCCCATGAAGATAACCCGCGTCGTTTCCTCAGGCTTCTTATCTGCCAGCACCGTTTCAACGGCTTCAAAAATAGGCGGCGCCATCATGAGCATGCCACCACCGCCACCGTACGGCGTGTCGTCCACCTGATTGTGTTTATTGTGAGCAAAGTCACGGGGATTGGTCACCGTCATGGTGAGACGGTCCGACGCAATGGCCCGTTTTATCATAGAATGTTCAAAAAACACCGAGAGAAATTCGGGGAACAAAGATACAAAGTCGATTCTCATGGGTCACTCCCTGTACCATTATAGCATATAAAAATAGGCTGCCCCACCGTCTTCGACGACCGAGGCAACCTCTGTTAGATCCATTCCGGCGGATCGACCACCATTTTCTTGGCATCTAAATCGATCTGCAAGACTACATCTTTTAACGCAGGCAACAGCAAATCCGGTTCCCCGTCTTTGGTTACTACGTACACATCATTGGCACCGGGCTGCAATACGTCGGACACCGTACCAAGCGGATTTCCTTTCGTATCTTCCACGGCAAGGCCGATGATGTCAAAAATATAATAACGGCCTTCCGGCAAGTCTACTAAATCGTCGCGGCGTACCTTGATTTCTTGTTTTACCAATAACTCGGCAGCGTTGCGGTCAGCAACTTCCTGGAATGTAGCCAATATAAACTGTTTGTGAAAACGCGCGGATGTAACGTGGTATTCTTTCCCGTTAATGTAGCAGACATCCATCGTTAAGAAGCGATCCGGAAAATCCGTCTGCGGCAGAATACGAAGATCACCCCGCACACCGTGCGGGGCAACGATACTACCGACGGTAATCAGTTCGTTAGCGTCCATATTACTGACGGAATGCGATGATCTTGCCGTCTTCCAACAAGATTTCCGAACCCATCAATGCATCAAGATCGTCCCCTACCTTAACGGTAATGGTCTGTTCCATGGTGCCCTGAGCGATTTCGGAACCGATTTCCAATTTTTCCGCATCCTTCAATTTGGCTGCTACTTCCGCCTTAAAGTTCATGCGTTTTTGTTTTTCTTCTTCAATCTGCTGACGTAGCTGGATAAGACCTTGCGCATCGATTTTAGCCTGTTCGCTCAATAAGCGTTTAGCCTGGAATTCGATTTGCTGCAAATCTTGTTCTACCATGTCTTGACGCTGCTGAAGATCGGCAATAAGCTTTGCTTTCAGACTTTCCGTAACCTTAGCTTTAATGGTTACCGGAACACGTACTGTCATTTGATCCATGTTCTACACACCCTTCAGACAATATCTACGGATATCTTCTTATTTTCTTTGATAGCTGCCGCTTTGACAACGGACCGAATCGCTTTGGCAATTCTGCCTTGCTTTCCGATTACCTTGCCCATATCTTCTGGAGCCACTCGGATTTCATAGACTTCCAAGTTACCTTTGACGGTCATGGTGACAGAAACGGCGTCAGGCTGCTTAACCAATGACTTCGCAATTAATAAAATTAATTCTCTAATCATAGTATGCCTCTCTATCCATTACTTTTTAGCGTCAGCAAATTTCTGCATAACACCGTGCTGTTTGAAAAGGGAGCGAACAGTGTCGGTCGGCTGTGCACCTTTACCCAACCAAGTTAACGCTTTTTCTTCGTCGATATTAACGATAGCCGGCGTAGTGGTTGCATCGTACTGGCCGATGGTATCTACCGGGCGACCTTCACGCGGAGCGCGGGAGTCAGCCACAACAATACGATAGAACGGAGCTTTTTTAGCACCTAAACGAGTCAAACGAATTTTTAACATTCAAAAATCACCTCCTTCACAGAATTTCTATGATCAACCCATAAAGGGTAACTTCGGCAATAGACCGCGTTTTCCTTTACGCATGGATTGCATCTTTTTCATCATCTTGCGCGCTTCTTCGAACTGCTTGAGCAGGCGATTTACGTCCTGCACCCGCGTGCCCGAACCAGTGGCAATGCGCTTGCGGCGCGAGCCATTTAAGAGCGAATGGTTCGCGCGTTCCGCCTTCGTCATCGATGTAATAATCGCTTCAATCCGTCGTACTTCCTTACCGTTCATATCGACGTCTTTCAGCTGGTCTTTTATTTTACCCATACCAGGCAACATGCCCAGTACATTCTGCAACGGGCCCAATTTACGAACCTGCTGCATCTGACTTAAGAAGTCATCCAAGGTGAAATTATTCTTAGCCATCTTCTTGGCCATTTCCTTGGCTTCCTCTTCGTCAATCATGCCTTGTACATTTTCGATTAAGGTTTTAAAATCACCTAAGTCCAAAATGCGCGATGCCATGCGGTCCGGATAGAACGGTTCTAAGCCATCCATCTTTTCGCTGGTACCGGTGAACTTAATCGGTGTACCCGTAACGGCTTTAATAGATAAAGCCGCACCACCACGGGCGTCGCCGTCGAGCTTAGTGAGGACAATGCCGTCAAGACCAAGCTTTTCGTTGAAGGTCTGCGCCGTCGTAACCGCATCCTGACCAATCATGGAATCCACAACCAACAGGATTTCGTGCGGATGTACTTCCGATTTTATGGAAACGAGTTCATTCATCAACTCTTCGTCGATGGCCAAGCGGCCCGCCGTATCGATGATGACTACGTCTTTAAGCATACTTGTGCTGGCAGCTACTGCCTCTTTGGCGATAGCTACCGGATTGGCACCCGGTTCTTCTTTGGCGAAGACGGGCACATCAATTTGAGCGCCTACAACCTGTAACTGCTTAATAGCAGCCGGGCGATATACGTCCGCTGCGACCAGCATCGGATGCTTGCCTTGCTTGCGAAGGTAAACAGCCAGCTTACCGGCCGTCGTTGTCTTACCGGCACCTTGAAGGCCTACGAGCATTATAATTGTCGGCGGCTTCGGCGCAATCATGATACGACTCTGCGTACCACCCAGCAATTCGGTGAGTTCGTCGTTAACGATTTTAACAACGGTCTGTACCGGATTCAAGGACCCGAATACTTCCTCGCCTAATGCTTTTTCTTTAATGCGCGCTACAAAGTCTTTAACGACTTTGAAATTAACGTCCGCTTCCAACAACGCCGTTCGCACCTGGCGCAGGGCCTGATTGACATCATCTTCGCTAATCTTGCCCTTACCCTTCAAGGACTTAAAGGCTTCTTGCAGTTTATCGGTTAAGCTTTCAAAAGCCATTTTACCCCTCCATCTGTGCTAACAGGCCGCGTAATCGCTCCCGTGAAATGCGCGGTGCATCCAGCTCGGTGGCCATGGCTTTCATAACCTTTTCCCGCGCTTCGTAATGCGCCACTGCATGTAACTTTGCTTCGTATTCATGCAACAGCTGCAGAGCTCGTTGCATGGTGTCGTGCACCGCTTGGCGGGACACGCCTAACTCCTCGGCAATTTCGCCGTAGGACATATCGTCTTCGTGATGTAGCTCCAAGCACTGACGCTGGCGCTCCGTCAACAAGGCACCGTAGAAGTCAATTAGCAAGCTAATAGCTACGCGTTCTTCCATGCGCCTCACCTCCGTATCACTGTCAAGCTAAAAAACTTTACACATTATTCTAGCAAACAGAAAAGAAGCTGTCAAGGCTTTTTCCTTAACAGCTTCAAAATATTATTTCAACGGGCCTCCAGCCTTTGCACGTAGCGCTTCAGCCTTACCACTAGCTGTTTTACAAACTAGTTTCCTAACAGGCGATTCACAAACTCGACGCCTAATTTCAGGCCGTAAAATACAATAACGGCGCCACACAAGCGGTTTACCCACATGAGTAATCGTCCGGTTATAAAATTACGGAACCAAAAGGTTCCCAGGCCTAATACGGTAAACCAAACAGCCGAAGCGACCCAAACGCCACTGATAAATAATTGCCCTTCACCGCCTGCCATGGTGCTGCGAAAAGCACCTAATACCGTAGTGCCATCTAAGTGCCCATTCAATCTTCGTCATCTTGTAGCATTATAGCATAGACAACGGAAAAACCGCTACAAACCCGATAATAATCAGATTCATAGCGGCTTTTGGTGAGCACTTCTTGTCCTAGATGAATGTAGAGATTAGATTTAGTTGAATTGGAGTTTTAGTTTTGAATGTGCTCGTACCTACTTAAGTAGCCCGTCGACTGCTTAAGCAATAGCGCCTTACAGTGTAGCTTGGTACATAGCGTACACTTCGTCGCGAGTCAAGTTAATGCCTCGTTCTTCATCCTTCGGTGCCAACAGTTCCATACAACGTTCCGTCAATTCGTCCAAGTCTGCTTCGGATAAGCCGGCCTGGCCAAGCGTCATGTCAAGACCTAAGCGATGTGCAAGACTGCGAATTTTGATGGCACAATCGTCGGCTGTGAAGCCACCTAAGATGCGTGCCAGCTTACCATATTTGAAGATATTGGTACGCCACAATTTCTTCATAACCACCGGCGATACAATGGCTAAGCCTTGACCGATGGATAAGCCGTCCTTTTTGTTAATGGCAAAGGCCATTTTCTGGGCTAAGGTAATGCCCGTGTTTTCCATTACGATACCACCGATGATACCGGCGAGGACGATCTTTTCAAAGCGTTCCTTGTTGCCCGGTTCTTCGTAGGCCAACGGCAAGTTGTCTACCAAAAGCTGGATAGCATGCAATGCCAAGGCATCGGTAATCGGTTCGGAGTTATTGGAAATATATGCGCCAATGTTATGGCTCAATGCGTTGAAACCACCGGTTGCAATAGCGTAATCCGGTACGTTCATCATGAATTCCGGTTCAGCAATAATCGCAGCCGGGATAAGGGATGTGTCGTGGTAAACTTTCTTTTTGCCTTCGCTGTCAGCTACGATGACATAGCCGTTCGCTTCGACACCACTACCTAAGGAAGTCGGTACAGCCACTGTCGGCAAAGCACCACCGTGCGGCAAGTTTGCAAGGCCACCACTTAAGACAGTACCGGCAATCGCTTTGCCGTAGTTGATTATTTTACCATCACCAACGGCAATGACTACGTCGCAGCCATGTTCTTTGGCAATGGCAGCACCATTAGCCACTTCTTTAGCCAAAATGTCAGCGCTTACATCATTGAAGCCTACGGACGGTACGCCCGCTTTCGCCAAGCTTTCGCCGATAATACCAAGCATTTCCTTGTATTTGTCCGGATTCTTGTCCGTTACCACCAAAGCCTTGGTACCATAGGTCTTCACTGTGTCACCAATGTGAGCCAGCTTGTCGGCACCAAAGGAAATCTTAATCGGTAAACCAAAGTTGAAATTAAATACCGATTTCGGTTCTTCCGCTACCGGTGCTTTAATGCTGGTAACCGTATCGGCTACAGCGGCATCGATATCTTCGTCGCGAACCAAGGCAGCAGCGGCTTCCTTAGCTTCATCAGCAGCAGCGATACCAACGTGGGTACCGAATTTTTCTTTGTAATGGTATTTACAGAAACCACCGAAGATAACACCTAAGCCGGCCCAGCCTATTACCAAGCCCCATTCAACCGGTGCCAACGCAGCCGGGGAACCAGGGATCAAGTACATAACAATCATAGTACCGGACATTACAACGGCTAAGAAACCAACGAGTTTGTAATGTTTAACTTTGTATGGACGCGCCATTTCCGGTGCTTTTTTACGAAGGATTACGAAGGATACAGCTACGAAGCAGTATGCCAATACGCAACCAAAGTTACCGGCATCTACGATCCATACGAGCATTTTACGACCGAAGAACGGTGCTAACATGCTTAAGAGACCAATCAAAGCCAAGGCATTTACCGGCGTATGGTATTTCGGATGCAATTTCTTGAAGAACGCCGGAATCATGTAGGAGTCAGCCATGGAGTACATAGCGCGGCTACCACCGATTAAGAAGGAGTTCCAGCTTGTTAAGATACCGCACATACCGCCTACGATGAGGACTTTAGCCATGATGGTACTGTTGAAGGCCAATGCCATGGCATCAGCGGATACAAGGCCGGTGCCTTTCATAGAAGCCTGAATCTGGCTACTGTTCATAACATAACCAACACCGAAGATTACCAAAGCGTAGAACAATACAGCTAAGACAATAGATACGATAAGAATTACACCAATTTTCTTCAAGGAAACGTTGATTTCTTCCGCAGCCTGTGGGATAACGTCGAAACCGATGAAGAACCACGGCGTTACCATAGCAACACCGAGGACACTGGCGAGGATGTCCTCACCGGACAAGCCTACGAAAGCCTGTGCTTCTACGTTCTGGTAGCTACCAGTTACAACCGAAGCAACGATAAGTAAGATACCTACAACGCCGATGACGATGGTCAACGCCGTCTGTAAGAAAGCGGCGGTTTTAACGCCGATTACGTTTACGTACGTAATAAGAGCAGCGATAATAACTGCAGTTGCGAGCCAAGATGCATAAATGTCGAACCCTGCTACTGTGTATAAGTACCCATATAAGAAATCAGGATACAGATACGTTACAATGGTTGGCAGCGCTGTGGCTTCGAAGCCTACAACGCTGACATACCCTAATACAATGGCCCAGGTACATACGAAAGAACCTAGAGGACCCATGGCTTTAAAGCTAAATACGTGTTCACCACCGGCTTGCGGCATCGCAGAAGTCAATTCCGCGTAGGTTAAACCGACGAAGTATATCATAATACCGCCGATTAAGAAACCAATCATGCCACCGAGTACGCCACCCTTCGTAATCCAGTCGCCTGTGTAAACAACCCAGCCCCAGCCAATCATTGCGCCGAAGGCGATAACCAAAACATCCCAAGCACTCAGCACCTTATTGAATTCAGATACTTTTGTCTCTCCCATAAGCTCTTTCTCCTAATCTGATTGACTAATCCTCAAAACGCATTTCAACGAAAGCCTGTATCATTTTAGCTGTCTTTTCCCAACCTAATGCACTGCTGTCGATTAATAAATGCCGATTATGTCTGTCGCCGCGATACGTTCCGGTAATGTACTTGTAACGCTGATGTAATGCTATATCGTGCTCTTTTACTGTTTCCCGCGCTTTACGTTCCGAAAGGTTCTGTTTTTCCATGATCGTACGAACGCGGTATTCTTCTGGGGCATACACGAAGATATTTACTACATAATCTTCCCCCTGCAAGATATAATCACTGCAACGACCGATAATTACACACGATTTCTTCGCCATTTGACGAATAACTTCAAATTGTGTCGCGATTACCTTATTGGACAAGTTCGCATAGCGCGTGCCCAATCTTGTGTCGATACCATAGCGAACATTGTTTTCTTGGTCCGCTTTGATAACCAATTCCTTATCTACGCCAGTGCGTTCCACTACCTTATCGATAAGGTCTCGGTTGTAATATTCGATGCCCAGCTGGTCAGCAACCATACGGCCGATTTCTACGCCGCCGCTGCCATATTCAGCACCGATAGTGATTACGATGTGTCTCATGCCCCCACCTGCCATTCTACAATTATTTAGCTACGGCACGGGTTAATGCCGCTTCGAAAATATCTAAGCCGGCTTCTAACTGTTCGTCGGTGATTACGAGCGGTGCCAAGAAACGAATTACGTTGCCATAGGTACCAGCGTTTTCAACGAGCAAGCCATGTGCAGCCATATCCTTAATCAAGGTGTTTACCAAATCCGTTGCCGGTGCTTTGGAAGCCTGATCCTTGATAAATTCGATACCAACCATGCCGCCTAAGCCGCGGATATCGCCAACAACATCGAACTTGTCAGCCCAGGATTTATAACGAGCTACTACTTTTGCACCAATGTCGGCAGAGCGTTTAGCTAAGTTATCACGTTCCATGATTTCGATAGTTTTAAGAGCAGCGGCACAAGCCAAAGCATTACCACCGAAAGTACCACCGATTACGCCACCCGGTACGGATTCAGCGATTTCTTCACGAGCCGTAATAGCAGCCAACGGAACACCGGCAGCAATGGATTTTGCCATGGAGATGATATCCGGCTGTACACCGGCATCTTTCCAGTATTCCGTAGCGAAGAAGCGACCTGTACGGCAGAAACCAGTCTGCACTTCGTCGGCGATTAAGAGAATACCGTATTTATCGCAAATCTTACGGATTTCTTTGATCCATTCGATTGGTACCGGGATGAAACCACCTTCGCCCTGTAACGGTTCAACTACGATAGCCGCTACGCTGTCAGCCGGTGCTGCATCGCGGAAAACTTCTTCCAATTTGGAAACATAGAATTCAATAGCTTTGTCTTCCGGCATACCTTCCGGTTTACGATAAAGGTACGGGAATTCGGCACGGTAAATGCCATCCGGGAAAGGTCCCTGACCCAATGCATACGCTTTTTTAGCGGTCATGGACATGGTCAACAACGTACGGCCATGGAAAGCACCGGAGAATACAATAACGTTCGGGCGTTTCGTGTATGCTTTAGCCAATTTGATAGCATTTTCGTTGGCTTCGGCACCGCTGTTAGCGAAGTACGTTCTCTTAACATCGCCTTTAACCGGTACGATGGTATTCAACTTTTCAGCCAATGCAACATAGCCTTCATGGGTTACTACGTTGAACATGCCGTGGAAGTATTTATCAGCCTGTGCTTTAACAGCTTCTACAACTTCCGGATGGCAATGACCAATGTTCAATACGCCAACGCCACCGATGAAATCCAAGAACTTGTTGCCATCAACGTCTTGAATAATAGCGCCTTGTGCTTTATCCATAACAACCGGGTAAATCGTGCGGATTGCCGACGGAATCGCTTTAGCACGGCGAGCTAACACAGCGGCTGCTTTCGGACCAGGTACGGCATCAGTTACAATTTTCGGTAATTCATCTTTTAACATACTATCCCTCCTAAATAAAAAACTGCACAGCATCGGTGTGAATTCTCAATTCGTCACCGTTGCCATGCAGTCACTAAACAGTTCTCTCTAGCTTTTAGCTATTCTCTTTATGTATGTCATTGTACTATTTTACATTTCGTTATACAATGTACACAGTTCCTAAGGTTATTTCCGTTTTTTATGCACCATGCACAACGCCAATTGGGTACCATGCCCAACCGCTGTTGCTAAGGTGCGTAGCTCCTGTGAAATAAGCCTTCGGTCATGTCGTGGTAAGCAGGATAGTTCTTTATGGAGGTACGGTTATGTCAATATTGTTGCGAAAATTCTACGAAGAGACTCAGGACACGTTTGAGTTGCAATTATTGGCTGGCGCCGAAGGCCTCGACAATGACATATCCTGGATTTACCTCTATGAAGACATGGATAATATGGATTTTTTACGCGGCGGCGAGTTAACAATCACCACCGGTATGATGTCTAAAAACGATCCCAATTGGCTGTCCAATTTGATTAAGGCTCTCACTAAGACGCACTCCGCCGGCCTTATCATTAACGTGGGCAAATACATTAAACCAGAGGCTATCACACAGGACCTGATCGACCTCTGCAATGAGCGCCACTTCCCGCTCCTCACCATGCCGTGGCATATTTTCCTCCGCGATATCGTCGAGGATTGCAGTAACCGCATTCTCTTGGCGAAGCAGACGGAGCATACGTTGCACCACATCATTACGAATGCCATCGTGGATCCAACCAAGGAGCGGTCTTTCGTTGATGAGCTGGCCGCCCAGGGGTATCATTTCACAAGTTTGACGATTGCCATTCTCGAAATGGATACGCCGGAACTTACAGCGAAGGATTATGACCTTTTGTACAGTGTTATCAAGAGTGTGTTCAATCGACTGGATTTGAATCCTATCCTGTGCCGTTACCGCAATCAGGTGATGCTTACGTTTTTGAATGGCGAGACGGAGGCTAAGCACAAGTATTTTGGTGAAATAACTGCCGAATGGCACCGCTCGGGCCATCGCAAACCGCTGATTCTCGGCGAGAGCACGGTGCACAGTCATCCGCACGTGGCCACGGCTTGGCAGGAGGCGGCGTTTACGGTGAAGTTGGCAAAGTTCAAGGGTAAGGATTGTTTGTCTTTTACGGATCTTGATGCGTACCGATTGTTGTTCAATACGCACAATCGGCCGTTGTTGGAGAGTATGCGCAATCATAATTTGCAGGCGTTGAAGGATTATGATACGGCGTACAACACGGCGCTGGTGGAGACGTTGCGCACGTATTTGAGTAATAATGGCAACGCGGTGTTGACGGCGCAGGCGTTGTTTACGCATCGCAATACGGTGTCGTATCGCCTGGAGAAGATTAAGTCGATTTTGGGCGAGGATTTGTCTTCATCGCAGACGATATTTAATCTAACTCTTGCATTCTACATCGACGATTACCTCAACATAGTGAAATAAGCTTTCCCGACACAGTGCCATGTCTTTCAGAGGTCACGGCTAGTGCAATTCGCTGACCGATGTACAAGAACGACTCGGGTATGTGTTAGGCATGTCAGGCATGCTATGTTCCTAGGCATCGCCAAGTATAGGCATTGCTACTATCTTTAGATAAAGCAAAGAGTATGACCAAGCTGTTCGCTCCCTTCTGTTACACAAATGGTCGCTTCACAGCTTGGTCATACTCTTTTGCCTTTACATACTAAATTTTGAGCTATCCATGCCTATACTTGGCTACTTCCTTCGTACCTCTAGCATTTCCTGACAGGCCTAGCACATACCACATGGTTCGTATCTTCGTAAGCATTCGGTCAGCTATTTGCACTTACGCCGCTTCTCCGGTAGATATGGGCACTTGTGTCGGGTTCAGCTTATCAATGTCTCGGCAGGAGAAAAGCCTGAACATTGTGCCTCATACGATTAGTTGATTTGGCGGAGGGTTCGAATTGTCGGTACGGAATTGATTTTGGTAGATTTAGTGCATTGGCGTAGGTTGTACCGACAATTCTCCCCGTAAGTTTGTTACGTTTGGTAGCGCTTGCTTCGCTCGCGCTGGTGGTTTCGTATAATTTGGGCGAGTCTTACGTTGTAGCGCTTGCCCCGCTCGCGCTGATGGTTTCATGTAATTTAGATAGGTCTTACGTTGTAGCGCTTGCTTTGCTCGCGCTGGTGGTTTTGTGTAATTTGGGTGAATCTTACGTTGTAGCGCTTGCTTTGCTCGCGCTGGTGGTTTCGTGTGATTTTGGTGCATCAATATACATGAAAAAGTGATGACTTTTTTCGATGTAGTTGTTATAATATTATTGAACTAGAAGGGATTTTCGTAGTAGCAGCACGAGGTTATTCCTTCTTACTGTAGTAAAAGTTATGCGCAATTATAGTTGGTGTTTTGTAGCATGATGCTTTTATTAGTATTATGCGTCGAAAGGAGTTTTTGATCATGAAGTTGAGTGCACGTAATCAGTTAAAAGGTACTGTTGTAGCTATTGAACGCGGTGCTGTTAATGCTATTGTTAAATTGGATATTGGTGGCGGCAACATTTTGACGTCTTCTATTACCGTAGCAGCTGTTGACGAATTAGGTCTTGAAGTTGGCAAAGAAGCTATTGCCGTTGTAAAAGCATCGTCCGTAATGGTTGGTGTGGAATAGTATTTCCCAACATACTAGCTCGAGGTAGTTCTACTGAAAGATTTTGCTAAAAATACACACATTATAACTACTGCTCAAATACCAAAAACAGCTGACATGAATTTCTCTAAAGAAAAATAAATATTTAAATAGTAAGGCTCGACAATTTTCTAGAAAACGAATTTTGTCGAGCCTTATTTTGTCTAAAATCAATCACTCCTACCAGCGCGAGCGCAGCAAGCGCTACCATCCGCCTCCAAATTTCGGGAAGAATTGTCGATACAACCACCGTAGCTAACGTAAATCCACCAAACGTAGCGGCCGAATCGACAATTCGAACCAATCCACTGAATTAGATATTCATTCTAGGCACTATGTTGATGTTTTATCTCCTTCTCCCCTAGATAAGCTGTCCCCGACACTAGCGCCATATTTACCGAAAAAGCGGCGTAAGTGCAAATAGCTGACCGAATGCTCACGAAGATGCGAATCATGCGGTAATGAATTAGAAAATTGGGCACATCAGAGCGTAAGTTGTGCAGAAAAGTAAGTAGCGTCATGATGAATGCTAAATTGATAAGATAAGCCAAAAGCCTCCATTACAAGCTTGAACCGACCATTGGTGAAACCGAAGGAAGGGAAAGCTTGTAATGGAGGCTTGGCATTAGCTAAGCAATGAAGCAATGACGCTACTTACTAACTGCACAGTACGAAGATATACCAATTTTCTAACTCATTACCCGAGTCGTTCTTGTACATCGGTCAGCTATTTGCCTGAGCAGCGAACCCGCGTACAATATGGCACTGTGTCGGGAACGCTTACCGCACTATGTTCAGGCTTTTCTCCCCCACTTTCCGCTTGCGCAGACGCTAAGACAAAAAAATCCTGACGTAAAATCCATATTTGCCGAAAAAGCGGCGCAGGAACAATTCCCCGGCAAAGGCTAACATACTGGTCCGAAGATTTTATGTCACATTTCGCTGGGCGCTATGAAATGCAAACAAAAAGACACCTTTCGAATTTAAGTGGAGAAAACATTGCGTTAGCGTAGTTTTCGGAACTTAATTCGAAAGGTGTCAACTTGCATTCACCGAACACGAAATGTGACAAAAATCAAAGTGCCACATGAGAGCCGAGCCGGGAAATTGCTCCCACGCCCGCTCAACGGTAACTATTATTTTACTAAGGATTTTTTGTACTTAGACGTTGCGCTATGCGGATACAAGTCGCAACTAGACGGTGCATTATCCTTCGGAATTACCAAAGCTGCCTGCAATTTACGATGTTCTGCTACACTATATGCCCATTTCTTTAAGATACTCATATGTGGTCACCTCTCTGCACTATGCATTGAATCTCTAATTTACTCAAATTCAACAGCCTTGGAACAACTGCACTCACCTCTTCGGGAGCCCCTTCCGTATCTGTTGTGAACAGTATACATTGTCACAACACATTTGTTAAATAGAAAGAAATTATCTTTTGCATTCCTCAAACGCATACTTGTACATTCTAGGCACTACTTGATAAAGCCGCAATATATAAATAAAAATGAACAGGTTCAGCATGTTTATTGCTAAACCTGTTCATTATTCGCATAGCTCAGTTATTGACTTACTTAACCAAATTACTTAACCATCTCAGTATTCAGATTCCACCTGTGAAATCAACGGCCCACAGCGCCCTACAGCGTAGCTCGTTTCAGACGCAAACTGTTCGAAACTACCGTTACGGAGCTAAATGCCATAGCCGTGCCGGCCACAATTGGCGACAACATACCCACCGCAGCCAACGGAATACCGATGCAATTGAAAATGAGCGCCCAGAATAAATTTTGACGAATATTCGTCATTGTCTTGCGACTTAACGTTACCGCCTTGACAAGGGACTCTAAATCATTGCGCACCAGCACAATATCCGCCGATTCAACGGCAATATCCGTGCCACTGCCAACGGCAAAACCAATATCTGCCGTAGCCAATGCGGGCGCGTCATTGATGCCATCGCCGACCATGCCTACTGACAAACCTTTGGCCTGCAATTCTTTAATCTTACCGGCTTTATCGCCCGGTAATACTTCTGCCATTACATGATCAATGCCGGCTTGCTGCGCAATGTACGCAGCGGTGCGGCGATTATCGCCCGTTAAGAGCCATACATCCATGCCGCGGTCCTTCAAGGTCTTAATAACCGCCGGCGCTTCCGGTTTCAACTGATCTGCTACGGCCCAAAACGCACGAACTTCGTTATTTACAGCCAAAATGCTAACAGAAGCGCCCTTCGCTTCGGCGTCTTCAATGGCCGACGTTGCGGCTGTAGCAAGGGTCGTCATTTCACCAATCCAACGACTGTGACCAATGTAAACCGTGGCACCATCGATAGTGGCCGTCAAACCTTTGCCAGGGATTTCCTTCATGTCCGTTACGTCCGGCAACGGGCGGCCCGCCAAGCGTTCGCGCCCATAGGCGGTCAAGGCCTTCGCGATAGGGTGATTGGTGCTCTGCTCCATAGCCGTCATGTACGCCACGTTGTCCGTTTCCTCGCCAGCAACGGTGACCATATTCGTCACTTCCAGCGTGCCCGTCGTGATAGTGCCCGTCTTATCCAATACGATAGCCTGCAAGCGGCCTGCTTTTTCGAGGAATTCGGCACTCTTAATCAAAATCCCCTGTTCGGCACCGAGACCGGAGCCAACCATAATAGACGTCGGCGTTGCCAAGCCCAAGGCACAAGGGCACGCAATAACGAGCACCGCCGTACCGTGGATAATTGCCGTTTCCCACGCAGCGCTAAAGCCGAAATGCCATGCTAACGCCGTCAACACAGCTAAGGTAATAACCGTCGGCACGAAGTAGGCAGCCACCACGTCGGCAATACGCTGAATGGACGCCTTCGACGTCTGCGCCGCTTCAACCACCTTAATAATCTGAGACAACATGGTGTCCATGCCGATTTTTTCAGCCTTCATGACGATGACGCCGGATTCGTTCACCGTTGCGCCGATGACATTCTGACCCGGTTCCTTATCTACCGGCAAGCTTTCACCGGTCAACATAGATTCATTAACCGTCGTGCGGCCCGTCACCACCGTGCCGTCTACCGGAATACGTTCGCCGGCGCGCACTTCAAGGATATCCCCAACCACAACGTCCTTGGTGGGCACATCGACGAACTGGCCGTCACGCTGCACATGGGCCGTGCTGGGTTGTAATTTCATCAGCTTTTCTAATGCTTCCGACGTACGACCCTTGGCCACTTCTTCTAGGAGCTTGCCCAGCAAGATAAACGTGATGAGCCATGCCGACGTTTCGAAGTACAGCTCGTGATGGCCCATGGCCATGTTGTAAATACTGAACACGTACGCCACCGTGGTGCCCAATACGACGAGCACGTCCATGGTGAGCGCGCCGCCGAGAATAGCACCGAACGCCCCTTGGTAGAACACCAAGCCCGGACCGAACTGCGCAATCGTCGCTAAGACTAATTCAACCCACGCCGGGAGCATAGGCCAACCGAAGGCAAAGGAGCCAATCATGGAAGCCATCATAGGGATGGCCATAACCGCTGCGATAACGAGACGAATAATGCTCGGCTTGAGATTTACCTTTTTCAGCTCGATTTCACCTTCGGCGGCCGGCGCAGCACCGAAGCCGATCGACGTAATGGCTTTGACCACGTCGTCAGCGGTTAGCGTACTGCCTGGCTTATAGGTAACGCTCCCCTTTCTTGTCAATAAATTGACCTTTACGGAATCTACGCCATCGAGGCGGCCAACCACCTTTTCGACGCGCGCCACGCAAGCAGCGCAGTGCATGCCCGTAATGTCAAATTCCTTTGTTTGTCCACTCATAATTCCACTTCTTCCTTACTTATGCAATGCTTTATAAACGCCCATCAGTTCCGTAATAGCCTGTTCTTCATCGCCGTGTTTAATGGCGTCCACCACGCAGGACCGGGAATGACTTTCCAACAATAATACCCCTACGCGGTATAGGGCCGCACGCACGGCACCAATCTGGTGGAGCACGTCTACGCAATAGCGATGGTCTTCGATCATGGCTTCAATGCCTTCGACCTGACCGCGAATACGGCGCAAACGCCGGCTTAAATTTTCTATTTCAGCATCATTTAACATGAGTATCGCTCCTTTCTCAATACCCCCCAGGGGTATTTCCTTACTTATAATGGTACTCGTTACATCGAGAAACGTCAACACGGGGGTATTGTGCTTCGACGGTATTTTCCGTATTATAATAGAAGTAGCCTTAACGCCCATATAGCGCCATTCGTGGCACCTTGCTAGGCGTATTGGCAATCATTCGCAATTACAATTATGAAAGGGGGTATCCTGGTGGACGCTTTTATCACCCTGGCCGAGGAAACCCGAATTGAATATATTATAGAAAAATCGCGGTTTATCGCTACCGCCGCACCGTGCCGCACCGAAGAGGAGGTTCGCGCCTTTTACGACCGCATCACCAAGGAGTTTTGGGACGCGTCGCACAACTGCACCGCCTATGCCTTAGGCCCACGCCAAGAGCAGCAGCGCTCGTCCGATAATGGCGAACCTTCCGGCACGGCCGGCAAGCCCATCTTAGAAGTGTTAAAGAAGACGGGCATTACCGACACCGCCATCGTGGTGACCCGTTATTTCGGTGGCATCAAGCTCGGCGCCGGCGGCTTGATTCGCGCTTACTCCCATAGCGCTGCCGAAGTGTTACAGGCTGCACCAAAGCTGGAGAACGCGCCGCGCCAAATCCTGTACTGCACCGTACCGTACAATCAATATGGTGCCGTAGAACGCTATACGGCGGACCAAGGCCTCCACGTGGAGCCTGAATTCGGCGAAGCCGTCACCTTAACGCTATATATTCCGCCAGCCGATGTGGCTACGGTTCAAACTGAAATGACAAACCTCACCGACGGTACCGCTCAATGGTCCGAAGGCGACGTAGAGCGCGTAACCATCCCGTTGCGTCAAAAAAGCGACAACTAAAAAAGCTACGAAACGACGTTACGTAAACGCAACAAAGGAGCACCAGAAGGTGCTCCTTTTCGTATGCAACGACCTATTTTTAGACGGAAAAAACGGCTTTCTCAAAGGAGAAAGCCGCTTTTTCCGGACATGGATGCTTTTATGCTCACATTGAACCACATATCTAAAATGCCGGGTCCTGAAGCCGACATTCGATACATGCGCTTAGAGCCATTCAAAGGAGCAAAGACATATATTACTACGATCAAATCGGTGAACACGTTTTGATCACCTCACGATTAGCTTACTGTTAATAACCTAACCGCTTGGTACAATGATAGTATACCTCTTACACCGCTTAGTGTGAAATAAAAAAAAGTAATTAAAACCGCAATTTTCAAGGCCGTTGCTAGCCTATTTTGTATTCAATGCATAATTTTATCACCGGCAAAAAAATCCTTTTTCGCCCATCCTTGCGTCAGTGCAGTTGACAAACTTTTGACGAAATACGGACGAAATTACAGTCTGTGCCACACTTGCACAGTGGTAACGCACACAATTACTTTCAAGATGAATTCCAATTATGCGCATAATATTCCTCAAAATACTACTAAATATACATAAATCTAAATATCTCTTTTGTTTATAATCCACTTGCAAATTTTGCGAAATGCATAAATTTCATAACCCACTCATAGTTATAAATGCACTAAGTAAAGCATTTTATTATATCCTCATTATAAATCCTATCGGCAAAATCAATAGATGAGGCCGTTCATTTCACCCTGAAATTTAACACTTGACTTTTTGTATAAAAAATATGGCATGCTTTAAAAATCAACGTTAACTGTTAACCAAATATCTCATGCAGGTAAACAAAAATGGCGACCAAACGCATTTGCGCTTAGTCGCCATGTATCTGCCGGATTCGCTATAGGCTTATCCGAATGGTACTTCAATTAAGAACAGCTACTTTGTATTACGCACGATGAACAAGCTTATAGCTGTCTTTTAACATGTGACGCATTTCGTCCGTCATCGGGTACGGAATGTGTTCGCCCTTTTCCTGTTTCTTATCTGCTGCCACAGTTGCTTTTACAGGTTTCCAGGTTTCTTCAAAGGTTGTCATAATTGTCGCTCTCCTGACTGATAGATATTTACACACTGTCTACTTCTTCGGGGGTCTGTCCCCTTTGCTGAACATAGTATACGGCCACTTTATCCCTTTGTTAAGTCACTAAAACTATATCAATGTAATCGCTTTCATTTATAAGTAAATACATTCTATAGGATGTATCATATACGGAATAAAGTCAATAAATATCTAGGTTTTACGCATGGAAAGCGCCATTTTATGCAATCACATATATAAATAACCGCCACCCCGATGGGATGACGGTTATTTCAGCGTTTAATTAACGTCAAACTTTTGCGAATCGTGTAATTATGTCTTTGATGATTTTGTTATCTTCCGCTTGACCAACGGTTAAACGGAGGCAATCCGGCGCCAAACCGCGGCGTACAAGATAGCCGGCGTGCATCAAATCATCGGCCAACGCATTGGCATTAGGCACTTTCAAGAAGATGAAATTCGTTGCAGACGGATAGTAGAAAATGCCGAGCTCCGTTAGCAACGCTTCGATAGAAGCGCGTTCTGCTTTATTAGCCGCCACCGTTTCCCGGATGAAATCAAGATCCTCCAAGGCCGCCAGCGCCGCAGCCTGCGAAATACCATTCAAATTGTACGGCAAGCGCACGGTTTCTAAATAGTTGGCCAGCTTAGCGTCCGTAATGGCAAAGCCTACACGATAGTTCGCCAAGCCATAGGCCTTCGAGAACGTACGAAGTACGATAACATTGGGATACTTTTCCAACAGCGGTAACGCCGTTTCGATAGGAGCGTCGGCGAATTCAATATACGCTTCGTCTACAATAACCAGCGTCGACGTGGGCACCTTCTGCACGAAGGCTTCAATATCCGTTAACGTATTGGCACCGCCGGTCGGGTTATTCGGATTACAGATCCAAGCAAGAGCCGTAGCTTCATCCACTTCGTCAGCCATAGCGGCCAAGTCATTGCCGCCGACAGCATTTACAGGCACGGCACGCACCGTTGCCCCTTCAACGCCGGCATTTAAGGCGTATTCAGAGAACGTGGGCGCTGCCGTTACAATATTGTTGCCGGCCGATACGAAGACGCGCGTAAGCAGCATGATAATTTCATCAAGGCCACAGCCAATGACGAGCTGCTGTGGGGCTACGCCATATTTGGCCGCTACTGCGTTGCGTAGCTCCGTAGCATTACCATCCGGATAGGCACTCCCTACCGTAGCTGCTGCTGCCTGTACCGCAGCGGTTACCTTCGGTGAATGACCGTAAGGATTTTCGTTAGCAGACAGCCGGGTTACCTTAGACAAACCCAAACGCGCTGCTATATCGGATACCGGTTCCTCCGGAACATATGCTTTTAACTGCTTTACCGCTTCTTTCATCGTATCGCCTCCTACAGGTTAATTCTTATAGTTCAGTGACCGGGCGTCGCTCCTTGAGCTTGCTTTTAATGCCCTCGCGGCGTGCTAATTCGTCGAGCACGGCGTCAAATTCTACATTGCTTTCAGTCAGCATTACCAGCCAGTGGTACAACAAATCAGCCGATTCGGACACGATTTCCTGTTCCGTACCGTTTTTAGCAGCAATGACCACTTCTGTTGCTTCTTCGCCCACTTTTTTCAAAATCTTGTCCAACCCTTTGGTGAACAAATAATTAGTATAGGAGCCTTCAACGGGCTCCTTTTTACGACTCAATATTACCTCATATAAGGCATGTAATTCGTCCATACTATCCCTCTTTTTCTTAATTGCCTTCGTCAAAAGCCGCATCATACACGGTCTTAAAGAAGCAGCTCCGCGCCCCCGTATGGCACGCCGGACCGGCCGGTTTTACTTCGGCCCACAGCGTATCGTTGTCGCAGTCCATGCGCAAGCGTATCAAGCGCTGCACATTGCCGCTGGTACCGCCTTTATGCCACAATTCCTGACGGGAACGGGACCAGAACCACATTTCCTTGTCGCGCAAGGTCAGCTCATAGGCTTCGCGGTTCATCCATGCTACCATGAGCACTTCACCACTGTAAACATCGGTTACCACCGTCGTCACCAAACCGCCGCCTTTAGCAAAATCCGGTTCCGGTCCTTTCACTGCAGGCGTGGCCGGTTCAATATCTGTAATGTGCTTGGCACGCATGCCTTCTCGTCTCATAGTATCACTTCCTCAACACATCTATTAACGCACCGGTACGTCAGCCTGTTTCAGCGCCGTTTTTACATCTTTGACCGTCATTTCACCAAAGTGGAAAACAGACGCCGCCAACGCCCCGGTTACCTTCGTCTTCGTAAATACATCGACAAAATCATCGATGCAACCAGCACCACCACTGGCAATAATGGGTACATTCACTGCTTCCTGTAACTCCCGGTACAGCTGGCAGTCAAAGCCACTTTTCGTGCCGTCCTTGTCCATACTAGTCACCAAGAGTTCGCCGGCCCCTAAGGACACGACCTTCTTGGCCCACGGCACTGCTTCTAATTCGGTCGGTTTCGTGCCGCCATGGGTATATACCATGCGCTTGCCCGTCACCGGATCCGTCTTCACATCAATAGCCACCACGATGCACTGATTGCCGAAGGTTTCGGCCCCTTGGCGTACCAGCTCCGGATTGGCTACCGCTGCTGAATTCAATGAAATTTTATCCGCACCGGCCTTCAAAAGGCGGTCCATATCGATGACACTGCTAATCCCACCACCGATAGTTAACGGCATAAATACCTTACGCGATACGGATTCTACCACATCGACCATAGTCCCACGGCCTTCATTTGTAGCCGTAATGTCCAAAAACACTAGCTCATCGGCCCCTTGTCGCTCGTATTCGGCGGCAATCTCAGCCGGATCCCCTACATCCACCAAGTTGATGAAATTAACCCCCTTCTTGACGCGGCCTGCTGCCACATCAAGGCATGGAATAATTCGTTTAGCCAGCATAGTCGTTCACCTCTACAATCTCCGCGGCTGTTAGCGTTCCTTCAAATAACGCTTTTCCCACTACGCAATCGATAATACCCAATTGCTGTAATTCTTCAATGTCGGCTCGATGCCGAATCCCGCCTGATGCGATAATGCGCACCGTCGGATATTGTTTTTGCAAACCACTTAATAGCGCTGTGTTGGCACCACTCATAGTGCCGTCCCGCGAAACGTCGGTTACGATGAAATATTTCACCCCGGCTTTCGCCATAATGCCGATAATATCGGCCATAGTTGTGGTGGACTGTTCCAGCCACCCTTCGGTGGCTACCATGCCATCATTGCCGTCAACGCCAACGACGACGCGTTCCGGACCATAAGCAGCTAAAAGCTCGGTTACCAACGCCGGATTCTTAAGTGCTGCTGACCCAAGGATAACACGCTTTACGCCTCCTTGCAAATAGGCATCCGCCGTTTCGCGAGATCGAACGCCACCACCAAGCTCTACAATTCCAGGAAATACCTTACAAATTGCCTTTACAGTGTCTAAATTTACAGGCTTACCGGCCTTGGCCCCATCGAGATCCACCAAGTGAATGGCCGTAATGCCTTCGGCCGCCCATTTAGCCGCTTGTGCCGCCGGGTCCGGGTTGATGATGGTCACCTTTTCATAATCGCCTTTATATAGCCGAACGCTTTGACCGTTCAAAATATCTATGGCCGGAAATATCATCGAGCCACACCTCCTTCATAGGCTTCCTTCGGGGCTGCCGTTGCATTCGGAGCAACACCATCCACAGGGAGTTCGCCGACGCTGCGGCAGAATTCACGCAATAAACCAATGCCTACGGAAGCACTTTTTTCCGGGTGGAACTGCATGCCGCACACGTTGTCTCGCTGTACTACCGATGGCACCGCCACGCCATAATCGGCGGTAGCCGTAATGTATTCCGGTTCTGTCACCGCATAGTACGAGTGCACGAAATAGGTGTACTGCTTATCTAATTGGCTGAAATCAGGCTGCGAGCCCGTAGCGGGGGTTAATTTCACATAGGAATTTTCGTTCCAACCCATGTGCGGTATCATGAGGCCCGGTGTGGGCGGTAATTCCGTAACCTTGCCCGGGATGAGGCCTAGGCCTTCGCAGAAGCCGTATTCGTCGGACGAATCGAAAAGGAGCTGCATGCCTAAGCAAATGCCGATAAGCGGACGACCGGCTTTGGCCGCTTGCTGTAAGGTGCTCACTAAATCGCGTTCGTGCAAGGCGTTCATAGCCGTTTTGAAAGCGCCAACGCCAGGGAGGATAATACCAGTGGCGTTTAAGATGGTGTCGCGGTCGGCAGTGAGCACCGTGTCCACGCCCAGATAAGCAAAGGCTTTTTGCACATTGTACGTGTTGCCTGCGTTATAGTCTACAATTGCCAGCATTAAATCACCCCTTTAGAAGAATTGACGCCGTCGATGGCTTCATTGATGGTTACGGCCTTGCGAAGGGCGCGGCCCAAGCCTTTAAATAAGCTTTCAATGACGTGGTGCGTGTTGCGCCCATAAACGGTGCGCAGGTGTAAATTCATAAGTGCCGCAAAGGCGAAGGCGCGGAAGAAGTCTTCTACCGTTTCCGTTTCAAAGGTGCCGAGGCGCTGTGTTTGGAGCGGTGCATCGAGGACCAAGTACGGGCGACCGCTGAGATCCACCACAACTTGGCTCAGCACTTCATCCATAGGCACCCAAGCGTCGCCGAAGCGTTCGATTTGCTTTTTGTCGCCTAAGGCTTGCTTGAACGCTTCGCCTAAGGCGAGGCCAATGTCTTCGGTAGTGTGGTGACAGTCAATCCACAAATCACCTTTCGCCTTTACGGTTAAGCCGAAGCGGCCATGCTTGGCCAAGAGGATGAGCATGTGGTCTAAGAAGCCAATGCCCGTGTCCACTTCGGTGACGGACGCGTCGTCCAAATTAATGGCCGTTAAAATATCTGTTTCCTTCGTTGTTCGTTGTACCGTTGCCTGTCGCATTGCCAGATGCCTCCCCTGCTGTTTCAAATCGTACTTCTACGGAACGTGCGTGACCTTCTAAGCCTTCGGTGCGAGCCAAGGCCGTTACGGCAGGTCCTACGCGGCGCAACGCCGTTGCGGAATACTGTAAGTACGACGTACGTTTTACAAAGTCATACACGCCAAGCGGCGACGAGAATCGCGCCGTACCACCGGTCGGTAATACGTGGTTCGGGCCGGCAATGTAATCACCTAAGGATTCCGATGCGTAAGCACCGAGGAATACGGAACCGGCGTTTTCAATGAGGTTCAAGTAAAGCATTGGTTCCTGAAGCTGTACTTCCAAGTGTTCCGGTGCGATGTCATTCATGAGCTTAAACATGTCTTCAATAGAATCCATAACGGCAATGAAGGAACGCGTTTCAATAGATTCGCGAGCGATTTGTTCACGAGGCAACACGGCTAACTGGTTTTCTACTTCCTGGGCTACCGCTTCAGCCAAGGTTTCGCTGTCCGTTACGAGCATAGCGCGAGCGCGCGGATCATGTTCGGCCTGGGACAAAAGGTCAGCTGCCAATACCTTCGGATTCGCCGTATCATCGGCTAAGATGCCGATTTCGGAAGGACCGGCTACCATGTCGATGGAAACGCGACCAAATACCTGTTTCTTAGCAGTGGCTACGTAAATATTGCCAGGGCCGATGATTTTATCTACTTGCGGTACCGATTCGGTGCCATAAGCCAATGCCGCTACAGCCTGTGCACCTCCGACCTGCATGATGCGGTCAACGCCGGCTAAGTACGCTGCAGCAAGCACGACCGGGTTTACACCAGCAGTCTGCGGCGGCGTTACCATGATGATTTCACCTACACCAGCCAATTTAGCCGGTACGGCACTCATCAAAATCGTGGACGGATACGCTGCGGTACCACCAGGAACGTAAAGACCAACCTTAGCGAGGGGCCGTACCATTTGGCCGCGAATAACGCCGGGCTGAGATACATCGGTAAAGCCTTCGGATAATTCCAATTTATGGAAGCTTTCGATGTTGTCCTTCGCCATCTGCAAGGCAGCTTTCAACTCGTCATCCAATTCGTCGTACGCTTTTTTCGCTACGTTCATAGGAATTTCCAAGCTATCCGGTTTTACTTTATCAAACATTTCAGCGTAACGATACAACGCTGCATCACCATCCTTGCGTACGGTGGCAATAATGTCGGCAACGCGGTCTTCAATGACGCGGTCCGTCACCTGTTGCGTGTAGTCCGCTACGATTTGCTTCATAGACTCCAATGACTCTTTGTAGATTTTAATCATGTTCGGTACCCCTTTTCTATTTCACTTTCTCAGTTCTCAATGTTAGTTCTCTATTTAACTGCTTTCGCCGGTGTGTCGATGCGTCCGCTCGTCGCTGCTTGCGCCGCTGCTTTGGCCGCTTCGCTAGCGGCTTTCTTTTCTGCTTTCACTTCGTCCACCGCTTTTTGTAAGCGATTCATCAATGTTAAAATTTCTTGTTTCTTCTGTTTCAGCGACAAGGAATTGACTACCAATCGCGTGGAAATCCATTCCAATTCGTCATAAATCTGTAAATTGTTTTCACGAAGCGTGGTGCCCGTTTCCGTAATATCCACGATGGCGTCGGCAAGGCCAACCAGCGGCGCCAGTTCGACGGAGCCTTTTATTTCAATAATCTCAACGTCCATACCGCGGGACCGGAAGTATTCCTGCGTGATGACCGGATATTTCGTGCCAATTATGGGTCGGCGCGCCATGTTCGGATCGTAATCGGCGGTGGAGGCCAAGATGAATCGGCAACGGCCGGTTTCTAAGTCCATCAATTCGTGGCCCGGGTGCTGCTGTTCGTGGAGCACGTCGCTGCCGACGATGCCCAAATCCACAACGCCGTTATTTAAATAGGTCAATACGTCGTCGCCTTTGACCAGGATGACTTCCAACACGTCGCCTAATTGTAAAATAAGTTTCCGCTTTTTATTGCGTATCGGTTCGCAGTCGATGCCGCATCGTTCTAACAACGGTATTACTTGCTCTTCGACACGTCCCTTTGTCAGTGCTACTTTAAGCATCTTCACGTACCCCCTTTTCGTCCACGATGATGAGCTTTGCATTTTGCCGTTTGGCACAGCGCCGCGCCGTACACAAGTCATCGGCAATGGCTAAGCTATACGTCGGATTTTCAGCTAACAGCTTTGCCGCTTCCGGCCACTGTTCATCGGCATAAAATACGAGGGTGCGCGGCACTACCGGCGAGCGACGATCCATGGCCTGGGCCAACACATCGATGTCGATGCCCATGCCTACCGCCTTTTCCGGTTCGGACTGGAAATTATTGAGGAGCTTGTCATAGCGGCCACCGCTGATAACGTAAGAGGATACGCCGTTTAAGTAGGCTCTAAACGTAATCCCCGTATAATACGATTGCGGCGGTTCACTGCTCAAATCAATGCGAACAGCCTGGCCCGGCAACGCACTCACCTGTTTTGCTAACTGCAACACATCTCGGGCAATGCGCATCGCTTCGATAGGAAGCGTAACCTGGCGAAGGATTGCTCGAATCTCTTCGGCTGGGCCAAAAAGGAACGGCCAGTTATCTAAGAATCCATAGAACTCGCTATTTTTGTAACGTTCAATAAGACGCTTGTAAACAGGAATGTTCTTGGCAAATAACGCGGCTTTCACGGCTTTGCGCTCTTTTTCGTCGCTCACTACGGATTGAAGCAACACATCAGCAAAGGTAGCATCACCTAACTCAACATAGAGCAAATTATCGAAAAGGCTTTGGTTGAACTGATTGATGAGCCACAGGCATTCCATTTCCGCTCTCGTCGACGCATAACCAACAAGCTCAATGCCCGCCTGCGTTACCTGATTAACCTGACCAACATGTTCCGGTGTCGATGCTAACAGCTCGCCTAAATAATAGAAACGCTGCGGTACGCTAACATTGTTCGTCGCTAAAAAACGAGCAATTGGCAACGTCAAATCCGGACGTAAGACCAACATACGATTATCGCTGTTCAAAAAGCGATACATGCTCTGCTGGTTCTTCATTTCATAATCGTCAAACACTTCTTCGTACTCAACGAGCGGCGTGTTAATGCGCTTGTAACCACGCTGCTGTAAGCAGTGCACAATGCTCTCGCTGAGCGCCTGCTTCTGCTCAGCCTCCAAACCAAATTCATCGCGAAACCCTTGGGGGAGCTTCATCGTAATACTTGCGTTGCCCATACTGCCAAGACCCCTCTCTGACTCAGTACCTCTAATGACTCAATACCAGCTCACAACCGATACTTTCTAATCTCTCAACGGTGCTACAAATTTCTTTAACGTTTCAGACTGTTAAAGTATTTGCCTATAAAAAAAACTCTTTGCCAAATGGCAAAGAGGGCGATTATCCGCGGTTCCACCTCTGTTCACTTTTGTCTCGCAACAAAAGCCTCATGTTGAACGTGTCAACGCCGATAACGGCGGCTGCCGGGTGCGCCTACTTTGAATCACCTGCTAATTCGCTTAATAACTTACAAGCGATTTGCTCTGTGAAATCAACTACCGTTCAGCGCATCGATTCACGAGTGTGCTTCCTTATCCGACATTCGCCCTCTTCCCAGCGCCGAGGACTCTCTGTGCAAGCGGTCGTTAAGTACTCTCTCGATCCTTATCGTTAAACTATTTGTAACGTTGAGATTATGATACGCCAAAGATATTTAGATGTCAATGATTTATTACTTTATCCTATTAAAATTTTAAAACCTATTTCGCATAGCTGCGTTGCACAAAAGTCATATGTATACTCCGAGTGGAATAATCCAGCCGATGTACAAGAACGACCCGGGTACGTGTTAGGTCTGTCAGGCATGCTATCTACCTAGGCATCGCCAAGTATAGGCATTACTGCTAACTTTTTATATAGTAAGGGTGGCGGTTTAGCTATTCGCTCCCTTCTGTTTCACAAATGGTCGCTTCATAGCTAAAACCGCCACCCTTTACTTTATATACTAAAATTTTAGCTATCCATGCCTATACTTGGCTACTTCCCACGCTTTTCTAGCATTTCCTGACAGGCCTAACACAGTACCACATGGTTCGCATCTTCGTTAGCATTCGGCTGGATTATTTCCACTCGCGATACATTAGGGCTTTAGCACAATCGCAGCTAATGCGACAATAGGTTTTGAGTGGGGAGAAAAACATCAACATAGTGCATTAAAGTACGGTACTAGCAGCGCAATACGACCGATGCACAAGAACGACTCGGGCGATGAGTTAGAGAATTGGCACACCTTCGTACTCTGGCATTAGTAAGTAGCGTCATTGCTTCGTTCATTGGGTAAGGTAAAGTATCCGTTACAACCATTCGCTCCCTTCTGCTACGCAAATGGTCGCTTCATGGTTGTAACGGATACTTTTTGCTTCTCTTCCCAATTTAGCACTCATCATGACGCTACTTACTTTTCTGCACATCTTACTATTGGCGTTATCCAATTATCTAACTCAGCACCACATGATTCGCATCCTCGTGAGCATTCGGTCGTATTGCTTCTGCTATATCCGGTGGAGGAGGAGAAAACCATCAACATAGTGCCTAGAACGTAATTTTAATCTTTTAAAATATTTAAATACATTGTTAGTCTTTCATCAAGATAGCCTGCAAAAAGTGTTTCCATAGCCTCTAAGCTCTGATTTTCATGATAGGCTTCAAAGGCCTTATAGTACGCAATGCGGTCAGTAAATTTAATATCAATAGGCGGATAGCCTTGTTTCATCAATTCAAAATTCACAAGCAACCGTCCTGTACGACCGTTGCCATCAATAAACGGATGAATACGCTCAAACTCTATATGAAACCGCGCCAGCTTTGTTATCAACGGTTCCTGACTTTCACCATATTCATACAAAAGCTGCTCCATTCGCGGCCCAATCAAATACGGCTGCACCGGCTCATGCTGCGCCCCAATAATCCGTACCGGAATCCGGCGATACACGCCACGGTCCTCCGGCTTATCTGCCAGCACAAGAAAATGAATCTGCTTAATCAAGCTCTCACTTAGTAGCTCCTTAGACTTCACCATCTTACTAATGAAATCAAAAGCCTCCTTGTGGCCGACCACTTCCAAATGATCCTTCAATGGCTTCTGCGCCACCGTTAACCCCTTTAACACCCAATCCGTTTCCTGCAAAGTGAGCGTATTGCCTTCAATAGCATTAGAATTATACGTATACTCAACGATAAACTCCTCGTTAAGACGCGCAACCTCACCGGCTGTTAGCGGTCTCATACTATCTAATCTATGCTTTTTTGCTTCTATTTCATCAAAGAGCTTATTAGGCACAACCACCCCACCTTTCATCGTTTCGAAGAAAATAAACTCTACCGACAATGATACAAATAAAGTCTTTTTCTTCTCATTAATGCAATTGTATACGAATACGACCGTTATAGCAATATATATTATCTTACCAGACTAATCCATATCAAGCCTCCAGCGCGAGCAACGCAAGCGCTACCAACATCAGACCTTACCCCAATCACATCATACCTCCAGCGCGAGCGCAGCTAGCGCTACAACGTCAGACCTTACCTAAATCACATCAACCTCCAGCGCGAGCGCAGCTAGCGCTACAACATCAGACCTGCCTAAATCACATCACACCTCCAGCGCGAGCGCAGCTAGCGCTACCATACGCCCTAAACTTACGGGGAGAATTGTCGGTACAACCGCCGTCAAGGCACTAAATCCATCAACCGCCCCTACCGTACCGACAATTCGCCCCATCCACTAAATTAGCTAATCGCCAAAAGCACTGTGTTGATGCTTTTCTCCTCCACCCCCAATAAGCTGTACCCGACACTAGGACCATATTTACCGAAAGGGCAGCGTAGTTACAAATGACCGACAAAGGAAAATATGTGTAAGCACGGATTTATCGTCGTGTTTCGCTAAGCTCTAAATATTGTGGACGTCAAAAGGCCCTTTGAGTTTAAGTGGAGAAAACATTGCGTTAGCGTAGTTTTCGGAACTTAACTCAAAGGGCCGGACACACATTATGAACTTACGAAACACGATGAAAATCAAAGCAATCACATAAAACCGATGTCGGTCAATTGTAACCGCTGACCACCCGTGTCAAATCTAGCACTATGCGCGAGCTTTGGCTTCTGCAAGGATATTTTCGAGGAACTCTTCGTACTTTTGCGAACCAACTTCGCCTTCACCGCGTTTACGTACAGAAACAGTGCCGTCCTGTTCCTCCTTGTCACCAACAACAAGCATATACGGAACCTTTTCAACCTGAGCCTGGCGAATCTTATAACCAATCTTTTCATTGCGATCATCAAGCTCAACACGTACGTAAGCCTTCTTGAACGCCTGACGCAACTTTTCAGCATACGCAACATGCTTTTCGCTGATCGGCAAAATCTTAACCTGAACCGGAGCCAACCAAGTCGGGAACGCACCAGCATAATGTTCAATCAAAATACCGATGAAACGTTCCATGGAACCGAAGCAAGCACGATGAATCATAATCGGCTGATGCTTCTGACCATCTTCACCAACATATTCCATGTGGAAACGTTCCGGCAAATTCATATCCAACTGGATAGTACCGCACTGCCAAGTACGACCGATGGAATCACGGATATGGAAATCAAGCTTCGGACCATAGAAAGCACCGTCGCCTTCATTGATCTGATACGGAATCTGCTTTTCTTCAATAGCTTCACGCAATGCGTTAGTAGCTGCTTCCCAAATTGCATCATCGCCCATTGCATTATCCGGTTTCGTACTCAACTCAACGCGGTAAGTCAAACCGAACTGGCTATAAATGCGGTCGAACAAATCAATAACCTTGATCAACTCTTCCTTAATCTGAGACGGCAACATGAATACATGCGCATCATCCTGCGTGAAACTACGTACACGGAACAAACCATGTAACGCACCGCTCAATTCATGACGATGAACGAGCCCCAATTCAGCCATGCGAATCGGGAAATCACGATACGAATGCATTTCATTCTGGTAAACCAAAATACTGCCAGGGCAGTTCATCGGCTTAATAGCGTAATCTTCATCATCGATGCGAGTGGTGTACATATTTTCACGATAATGGAACCAGTGACCGGAAGTTTCCCACAACTGACGATTCAAGATAATCGGCGTACGAACTTCTTCGTAGTCGAAATCATGATGAACTTCGCGCCAGAAATTTTCCAATTCATTGCGCATTGCCATGCCCTTCGGCAAGAAGAACGGGAAGCCCGGGCCTTCTTCTTTAATAGCGAACAAGCCCAATTCCTTGCCCAATTTACGATGGTCACGACGAGCTGCTTCTTCTAACATGTGGAGATATTCATCCAACTGTTCCTGTTTTTCGAAAGCAGTACCGTAAATACGCTGAAGCATTTTATTTTTTTCATCACCGCGCCAGTAAGCACCTGCCAAGCTCTGCAATTTGAAAGCTTTAACTTTACCGGTAGATGCTACGTGAGGACCAGCGCAGAGGTCAGTGAATTCGCCCTGTTTGTACGTGGAAATAACTGCGTCAGCCGGCAAATCCTGAATCAATTCAACCTTATAATCTTCCTTCTTGTCAGCGAAGAACTTCAACGCTTCGTCGCGGCTCATAACGGCTTTTTCGATAGGGAAGTTTTCTTTGACGATTTTCTTCATAGCGTCTTCGATTTTCGCCAAATCTTCCGGCGTCAACACATGTTCCATGTCGATGTCATAGTAGAAACCGTTTTCAATTGCCGGGCCAATAGCCAACTTAGCATCCGGCCATAAGCGTTTAATAGCCTGTGCCATTACATGAGAAGCACTGTGGCGCAACGTATCTTTGCCGCCCTGTTCTTCAAAAGTCAAGAAACTTACATGACTGCCATCTTTTAATTCTTCGCGCAAATCGGTAAGTTCACCGTCAACGTCTGCAGCCAATACTTTCTTAGCCAAGCTGTTGGACAACTGCTTTACAGCTTCTCCCAACGTAGTCCCTGCTTCGTACTCCCGATGACTGCCGTCCGGTAAAATAATCGAAATTGCTGCCATAATAATTCCTCCTTGATCTCAACGCTCAGGAACGGCGGGACACGTTCCACAGAGCACCTACGGACTTACCGTAATAAAAATTTGTATAAAAAAAAGACCTACATCCCTCCAAGGGACGAAGATCTCGCGGTTCCACCCTAGTTAGCCTTACGGCTCACTCTATGCCCATAACGCTGGCCTGCGTGCTTACCTACCGAGCTGTGCTCTTCGGTAAACCGGTTTGAAGGGGGTAACAATCGACGTGTACGTAAAGCGCTTCCAGCCAAGGCGCCTTTCTCTGTGCCGCATGTCCGTCGTGGTCATGTCCTTCGCACTACCTTTAACATGTATACAATAACATCGAGGGGTCATCTTGTCAACCCCTCGCGTTATGAATAGCAATTATTAATTTCATTTCACCAAGTTACCCTGCAATGGGAAAATTAGCTATACATTGTTGATGAGTCGCTTACTCACCGTCAGGTCCGTCTACAAATCGTACCGGCACGTCCAGCGACATAAGTAATTCACGAACTACCGGTGCCGTGTCAGCGGTGCTACGAATCATGGTCAATCCTGACTTCGGATCGATGGTCGTCATGACACCTAAGTACTCATAGCCTTCCAAAATACGGTTCACGTAATTCGTATCCGTCGGTGGCATATAGAAATATACATTCGTGTCGACGAATTCATCGGCTGAAGCGCCGTTTGCCGCCAACGCTTGTGCAGTCGAAGCTTGTGCAGTCGAAACTTGCATCATCTCTGCTTGTGCCATACTACGCCTTGCATTTCCGGCGCATCATGGAATACTGCTCAAGCGGCGTATCCATGTAGAGACGCACTTTCATTTGCGCGTGCGGCGCTACGGTAATAGCATTGCCTTCTTCGTCTTCCATCTTGGCGATGACATGATGCACAATCGGTCCATGAGGCTGACAGAATTCAACTTCGTCGCCTACTTTGAAGTTATTGCGCTGTTCCAAAAGCACGCAACCTGCCGCTTCGTCATAGCCTTCAACGAGTCCAATGAAGTCATGGGTCTGGGTGTTGCTGGACTGGCCATAATTCTGCGCATTTTCGTCAGGCTTACCAACGGAGAAGCCTTCCGTGTACGGACGATGGGAGATTTTTTCCAATTCTTCGTACCATTCGTCGCGCACGTAGAAGTCATCGCCTTCACGGAGGTACGCGTCGATAGCTTCGCGGTACACACGAGTAACCGTAGCTACATAGTGCACGCTCTTCATGCGGCCTTCGATTTTAAGGCTATCTACGCCAGCTTCGTACAGCTGCGGAATATATTTCAACAAGCACAAATCCTTAGAGTTGAAAATGTACGTGCCATGCTGATCTTCTTCGATAGGATAGTATTCGCCTGGACGATTGGATTCGACCAAGGAATACTTCCAGCGACAAGCCTGGGCGCACTGACCACGGTTAGCATCACGAGTGGTGGTAAAATAATTACTCAACAAGCAGCGACCGGAGTAGGAAATACACATAGCGCCATGAATGAACGCTTCGATTTCGATATCCGCCGATTCGCGCATAGTCTTAATATCTTCAATGCTGACTTCGCGAGCCACAACAACACGAGTGGCCCCCTGTTCCTTCCAGAACTGGGTCGTCAAATAGTTCGTCGTGTTTGCCTGAGTGCTTACGTGAAGCTCCAAGCCCGGTGCTACGCGTTTCGCCAACAAGAAAATACCTAAGTCCGCTACGATAATAGCATCCACGTGAATGGATTCCAAAAACTTCAAGTAATCTTCAAGACCTACCAAATCCTCGTTGTGAGGAATGATGTTACAGGTTACGTAAATCTTCTTGCCATGGTCATGGACAAACTTAACAGCTTCTTTCAGCTCTTCATTGCTGAAGTTGGAGCTGCTAGCGCGCAAGCCAAAGGCCTGGCCGGCACAATACACAGCGTCGGCACCGTAACGGATAGCCATTTTCAGCTTATCCATATTACCTGCCGGCGACAATAACTCAATCGGTCGTTTCATGATCGGTTCCTTTCCAGATAGTTACGCTCATACCATCCCCCAGAGGATAGATGGTCGTATTAAAACGACGGCGGTCTTCTACAAACGTCAAATATTCGCGCAAACGCTTCACGATGGTCTTGTAGCGACGTGGCGCTTCCTTATCACCGCGCACGTAGCCGCGAAACAGAACGTTATCCGCCAATATAACGGCACCAGGGGCCAGCTTCGGCAACAGTGCTTCTAATTGCCGCAAATACTGGCCCTTCGGTCCGTCTAAAAAGACTAAATCAAACGGTCCCGACAGCGTGTCGATAACCGCTTCCGCATCACCGAGGCATAATTTCACACGGTCGGCGTACGGGGATTTTTCCACATAATACTTCGCCATTTCATGGCGCACTTCATCAAGCTCCACAGACGTTACGGTGCCGTCCGACCCTAAATGCCGAGCCAACAGTAACGTGGAGTACCCAATGGCGGTGCCGATTTCCAGCACGCGCTGTGGGCGATATAAGCCGATTAGTTCCTCAAAAAGATGCACTTCGGACTCGCGCAAAATAGGCACATGATTAATCACCGCATAAATGCGCTGTTCGTTTAGTATCTCCTTAATTTCCATAAATCGACTCAACCACCTTCATATGTTCTTCATAGGTTTTGGTGAAATGATGGTGCCCTTCCTTATCAGCTACGAAGAACAGATAATCTGTTTGTGGCGCGTTAAGTACGGCTTCCATCGATTTCATGCCCGGGTTCGCAATCGGTCCCGGCGGTAATCCTTTGTGCAAATACGTGTTGTAAGGATTCTGAATTTCCGTATCCGCTACCGACAACAACGGCTTCGGATACCCTAAAATATACTGAATACTTGCGCAGGATTGGAGCGGCATGCCAATAGCTAAGCGCTTCATGAACACCGCCGCAATGATAGGACGGTCTTCATCAAACTTAGCCTCTTTTTCAACCAAAGACGCCAGCGTAATAAACTGGAATATGGTCAAATGACGCGCCTGAATCTTAGCTCGAATCTCTGGCGTCAACTGCTTATTCATTTCACCGGCCATAATCGAAAGGATTTCCTTCGGTGTGGAATTAACCGGTATTTCATATGTGCACGGGAACAGGAAGCCCTCTACCCGATAGTCTACCTTAGCTGGCCCATACATGTACTGGTACGGCACATAGACCTTCGCTTCCTGCAGGAACGCTTCCTTGCTGCGCACCAAGCCGTCTTTAGCTAATTCGTCAGCAATTTGCTGAATCGTAAAGCCTTCCGGAATGGTTACTTTAATCGCTTTCAAACGTCCCTTTTGAAGCAGTCCAATGATGTCGTGGATGCTGGCAGACGTGGGGATTTGATAATACCCTTGCTGCAGTTTGTCCATTGTACCCGTTAAGCGCAAAGCAATGCGAAATGCTAACGGCGATTGAATGGCCCCTTCTTGATACAACCGATCCCCTATTTGAGCACCGGTTTCATCCTTGGCGACGACCACCGTAACAGTACTCACCTTGCCGCCTACGGAATTCGGCATAAAATACACCGCGCCGAAGGTAGCTAACAAACAACATACGACCCCGATACAAACACCCGCCACCGTTTTCTTGCCTATCTTCATGTGGTGATGACTCCTTTACTCAGTCTTCGTTAACCTCTGCTTCGTAAAGAGCCAATACGGCATCAAATTCTTCATCCGTCGGTGCTACATAAATATCTTCACCGTCTTCTTGATCGATACGCGCAATAATCACTTCCGGTTCTTCGTGGCATTTACAGCCCGGTTCACATTCTTCCGGCGGCAACGATACCAATACAGCAAATGCTTTGCCGTCGTGGTTGATTACCATTTCTTCTTCGTAATACGTTTCGTTACCTTCACCGTCGTCGATAACAACTACCGACATTTCGCCTTCATAGCCTTGTTCTACCATTCATTACACCTCCTGTCGACTGTTGCGGCGCCGTTCCAGATAGCCCTGTAAAATCACTACGGCCGCCATTTTATCAATAACCGCTTTTCGCTTCTTGCGGCTTACATCCGCTTCAATGAGCGAGCGTTCTGCCATCACTGTAGTGAGTCGTTCGTCCCAAAATGCAATGGGCACGTCTACGACTTCCTTCAGCTTAGCTACAAATTCTTCGGTTTTAATTGCTCGGTCACCTTTGGTGCCGTTCATGTTTTTTGGCATACCAACCACAATTTCCTCCACTTCGTAGGAAGCAATCAACTCGCGGATGCGGTTGAAATCAGCTTCCAAGGAAGTGCGGCGGATAGTCTCTACACCTTGCGCCGTCAGAAACAACGCGTCGCTGCAGGCTACCCCAATGGTACGGCTACCTACGTCTAAAGACATTATGCGCATATTATAACTGTTTCGCCTTTACATATTCTTTTACGAGTTCTTCGATGAGCTCATCACGTTCCATGCGACGAATGTTACTACGTGCATTGTTATAGCTCGTAATATAGGTAGGGTCCCCGGAGATAAGGTATCCCACGATTTGATTGATCGGGTTATACCCTTTTTCCTGTAAGGAATGATACACCTCTTTTAATACTTCCGACGCGGTCAACGTGTCTTCCGCTTTTTTGAACATCATCGTTTCATCAGATACACTCATGGTAATCCCTCCTTTGAGTTTATTTTACCATATCTAGGATAGTCTGTTTACCTACCGCTAACGCATCGTTCAATGCTTCCGGTTTCTTGCCGCCGGCCTGTGCCATATCCGGACGACCGCCGCCATTACCACCGGCAGCCTGTGCCGTTGCTTTTACGATATTGCCGGCATGTAAGCCAGCTTTTACAGCATCCTTCGTAGCCATGCATACGAAGTTTACTTTATCATCGGATGCCATGCCCAAGAGCACCACACCGGAACCGATGTGGTCACGAACCATGTCAGCAATGCCGCGAAGTTCTTCCATATCGGAAGCCGCTACGGTTGCTACAACGCCGGACAAGCCGTTTACATCGAATTTAGAAGCCAATACATCCTGCATGCTACCAGCTGCCAATTCTTTCTTAGCTGCTGCCAATTCATGTTCAGCCGTTTTCAATTCTTCCTGCAACTGGGCTACACGAGCCTGGAGGCTTTCCGGTTTTGTCTTCAACGTCGTTGCCAACGCCAACAATTCAGCGTGGTCGTGCTGAGCCATGGCCAAGGCAGCTGCACCGGTTACAGCTTCGATACGACGAACGCCGGAGCCGATACCGCCTTCGGATACAATGCGGAACTGACCAATAACTGCGGTGTTCGGTACGTGAGAACCGCCGCACAATTCAATACTGAAGTCCGGTACGGTTACAACGCGAACACGGTCGCCATATTTTTCGCCAAACAAGGCCATAGCGCCTAATTCTTTAGCTTCCGGCATGGACATTTCTGCAATAGCAACGTCCTGTGCCTTCAAGATTTCAGCATTTACCAAATCCGTTACCTGCTGTAATTCTTCAGCGGTTACCGGAGAGAAGTGGGTGAAGTCGAAACGCAAACGGTCCGGCATTACCAAGGAACCAGCCTGGTTAACGTGGTTGCCCAATACCTGTTTCAACGCAGCATGGAGCAAGTGCGTAGCTGTGTGGTTACGAGCCATGGACATGCGGCGTTCCGTGTCTACTTCAAACGTTACAGCGTCGCCTACATGTAAGGTTCCTTCTGAAATAACGCCTACATGGTATGTAGTACCTTCCGGCAATTTACGCGTCGTCGTAACTTCCATTTTGCCCATAGGACCAACGATGTAGCCCGTATCGCCTAACTGGCCGCCACCTTCAGCGTGGAACGGCGTGCTGCGTACGATAAGGGTTACTTCGGTGCCATCGGAATCTTCTTCTACGCGAGTAGCACCTTCGCCAATCATGAGGATTTCAGATTCGGTAGCGCTTTCGTCAGCAGTCAATTCTTCGTTGGACAAGAACGTAATGTCCGGCGTAGCCACTTTAGCGTCTACGTCTTCACGAGCCGCACGAGCGCGAGTACGCTGTTCGTTCATGGCAGCTTCGAAGCCTTCCATGTCGATAGCGAAGCCGGATTCGCTGGCGATTTCCTGCGTCAATTCCCACGGGAATCCGTACGTATCATACAATTTGAACACGTCGGTGCCCGGCAATACGCTAACGCCGTCTTCTTTATGCGCAGCGAGCATACCGGTCAACAATTCCAAGCCCTGTTCCAAGGTCTGGTTGAAACGGTCTTCTTCATTAGCCACAACGCATTTGATGAAGTCTTTCTTTTCAATTAAGTCCGGCAAGCCCGGTCCTAAAATTTCAACAACAACGTCGATGAGGTCTGTTAAGAAACGACCTTCGATGCCAAGCAAACGACCATGACGTACGGCACGACGCAAAATACGACGCAATACGTAGCCACGACCTTCGTTGGACGGCAATACGCCATCGCTAATCAATACAGCAATCGCACGAGCGTGGTCGCCGATAACCTTCAAAGAAATATCCGTGTTCGGATCTTCATGGTAACCAACGTTTGCGCGTTTCATAGCGGCTTCGATAATCGGGAAGATTAAGTCCGTTTCGAAGTTGCTTTCTTTATGCTGCAATACGGATGCCAAGCGTTCTAAGCCGGCACCGGTATCGATGTTTTTCTTTTCAAGCGGTACATATTCGCCATCAGCGGTACGGTTGAACTGGGTGAACACGAGGTTCCAAATTTCCAAATAACGGTCGCAGTCGCAGCCCGGTGCGCAGTCCGGCTGATGACAACCGCGTTCTTCACCTAAATCGTAGAAAATTTCGCTATCAGGACCGCACGGGCCTTCGCCGATTTCCCAGAAGTTATCTTCCAAGCGGCTAATGTGGCTGTCCGGCAAGCCTACTTCCTTATGCCATACATCGTAAGCTTCCTGATCGTCCGGATATACCGTAACGTATAATTTTTCTTTGTCCAGCTTGATGACTTCCGTCAAGAATTCCCAAGCCCAATGGATAGCGTCTTTTTTGAAATAATCGCCAAAGGAGAAGTTCCCCAACATTTCAAAGAATGTATGGTGACGAGCTGTACGACCAACGTTTTCAATATCGCCGGTACGAATACATTTCTGACAAGTCGTAACACGGGTGCGCGGCGGCACTAATTTCCCCGTAAAAAACGGCTTTAACGGTGCCATACCGGCGCCGATGAGCAACAGCGACGGATCGTTTTCCGGAATCAACGAAAAACTGTCTAATTTCAAATGCCCTTTACTTTCAAAAAACTGCAAATATGCCTGACGCAGTTCATTACCCTTCATGAGTTCAGCCTCCTAAATTATCGTTCTCTCTGTTGCACTCCCGCTTACGCAATCGAGTACTAACTATTAATTATATCAGATTATGTCTACAAACTAAAGTGTTTTACCGACGATTCCCACCAGGATTCCGCCAAGCTGCAATGGCAAAGGTTATCGCATAGGTAATAACGGTCACTAACACCACGGTGCCCCCAGGAGGCATATCCATGAAAAAGGCGATAACAAGGCCGCCAATAACACCCAGTAAGGAGTATAACTCTGCAATTAAGAAGGTGCCTTTAAAGCCACGGCCCCACAAATGAGCCGCCGCTACCGGCACGATCATAAGCGCGCTAATAAGCAAAATACCAACAACGGTCATTCCCATAACCACAACCAAAGCGGTTAACACTGCAAAGACCATGTTGATGCGTTTTACATTAATACCAGCCGTTACGGCTACACTTTCGTCAAAGGACGTTAAGAGTAGCTTTGCGTACACAATGCGCACGATAATGGCCACAATGACCGCCACGATGGCGATGGTAATAATATCTCGCACCGTTACGGTTAAAATACTACCAAACAAGAAATTTAACAGTCCCACGCTTGGCATTTTCGACAGCGTCGAGAAAATAACCGCCAGCGCCAGGCCCGTATAGAAGAACAGCGCCAGTATCATGTCCGTATATTGACTCTGACGACGCCGAATAAATTCAATGCCGATAGCCGTCAACACGGTCAAAAAAGCCGCCCCTAACGGCGGATAAAAGCCTAACAGCGACGCACCGGTAACACCGGCAAAGGCAATGTGACCTAAGCCATCACCTAACAGTGACTGACGACGAATAACGATGAACATGCCGATAACAGGACACATCAGCGCCACGATAATACCGGCGATGAACGCGCGCTGCATAAAGGAGTACGTCAAAATATCCATCTTACCCCTCCATATGCCAGGACAACGCGGTGCCCATATGCGTTTGCATGAACCCGTCGCAATCCCCGTAATAACAAACATGGCGATTTATACACAACGCTTGCTGTGCCGTCTTCGCCGCTTCCGTAATGTCATGGGTTACCATGAGCACCGTAATGCCCAGCTCATGAAGCGTACCGAGCAGACGGAATACTTCTTCGCTGGCTTTGAAATCAATGCCGCTAGTCGGTTCATCAAGCAATAAAAACCGAGGCTGGCGCGCCAAAGCCTGAGCAATCATAACACGTTGTTGCTGACCGCCACTAAGCTCACCAATGCGACAATCTTCAAATTCAGACATGCCCACTTGGGCTAACGCACTCATAATACGCTGTTGACGTTCCGACTTCGGCAATTCCTTATTGAGGCCTAAGCCAAGCCCTACAATTTCGCTGCATGTCGCAGGAAATTGAGCGGCGTTGCGATTGTATATTTGTGGCACCAAATGCAACAGCCCTTGTCGTTGCGCATCTCGTACCGATAAACCATCGATGGTGATGGTCCCCTTTGTCGGTTCCAATAAACCGGCTACTAAATGTAAAAACGTGGTCTTCCCTGCCCCGTTTGGCCCCACGATAATGGTGAAGCTGCGTTCCGGTATAGTTAGCGATATATCGTGCAATACCGTTTCGTCGCGATCATAGGTAAAGCTCACGTTTTTGACTACAATGTCGCCCATGTTTGCTCCTGTAAATTTCTCAAACGTATTTTAGATTTATTTCACAAAAAAGGAGGCAATCCGCCTCCTTTTCCATACACTGTAATTGTTAGAGTACGCGCTTCGCACCGATATAACGGGCGCCCCAATAATCGTCATTGAGGTCCGCAATCGCTACGCCGCGACTACTAGTGGCGCTAATGAATTTACCGCCGCCAATATAAATACCGGAGTGAGAAACACCCGGTTCGTAGGTTTGGAAGAATACCAAATCACCAGGCTGTAAATTACGCTTTGCTACGGTCGTGCCAACGTTGTACTGTTCATCAGCCATACGCGGCAAGGAAATACCGGATTTCGCAAATACATAGCGCACGTAACCGGAGCAATCGAAGCCGGACGGCGTCGTGCCACCAAATACATACGGTACGCCTTCATAGCTTTCTGCGTTCGTCAAAATATCACGAACTTCGCGCGGTACCGGACCGTTAGGTGCAAAAGTGAAATCACTGCCAATAGGATCCAAATGAACGCCGCCTACGCTGCTACTCGCTGCCGCCTTGCGGCTGGCTTTCATTTCAGCTGCGATTTTAGACGAATCCATGCGTCCTACATTCTTTAAATCAGACGCTTTCATAGCGCGTCCCATTAATGCTTTGTACGTTGCCGGGCCTACTACACCATCAACCGGCAAACCTTTCGCTTTCTGGAAAAGTCGAACTGCCCATTTCGTATTGGCATCGTACTCCCCGTTAAGACGAGCATGATAACCGGCGGCTATCAATTTCTTCTGAATAGCGGGAATTTCGCCCCCCTTGTCGCCATACGCGTAACCGGCCGCCGATACGGTCCAGCACGAGCATACCAACAATGCGGTAGCTACTAATAATTTCGTTCGTTTAAAGGTTGGTCTCATTCGTCTGTCCTCTTCATATCGGGCTTATCGCGGCCTGTAGGGTCGCAATTGTAACTGCCCTTAATCCAATACAACGGCCGATGCTTAACTTCTTCAAACACACGACCTACATATTCCCCAATGATTCCCAGCCCCACCAGCTGTACGCCGCCGAGAAAGAAGATCGCTACGCCTAAAGTTGCCCATCCGCTGACCGCAGAATTGGTGAAGAAATGGATAAACAAAATATGCAAAATCATGACAACGCTAAGTAAGCCACAAAACAGACCAAAGTAAAAGGCCGCCCGTAGTGGCACATTGGAAAAGGCCGCAATCCCGTCCAAGGCGAAGTGCATCATCTTACGCACACTGAACTTCGATTTACCGGCAAATCGCGGCGGCGCCACAAAGTGAATTTCCGCCTGACGATATCCAAGATCACCTACGATACCGCGTAAAAAGCGTCCATGTTCCCGGAACTTACGCAACGTCTGCAAAGCACGTCGGTTCATCAACCGGAAGTCAGAACCACCTTCTACAATCGGCACATTTGCCATTTTATTCATCAATTTATAGTAATATTTAGACGTAAACGATTTTGCCCAACTCGCGTCTTCCGTAGAATCGCGAATTGTGCGAACGACATCATAGCCCTGTTCCCATAGCTCAACTAACTGCGGGATTAATTCTGGCGGATGCTGCAAATCACCGTCCATCGTGATAACTGCATCACCACTCGCATAGTCAAGACCACAAGTCAAAGCCAACTGATGTCCGAAATTTCGAGCCAACAATAACACCTTCACACTCGTGTCATCTGTCGACAGTCGTTCCAATATCACAGCAGAGGAATCGGACGATCCATCATCGACAAAAATCAATTCCTGTTCGTACGGCAACGTATCCAACACACTTTTAACCGTGGTGTAAAACTTTTCAATATTAGCCTCTTCGTTATAAACTGGTACAACCACAGATAATTTCATGTTTTGTTACGCCTCCGTATTCTTACTGCCCCTTTATTTTACTAAATTTTCATGAATTTTGCAAATTTAGAGCGCCTTTTTGCCTATGTATATCGAATTTTATAGTTGCAAACAAATGCAACTATGCCTATCAAACCTACAATAGTAAGCGATGTAAGAATGCGAAAAAAGTTCATAAATTTTCTAAGATTTATTCCATAACAAAAGCGAGTTCAAACAAAATCTCGTTTGAACCCGCTTTAAGACTTACGGCAAAATTCGTATTGTCTTGTTTTATTTACTATCAGGCACGATCATACTTTGTTCGATAGCATCTAATTTCGCCTGTAAAACAGCCATCTTGGCTTCTAATGCTTTATAGCGTTTATCGCTATCAGCCTTCACAGCAGCCAATTGTTTATCAAAGTCTTCTTTAGTCGTTACTGAATCAGTGTTACCAGCGCTGGCATTACCACTTTGACCAACACGGAAGGTGGCACCGGCATTCCACGCTAAATCGCCACTACCAAAGGCCATGCCTGCATGAAGCAGTACATCATCACTCGGTGTATTGGCAACGCCTAACGCAAATCCAGTTTCACCTTTGTAATTGCCGGTTGCCGCCATAATCTGCCATTGATTATGATCCGTATATGATAACGGTTTTAACCCGGCCAACGCAGAACTTAAGGCTACGCCGCGACGCGCTTCACCACGAACTGTAGAAATATCTGACTTAATGCCAGCCATTTGTCCATTTAACTGGCGCACTGTTACCGCATCACTAGGGTCTACACCATCAGCCAGATTAGTAATACGCTTATCATTCATGGTAAGGCCATCACCGTTTAATACAGGACCATTGTTGTTAATAGCAATGGAGTCTACATGGATGTTTGGATTCAAGGACAAGTTAACAGTTTGACTGTTATTATCACCGGTTTGGTAGTTCACCGTAACATTGTTGTCCCCTACAATCGTCGGTACCGGAGTCGAAGGTATAGGTGCTGGTGCCGGTCGATCACTGCCACCGTTATTAATGCTATTAATAGCTGCGCGCAACTGACGTAAGTTAACTGCATCTGTGTCTTGCGTAGCATCTGCCAAGTTAATAATCTGGCGCAAATAGCCATTACCACCAACCGATACGGCACCAAGCGTTACGCCACTCAATTCTGTATTGCTATAAGCGCCTGTAGTAGAACTTGTAAAACCGTATCGATTAGCCATCGAATAAGCGCCTAAAGCAACGCCATTATCCGCTGTAGTGCGGCTGTACGAACCAAGAGCAACACCATACATTGGTTGCTGAATATCTTTCATAGCATATTGCATTCGCAAATCAGTTAAAATAGATAATTGATTCCCTGTAGATAATTTATCAAAGTTTAAAGTAGTCAAATACGTCTTATAATATGCTTTCAGTTCATCATTAGTTACAGTAGCGTTGGCATTAGCCGCAACACTCTTAACCGAACTAGCAAAACCTATTGCTATCGATCCTTGACCATAACTTTCAGCATTCGTCCCCAGCGAAGTACCAGTACCATTAGTAGTAGCACCAAAACCAATCGCCATACCAACCCCTTTATCAGTAGGCCCCCACAGTTCACCATTCCAATTCATAGGCAATACCAAGCTATTAGTGCCTATAGCGATAGCATCCTTATTGTACGCCGACGCCTGATAGCCAATAGTTAGTGAATTAGACCCCAAAGCAACATTGTCTTTACCAATAGCAATTGTGACACCTTCACCAGAATCGTACACTGTATTATTAATACCAGCTACATAATAATAAGGCCTGACTGCCTTGGAAAAACATTATTTCCAGAACCATATACTACTTTTCCATTTGTACTGTCCAAATAATAGCTAAGCCAACCTAACTCCTTGGTCTCAAGCCAGGATTTCTGTGAATCAGTTAATGTACTGTAATTGGCCTGTGCATACTGAACTTTTTCTAAATCTGTCATGTCGTCCCACGTTTTAGTGGCAGCCGACACACCATTCATACAACCTACTAAAGAAACTCCTACTACTACACTTCCTACAACCTTGTTAATCTTCTGCTTTCTCATGGGAAAACACTCCTAACGAATTAACAACACAACAAAAGATGACCCCTAATTGATTCTCTCCAGATAATCAAATTCTCTCTTAGTTCATCGATTTAACTTCATTATACGCTTTTTAATTTATAATGCAAGAATTCAAAAGTCCTATAAATTCAGTATTTTATTGTATTTTTGTTCACTTTATAATTATATTGTTAGGAATGTTATGCATACTGTCTACTTTATTTGTTATTCAGATGACGTTGTTTTTAATCTTTCACTATACAACAGTACTATTCAAGCTGTTAGTATGCTATTTATACTTTGTATACAGTTTGTCACCTCGACAGTTATCATTATTATATATATCATTAACAAATTGAGTTGTTTAAAACAAAAAAAGTTGCAATCTAATGCTTACGCACTAAATTGCAACTTCATTTCATATTACATATCCGCCGCAGCGATCCAATCATCCAGTTCGCCTTCAGCGTTTTCAATGTCTTCATCGAAAGCGCCGCACAACTCCGGATAACGAGCCACTTCTACGGTATAGACAATGGCTTCATCGCGCGCGTTGCGGAATGTGCCGACCCAAATCCCCGGGAACTGGCTTTCATACCATTCCACCGGTTCGTCAGCTTCTTTGAAGGTAATGGTAATGTCACCACGACCTAAGGTTTCCAGAACTTCTACTTGCTCTTCCATGGAAAGACCCGTTTTTTCAATATATACCGTATAGGTCTCGCCGGTTTCGCGCAAGTTCTTCAAAGCCTGGCGCAGTTCCTGTAAGATTACCTTCACATTGCCGTAATGTTCAATCATTGCGGTGTTACCTCCACGCCCCACTGTTCCAGCACGCGGATAACTCGCTGTTTAACCTCTGGTAAGACTTTCTTAACGGTGTCAGACACTTCAAAGCCAATTTCAAGGCTTTCCGGTTCCACACCGATGACCATAGCGTCTTCCAACGGATCTTCCTGCAAAGCGCGAATGCGGAGAATATCCTGCATACCCACTTCGTGTACTGAAATATGGTCGGTAAAATACGTTTCCATATCCTTGTGGGGGAATTCATAAACTGTACCCGGTGCTTCACCGCCGTTAACAGCGTCTACGAGGAGCAATTTCTTCATGCCGCGCATGTAGGATAAGAGCTCCATCCCCATGGTACCACCATCGATGATACTGATTTCAGGGGTGAAATTAAATGCCTCACGCATTTCGTTAACAACGTGAACACCAAGCCCCTCGTCGGTGAGGAGAATATTCCCCACCCCGAGCAGAACAATACTATTTTCGTTTTCCATATAAATCCTCAATATCTTCCGGATCTTCCGGGTAGAATTTCATACCCGAAACCATACTGGATACTTCGCCGGATTCTTCCATAACGTCTTCGCGGAATGCCAAGTAAACATGCATAACGGTGAAGAGCAAGAAAATCCACGCAATGTAGTGATGGATGATATGGATTTCATATTCCGAGAACAACATGTTAACCGGATTGAATACCAAAGCTAACCAGCTGTCCGGACGAATCATTGCGAACATAGCCAAACCGGTTACGATTTCGCAGAACATCAAAATGTATACCAACAAATAGCTGGTACGTGCCAAGGAGTTACGCAATACGCGGTGTTCTTCCTGACGCGGTAACATCAAATAATGCTTAACCGTCTGACCAATCCCCTGCCAGTACAATTTGCTGCGGAACTTAGGCAACAAGCGGTCGCCGCGGTACCGAATTGCGCCGTAAATACGGAACACAAACGCAAAGATTAATACAAAGGCAAAGAAGAAGTGCACACGACGAATGGCTTCCATAGAGAACCAGTTGTTGATAGCCATAGCCGGGTCTTTACCAACTAAAGCACCGAAGCCAGGGTCACCAATGTACAACCCGGTCCAAAACAGGAAGGTTACGCACAATACCATGGTCCAGTGGAAAATACGAAGCCACAAACTGAACACGCGGTACGGCTTTTTTTCTCGTTGTTCCAACATGTGAATCCCCCCTATTATTTGCACAAAGCATCCGTATTAACAGAGACGATTTCCTCACCTTTTTTGTTATACAAATGTGTAGCACATGCCAAGCACGGGTCAAAGGAATGGATACCTTTCAAGATTTCCAACGGTTTATCCGGTACTTTAACCTTCGTGTCAATCATATTCGATTCATAAGCGCCATGTTCGTTAGCCATGGTACGCGGGCACGCATTCCAGGTCGTCGGTACGATACACTGGTAGTTGGCGATTTTACCGTCTTTAATTACACACCAGTGACCAAGAGCACCACGCGGTGCATCCAAGATGCCAACGCCTTTAGCTTCCTTCGGCCACGTATTCGGGTCAAAGTTCTTCATGTTAGCTACGCTGGTGTCGCCGTTTTTAATGTTCGTTACTAATTTGTTGAAGAAGTAACGGCTCATGTTAGCAGCAACCTGTGCATCTAACGCACGGCAAGCCGTACGGCCTACAGTGGAGCACATCCAAACGTGTGCCGGAACGCCCAATACGGAAGAAACGGTATCGATCTGGCGAACCATCATGTTTTCAGCCCAAGTCGGGTTCTTCAAGATACCCTGTTTAACTTTGGTATATACTACGATATATTTAGCCAACGGACCAACTTCACAGGCTTTGCCCTGGAAGGTCGGGGATTTAATCCAAGAATATTTCTTCGCTTCATCGAGGTATTCCCAATGTTCTTTGGTACCCGTTTTCGGACCGGTGTAGTTCGGTTTCGTAATACCTTCGCTCGGGTTCAAGGATTTCGTGTTGGACGGATATTCATACCAAGAGTGTTCAATTTCTTCGGATACGAATTTCGGGTCCATCAAGGTCTTGCCATCAAGCGGCGTGAACTTAGCTGCGGCAACACCTTTTTCGAAGTCTTCTACGACACCACTAGCACGTACGACGGATTTCTGGAAATAGTCGCCGTCATGAATGTTCTTGTACGGTTCGTCCGGATAGCCACCATATGCCAATACGCGGCGTTTAGACAAGCCACCACCATCAACCATACCGGCTTTAACGTAAATCTGGCCAATAGCCAATACGTCCGGCAAATAGAAGTAATCTACCAAGTCTTTAGCCAAGGAGATGGATTCATCAACAACAGCCAAACGAGCGGAGTTAATCGGCGCGTTCATGTCGTCCATGGAAATAGCGCAAGGCATGCCGCCTACAGTGTAGTGCGGATGCGGGTTCTTACCGCCGAATACAACGTGCGGCGTTACGATATCGCGCTGACGATCCAAGATGTTCAAGTAGTGAGCAACGCCCATCAAATGAACTTCCGGCGGCAACAACTGATAATCCGGATGATCCCACCACTGCGCAGCGAAGATACCCAATTGGCCGCTGTCAACGATTTTCTTAACCTTTGCCTGTACAGCACCATAGTACGTAGCGTCACCCTTCGGGAATTCCTTCGGGTAAGCAGATAAGGTGGACTGCGTTTCAGCCGGTTCCAAACCGCTGAGGTTGTACGTTTTTAATACAGTTTCCTGCAAAGCAGCTGTTTTAGCCGGATCAGCTTTCAAAGCTTCAATCGGGCTAACCCAGTCTAATGCATGTAAGTGATAGAAATGCACAATGTGGTCATGTACGTCCAAGCAGCTGTGCATGATGTTACGAATATAGTTAGCGTTTTTCGGGATTTCAATGCCCAAAGCGTCTTCTACAGAGCGAAGCGCAGCGAGGGCATGAGTGGATGTACAAACGCCACAAATACGCTGTACGAACGCCCAAACGTCACGAGGGTCACGGTCTTTGGCTACCAATTCGATACCGCGCCAAGCCGTACCGCTGGATAACGCATCCTGTACCTTACCGGTGGCTTCATCCACATTTACTTCAACTCGCAAATGACCTTCAATACGAGTTACCGGATCGACTACTACACGTTTCATTAGCGGTTACCTCCTTCATTTTCCGGCTTCTTAGCCGCTTCCTGAGCTGCCTTTGCTTCGGCTTCCTTCTTTTCCAATTTAATCGTGTCAATCTTATGTTTTACCAAAGTGGCACCGCCATGAGCAACTACAGCACCAAAGGCAACCACACCAGCTACAGCACCAACGGTGTCAGCCGTGGTGATTGTGTTAGCCACAGAAACCTGCGGTAAGCGCTGATAGAAGTGATCGTTGTCCCAGAAACCTTTTTCACTACAACCGATACAACCATGACCGGACTGAATCGGATAGGACAAACCATTCCACCAACGTAAGTTGCCGCACGAGTTGTAGGTTACCGGACCACGACACCCAACTTTGTATAAGCACCAGCCGGCTTTCGAGCCTTCGTCGTCAAATTTTTCAACAAAAAGACCGGAATCAAAGAACGGACGACGATAGCAAGTATCGTGAATACGATTACCATAGAACTGTTTCGGACGACCTTCTTGGTCCAATGGCGGAATCTGACCAAACAACGCATAATGCATAATAACGCCAGTCATAACTTCCGGAATCGGCGGGCAACCAGGTACTTTAATGATCGGTTTACCGGAGACTACATCAGAAACGGACACAGTGTTAGTCGGGTTTGGTTTAGCAGCCTGAATACCGCCCCATGCAGCGCAAGAGCCATATTCGATAATAAACGCAGCCCCGTCGGCGCATTCTTTCAATACGTCAACAAACGGACGGCCACCAACCATGCAGTACGTACCATTGCTATCCAACGGAACGCCACCTTCAACGGCTAATACATACTGACCTTTTTTAGTCTGTAACAAATTGTGTAAATGTTCTTCGAACGGTGCACCGGCAGCAGCAGACAGTGTATCGTCATATTCCAAAGAGATCATATTTAACACAACATCGGATGCAAACGGCGACGTGGAACGGATGAAGGATTCATCACAACCGGTACATTCATGGCCATGAAGCCAGATAACCGTCGGCAACTCTTTAGTGTCCGCCGCTTCGACTACCTTATTGAGCACTGTAGGCGGTAAGCCTAAAATGGCTGTTAAGGCTACGCACGTTTTCATAAATGTGCGGCGGCTAAGCTTTCGATCACGGAATAAATTCCATAAGCTATTGGTTCTTTCTCTCACAGGAAAAACCCCCTCGCTGGCAATAACTTTACTGTAAAAAAAGCATACGCGTTTACGCTCTCAGTATATCATGTTTAATTGAAATTTCCTATACAGTTTCGCGCTTCTATGCCTACTTTATATACAAACGCAGCTCATGTATTCTCAATTCATATACTATATTGAATATATATCATTTTTATCAATTAATCATGTATTATTTAAGTGATAAAACAATACTTTTTTAAACATAATTATAAGCAACTTAAGTCGCCTTCTGAAATAACGTACCCGCCATTGCGTAATACCTCAAGATGGTAAAAAAACGTAAGCTCAGTTATAAAACAACAACGCCGACTGGTACCCTATCCCAAAGCCTAAGGGCACTGCAGTCGGCATCATTAGTTATATGATGAGCGGTAGTTTATTTCACAACCTTGCGAAGTAAGGATTCAACCACATTAGCCGGTTTGTAACCCATAATGCGATCTTTTTCCTTACCGTTTTTATAACAAATCAAGGTAGGTACACCCTGAATATCTTGTTTTAACGCAACTTCTTTTAATACATCCACGTCGACGCTGATAACAGTGACTTTGTCTTTCATGTCTTCAGCTAACTTTTCGATTTCCGGGTTCATTAATTTACAAGGTGCACACCAAGGTGCCCAAAAGTCCACCAACAATACGCCTTCTGTGGTTTTCACCGCTTTTTCAAAGGCTTCCACGGTGGTAACAGCTTGCACTGCCATGTCAATCCCTCCTAATTCCGTGTACCTATCGTGTTTCTAAAAATAAAACCGCTCCGAAGAGCGGTTTTAAGCAAGCAGTCAATAAGCCGAGTTCTGTTCTGCAATGCAGTGGCGATTATCTTTCTAGGCCTACGATTACTCGCAGGCTCAAGCGGCACAACCCGAAAGGTAGGCGGGCCACCCTTATCCCTTTCCTATTCGGCCTTGCTCCGGATGGGGTTTACCGAGCCGATACATTACTGCATCGCTGGTGCGCTCTTACCGACACCGTTCCACCCTTACCGCTTACGCGGCGGTTTACTTTTCTGTGGCACTATTCCCTATGGTTACCCACGCCGGACGTTATCCGGCATCCTGCCCTGCGGAGCTCGGACTTTCCTCGAACTTACGCTCGCAATCGCCTTTCATACTTGCTGTCCTTTAGTCTAACACAGAGACTCGCCGGGGTCAAATATGAATTAAGCAAAAAAGAAGTCTGTTTGCTTCATGAAAGGCGTAATCGGTAGCTCTTCAAAACCGTTTTTACGCCCATATTGATTTATTTGTGCAGCCAGTAAAGGCGCTGCGCCTTCTTCGGTACCAAAGTGTCCGGCGTCGACGATGAGAATCCCTAGTTCCTTCGCCCGCTGAGCATCATGGTACTTTACATCACCGGTTACGTACACATCGGCGCCGGCTGCTGCCGCATCACCGAGGAACTCGGCGCCGCCACCGGTACAAAGTGCTACGGTGCGAATCATTTCACGAGGGACGCCGCCAAACCGCGGATGGCTGTACGGGAACGCCGCCTGCACCGTATGCTTAAATAACTCAAAATCAATGGCATCGGCAAAGGTACCGATGCGGCCAATGTACTGCTTCTGGGCCGGTTCCGTCAACGGATACACATCGAAGGCCGGTTCCTCGTAGGGATGCGATGACTTCAAGGCATCGATAACCGCGCCAATTCGTTTGGTAGGGATGAGAACCTCCAGACGTTCTTCGTCCGTTTCCGTCAGCGTCCCTGCTTCGCCAATGTACGGCTGCGCCCCATCAAGCGGTTTGAAGCGGCCCGTACCGGACGTATTGAAGCTACAGCTTTCATACTGCCCGATTTTAACGGCACCGGCCTGGGTAATCGCTTCAGCCACAACGGCTAAATGCGACACCGGCACGAAGGTCACGATTTTCGCATACGTGTCACTACCGGTCTTCACCAAGCCCTTAACATTCGCCAAACCAATCTTCGCCGCTGCCAAGTCATTGAGGCCGCCGGCGGCAATGTCTAGGTTCGTGTGCGCACTATACAAGGTAATGCCGTCTAGAATAGCCTGGCGCAATAACGCGCCTTGGGCCGTATCAAAATCAATGCGCTTCAGCCCTTTGAAGATGACCGGATGATGACTGACAATCATGTTGTAGCCCAGCTTCTTTGCTTCGGCCAACGCTTCAGGCGTTATGTCTAGCGTCGTCAACACACCGGTTACCTTATCGCTGCGGCTACCCACCATGAGTCCCGGGTTATCCCAGTCCTCAGCGTAATGCGTCGGCGCCAAGGCTTCCACTGCATTCATAACCTGTTGTACTGTAATATCACTCATAGAGCTGCCACCTTTCGTAAAAATTCTATCATGGCTCGTTCCTGTTCGTCGCGGCGCTGTGACGGGGCGCCCTTGCGAATAGAGGCTAAAGCCTTTTCCGCCATGGCTACGCGATGGGCGATGTACTCGTCCCATAACGGGTCTTTACCACCCTTACTGCCATCGGGTAACCCATCTGAGGCAAAAGGCGGTTCACCTTCAGACACCGTATAGCCGTACATCAGCGCCCCGAGCTCCCATAAAATGGAGTCTTCAGGCAACTTAGCATATACGCTTTCTTGGCTCTTACCGGCTTCGACGCGCCATACCTCGTAGTAATGGCCACCGTCATAAATGAGCCGTTCCGCCATAACGCCAAAGCCGGCGTCATAAAGGTAGCGCTTCAGCTCTTCATGGCCATTTTGAGGCTGTAAAATAAACGTCCCGATCCCCGGTGGCGCTGCTTTTACAATATCCGCCATGAGGAAGCCACCCATGCCACACAACACGGCTACATCTACCTCACCGGGCTTCGTAACCGTTAAACCATCGCCTAAGCGGCATTCCGATTGACCTTCTAAGCCTTGCTCCTTTAGGTACGCCGTCGCCGTCGCTAACGGGCCTTTATTGACATCGATAGCAATGACATAATCTGCCTTGCCACCTTGGAGTAATGCGGCTGCCAAATAGCCATGGTCCGTGCCCACATCGGCAATGCACCGGGCGTTGGGGACCATATCATACGCAGCAGCCAGTCGTTTAGATAATTTCATAAAAACTGTCACCAATATATACAATTTAAAAGAAAAAAGGACTACCCGTTTGTCCGATTAACAGACAACGGATAGTCCACAAATCCAGTATTACTTCCTCTAATCAATATGTTAGAAAAAGTTATTGGTGGGCCCACCTGGGATCGAACCAGGGACCGACCGGTTATGAGCCGGTTGCTCTACCCCTGAGCTATAGGCCCGCAGAGGAATTCATCGCATTCCTCTAAGCATTATACAGGATATGATTCTTACCGTCAATGCAATCAGAGAAAATCTTTTATCTTGTCGCGTTTGCCACGGTTACGCAATTTCGTCAAGGCTTTGCCTTCAATCTGACGAATACGTTCACGGGTAACGTTAAAATGCTGACCTACTTCTTCCAGGGTACGCGGCTTGCCGTCTTTAAGACCGAAACGCAATACCAATACCTGCTGTTCGCGTTCCGTTAAGCAGGCAAATACATCTTCAATTTGTTCTTTGAGCAAAATGTAGCTTGCTGCATCATCCGGCGCAATAGCATCCTGGTCTTCGATGAAATCGCCCAAGTGGGAATCTTCTTCTTCACCGATTGGCGTTTCCAAAGAAACCGGTTCCTGTGCAATCTTCTGAATTTCCCGTACGCGTTCTACGCTAATACCCATGCCTTCGGCAATTTCTTCCGGCAACGGTTCGCGCCCCTTATCCTGGAGCAACTGACGGGAAATACGGATAAGCTTATTAATCGTTTCCACCATGTGTACCGGAATACGGATCGTACGGGCCTGGTCCGCAATGGCGCGGGTAATGGCCTGACGAATCCACCACGTTGCGTACGTGGAGAACTTGTACCCTTTGGTGTAATCGAATTTATCTACTGCCTTGATAAGACCAAGATTACCTTCCTGAATCAAATCGAGGAATAACATGCCACGACCAACGTAGCGTTTAGCAATACTAACTACCAAACGAAGGTTGGCATCGATTAATTTCTTCTTAGCGCGTTCGCCTTCACGCATTTCCTTGAAGCTAGCATCATCCTTAGCGCCGGCTTCAATTTGCTGAGCCAAACAAATTTCTTCATCAGCAGACAACAGAGGCACACGACCGATTTCCTTTAAGTACATGCGTACCGGGTCATCGATATTTACGCCTTCCGGAATGCTTAAGTCTAAGCTAACTTCCTTCGCTTCGCGCACATCGTCGCTTTCGTCCTCGTCGTCGATTAAATCTTCCTGCGGCACGTCACTATCCACATCATCAGTGATAACATCAATATTGCTCTTCTGCAGGATTTCATACATATCATCCAACTGCTCGGCAGTGAGCTCTACCTCTTCATGAAGAGCATCGGTAATCTCCTTACTGGTCAGGGAACCCACTTTTCTACCTTTCGCCAGTAATTGCTCAATTATTTCTTCCAGTCGCGATTTATTCTGCTTCTTAGCCACAACGCTCTTCCTTTCTATTCAAAGTTTTCAGGACCAATTTCTGATTAACTCCTGAAGCTCTTGACATCGTTGCAACTCCCCGATAAAACGAGGGTCGCCGGCTCGATTCAGCTGATCGGCCAAAACACTATGTGCTTTATATTGTTCACGTAATGAGGCAAGGCGCACGGACCTAATGTACCCGTCCGTTTTCGCTTCGTCATACCCATCGTCGCTCATCACCATTAAGCGACCGTATGCTTGCCTTTCCGGCTCGGTTAACTGTTCCTCCAATCGAGCACCGTCAAGGGTGCCATACGCTTCGATAACCTGTCCTGCTTTTTGCAGTAAGGCACGATGCGTTTCATCGGTAATATCTTCTAGCGGTAAGTACTGCTGTACTCGCCGCCATGCCGCGTCGTGAGTAACGGCTAATGCAACCAAACAGTCTTCATCATCCGGCGGTTTAACCGTCTGCTTCGACGGCTCCTGGGATGTTGCTAACTGCACCGATTCACCGGCCAAATACTGACGGAACAAGCGAAATACCGTTCCCGTATCCAGCCAAAGCGGCATTGCCAATGCCTTCAAATAATTTTCTCGTTGCACTTGATTAGCTGTAGCAGCTATAAAGGGGAATACTTCCTCCATTACGGCTTGCTTACCGCTCATTTCATTGCTGTCATGTTTAATCAGCGCCGCATTCAAGAGAAAATCAAAAGGCTTTACAGCCTTGTCGATTAGCTCCGTAAATGCGGGTCCGCCGTGATTACGCACGTAATCATCGGGGTCCTTGCCATCCGGCATAGCCAAGACGCGCACCTTGAATTCCGTATCCTGCAACAACTCAATAGCGCGCCGCGCTGCTGTTTGCCCTGCGCCGTCCATGTCATAGGCCAGCACGATTTCATCGGCCTGCCTCAGCAATAAGCGTCCGTGGTCCTTCGTGTACGCCGTCCCCAACGACGCTACCACATTGGTAACGCCCTTATCATGGGCACTGACTACGTCCATATAGCCTTCTACGAGCACGGCTCGCCGTTGCTGGCGAATGGACCGATACGCTTTATCAAAAGCAAACAGCAAATGGCCTTTATTGAAGATTTCATTTTCCGGGGAGTTTAAATACTTCGGCGTACTGTCGTCCAGGACACGACCACCGAACCCGACTACGCGACCCTTGCCGTCGCATATAGGGAACATAACCCGGTTTCTGAAATAATCATACGCTTTGCCATTATTCTTGCGGCACAAACCAGTTTCCAGTAACAGCCGTTCGTCGATGCCTCGCTCCCTAAAGGCGCGATACAATCGGTCCCAGCCATCCGGTGCATAGCCTAAACGGAAATTGGCAATGGTTTCGTCGGACAAGCCTCTTCGTTTGAAATAAGCGAGCCCCACCTTGCCAAGCTCAGTTTTGGTCATGCAATTATGGAAAAAAGTCGCTGCTAAATCATTGACGCGATACAGCTCTTCACGATGTGCCTGGCGCTGTCGTTCTTGTGCCGACATTTCTTGCACCGGCAAGGGGATAGCCGCCCGGTCAGCCAAGCGTTCCAAGGCTTCCGGGAAGGTTAACCCTTCATACTTCATCAAGAAGCTAATCACATTACCCGATTCATGACAACCGAAACAATAAAAAAAGCCCTTTTCCGGGTTCACGCTGAAGGAGGGCGTCTTCTCGTTGTGAAATGGGCAACAGCCCCAGTAGTTACGCCCCTTCTTTTTCAGTGGAACGTGTTCGGATATTACGGACACGATGTCATTGGCCTGTTTCACTTGCTCTATGACTTGATTATCAAAGTGTCTGCTCATATCCTCTCACCCCGCAAAATAAACCTACTAAATAGTATTTCTACACAAGGATAGAAAAATCCTTCTTTGTCAATAATTTTTTTTGCAATTTACCACAAAAAGATGTCGCAACGAACTAAATTGTTCATTGCGACATCTTTATAAGCGTCGTATTCAAACGGCTTAGGGACTATTTTGCATAGTCAACTACGCGCGTTTCGCGAATAATAACAACTTTAATCTGACCCGGATATTCCAATTCTGTTTCGATACGTTTAATAATTTCACGTACCAACAGAGCGGCTTCCGCTTCATCAACCTTATCCGGCTTTACCATAACACGAATTTCGCGTCCTGCTTGAATTGCAAAACACTTTTCGACACCTTCGAAGGACTCGGCAATTTCCTCCAATTTGGTCAATCGTTTTAAGTAGTTTTCCAACGTTTCGCGACGTGCACCAGGGCGAGCGGCGGAAATAGCATCCGCTGCCGCTACTAACACGGCTTCAACAGACTTAAATTCTTCATCGTTATGATGCGCACCGATACAGTTCTGTACCGCTGCACTTTCGTGATACTTCTTGGCTACGTCCACACCAATCTGTACGTGAGAGCCTTCCATTTCATGGTCAAGGGCTTTGCCCAAGTCATGCAACAGACCGCCACGTTTTGCTAATGTGACGTCGCAACCTAATTCGGCTGCCATCATACCGGCCAAATGAGACACTTCAACGGAGTGCTTCAATACATTTTGACCATAACTGGTTCGATACTTTAAGCGACCCAAGATACGCACGATTTCCGGGTGTAACCCGTGTACGTCCGCTTCGAAGGTTGCCTGTTCGCCGGCATCTCGAATTGTCTGGTCCACTTCCTTGCGGGCTTTGCCCACCATTTCTTCGATGCGGGCCGGATGAATACGTCCGTCCACAATAAGTTTTTCCAGAGCGATACGAGCTACTTCACGACGAATCGGATCGAAACCGGAGAGAATAACCGCTTCCGGTGTATCATCGATAATTAAATCTATACCTGTCAAGGTTTCCAAGGCGCGAATATTACGGCCTTCACGACCGATAATACGTCCTTTCATTTCATCATTCGGAAGAGCTACGACAGATACCGTAGACTCAGCAACATGATCCGCAGCACAGCGCTGGATGCAAGCAGCGATGATTTCACGAGCGTTCTTTTCCGCTTCGTCTTTCGCCTGCTGTTCCAAATCTTTAACCATTACCGCTGTTTCGTGACGAATTTCTTGCTCTACATTGGAAAGTAAAATACCTTTGGCTTCTTCAAAAGTCATGCCGGAAATACGTTCCAGCTCTGCCATCTGTTTATCGTATAACGCTTCGATACGTTCACGATACGTATTGGCTTCTTGTTCTTTGCGTTGTAACGACTCTTCCTTCTTCTCCAAGGTTTCCAACTTCTTATCCAAGTGTTCTTCCTTCTGGAGAATGCGTCGTTCCATTCTTTGTAACTCTACTCGGCGATCCCGGTTTTCTTTTTCCGCATCACCACGAATTTTATGAATTTCTTCTTTGGCTTCCAGCAATGCTTCTTTTTTCTTGGATTCCGCTACGCGTTCCCCATCGGCGATGATACGCGCTGCTTCCAATTCCGCTTGATTAAGCTTGCCTTCTGCTATATTTTTACGCATCAAATAGCCGACACCGAGACCGATAAGTACCATTACGACTGCAAGTATACTGTACTCTAAAATAAGTTTCACCTCCTATTATAAAAGTAAGAAGCCGAAAATCGGCTTCTCCTGGTTGCCGTCTTTTATCAACATGATGTTATAACTAGCTCATGGTAAGAGCCTACAATAATTGTAGACTGTACACGGGTTGATGTCAAGCAAAAGGCGAGCCTTCCCCGTCTAATGAGACGACATACTGTATGACAGAAAGCGTAAAGCCTCTGTTTTTAAGGAAATTAACTATTTTTTTAGAGGGTACCCGGTCTTCATCGGCCCACGGTTCATGGTATACGGCGTCATCCACAGGCGTGTCACCGCGAAATTTGCGCCACACTAGGCGAAGCGCCGTCAGTGTTTCATCGTAATCCTTTAGCGCAGGACCAACAGTTAAACCGCGCTGATACATTTTATTACGAATGTAAGACGCACTGTGCTTGCCTTCACGGATATACCATTTCAATACATCGTCAGACAAGCGCGCATCGTCCACATAATCGAGCTCTTCTAAGCGGTCAATCACCGCATCGATAACGTCTCGGTCATGTTCCTTCTGCAATAATTTGCGCGTCAACTCAGCCCGGCTCAGGAACCGAGGCGCTAGAAAACGTAGCGCCTGATCCATTGCCTCTTGATACGCATGTTTCTCTTGGTTTTCAGTAACTTCTTCGCCCGTAAGCCCGTCTTGGTTCTTGGGCTTCTTTTGGTATTTAATCTCTATCATTACTGAGCTTCCGGATTATTCCTGTTCTTCCGGAATTTCTTCACCAACAACATCAAAGCTTTCCGGTTCGGCCATCAAGGTATCGCGAATAATCTTATCGATTTCAGCGGCGATTTCCGGATGTTCGCGTAAGTATTCCTTAGCAGCTTCCTTACCCTGACCCATGCGTTCGTCGTTGTAAGAATACCATGCACCGGATTTTTTGATAACGTCCATGCCGGCAGCGATATCGATCAACGTACCTTCATAGGAAACGCCGGTACCATACATTAAGTCGAATTCTGCAACCTTGAACGGCGGTGCTACCTTGTTCTTAACAACCTTAACCTTCGTGCGGCTACCAACGTTTTCGTTGTTCTGTTTGATGACTTCGCCTTTACGAACATCGAGACGGATGGTGGAATAGAACTTCAACGCACGACCACCGGTCGTAGTTTCCGGGTTACCAAACATAACGCCAACCTTTTCACGGAGCTGGTTGATGAAGATAACAACGGTACGGGATTTGCTGATAATACCGGTCAATTTACGGAGTGCCTTACTCATCAAGCGCGCCTGAAGACCTACGTGAGCATCGCCCATTTCGCCTTCAATTTCCGCCTTCGGTACCAAAGCCGCAACGGAGTCAACGACGATAATATCTACGGCGCCACTGCGTACGAGCTGTTCCGTAATTTCAAGAGCCTGTTCACCATTATCCGGCTGGGATACTAAAAGGCTGTTGATATCAACGCCCAAATGACGAGCATATACCGGGTCTAACGCATGTTCGGCGTCGATGAAGGCTGCAATGCCGCCGCCCTTCTGGGCCGATGCAATAGCGTGCAAGGCTACCGTCGTTTTACCGGACGATTCAGGGCCATAGATTTCAACCACACGGCCGCGCGGGAACCCGCCGACACCAACGGCTAAGTCGATAGCCAAGCAGCCCGTAGAAATAACTTCTACGTTAAGGCTGTTTGCCACATCACCAAGGCGCATAATCGCCCCTTTACCATAATCCTTTTCAATCTTTTTTAACGCATTGTCTAATGCTTGTTCTCTACCATCCATGTGTTATGTATCCTTTCTTACGCTTCTTCGGTTTCCATATAGCGTTGTAAATATTGTAAAGCCTGTTCGGCTGCACTTTGTCTAATACTTTCGCGGTCGCCAATGAAATCATTGCGGAACGCCACAGTGCCCTTCGGGCCGGCTACACCAAACCACACGAGGCCTACCGGCTTCGTAGCAGTGCCACCGCCAGGGCCGGCAATACCGGTTGTAGACACGCCGTAATCAGTGCCAATAACCTTCTTAGCCCCTTCAGCCATGGCCTTGGCCACCTGTTCACTAACAGCGCCGTATTTGTCCAGCATATCCTGCGGCACGCCTAACAAGCGATGCTTAACATCGTTACTATAGGACTGAACGCCGCCCATATAATAGGAACTGCTGCCAGCCGTTTCCGTTAACCGCTTGCCTACAAGACCGGCGGTGCAGGATTCAGCCGTCGCTACAGTAGCCTTACGAGCCGTCAGCATGGCCCCTACGGTGTTAGGAAGGTTGTCGGTCAAGACGCGGCCAATCGCGTCGCCTAGGCGCTCTTCCACGATTTTTTCCCACGGTGCTAAGAGCTTCTGTGCTTCTTCCGTGGTCTTACCAGATGCGGTAAGACGCACTTCAATATAGCCATTTTTAATCAAGAATGCTATGGTCGGATTGTGTTGTAATTTCACCAAATCGAAAAGGCGTTCTTCCAATTCCAGCTCGCGCAAGCGATATACGGCATAGCGTTTCGACACGATAGCACCTTGTTCGCCGAAGCGCTTCAGCAAATAGGGAACCGCCGATTCACTAAATACCGCCTTCATTTCAGACGGTGGACCAGGCAACAGGATAAAGGTTACCTTGTCAGCCGACACGGCAAGGCCCGGCGCTACGCCGACGGAGTTATGAAGCACGACGCTACCTTCCGGCAAAATCGTTTCACGACGGGATACATCAGGCATTTCACGATTACGATCGATGAAAAACTGCTTAACCTCACGGACTGCGTCTTCATTGAGCACTAACGGCTTATCGATAGCCTTCGCCACGCATTCGCGGGTAATATCCCCCTGTGTTGGGCCAAGACCACCGGTGCAAATGACGATATCCGCTCTGGTCGCTGCTTGGCGCACCACCGCTTCCATGCGGGCCCGGTTATCGCCGACCGTCGAATGAAAGGCCACCGTATAGCCTAAGCGGTTCAGCTCATGGCCTAAGTACGCCACATTCGTGTTAATCGTATCACCTAATAATAATTCGGAGCCTGTTGCAATTAATTCCACAATCATAGCAATCCCTCGATTTCTCTCTTAGTCTCTGTTAACCTCAGCAATTACATCATAGGAAAAACCTTGTACCACCTTAACCGGTACAATCATGCCCGGTTCTAAGCCTTCGCAGTCCTCGATGTACATGTTGCCATCCACATCCGGTGCCTGTGAAGACAAGCGGCCTTTCGCCAACAAGGAACCGGTGTCGGTTTCCTCGATGTCCTCGATAATCCCTTCGTCGGTAGTGCCTTCCAAATCGCGGTTGTTCTCTTCGGAAATCGCCGCCTGGATAGCCATCAACGTGTGATAACGTTCTTCCTTCACTTCTTCCGGAATCTGGTCTTCCATAGCGCCTGCTACGGTGCCGTCTTCCTGAGAGTAAGTGAACACGCCCATGTTATCGAAGCGCACCTGCTTAACGAATTCGCACAATTCCTGGAACTGCTCGTCCGTTTCGCCCGGGAAGCCAACGATAAAGGACGTACGGAGCGTTACGTGATTAGCCTTAGCACGTACCTTCGTCAAAAGCTGTTCGATGTCGTCACGCGTATCCTTGCGGTTCATACGGCGCAAAATATCAGTATTAATATGCTGTAACGGCAAGTCGATATAGTTACAAATTTTCGGTTCGTTAACGATGAAGTCGAGCAATTCATCACTGAAATGCTTCGGATATAAATAGAGCAAGCGGTACCAGTGAATGCCATCCACCTTCACCAATTCACGCAACAGCTCCGTCAGCATCGGCGTGCCGTTATTTAAATCGGCGCCATACTGCGTCGTATCCTGCGCGATGAGCACTACTTCCTTAACGCCGCGGGCCGCCAGCTTCGTCACTTCATCCACAATGGATTCGATAGGACGGCTGCGGAACGCACCACGCACCTTCGGAATAATACAGAAGGTACAGCCGTTGTTACAGCCTTCGGCGATTTTAACGTACGCGCTGTACTGCGGCGTAGTCTGCATACGCGGCATCCGTTCGTCGTAAATATTGGACATGGAGTCCATGATGCAAGCTCGCTTACCGTCAGCTACCGCCTCAACGGCTTCCATAATGCGGTTCCACGAACCGGTACCGATAAGGGCATCGATTTCCGGAATTTCCGCAAATAACTCTTCCTGATATTGCTGGCTCAAGCAACCGGCTACGATCAAGGCCTTGCAGTTGCCAAACTTCTTATACTCGGCTACTTCTAAAATCGTATTAATCGATTCTTCCTTCGCTTTTTCAATGAACGTACAGGTATTGACGATGATCAATTCTGCTTCGGCTAAGGTGTCCGTGATTTCATAGTCGTTGGCTTGTAATGCGCCCAACATGACTTCCGTATCTACCAAATTCTTTGCACAGCCTAAGCTAACATACCCTAATTTTTTGCTCATTATGAATCCTTTCTGAAACGCACTTGACTAATCCATTTATCCAGCAAGGCTTTCTTGCCGTCCTCAGTGTATCCACCGACTGTATCAAACAGCGCCGGTTCTCGTCCTAAAGAATCGGTAGGTCGAGGAATTTCCGGGTTCGTATACACGAAGAAAATACCATTATCCGTTAAGAATTGCGCGGCCTGCTTAGACAAGAGCCACTTGATGAACCGCGTGCTCTCCTCTACATTCTTAGAGCTTTGCAATAAGCCCACACCGGTCAAATAGTACGGCGTACCATCGGCGGGGAATATAATCTTAACCGGATACTTATGACTAATATACTGTTGCCCATCGGAATAATTGCCAATGCCAATATCCGTTTCGCCAAGCGATGCTAAGCGCACCGGCGTGCTTAAAAACTTAGCATACTGCACTACATGGGGCTTTAAATTAACGAAATACTGCATGCCTTCCTGTTCGCCATAACGCTCAACAAAGCTGTACAGCATATTCGCTGCCGTCCTGGACGCTACAAAGTCCGTCATCACCACTGACCAGGTACCTGGTAAAGCCAGCGAGTGCCACGTTGTAATATAGCGACCCTTATCATTGTAAAATGAATTGCTCTGCGCAAAGATAATCGGGTCATACCAGACGCCAACCCACAGCGCATCCGGATTTTTGAAGCGGTCCGAGATTTCGTCCACCCCTTCACTTAACACCGGTTTAAACTGCTTGTACTTCGCAGCGAGCGCCAAATTATCGCGCGACGTGAGCACCAAATCACCGCTTTGTTCGGCCGATGGCAATGTCATACGCGCCGCCAGCTGATCTTCCGTTAAAGGCATCATCTGAATGCGCACGTGATACAGCATTTCATATTGTTGCGCCAACAGGCTTGTCACGGAGTTGGGCAAATCCGTATATACCGTCAAGGTTGCACGCACCGGCTCAGCCGAGCGCTCTTTTTGACGATTTTCTTCCAAATGTGTCCCTACAGCCAGCACGGCCAGTACAAAGATCACTAGCAATGCCAAGGGCCAGAATCGTTTCATGCCAATTGCCTCCGCTTCTATTATGACACAGACCGCTACATTTGACTTATGATACTTTGGTCATTCACTAAGTCAAGCATACTGAATTTGTAGGGCTCGTTACTGTGTTCCTCGCCTAAAAGAGGAACAACCACACTAAAAATAAAACAACAAAGACGAGTATAATAGCCAGCGCAATGCGTTCCTGCGCCATCGTCTTCTGTCGCCGCTGCCGGCGAGACGTGTAGGTTAAACGCTGAGAGCCGGGCTGCAGTGTTTCCGGTTCCCGTTCCACGTCTTCGTGCTCATGGAGCTTGCGCGGCTTCAACCGGCGCAAGGGAATTCCCGGTGGCTCGCCAATCAATGATTTGTAGCTTTCCACCAGCCGCTGCCGGTCCAGGCCCAAATAATCTGCATAATTGCCGATGAACCCCTTCACATACACGTCGCCGGGGATAATTTTATAATTGTCTTCTTCCAAGGCTTCCAGATAGGCTGCCCGAATATGCAAGACCTGTTCTACGTCTTTAATCGTCACACCGCGCCGTTGCCGTTCGCGACGCAACTCCTCACCGATTGATGCCAAGGTGGTCCTCCTTAATTATTTTGAATCATTAAAATACAAAGCCTTAACCTGCTCCCGGGACATGAGGATGTCTCGCGCCTTAGAGCCGTTGCTAGGTCCTACAATTTTCATTTCTTCCATCGTATCCACAAGGCGTGCGGCGCGCGTATAGCCAATGCGGAAGCGACGCTGCAACATGGATACCGACGCCTGACCGGATTCCATAACCAGGTCTACGGCGCGTTCTAAATATTCGTCACGCGGTTCGTCCGAAGCTTCGTGCACTTCTTCCGTTTCCGCTTCTGTTTCGTTGATTACCGATTCGTCGTATTCCGGCTGACCCTGTGCTTTCACAAAGTTTACCAAGTCTTCCACTTCTTCGTCTGAAATAAAAGCCCCCTGAATACGAATCGGTTTATTAGCCCCAATGGGATTGAAGAGCATGTCGCCCTTGCCGAGAAGCTTTTCGGCGCCCGCCATATCAAGGATGGTACGGGAGTCGATTTGCGTTGCTACGGCAAAGGAAATACGACTCGGTACGTTCGCTTTAATGGTACCGGTAATAACGTTTACCGACGGGCGCTGGGTTGCTAAGACCATATGAATGCCGGCCGCACGAGCTTTCGCTGCCAAACGGTTGATGGCTTCTTCTACGTCCGGCGCCGTAATCATAAGGTCTGCCAATTCGTCGATGATAATTAATACGAGTGGCATAGCCGTCTTCGGATGCTGTTCATTGTAACCGCTAATGTTGCGGGCCCCAACGGTAGCCATCGTACGATAACGGGCTTCCATTTCACGGACCGCCCAGCGAAGTACAGCAGCGGCCTTCTTCATGTCAGTAACAACCGGCACCATCAAGTGCGGAATGCCATTATAAATAGATAACTCAACCATTTTCGGGTCGATGAGGATTAACTTAACTTCTTCCGGCTTACGGCTAAAGAGAATACTGGAAATCAACGTATTCACGCACACCGATTTACCGGAACCGGTAGAACCGGCTACCAATAAGTGCGGCATTTTAGCCAAGTCGGTAATAACCGCCTTACCGGCAATGTCTTTACCAAGACCTACCGGAATACCGCCGCGAGCTTTGCGGAAATCTTCCGATTCCAACACGTCGCGCAGATGGACTGGCGAGATGGAACGGTTCGGCACTTCGATACCGATAGCGGATTTACCCGGAATCGGCGCTTCCATACGAATATCCGTAGCGGCCAAGTTCAATTTCAAATCGTCGGTTAAGCCTAAGATTTTACTTACCTTGGTACCCGGTGCCGGTTCCAATTCATAACGAGTTACCGCCGGTCCCTTTGTAGCGTTAACGACATGAGCCGTTACGCCGAAACTCTTTAACGTGCTTTCCAGCGTTTCTACGTTATGAGTTACTTCTTCCTGAGATACAGTGCTCGCTTTCCCATGAGATAACATATTGAGGGACGGGAAGCGATACGGTCGTTCAATGCGGCGTACTACGACCCCTTCCGTCGTAACTGCTACAGCCTTCGTGTCTTCCGACGTGTCATTCATGGTCGGTACTTCGCGATGTTCATCGCTGAAGCTATCATACCCATCATAGCCGTCAGAAATAGTCGCTGCAGCAGCAGCGGCAGCAGCCCAACGACGAGATGGTGTCGGTGCCGGCATAGTCGATACAGGCGATAATTGTGGCGGTGCCACATTCGGATGCGCTACAGGTCCTACAAAACGGCCCTTTTCAACATCCTTTATTTCCTTAGCCATCGTAGCCATTTCAACCGGTTCTACCGGTGGTTCTTCATCCGTTGTAGCCAGTGCTACCGGACCTGCGTCATGGGTAGTCTGTTGATCAGCATGGTCAGCCTGAGATGCTTCCTGAGTAGCTTCCGCTTCCACATACGGTCGTTCCCAAGGCATTACATTGGACTTAGCTTCCTCATTACCAGCTTCTACATGGCTCGCTTCGCTAGGTTGAACGTCCTGGGCCGAAACTTCACTATGACTCGCATAGCTTGGTTCACTATGACTTGCATAGCTCGGTTCGCTGTGACTAGCAGCATCCTGGCTCGGCGCGTCGTCAACCAATGCAGCAGTACTTTCGGCCGCAGCTCTTGCCGCTGCTTCTTCGGCATCGCGGCGACGGCGAAGCTGTTCTAATTCTTCAGCCTGACGTTTTTGCGCAATGGCATCGGCGTCAGCGTCGGCCTTTTCTTCCGCCAAGGTACGCGCCCCGGCGGCTAACACTTCCGCAGCGGCGCTCTTATCAAAGCGCGTATCCTTTTCCTGATTGTAAGCGGCACGGCGTTCGGCGCGCTCAATCTTCCATTCCGTATATTTTTCCTTAACCTGCTGCACCTTTTCTTCCGTAACGGCTTTCGCTACGTCAAGGCCCACTTCGGTTTTTTCCTTCGCCTTATGCATGCCCTTGCGCATCGACATTTTCCAGATCACACACACCATAACCAGAATGGCAACAATATCGACGAAGATAGCCGCACTACCAAAGGCAGCGCGCAACACAACGGATACGAGGCCGCCAACGACGCCGCCTTGGTCCGCTAAGTTCGTAGTCTGCATTTCCTGTCCGTCCGGCACGCGGATTAACGTTACCAGCGTTATGAGCAAGACAAAGAAAATAGAGAATAAAATGCCGCGTCGTGTAATATGAAACCCTGTTTCGTCATACAAGATGCGAAAGCCTGCGTAAAATAAAACCACGCAGGGCACGATGCCACCATAACCGAAGCCATACCGGAAGATACCGGACAACACATCGCCAAAGCTACCGATGGCCATACCAAATATCCCCAAGAAGGCAATGACCGCAATGGCCATGATGATAACGCCTTTTACCTCCTTGCGGATTGTAAAGCTACCTTTTGCGTCACTTTTCTTTTTTGTTTTTGCTGCCGGCTTTCGTTTCGTCGTCGTCGCTCGTTTGCGCGTCGTCGTGCCGGTGCTGCGTTTTTGTTCCGCCATACGTATTATTTCACACTCCGATATTATATATTTCAGTCGCCTCCCCCACCGGAGAAGCTAACCGTTCTAAGCTATATCCTTAGCATTTAATTATAGCATACTTTCATGGGGAAATACCACGAATCCCCAAGACTTTCCGTTACTTTGTCTTACCGGTTATTTGGCGCCAACGAGCGAGCAGCTCCCCTTCCCTGCCGCGGTCAATCCCTTCGTAAAAGCGCTTGTTTTTTATTTCAGTAGGCAAATATTGTTGTGGCGTATAGCCATTGGGATAGCTATGGCTATATTTGTACGTCGTGCCGTGGCCTAATTTGGCAGCGCCGCTGTAGTGGGCATCGCGCAAATGAGGCGGCACCTGACCGTTCGCCCCATGGCGCACTTCGGAAATAGCCGCATCAATAGCACAGTACGCACTGTTGCTCTTCGGCGCCAGCGCAATGTACACCACCGCTTCGGACAAGATGATACGCGCTTCCGGGAAGCCTACCATGTGCGCCGCCTGCGCCGCTGCGTTGGCCACTACCAATGCCTGCGGGTCGGCGAGGCCCACATCTTCGGCAGCACAGATGACAATACGACGAGCGATGAAGTTGGGATCTTCACCGGCTTCAATCATACGCGCCAAATAATACACCGCCGCATCCGGGTCAGAACCGCGCATGCTTTTGATGAACGCGGAAATCGTATCGTAATGGCTGTCGCCCTTTTTGTCGTACGTATAAATGCGACGACCTAACACGGACTCGAGAATCTCCGCGGTAATGGCTGCACCGTTCGGCACCATGGCCGCCGCTTGTTCAATAATATTGAGGGCCATGCGCGCATCGCCGTTGACGAATTCACCGAGGGCCTGTAATACATCGTCATCGGCAGTCAGCTTCTTCGCACCAAGACCATCCTTCTCATCGGTTAAAGCGCGACGGACGATGGACGCAATAGCATCCGGCGTGAGCAAATCTAACGTAATGAGTCGCAATCTCGATAACAGCGGTCGATTCACCTCGAAGAACGGATTTTCCGTGGTGGCGCCGATGAGGATAATGGTGCCATCTTCTACGCAAGGCAACAGCACGTCCTGCTGGCCTTTATTGAAGCGATGAATTTCGTCGAGGAACAAGATGGTGCGCTGCTGGAGCGACCGAATTCGCTTCCGCGCCTCTTCGATAACAGACCGAAGCTCACCGGTACCAGCGTTGGTGGCGTTTAATTTCACAAAATGGCTGTGGGTCATGGCGGCAATGATGCCCGCTAGCGTCGTCTTGCCGGTACCACAAGGTCCATAAAACAACAATGACGGAATGGTGTCTGCTTCAATCATGGCCCGCAAGAAACTTCCCTTCCCGACCGTTTTATTCTGACCGAAAAAATCATCTAACGTTCGAGGACGCAAGCGCACCGCTAATGGTTCAAAGCGCTTCGGCTCCAAATCCTCAAATAAACTATCCATCCGTCTCCCTCCTTAAAAGCCACACGCTATAAAAACCATGAATTCTAATCTATATGAATCCATACATGCATCAATCAATTATGGTCAAAGCTTACTCATAAATAAAAAAATAAACCGCCCTAAGGCGGCTTATGAAGAGCCCCACCATGCCGTATATGTACCGTGTTTTGATCCTGCATGGGCAGGTGGGTATCCTCCTCGTAATATTACTGTCCCTCACGGGCGTAGCGCCACTACGAGAGTCCGGATTCCCGAATATAATCTGTTGGCTCAAAACTGCGATACCACACGCACACAGCAGGGGTTATCTTTGTCTATATTATAATAAAAACCGTCCATCATTTCAAGAGCAAAATATAAATAACAAAAAGTCATTTATATTTTCCGCGTAAAAAAGACAGTGCCTTGGATATGGACATCGAAAATCCATTCAAGGCACTGCCCTAGGACGTTTATTTCAGAAGCTAACTACAGGAGCTTACATGACGAATAATGACCATGTGCTCAGTAGTGAGTAGACTATACTAAACGTTCTTTTTTATCAGTATCGGTTTTGATGTGCAATTCGCGAAGCTGCTTCGGTGCAACCGTAGACGGAGCCTGGCTCATGAGGTCAGATGCACTCTGCGTTTTCGGGAATGCGATTACGTCGCGGATAGACTGACGTTTAGCCATGAGCATTACTAAGCGGTCAAGGCCGAAGGCACAACCACCATGCGGCGGCGCACCGAACTGGAAGGCATCAAGCATGAAGCCGAATTTGGAGCGGCTTTCTTCTTCGGTCAAGCCGATAGCTTTGAATACCTTTTCCTGTACGTCAGACTGGTAAATACGGATACTACCGCCGCCGATTTCGACGCCGTTCAAGACCATATCGTAAGCGATGGCCTTAACGGAAGCCGGATCGGAAATCAATTTATCCATATCTTCTTCGCGCGGCGAAGTGAACGGATGATGCATTGCAACATAACGTTTTTCTTCTTCGCTGTATTCGAACATCGGGAAGTCAGTTACCCAAGTGAAGGCCAACTGATCCGGGTCGATAAGGTTCATACGACGACCCATTTCCAAGCGCAATTCGCCTAAAGCTTTAGCTACAACAGCCGGTTTGTCCGCAATCATGAGCACTAAGTCGCCCGGTTTTGCGTCCATCTTCTGGCCAATAGCACGGATGGTGTCTTCGCCTAAGAATTTCATAATCTGGGATTTGATGGAACCGTCTTCGTTGAAGCAAGCCCAAGCCAAGCCTTTAGCGCCGTACTGGCCAACATAGTCAACCAAAGCGTCTAATTCGCGGCGTGCAATGCCAGCGTCGCCCGGTACTACGATACCTTTAACAACGCCACCATTATCGATTACGCTGCGGAATACTTTGAATTCCGTGGTGCGTACCAAGTCGGTAACATCGGTGAAAGCCATGCCAAAGCGAAGATCCGGTTTATCGGAACCATATTTGTCCATAGCTTCGTCCCAAGTGATGCGCGGCATCGGCGTAGCAACGTCAACACCAAGAGCTTCCTTGAATACGTGTTTGATCAAGCCTTCGAGCAAGGTCAAAATCTGTTCCTGGTCGATGAAGCTCATTTCCAAGTCGAGCTGGGTAAATTCCGGCTGACGGTCCGCACGTAAGTCTTCGTCGCGGAAGCAACGTACGATCTGGAAGTATTTTTCATAGCCAGCAACCATCAAAATCTGTTTGAAGATCTGCGGAGACTGCGGCAACGCATAGAACGTACCCGGGTTTACACGGGACGGTACTAAGTAGTCGCGAGCGCCTTCCGGCGTGCTCTTCGTTAACATCGGCGTTTCGATTTCGAGGAAATCGCGATTATCCAAGAAGTCACGCATAGCCTTCGTTACACGGTGACGAAGGATTAAGTTGCGCTGCATTTCCGGACGGCGCAAATCCAAGTAACGATAACGCAAACGAATATTTTCGTCAACGTCAATGTTGTCCTGAATGTAGAACGGCGGTGTTTTAGCCGTATTCAATACGCGCAATTCTTCGCAGTACATTTCAAAACGGCCCGTAGCCAAGTTCGGATTGATGGCATCTGCATCACGTTCCGTAATCTTACCGCGAACACACAATACGTATTCATTACGTACATCTTCCGCCTTATGGAACGATTCCATGTTGTGGTCCGGAGATGCTACAATCTGCACTACCCCCGAACGGTCACGCAAGTCGATAAAAATTAACCCACCGTGGTCACGGCGTCGTTCCACCCAACCGCACAATACGACCTCTTGGCCAATCTGCGCTTCACTAATCGTGCCGCAACCGTGCGTACGGTTGAGCCCCTTCATTGTTTCCATTAACGTCATCCTTTCACTAATGAGGTAACCTTGGCAGCCACATCGGCTAATGCCACGGTTTCTTGCTCGCCGGTTTCCATTGTACGTACAATAGCTTCCTGACGTGCTAATTCATCGTCACCCAATATAATAACATATTTTGCGTTATTTTTGTCAGCATGTTTTAACTGACTCTTCATACTTTTTCCTTCACCGTTCATTTCAGCAGTGACATAGGACTTACGAAGCGTCTGTACAAGGCGGAAACCTTCGACCTGAGCCGCTTCGCCCAGCGTTACGACGAATACGGACGGTTCCGGCTTAGTTTCCGGCAATAATCCCTGTTTTTCGAGGGCTAAGAGCAAGCGTTCCATACCCATAGCAAAACCAACAGCCGGCGTATGCGGGCCATCTAATTCTTCTACGAGGCCATCGTAACGACCGCCACCGGCTACAGCGCTCTGCGAGCCTAACGGTGCGTACTGTACTTCGAAGGCCGTCTTGGTATAGTAATCAAGGCCACGAACCAAGCGCGGGTTCACATTGTAGTTAACACCGGCTGCCGTTAAGTAGTTTTTAACGGCTTCAAAGTGATCGTGACATTCATCGCAAAGATTTTCGTGAATTTCCGGAACACCAACGGTTAAGGCCTTACAGGTTTCGTTTTTGCAGTCCAAAATACGAAGCGGGTTCTTGTACAAGCGAGACTGGCAGTCTTCGCAAAGCTGATCCTTCTTCGGTTCGAAGAAAGCAATTAACTTTTCACGGTATGCCGGGCGGCATTTCGGGCAGCCAACGGAGTTCACTTCTACGCTTAAGTCCTTCATGCCGAAGTCGTTGAACACCTGAAGAGCCAACATGATAACTTCAGCGTCAGCGGACGGAGCCTGGGTGCCCAATACTTCCACGCCAAACTGGTGGAACTGACGATAGCGGCCGGCCTGCGGCTTATCGTGACGGAACATAGGTCCAATGTAGAACCATTTGCTAATGCTTTCCTGGCCGTAAATTTTATTTTCCAAATACGCACGTACAGCAGATGCGGTGTTTTCCGGACGCAAGGTGTAGGTCTGTTCCTTCTTGTCGCCCGTCGGGAACGTATACATTTCCTTTTGTACTACGTCAGTCGTTTCACCGATACCACGCAGGAATAAACCGGTTTCTTCGAAAATCGGCGTGCGAATTTCCGAAAAGCCATATGCTTTCGCTGCTTTTCGGATGTGATCTTCCGCATAATACCAATTACCGATTACGTTTGGTAAAAAGTCCTGGGTGCCACGCGGTTTTTGTATTGCCATAAATTATCCCTCCCAAAATTCAACAGCCCGTTGCGCCCGTTTGGCTACGAGATCTGTCAACGTCGCCGTATACACGCCAACATCCTTTGGCATGTGTAGCTGTATTTGTCGGTACTCAGGGCCGCGCATCCACTTCGACGAGCTTCCCGGTCCTACCGATAAAATTGACTGTCGTTCCTCCATAATACGGATATTATATTCACAAACATGACCGGGCAAGGTATAACCGATGTTTTCCATCTGCCCTGTCATATATTGCTGTCGATATACATAATACGGCACATAGCCTGCTTCACGCAAGCGTTGACCGCAAAATTCCACCATATAGCGGACCGATTCTTCATCCGGCATGGCCTCACGGCCTACGCCATCATAGAGCGGACTGCCCTTTTTTAAGGCCAACGTATGAATTGTAACATTTTCCGGCATCGCCGTCAGCACATAATCCATATTCGCTTCCATGTACGCCACCGTTTGGTGCGGCAGCCCGGCAATGAAATCCATATTGACCGCGAAGTCCGTGTGTTTACGCACATAGTGATACAATTCTTCAATGTCCTGTGCCTTATGGCCGCGACCGATAGCCTTTAGCACGTCATCCTGCATGCTTTGCGGATTAATGCTAATGCGATTCACACCGGCCTTTTGCATGGCCACAAGCTTTTCCGGCGTCACTGTGTCCGGCCGCCCTGCTTCAACGGTAAATTCACAGTCACGACCCAGTTTTTCACTAGCCATTCTGTGAAATAACCCAAACCGCTGAACCAGTGCCTCAAAAAGTTCGTCGCTAGGGCTCGTGGGCGTACCGCCGCCCATGTACAGCGAATCGATGGTCAAGTCATAGCGCTCGCAAAGAGCCTGCAAATCATCGGTATCACGAAGCCAGGCGTCCTTAAAGCCAGCTTGGTCGCCGTAGTCCTGCCACAGCCCGTACGGGAAGGAACAGTACGTACAGCGCGTCGTGCAAAAGGGTATTCCCCCATAGATGCTGACATGACGGTCTTCATCGTCCCGCGGTGCCACATACGGTCGCTGAATCGCGGCGATTTCACTGAGCAATTGGCGCTTTTTCTCACCAACAGCGTACAGCTTCACCAGCTCCACATCAGCGCCGCCGGCACTGCCCGTTTTATCCCACAGCTTGTGAAATAATTTCATCGGTCGTACCCCTACCAGCGAGCCCCAATCACCGAGCGGCGATAAGCCTTGCATAGTGCGTAGAAACTTCAAGAGGTCGTGACCAATGCGGCGACGTCCGTCCGTGTCGGCTACGTCAGACAGCTCCGTATGGGCACCGCACTCATGACACACCGACAGCGTGTAGCGGCCGTTTATTTCACAGGCCTTGAGCGTTAGCGCCGGGTTATCCTTGACGGCATGAAAGCCGCCGGCTCCGCAATGATGGGCCACTACAGAACCTAACGGCAACGGTCCTTCATAACGATAGGACTTACGCATGCCCCTCTTCTTCCTTCTTCATCTTTTCCTGGCATTCGCCGCAGTAGCCATACACCTTCAACTGATGGTCGATGGTTTTGAAGTTTAACTTCTTGGCGATGATGGATTCCAAGGTTTCCAGCATGTCGTCTTCGAATTCTTTGACGCAGCCACATTTTACGCAAATCAAATGATGATGGAAATGAGCGAATTCTTCGTCATTCAATTCATAGCGGTTGCGGCCGTCGCCGAAGTCGAGACGTTTCAACAAATCAAGTTCGGTGAACAAATCGAGGGTACGGTAAATCGTAGCCAAACCGATATCCGGTGCCACCGCTTTTACCAATACATACACGTCTTCAGCGCTCAAATGCTTTTCTTCGGCATCGATGAAGGCCTGCAAAATCGTCTGGCGCTGGGTCGTTAATTTATACTTTTTGTCTTTAATACGTTCTTTTAATTTTTCTAATGTCGTATTCATAATGTCCCATCCTTTTGTTTGTAATACGAATTAAAATACCACAATTTAGCTAATACAATCTGCAACATGGCCGTAATCGGCACTGCGGTCATCATGCCTACGATGCCGTAGAAATAACCACCAACGAATATTACAGTAATAATCACTAAGGGATGCAATTTAATAACATGGCCCATTATCTTTGGCATGATAATCTGACCATCGATAAATTGGATAATGGCATAGGTTAAAAACACCTTAACTGCCAAGGAGCCGCTTATGGACGCCGCCAGGATTATAGCCGGCACGCCACAAATAATCGGCCCGATTATGGGAATCCATTCTGCAATGCCCGCTAAGAGTGCCAATACCAGCGGGTACGGCAGGTCGTAAATATAGGCTACGATGGAGATGATGCAGAACATGTTCGTCGCCAACAACAACAGGCCGCGCAAGTAACTACCCATGGTGTGGTGAATTTGCGTAACCACGTCGGCTAAGTACATATCCGTCGGCGCCGGGAATAAATGCAGTACCTTCCATTTTAGATAATGCCCGTCTTTTAAGAGATAGAAGGTTAAAATCGGTACCAGCAATAATTCGAGGAGCGTCGTAGCCAAGGAGAATACGGCGAAAATGCCTTTTTGTGCCAGTAACAGCGCATAGTTGCTGGCGCGCTGCAACGTAGACGATACCAGCGAATCCACTTGGGGCGGCAGATTTAAATACTGCGTGTCCGTAATGGCTTGCCACGTTGACCCGAGACTGGCCATCAAGTGCGGGAAGTTATTCAATAACTTCGTAAATTCCACGATGAATGGCAAGACGATGAAATTAACCACCAACACCGTCACGAGGATTACGAGCAAATATGCCGGTACAATGGCCAAGGCGCGCGGGAAACGGCGCCACCCTAGTTTTGTCTGCGCATACACCTGCGTTCGGTTCACCACCGGCAGCAGGATCAAGGCAAATACCAGTGAAATAATGAAAGGCAGCATAACCGGCAATACTGTTACAACCACAATGGCCACAACGACGATCATTACCAGTCGCAACCAATATTGGACGGATTTTTTAACCATAGCGCCACCGCCTATGCTCTAACAAAAGGATTATTGGCCATTTCGTAGGAAATGGTGGTTTCCGGACCGTGGCCCGGATAAGCGATGGTCTGCGGCGGTAAGGTGAAGAGCTTAGTCCGGATGGCTTCCTCCAGGTCTTCAAAGGAACCGGTTGGGAAGTCCGTACGCCCTACGGAATCGCGGAACAGCGTATCGCCTACGAAGACGATGCCATCGCCATAGTAGCAAACACCGCCTGGCGTATGTCCCGGTGTTTCTAACACCTTGAAGGTTTTATCGCCAACGGTTAAGGTATCCCCTTCTTTTACGGTGCGAATATCGCCGGTTACCACCGTAGGCCAGCCCATGTTCTTACTCAAATTGAGCTCGTCATCGTCCAGCATAGGGCGGTCACCTTCGCTAACGTATACGGGAATATTAAAGGCATCCATAACGGCCGGTACAGCGCCAATATGGTCGCCATGACCGTGGGTGAGCCAAATGGCAGCGGGCGCAATGTTCTGTTCCTTCAGCCATTCTACCAGCTCTTTGCCGTTGTTGCCCGGGTCCACAATAATCCAGTGAGCGGCTTCATCATCGCCGTACACATAACAGTTGGTTCCATAGGAGCCAAGAGGCAATCGATATAACTTCATGCCGTCACTTCCTTTACTTAAAACGTTTTGTCGCTATCCAGCAAAATGGTAACCGGACCGTCATTAGTAAGGTCCACCATCATGTGAGCCTGGAACACGCCGGTTTCCGTCGGAATGCCGAGGCTTTTGCAGTAAGCGACGAATTTTTCATACAAATCATTGGCCACATCCGGCGGTGCCGCACCGTCAAAGCCGGGACGCCGGCCCTTGCGCACATCACCGTACAAGGTGAACTGCGACACGACGAGCAAGTCGCCGCCGATGTCAGCCAAGGAGAGATTCATCTTATCGTTTTCATCTTCGAAAATGCGAAGATTGACGATTTTGTCCGCCATATAGCGCACTTCTTTTTCCGTGTCACCCTTGCCAACGCCAAGTAAAATCAAAAGCCCTTTCTTGGCGCTGCCCGTAACGTTGCCATCAACGGTTACGGACGCTTGGGATACTCGTTGTACTACGGCTCGCATCAGCTACCTCCGTTAGCACGCTGTACGGAGTACACGTCCTTAATACGGCGTACCTTCGTCATAACAAAGTCAAGCTGCGACAAGTCGCGAATTTCGATAACCATCGTAATGTTAGCGTTCTTGGTGTCATCCACCTTGGCGTTAATATTTACGATGTTGATCTTCATTTCAGATAAGGTAGCCATGATTTCCATCAACATGCCACCGCGGTCATAGGCGGTAATTTCAACGGCTACATGGAAGTTATCGTTGGTCGCTACGTCCCATTCGACTTCAATCATGCGGTCCATATCTTCCTGAGTATGACCGATGTTCGTGCAGTCGGCGCGGTGAACGGAAACACCACGGCCACGGGTAATGTAGCCCACGATTTCGTCGCCCGGTACCGGATTACAGCAACGCGCCATACGAACCATAACGTCCGCTTCGCCTTTTACCAAAATGCCGGTGCTGGAACGCTTGCGAACCGGTTCTTTTACCTTCAGCTTTTCCAGCATGGTCATGGTGTCGCGGCGATTGTCTTCCTTCGCCTGTTCGCGCTTATGCATATCGATTAAGCGAAGCAATACGGAGTTTACCGGGATGCCGCCGTAACCAACAGCAGACATCAATTCCGTTTCACTGCCGGCGTTCAAGGCCTTTGAAATCTGTTCTAAGCGACCCGGTTTGTTGAGGGTCTTCCAATCGTAGTTGAGGCGTTTTGCTTCTTTTTCCAGGAGCTCACGGCCTTTGACCACGTTTTCTTCTTTATTTTCTTTCTTGAACCAGTTGCGAATCTTACTGCGGCTTTCGGTGGAGCCTACGATGTTCAACCAGTCAAGACTCGGTTTGCCGTTTTTCGACGTAATGATATCGACGATATCGCCGTTCTGCAAGGTGTAGTCCAGCGGTACAATCTTGCCGTTAACCTTGGCACCTACACAGCGATGACCAACATCGGTGTGAATACGGTACGCAAAGTCCAAAGGTACAGCGCCCTTCGGTAGCTTCATAACGTCGCCGCGCGGCGTAAATACGAAGACTTCGCCGGAGAAAACGTCCAGCTTCAAGGCGTTAACCAATTCCTTCGGGTTGCTGGAATCCTGCCATTCCAAGACCTGACGGAGCCAGCCCACCTTCTTATCGAAGTCCTTGTCGCCGCCTTTATTGCCTTCCTTGTAGCGCCAGTGAGCCGCAACACCGTATTCGGATACGCGGTGCATTTCCCACGTACGAATCTGAATTTCTACGGAGTGACCCATGGTGCCAATAACCGTCGTATGCAAGGACTGATACATGTTCGATTTCGGCATGGCAATGTAGTCCTTGAAGCGATACGGCAATGGCTTCCACAAGTTGTGAGCAATACCGAGAACGGCGTAGCAATCCGGGATGGTATCGACGATAACGCGGACCGCATACAAATCGTAGATTTGCGACAAGTCGCGGTTATCCTTCTTCATCTTCTTGTAAATACTGTAGAAATGCTTCGGACGACCTTTAACGTCAGCTTTGATATGCGCTTCTTCCAGCGCCTTTTTCAGCTGTACCATCGTGTCGTTTACAATATCTTCGCGGGCCTGTCGTTTTTCCTGCATCTGTTCTACTAAGTCGTAGTACTTTTCCGGTTCCAAATAGCGGAACGACAAGTCTTCCAGTTCCCACTTAATGTTGAAAATACCTAAGCGGTGTGCCAACGGTGCGAAAATTTCTAGCGTTTCCTTCGCAATGCGCTTCTGCTTGTCGCTGCGCATATGCTTTAAGGTACGCATGTTGTGCAAACGGTCACCGAGCTTGATAACCACAACGCGAACGTCCTTCGCCATGGCGAGGATCATTTTACGATAGTTTTCAAGCTGCTGGTCTTCCTTCGTATGATATTGGAATTGATTGAGCTTGGTAACGCCGTCTACCAAGAAGGCAACTTCATGACCAAAGAGCTCTTCAATTTGATCCAAAGTGTATTCCGTGTCTTCCACTACATCATGGAGCAACGCCGCAATAACGGTGGTCGCATCGATTTGTAGGTTAGCCAAAATGGTGGCTACTGCCAACGGATGTAAAATATAGGGTTCGCCGGATGCGCGTTTTTGCGGCGCATGGGCTTTATCGGCTAGATTGAAGGCCGCCATAATGCGTTTACAATCAGCATCGTCCAAGTACCCATGGACGATTTCCATGAGATGGTTCAATTCCGCCTCTTTATCAAAGGTACCCGTTTCAACGAGGGCCTTGCCTTCTTCATTTCCAGTCATATTCCCACCTCCTGTGCACTGTATTTCAAAAATGTCAGTGATGTTATAAGTTCTAATTTGCCTTTTACATGGCACCACCGATAAATCGGCGCGCCGTCGTCATGCCGTTCTTCCTTGAGGATGCCAAGCTCCTCGAAAACGGCTAACGCCAAGAGCGCTTCCTTGTCGGTTTGACCGGCCGGATGACGGTGAATCACCTCGGCGGTCACTATATATTTCGGCGCCGTAGCACCGCGGAAAATATTCTTAACTAAGACGTACATTTCCCGAAGCCCTTCTGTCGTAAGCTTCGCTCGCTGCGGCTTCAGTAAGGAAATGTCCTGTATGATAAGCTGTGGCGTTACGCGCCCTTGCCATTCGTTCTTCTGCAAGGAAAAAGCTACGCGCACCGATTCACCGGGGTAAATCTCGCTGTGGTACGCTTCTCCTTGCCAAGCAATGGCATCCAGCGCCGTGTCGCCAGGCCCATCTAAAATAATCTTACAATGGTTCTTCTGATGGCCCATTAAGTACACATCGCGCACCGTCGCGTCGGGCAGTGCAAAGATGGGTGTGCTGTTCCCCATGCCATACGGCTCTAATGTGCCGATTTGGTCGATAAGCTCAATGTTTACATCGGCTGCCGTCATGGTAGCGTCGATGTCAACGATAGGCACATAATCTTCGTCTGTAAGATGTTCCTTGCAGTACTGCGTCAAGCGCTCCCGCAAGGCCGGAATGTTCGCTTCGTCGATGCTGAAACCAGCCGCCTGGTGGTGACCACCAAATTGTAACAGCAAATCTTCTGCCGATTTTAAAGCTTCGTAAATGTTACAGTTTTCAATGCTGCGGCACGAGCCTTTGCCAATACCGTCATGAACACTGATAACCATAGTGGGCTTATAGAACTCTTCTACGAGCCTTGAAGCGACGATACCGATAACACCGGGATGCCAGCCTTCGCCGGCTACGACGATGACCTTATCGGCGCCCTCACCTTGGTTTACCACGTCGAGGCGTGCCTCTTCGTGGATAGACCGTTCGATGGCTTGTCGTTCCATATTCGTTGCTTGCAGCTCTTCCGCTACGGCCTGCGCCGTATCCGGATCCGCCGTCGTTAAGAGCTCGACTGCTCTTGTGGCATGGGTTACACGGCCGGCGGCGTTAAGTCGCGGTGCTAAGGTGAAACCAATGTGACCGGCGGTAATCTTCTTGTCGTTAAGACCAGCTACATCGATAAGCGCCGCAATGCCCAAATTAGGGGCGTCGTTCATTTTACGTAAGCCGGCTTCAACGATAACGCGGTTTTCGCCGATAAGCGGTACCACGTCGGCTACGGTGCCTAAGGCTACAATGTCCAAATCATCTAGGTATGGCTGACCGGTGCGCTTTAGCCACAAGGCCTGGCACAGCTTAAAGGCTACGCCTACACCGGACAGGTTCTTGTCTTCATACAAGCAACCGGGCTGTTTTGGATTAATAACCGCTACCGAATTAGGAATGATTTCAGGCGCATTATGATGGTCTGTGATGATCATCGGCAGCCTGTCCTTAACACCGGCTACGATGTCGTGGGAGCTAATGCCGCAGTCCACAGTGATAACCAGCTTAGCGCCCTGCTCAATAATATGCTCCAGCGCTTCCGCATTTAAGCCGTAGCCCTCGCTTTGGCGTTCCGGAATGTAATAGCTTACCTGAGCGTCGCATTTCTTCAGGAAGCGATATAACAGCGACGTAGCCGTAATGCCGTCCACGTCATAATCGCCATAGACGACAATGGGTTCCTTAGCCGCTAAGGCCTTTTCAATGGCTGCCACGGCTTCCGTCATGCCCTTCAAGCCGAAGGGGTCCAGCAATGTATCCAAGGTACCGTGCAAGAACTCGGTACCTGCAGCGACAGTTGTAATGCCGCGATTTACCAGTAGCTTGGCGACGATGGGATGAACGCCCAGCGCGGTGCTAAGCTCTGATTCAGTTGTCGGTTGTCCCGGCATGATGCGCCAGCGTTTTTCTTTCGTCTCCTTCATAGTCATCTTCTCACTTATACTTATACTAACTGAAATTATTTCTCGATACATCCAAGTCATCTTGGATATTCTTGTTTATTATCATTATCATTACAGTTTTATTATACACCATTATCATTATCAATAAAAGAGTGTATTTGCTCATTTTCTCATTAATCACTGTAATAAAAACCCATAAGTAACGCAATAAAAGGGCGGATAGCTACACTTGATAGCTACCCGCCCTCTTTGGGGTTTCAAAAGCGGTATCGAAAAAACCTCTCGCTTTTGTACCTATTTTAATTATCAATTAGAAGCGGAAATCACGTTCGCCATGTTCCATTTGACCGATGTAGTCCGTTGCGGCCTTTTTAACCTTTTCGTTCTTGATAAGGTCAAGCTGCTTTTCGATAACAGCGTCACCGGTTGCCTGCGTTTCGTCCGTTGCATAGTCCAAGAGGTATTCCTTCAAGGTCATCAAGGCGTTCGGCTGGCAGCAGTTGTGAATCTGGCCGCTCTTAGCCAAAGCCATGAAGCGGTCGCCCGTACGGCCTGCACGGTAGCAAGCAGTACAGAAGCTCGGTACATAGCCAAGGCCTAACAACCATTCAACGATTTCGTCAAGGCTACGACGGTCGCTAGTATCGAACTGTGCGGAGTTATCTTCCGGCAATTCTTCTTCGGCGTAACCGCCTACGCTGGTACGGGAACCGCCGGAGATCTGGGAAATACCCAAAGCCAAGCCGCGTTCACGCATGCGTTTGCTTTCACGGGTAGACATAATCATACCGGTGTACGGCGTAGATACGCGAATCAAAGCAACGATTTTTTCGAATACATCGTCCGGTACGGCATTGCTGAAGTCATCAACATCGATGTCGTCAGCCGGGCAAATACGCGGTACGCTGATGGTGTGCGGACCAACGCCGAATACGGCTTCCAAGTGTTCTGCATGCATCAAAAGACCTACGAAGTCGTAACGGTAATGTTCCAAGCCATACAATACGCCGATACCTACGTCATCGATGCCACCCTTCATAGCGCGGTCCATAGCTTCCGTATGGTAAGCGTAGTTGCTCTTCGGGCCATGGGGATGTAACATTTCGTAGTTCTGTTTATTGTACGTTTCCTGGAACAATGTATAGGTACCGATGCCTGCTTCGTGTAACTTCTTGTAGTCTTCTACTTCGCAAGCAGCGATATTTACATTAACACGACGGATTTCGCCGTTTTCGTTCTTAATGCTGTAAATCGTCTTAATACATTCCAAAATGTATTCCAACGGGTTATTAATCGGGTCTTCACCGGATTCAATAACGATACGCTTATGGCCTAATGCTTCCAATGCCATAACTTCCTCGCGAACCTGATCCTGGGTCAACTTCTTACGAGAAATATTGCGGTTTTTAGCATGGTACGGGCAGTATACACACCCGTTGATGCAATAATTGGACAAATACAACGGTGCGAATAAAACGATTCGATCGCCGTAAATCTTTTGTTTGATTTCCTTAGCCAAAGCAAAGAGCTTTTCCTTATATTCCGGCAAAGGGCATTCCAACAAAACAGCCGCTTCACGATGATTCAATCCATGATATGTAGCTGCCTTAGCCAAAATCTGATCCAACAATTCACGATTCTCTTTATTGGCTTCCGCATACGCTAAGGTATCCAATATCTCTTCATGATTAATAAATTCTTCCGCCTTGGAAGATTTTACATCGTACATACTTGTCTCCTTTTCTGCAAATCTATAGCTGGGCCGCTGGGAGCGTGTTAAGCGCCAAATCAGGTGCCGACATTTGACACCCATACGGCAAGAACATAGTAATTATGCCTTTTTCCAATACTATATTGAATCAATTAAATATAATTAATTATACATCAAAACGGGCTTTTTGTGAACCATTCCCACTATCACTTTTATTTAATAACCGCTACAAGCAAAAAGTCGCCATCAGAGAATATACTCTAATAGCGACTTATTATGTTTCCTGTTATTAGCCTTCTACAGGGTATACGCTTACCTTACGGTTATAGCGACCTGCACGTTCGAAAGCAACTTTACCGGGAACCAATGCAAACAACGTGTCATCTTTACCGATACCAACGTTAGTGCCCGGATGGAAGTGCGTACCGCGCTGACGAACAATGATGTTACCGCTTTTAACAACGGAACCGTCGTGGCATTTAACGCCAAGGCGTTTGGATTCACTGTCGCGACCGTTACGGGTACTGGACACACCTTTTTTATGTGCAAATAACTGCAAATCAAAAGTAAACATCGAGTTCACCTCCTACATCTCACTAAATGTTACAAAGTCAGCATACTGACGAGCGATTTCTTGTAAACCAAGTGCCATCGTCTCTAATATAGTCTGACCCTCTGCGGTAAGAGTACCGCGTAATTGTATGGTACAACGACCGGATTCATTATCATAGTCGCCATCTTGGTTGGCTATTTGTGTCAGCCCCAAAAGTGCTGTACAGCTTAGCACCGAAACGGCAGCGCAGACAATGTCATAACCGTGATCGTCATACTCCGCATGTCCCGCAATAGTGCATGCCACGATGTGGCCTACCTTATCGCGTTTCAACGCAATAGTTATCATGCTTACGCCTGAATGGATTCAATGCGAACTTTAGTGAACGGCTGACGATGACCCTGGCGACGGCGATAGTTGGATTTTGCTTTGTATTTGAAAACCAAAATCTTTTTCGCTTTCCCCTGTTCAAGTACTGTACCCGTTACTTTTGCACCGTCCACAAGCGGAGCGCCTACTTTAACGTCACCGTCGTTAACAACGGTTAAAACTTCGTCAAAGGTTACGGCTGCATTAGCCTCTGCGTCCAATTTTTCAATGGTAATAACATCGCCTTCAGCTACGCGATACTGTTTACCACCGGTTTTGATGATTGCGTACATATTGACACCTCCTTGTTTTCGAACTCGCTGAATTCGGTAGTCGCCGGAGCGACGTTTACGAACCTCTCCATGCGGCTGCAATAGTTCAGGCGTACCTAAACTATGACTGATTTATTATAATCGAATATCCAGCTGTTGTCAACTGTTTATTCGACCATAATACAAGCACTTACGGCTGAGCCGTAAGCGCGTGATAAACTTATTCTGCGTCTTTGCCTTCTTCAGCTTCTTCGGCCGGCGTATCCAATTCCGGTTTCATCAACGGGAAGAGCAATACGTCACGAATAGAAGCGGAGTCCGTCAAGAACATTACCAAGCGGTCAACGCCGATACCCAAACCAGCTGTTGGCGGCAAGCCATATTCCAAAGCCGCTACGAAGTCTTCATCCATACGATGTGCTTCGTCATCGCCGGCAGCGCGTTCTAACAACTGTTTTTCGAAACGCTGACGCTGATCAATCGGGTCATTTAATTCCGAATAGCCATTAGCCAATTCACGGCCATAGATAAAGCATTCGAAACGTTCCGTAGTCAACGGTTTTTCGCGGTTCTGTTTTGCCAACGGCGAAATTTCTACCGGATGACCATATACAACGGTCGGCTGAATCAAGTTTTCTTCTACATAGTCTTCGAAGCAAAGGTTGATAATCTTGCCAATGCCGTCGCGGTCCGTGTATTCAACGTTCAAGCGGTCAGCAATAGCGCGTGCTTCTTCGATAGTTTCAACAGCGTCGAAATCTTCGCCGGTGTACTGCTTGATACCTTCCTGCATGGTAATGCGGTTCCATGGCGGCGTCAAATCGATTTCCGTGCCCTGGTAGTTAATTTTAGTAGTGCCCAAAACTTCCTTAGCACAGTAAGCTACGATGTTTTCCGTTAATTCAATAGCATCTTCGAAATTGCCATAGGCCTGGTAAGATTCCATCATGGTGAATTCCGGGTTATGACGGTTGTCGATACCTTCGTTACGGAAGGAGCGGTTGATTTCAAATACGCGTTCCAAACCACCAACGATTAAGCGTTTCAAATGCAATTCCGGCGAAATACGCATGTAAATGTCGATGTCCAACGCGTTGTGATGCGTAATGAACGGACGCGCTGCCGCACCGCCAGGAATAGCGTGCAACATTGGCGTTTCTACTTCCATGAAGTGATGTGCGTTCATGTACTGGCGCATTTTGGATACGATTTTCGTACGGTTTACGAAGGTCGCGCGCACTTCCGGATTTACGATCAAATCGAGGTAACGCTGACGGTAACGGAGCTCCGTATCCTTCAAACCATGCCATTTTTCCGGCAACGGACGGAGGGACTTGGAGAGCAACGTCAATTTGTCCACTTTAACGGTGATTTCACCCATATGAGTGCGGAATACGTGGCCTTCAATGCCTACAATATCGCCCATATCGAGCATTTTTACATGTTTGTAAGCGTCTTCGCCCAATACGTCCTTACGGAAGTAAACCTGAATATCACCGGATAAATCGCGAATATTAGCAAACGCCGTTTTACCATGAGAACGAATCGTCATCAAACGACCGGCAATGGTTACCGGCTGGTCTTCAAAGTTACGGAAATCGTCTTTGATATCCTTGGCGTGCTGCTGCACTACAAACCGCTGACCAAACGGATAAATACCGTCTTCTTCATAGCGGGCTAATTTTTCGCGACGGATCAACATCTGGTCATTTAAGTCCTGCTGCTGATCGCGGACAGAATTCTTTTTTTCTTCGCTCATCGTCAAGCCTCCTGCTGCTCTATGTAAACTATTCTATAAACTGTAAAATTCAATTAGCTAATGGACAAGATTTTGAAGGTAACCGGGCCGTCCGGCGTATTTACTTCAACGCTATCGCCCTGTTTTTTGCCCAAAATAGCGCTACCAACCGGGGATTCATTGGAAATGCGGTTGTTAAACGGATCCGCTTCGGAAGAACCTACGATTACGTATTCGATTTCTTCGTTGTAAGCGGTGTCGAGCAACTTAACCTTACTACCAACGGAAACGGCGCTAGTACGCGTCTTTTCGTCGATAATCTTAGCGGTGTTGATTTTGTTTTCCAATTCGATGATATGGCCTTCGATAAAAGCCTGTTCGTTCTTAGCGTCATCATATTCGGAGTTTTCGCTGATGTCACCGTATTCAATAGCCGTCTTAATACGCTGTGCTACTTCAATACGACGCACCGATTTAAAATGCGCTAATTCTTCTTCTAACTTTTTAAGGCCTTCGGCCGTCAATAACGTTTCTTTTACCTCTGCCATGATCAATCGCTCCTTTAATGTATAGAGTTGCTCTTATAAAGAAAAAGTGCCATTTGCTGACACCTTTACTTTATACTTGCGTATTTTCTGCTTTTAGCTCGTAATATTATATCAATTTAAAAGCTTAATTGTCAAACTTCCCGGTGTGGGACAGGCTTTCTTTATATTCACTTAAAGCGCTTCTGAAATTAACCCCCGTCAGCACCGTGTTGATGTAATTGCGCCACCTTGCCGCTTCCGGCATGCCCTTCAAATACCAACCGGCGTGGGTGCGAATTTCGCGCACTGCCAAGGACTCTCCCTTGTACTTGCAGAGCAAGTCAAAATGCTTCAGCAGCATGTCTACTCGCTCTTCAAAGGTCGGTCCCGGCACCACTGTGCCATCCGCTAAAAAGCGGTTAATGCGTTCAAAAATCCAAGGATTACCCTGAGCACCGCGGCCTACGAGAACAGCGTCACAACCGGTTTCAGTGAGCATTGCTGCCGCATCTTCCGGCTCGAAAATATCGCCGTTGCCAATAACCGGAATGGATAATTCGTCCTTAACGGCTTTAATGTACGACCAGTCAGCCTTACCGCTGTACATTTGCTCACGGGTTCGACCATGAACCGCCACAGCGGCTACGCCAACGGATTCCATGCGCTTAGCTAACGCCACAACGTTTTTAGACTCGTCATCCCAGCCAATACGCATCTTAACCGTTACAGGAATATCAACAGCCTTCACTGCCGCTTCCGCAACGCGCACTGCCAAATCCGGTGTTTTCATCAACGCCGACCCATCGCCGGACGTGACAATTTTCTTCACCGGGCACCCCATGTTGATGTCTACAATATCCGCACCGGCACGAGCCACCACTTGAGCGGCACCGGCAATAGCGTCCGGGTCCGAGCCGAAAATCTGCATGGACACCGGGTGCTCTACGGACTCCATAAACAACAGGTCCTTGGTGTGTTCATTTTCATATTTAATGCCCATAGCGCTCACCATTTCGGTGCACACCATGGCTGCGCCGTGCTCCTTAGCCAGCAAGCGGTACGCAATATCGCTAACGCCGGCCATAGGCGCTAAAATGGCACGGCCCGGTATCGTTACCGAGCCAATCTGCCACGACGTATTATTTATTTCGTTCATACAACAATCGTAATCCTTCTAGTGTTAACATGGGCTCAATGTGATCGATAACATCGGTTTCTGCATTGATGAGCTGTGCCAAACCGCCGGTTGCGATAACCTTAGCGTCCGCCTTCAGTTCTGCCTTCATGCGCGCTACAATGCCTTCTACCTGGCCTACATAGCCAAAGAGAACGCCGGACTGCATCGATGTTTCCGTGTTGCGGCAAATAACATGACCGGGGTTGCGCACTTCAATACGCGGTAATTTAGCAGCACGCTGGAATAACGCTTCCGCCGAAATCTGGATGCCCGGTGCAATGGCGCCACCGATGTAATCGCCGTTAGCCAAAATAGCACAATAGGTGGTAGCCGTACCAAAATCGATGACGATAATGGGGCCGCCGTATTTATCGTAGGCTGCTACTGCATTTACGATACGGTCCGCACCAACTTCGCGCGGATTATCATATTTGATAGCCATGCCCGTCTTGGTGCCAGGGCCTACGATGATCGGCTTTACGTTGAAATAACGCAAGCACACACGCTCTAAGGTCGGCATCAACGGCGGTACTACCGATGAAATGATAATCGCATCAATGTCGCTTACATTGACGGTGCGGTCATGGAAAAATAAGTTCATGATCAACACGCCGTATTCGTCGGTGGTGCGTACGCGGTCCGTTGAAATACGCCAGTGACCAATTAATTTCTTGTCATCATACACGCCCAATACAATATTGGTATTCCCCACATCAACTACTAATAACATATTAGCTCTTAGCCTCCATTTTTATGTGCCGGGCGGATGGAAACATCACCGGCTACAATTCGCTCAACTATTCCGTTCGGGCGCTCAACTAACAAATTCCCGTCCCGATCTAAATCTACGGCATACCCTTCATAGGTTTCGCCCGGTGCGCGCACCTGAACGTTCCGATTCAAGGTAATGCTCAATTCCTTCCATTCTTCTAAGGTGTGCTCAAAACCATGAGCCACTACTTCTTTGTATTGATCTTCCAAGGCCTTCAAAATGCAAGGCAATGCTTTCCGTCGATCCACGTCTACCCCTTCCATGGCGAAGGACGTAGCAATGTCTTTAATTTCATCAGGTAACTCATCCTGAACGGAGCTAATGTTAATGCCAATACCCATGACGATATAGGAAATCGCTTCCATGGAGCCGTTCATTTCAGTTAAAATACCAACCAGCTTCTTACCGTTTACCATGATATCGTTAGGCCATTTAATGCCCGCTGTGGTAAGTCCTAACGCACGGAAGGCCTTCACCAAAGCAACGGCCGCCATGAGCGTGCATTTCGGCGCTTCAATGGGTGGGAACTTCGGACGAAGCACCAAGCTAAACCACAAGCCCTTGCCATGGGGAGAGTACCAACCACGAGCCAAGCGACCGCGACCGGACACCTGCGCTTCGGCGATAACGACGGTGCCTTCCGGCGCCCCATCGCTAGCTAACTCCTTAGCCACCCGATTCGTGGATTCCACTTCATCGTAGTAATGATAGCTGCGACCTAAAAACTCAGTGGTCAAAGCGTCTTCAATTTCCAAGGGACTTACCGAATCAGGCTCGCTTACCAAGCGATAGCCCTTCTTCGTAAAGGACTCAATAACATACCCTTTCGACCGTAAGGCTTCAATATGCTTCCAAATGGCCGTCCGCGTAACCTCGCAGGCCTCCGACATACGTTGACCCGATATAAATTCACCTTTATGGGTTCGTAACAATTCCAAAATAGCGTCTCGCACGGAATCGTTCCTCCTTTGCTAGACAAAAGCCGCTATCGACTTTTTGTCATCGAAAATCATGGCAAACATACCGTCAAAGGGGACCGTCATCTGACGGTCCCCTATAGACGGTCGGCACTGCCGATTATTGTTTCGTTGTTGCATCCGAATCGGTGCTATCCGTAGTATTCGTAGAAGTACCACCAATAGAATCCGGTACGATAATACCGGCCGCTTCTAATGCATTCTTAGATTCATTGCCTTTATCCGTTTCCGGCGCATGAACCGAACCGTATTTATACAAGTTTTCAATCTGCGAATGATCGATGGTTTCTTCTTCTAACAAAGCGTTAGCCATGTTGTGTAAGAAGTCCATGTTATCCGACAAGAGCTTCATAACGTCATTGTACGCATCGGCTACGATATCGTGCATTTCTGCGTCAATCTTAGCAGCAACGGCTTCGCCGTAGTTGCGTTCATGACCGAGGCTACGACCAAGGAATACCTGTTCCTGATGTTCGCCAAATACCATCGGTCCCAATTCATCACTCATACCCAAGCGAGTAATCATGTGACGAACAATATTCGTTACCTGCTGTAAGTCACCGGAAGCACCGCTACTGATTTCCTTAAGAACTAAGGCTTCAGCACAACGACCACCCAAAGCAACGCGAATCTGCGCCAACAACTGAGATTTGGTCATGTAGTTCTGTTCTTCCGTCGGCAACATCATGGTGTAACCGCCAGCGCGGCCACGAGGAATGATGGTAACCTTGTGAACCGGATCTGCATCAGGCAACAAGTGTGCCACAATAGCATGACCGGATTCGTGATAAGCGGTCAAACGACGTTCCTTATCGCTTACGATATGGCTACGACGTTCCGGACCATAGCTTACCTTTTCAGAAGCTTCTTCTAAGTCGTCCATCGTAACCTTCTTGCGGTCCTGACGAGCGGCCAACAAGGCAGCTTCGTTAAGCAAGTTGCTAAGGTCGGCACCTGTAAAGCCCGGTGTTTTCTTAGCAATTGTCTTCAAATCAACATCTTCAGCTAACGGTTTATTGCGTGCATGTACCTTCAAGATAGCTTCACGACCACGAAGGTCCGGCTTATCTACCGTTACCTGACGGTCAAAACGACCCGGACGGAGCAACGCAGGGTCCAAAATATCCGGACGGTTAGTAGCCGCCACGGTGATGATACCTTCGTTAGCACCAAAGCCGTCCATTTCAACGAGCAACTGGTTCAAGGTCTGTTCGCGTTCATCATGACCGCCGCCCAAACCGGCACCACGCTGACGACCAACCGCATCGATTTCATCGATGAAGATGATACACGGCGCGTTTTTCTTCGCCTGATTGAACAAGTCACGAACACGAGAAGCACCAACGCCGACGAACATTTCTACGAAGTCGGAACCGGAAATGCTAAAGAACGGAACGCCTGCTTCACCGGCAACGGCACGAGCCAATAAAGTTTTACCGGTACCAGGAGGTCCGAATAACAATACGCCCTTCGGAATCTTAGCGCCAATAGCGTTAAATTTACCCGGGTTGCGCAAAAATTCTACAACTTCTTCCAATTCCTGTTTTGCTTCATCAGCACCGGCTACATCGGCGAAGGTTACGTTAACCTTACCTTCACCTTGCATCTTAGCACGGCTCTTGCCGAAGTTCATCACTCGGCCGCCGCCTCCCTGAGTCTGCTGCATAATGAAGAACCAAAGCACAATCAAAACGAGAATCGGCAACATCTGTAACAAGATGCTCATGAACAGCGAAGGCTGTTCCGGCGGTTTCGCCGTTACTTCGACGCCATTCTGCGTCAATGTACCGATTAACGAAGCGTCTGTCGGCGCATACGTTGTGAAATCAGTACCATTCTTCAATTTCCCTACAATGGCATGATTATCGGTTATGGTTACACTTTCTACCTTCTTCTGCGTAACCTGCTGCAGGAAGCTGCTGTAACTCATCTCCGATTTAGCCGTGTTCGAAGTGGAGAACGAATCAATGACCACTACGGCAGCCAATATAATCAGCACATACAATAGTATATTCTTGACAAATCGACTCAATCTATTACCCCTTTCACTTAGTTATAGTACATAGTACTCTGTTACTCTTCTTCTCTTTTGTATATCAATACATCTACCTTGAGTACCATATTAACATATTTCTATTTGCTATACAATGCAATTCATGGGTTTATTTCCCCCATATGTGTTCGGATTTATTCCATTCACAAATACTGCTATGTATAAATTATATGCCAACCTCTATCTAGTGCTTCTTGGAGGCGTTTTATTTCGAATAAACTTCTTCCTTCAAGATGCCGATATACGGGAACTGGCGATACTGTTCCGCATAGTCAAGGCCGTAACCGACTACGAAGTAATCCGGGATTACGAAGCCCTGGTAGTCCACATGAACGTCTACCTTGCGGCGATCCGGTTTATTTAATAAGGCAGCTAAGCGAACGCTTTTTGCCTTACGAGACTTCAAGTTTTCCAACAAGTAGTGAAGCGTTGTGCCCGTATCTACAATGTCTTCTACAACCAAAACGTTCTTGCCTTCTACAGAGCGGTCCAAATCCTTCATGATGCGTACTACGCCGCTACTAACGGTGCTATTGCCATAGCTGGAGCACGAAATGAAGTCCAAGGACACGTCGCCCGTAATGTGGCGAGCCAAGTCAGAGAAGAACATAACGGCACCCTTCAATACGCATACTAACGTAAGGTCTTCGCCTTTATAGTCTTCCGAAATCTGCTTGCCCAATTCAGCAACGCGCGCTTTAATTTCTTCTTCCGACAACAATATTTCCTTAACTGCTTTATCCATTCTTATATATCCTCCTTGAGAGTCACACACCAGTAGCAGGTGTTACCCGGCTCCCGTATGATAATCGGCGTTTTTGTCGTCACCGGCCCTAGCAACAGCGAACCAATAGCCCAAAATTGCATAGCATCCCGTTCCGTCGGCGGCACTTTCTTGTCAATAAGCCAATCCTTGACCTTCTTGCAGCCCCACACCGTCCCATCGCGCTTAATGAGCACAATGCGGTCACCGGCCCGTCGCGTGCGAACACACAAGGCCTTGCCGTCATAGGCTTGGGGCAACCACAGCTGGCCGTCTACCGGCGGTGTACCTTCACCGTTCCAGTCCTGTTTTGTCACAGTAAATGTAGGCGGTGCCGTAGGCTTCGTGTCAGCCTCAAAAAAACACCCAATCTGTATTATATCATATTGTGCGCGAACCTTCATCCTCCGCGCCACAAATTCTTTTACTCCATCACCGGACACGACGTGCCGTAGCTGCGCCACGTATGCGGCCGAAAACGTATCCATATCGCCGATAACTTCGCTAATATGACGCCATAGCCTGTAAAATAAAGGGCCTGGCAGTCCAGCCACCTCATGGCGGCGTAAAATCCACCCCGGATTGCTAGCCGCTGTGGTCTTAATGGTTGCGTTTTCCAGTGCCTTCAGCGCTTCCGCCGTCAAATACGCTTCGTCACTGCTAGCCGCATCACCTAACCGCAATAAAGCGTCACGCACTTGTGGATTATATCGTTCCAGCGTCGGCAATAGGTCCAAACGAATGCGATTGCGCAAATAAATCGGTTCATTATTAGTAGCATCCAAAGCATATGTAACGCGCGCCTCATCTAAAGCGGCCACCAGCATCGCTTTGGTAACACCGAGAAAAGGCCGCCACAAATAGCCTTGTAGCACCTGCATGCCCACTAAGCCAGCCGTACCACTGCCACGGAGTATATGCGCTAAAATCGTTTCCGCCCGGTCATCGCTGTGATGGGCCGTCGCTACATATTCATAGCCTTCCGTTGCCATCAGTTTCTTAAAAAATTCATAGCGAAGCTGCCGCCCCGCCGTTTCCGTCGACATTCCGCGGCGTGTAGCTTCGGCGGCCACATCAACGGCTAGCACATGACACGGCACGCCCAGCTTCTCCGCTTCCTGCTGCACCAGCTTCACTTCAGCGCCACTTTCCGGTCGCAAGCCATGGTCCACAATAGCCACACCTAAGCGCAATGTGTGCCCTGTAATACCCGGACGCCACTGACTAAGCCAATATAACAGCGCCATCGAATCAGGGCCACCGGAGCAAGCGATGAGCACCGCACTACCATCTGGTACAGTGCCTTGTTGTGCTTCTGTTGCCATTAGTGCTCGGCGCAAACGTTTCAATGCCTTGCCAGTTACATCGTTAGCCTTCATAGGCCATCAACCGTTCTGCCGCCACCCGCTGCATGCCTTCCATGCCGTCTGTATCGCTAGTCGTCACGTACGGCAGCTGATACGTATCCATAAAGGACGTAATAATCTCAGCGCCGGCTACGATAATATCTGCGCGGTTAGCCGGTAAGCCCGGAAACTGCAATCGTTCTTCCGGCGATGCCCAGCGAAGACGCATAACTAAATCCTCTACGGTTTCGCGCATCAGCTTATGACCTTGAATCTTCGTACCATCGTAAGTGGTCATCTTAAGGTCCATCGCCGCCAGCGTCGTTGCGGTACCGCCAATGGCTACGCAGCCACCAAAAGGCGCCGTCAACGGCCACGGATCAAACCACGGCGACGTTTCTTCCCATACAGCCTGCGGCCCTTCGTCGGATTTTTCACGCAAACGAACGGCACCCACCGGATAAGATTTACGCCATACAACGCCATCGACGCCGCCAATAGCCACTTCCGTGCTGCCGCCGCCTACATCAACCGTAGCATACTGAAAACCGGGTTCTGCAAGCTTGCTGACAGCACCGTCAAAACCGTACGCCGCTTCCTCTTCGCCGGTTAATACCTTCGCATCCATGGGGCACACCTTCACTGCTTCCGCCATGAAGTCAGCCCCATTCGGCGCTTCGCGTATGGCACTGGTTGCAGCGCCGAGTACCACCGTAGCGCCGTACGCCTGAATGGCATCGTTTATTTCACGTAAAGCCGAAAGACCACGCTCGAACGCGTCCGGCGTCAAAAAGCCCTTCTCGTCACGCTGGCCTAAACGAGTCGTCCACAAGCGCTTCGGCTCATTGTGCCACGTCGTACCATCAAAGGTGCCTAAAAGCACGCGAAACGAATTGGACCCTAAATCCACAATAGCGGCTTTGCCCTGCACTGTATTTGTATTTGTAGGTTTTGTCATAGCGGAAAACCTCCTAAGCTACTACTGACCGCCAGGGACAACGTCGTCCCGGCTGTGTATAAAACAAAAAGATGATGCGACTATATCGCATCATCTTCTTCATCCATTAATCGCGACGACCGCCACGACCGCCACGTTTCGATTCCGTGTTACGCTTCAAATCGGTCAAGCGTTCTTCACTGTCTTTCAAGAAACGACTGATCTTATCTTCCAACGAAAGTCCACCGTTGCGACGGTCAAAACCGCCACGGCGACCACCGTCAAAGGACGCCTTCGCTTCACCACCGTTACGGGGTTCGCGCATTTCTTTCTTAGCCGGTCGTTCAGTGCGTTCCGGTTTCGGCTGAGTCTGCTTGATGGACAAGCTAATCTTGCCTTTTTCATCAACGCTCAAGACTTTAACCTTAACTTTGTCTTGCTCTTTCAGAAAATCGTGAATGTCTTCTACATACTCATTAGCGACTTCGGAAATGTGAACCAAACCGGTCTGTTTACTCCCTAAATCTACAAATGCGCCAAACTTCGTAATACCCGTTACTGTGCCTTCCAACACATTACCAACTTCGATGGCCATGCTAACCTGATGCCCTCCTAAACTATAAATCAAGCTGACGTAAGATAGACTCTTACTAATATAAAACATTATAAATTGCTGTTAAAAACCTTGTCAACCGCTATTTTATGGACTATGCCAGCCGGCATGCTCCTCAGTGTATTATTTTACATAAGGCACTTCGCCCGGCTTTACCAACCCCAATTTCTCTCTTGCTAATGCTTCGATTTCTTTCGGATCCTGCAAGCGCTGCTTTTCTGCTTCCAGTTCCGCATTGCGTTTCTGTAGCTCCGTAATTTGTTGTTGCAAATGCGACTCTTCCTGCCGCAGCTGCCACAAGGTGTAAAATTGCATAACCAGTAAAACAGCAAAACAAGCAATAATGACTATACGTGCCCAAAAGAGCCAGGATCTTTGTTTCATTTGTGTGCCTCTTGCTAACGCTTACCGAATATTTCTTCTAGTATATCATAAAATCCGATATACGCCTACGAGATTTCACGGAAACATACGATAATTTTACAAGAAAAGGCATGGTTCGGTGAAATGAAATTCCAACCGGCCATGCCCTTTAGAAAACACAGTTCAGACTAAGCCCAAACGGTCTTCATGATTTCTTTGTATTCGTCACCTAAGTGGTTGATGATTACGTCAAACATAGCGTAAATCATATCGCCGTCAGTACCATCTTCGCGGAACAACAAGCAAGTGTCGAGGATAATGGAACCTTCGTCGTCCAAATAGTATTTGAAGGATTTGAATTTCTTGTTGTAGTCGTTGAGAAGCTTCAACAATTCAACTTCATTGTCGTCCTTAAGAGCCTTCGGCGCGATTAACAAACGAATCATGCCATAAATGCTGTCGTCCAAGATTACGATAGTCGGAATCTGGGTACCATTAATATCGATAGCGGAACGGAACACAACGGTATTCAACTGGTCGTCTTTCACTTCATCTATCTGGAATGCCGGAATTTCTTTTTCTTCCAAATACGCTTTAAATGCTTCTGCTCGCTTATTCATAGCGATCTCCTCCTAAATAACACTACGGTAACACAACTATGGTACACGCCCCTGCGTTACATTTGAATGGTGTACCTCTCTTATCTATATAGTACACCATTTTGGTGTGCTTAGGCAACAGTTAATTATAAATGTTAAAAATATTTTTTATAAACACTCTTCACCCAAATTCTTTAAATAAGCCCTTATAGTAATTAAATAGCGAATTTCAAGCTTGTGAAATAAATCATTGCTTTTTTCGCCGTTTTTAACTATAGTGATATACAGACGTACACTCATAGCGCATCTTTCACTTATAAAGTATTTTGCGCTGCCAATAAAGTTTGAGAGAAAACCGAGCCTAACTACTCGGCTGTAGAGAAAGGGGTTTGAATTATGTCTGTAAAATTACGTAAAGTTGCCATTATCGGTACCGGTCATGTAGGTTCCCACGTTGCGTTTGCCTTAGCAACCCAAGGTGAAGTTGATGAATTGTATATGGTCGATAAAGACGAAGCCAAAGCCTTAGCACAGGCTACTGACGTCAATGACGCCGTAAGCTATTTGCCGCATCATGTAACGGCTAAAGCAGTTAAAGCCGAAGAAGTTGGCGATTGCGATATTCTCGTCATGTCCGCCGGCCCGTTGCCGAATCCGGATCAGGACCGCTTGGAAACCTTAGGTTCCACCGTTGAAGTTTTAAAAGACATTTTGCCGCGCATCAAAAAATCCGGCTTCAAAGGCTTCATCATCAGCATTTCCAATCCGGCTGACGTTGTAGCTGCCTACATCCAGAAACAGCTGAACTACCCTAAGGAAAAAATCATCTCCTCTGGTACGGCTTTGGACTCCGCTCGCTTGCAGCGCCTCGTGTCCGAAACCTTCCACATTAGCCGTCGTTCCTTGACGTGCTTCTCCATGGGCGAACATGGCGGCAGTGCAATGGTGCCGTGGTCTAATGTAGCCATCGCCGGCAAAAAGCTTGACGAATTACAAGCCGAATTACCGGAACGTTTCCCGCAATTCGACCGTCCGAAAATGGTAGAAGATATGAAATTTGGTGGCTATCTCGTGCTTCAAGGCAAAGGCTCCACAGAATTCGGTATCGCTACGTCCGTTGTCGAATTGATTCGCGCCTTCTTCCATGATGAAAAGAAAGTTATGCCTATGTCCTGCCTCTTAACCGGCGAATACGGCCAGCATGACGTATTTGCGTCCGTACCGGCTATCTTAGGTAAAGATGGCGTAGAAGGCATATTGACGATACATATGACGCCTGAAGAAAAGGCTCAGTTTGATGCATCGTGCGATCGTATTCGAGAATATATTGCGAAAGCCGAAACGTACTAATGGCATAGGGTTGCCATACGGCCGGGTTCACAAGAACGACCCGGGTGGTGTCATAGCAGAGCAATACGACCGTGTCTACAAGAACGACTCGGGTAATAAGTTAGAAAATTGGTATGCCTTCGTACTTTGGTATTGATAAGTAGCGTCATTGGTTCGCATCTTTAAAAAAGCAACAACTCCAGTCCAATCCTTTCCTCCCTTCGGTTTCACCAATGGTCGGTACAGGATTGAACTGGAGTTGTTTTACTTTTTATCTAAAACTTTACGTTCACCATGACGCTACTTATCTAATCACTTCATAATCATAAGCATTACCAATTTTCTAACTTATCACCACATGATTCGCATCTTCATAAACATTCGGTCGTATTGCTTCTGCTATGAGTCCTGACAAAGGAGAAAAAACCTCAACACAGAGCCTCAAACAACTACGTTCATCCTTTGCGCTATATTTTAAAGTATGCGCTATCCATGCCTATACTTGGCTATCTCCTACGCTTTTCTAGCATTACCTGACAGGTCTAACACAATACCGCATGGTTCGCATCAGCGTGTTCCTTCGGCCGCATGGCTTCCCTCTATGTCATAGATACGACCGGCAAGCTCGCAACATAACTTCTCGAATTGCGATTCGCACTTCCGCCCAAACAGTCGCTCTATGTCAGCCCTTGATGTATAACAATAAACCGCATACAAAAAAGCTATAGCAACTGCTATAACAGGGGAGCTGCAATAGCCGGCAACGAGTTAGGTGCTTAGGCATAGATTTTATGTCACATTTCGCTAGGCGCTTCAAAATGCAAAAAGTAATAGCCCCATCCGAATTTAAGTGTAGAAAACATTGCGTTAGCGTAGTTTTCGGAACTTAATTCGGATGGGGCTTACTTGCATTCAAAGATTACGGAATGTGACAAAAATCAAACTACTAAGTACATTACTCGAGCCGGCTATGCCCAAATAACCTGCATTAGGTATCTATAGCTTTTTTGTAGGTGATCATTGATGACATCAAGGGCGACATAGAGCATATCGCCATCAAAAGCGCCGGATCTAAACAGCAAGCACGCATCAAGTACGACATTTCCTTCGTCATCCACATAATACTTAAACGGCTTATAGGTTTTGTTGTACTCGTTGATGAGTTTCATCAGCGCGGCCTCGTTTGTCGCCGTAAGTGCTTTAGGCGCTACGCGCAGGCGAATCATGCCGAAGATGCTGCTGTCTAGGATGATTAGCAATGGTAGGTTGAGGCCGTTTATTTCAAAGGTAGACCGAAAAACGACTGTGTTTAAGGCGTCATCGGCCACTTCGTCAATTTGAAAGGCCTCAATCCCCTTTTCGGACAAGTAGGCCTTGAATGCGTTTGCGCGCTTATTCATGTCATCACCTCCTGTTACACTAAGGGGCTCCCCTTACGAAATCGCATCGACACTCCCATTGTCGATATAACTAACTTGCTATCGTAACTAACTTGCTTTCGTAACTAACTCAATTAACCGTTCACTTCAGCAGCGGCTTCAATGAGGATTTCGTCGTCTTTCGCATTATTAACTTTCACCGGGTTGCCCGTAATCACTGCGCTTTCGAAGCGGTTGTAGTAGGCCAAATCCGGATTGTAGTAATGCGGGTAGAAATCCTGAAGCTTCGGCGTGGACATGCGTCTCATTTCGTCTTCCACGGTGTAGCGCTGGTTGTATGCGTAGTAGTGTTCATCCAAGCTTAAGAGATGACCATTCGCAATCTGGCGATTGCCCTGATTTTCGTAGCGAATGAACGCCCACTTCGGATTGTTGCCAGCAGCGTACCAGCCCGTCATATCCTGTAACGGATTGTTGATGCCCGTGTCATTCCAGTAGGTGCTCATGGTCTTCGGTTCGCGAATCGGCGCCGTACCGTAGATGTTGGTAATCATATTGCCGTTGCTAATCTGGGCTTTGTCGAGAACGTAGTACTTCGTGATGTCCATCGCGCCTTTGGTGGTCGTAATCGCGCCGGTATTGAGCCACAGGTGCGGGAATACAACGCCGTTTTCGGTCTGGATGTCTTCAATAACCAAGGAGCTCATCGGTTTGTTCGGCGCGTCGCCCATGGTGGAAACGGTCAACGGAACTGTGGAGTCCGGCAACTGTTTCATAGCCTTAATGGTCACGTCGTTTGCTTCGATGTTAACCTGCTGACCAGCGTTCAACTGATCTACAACAACCTTGCTCACATCATCGCGACCAACTACAGCTACAACCTGACCGTCCAAATGCCCAATGTGAATCGTGCCATTTTCGGTGCGGATGTTAGCCGCCTGTTTCGCCGTGATTTCAGCCAAGTCCACTGTGCCTATGCCATTCTGTGAAATAATCACATTCGGATTATCTACCGGGCTATCCTGACCGGCGCGTAACCGTGCGGAGTAGCCGTTCATTTCACGGTGGGTGTCCTTAATGTCGCCGGTCTGATCAACGGTTAAGTAGATGGAACCATTCTTCGCCGTTGCGTAAACATCCTTCGTCGGATTTTCAGCGTTGCCACCGAAGACGATGGAACCGTTCTTGGTGTAAACATTGATGTTCTGGTTCGCAGCAATGTCTTTCTTAACCGTTACGTTACCCGTATTGGTCTTCGCCAAGATGTCCTTGTTAACTGCTTCTACAGCACCGTTGAACTCAATGTTACCGGTATTCTGCGTAGTGGCTTTCACATTTTCGCCAGCCTGCACTGCACCAGCAAAGGAAATGTCGCCATCCTGCGCTGTTGCCGTAATATCATTGCCAGCCTTCAAGCTGTGACCAGCCGTTGTCGTAATGCTACCAGCGTTCGTGTTAGCTACTACATCGCGAGCTGCGGACGTATCGCCGTTGAAGGTGATAGCGCCAACGTTCGTATCTACCGTCACATCGTGGTCGGCTGCCGTGTTACCGTTGAAAGTAACAGCGCCAACATTGGTATTTACTCCAATGTCGTTAGCGGCCGTCGTATTACCATTGAAGGTAACAGCACCGAGGTTTGCATTGGCGGTTACGTCGTGAGCCGTATCGGTATTGCCATTAAAGGTAATGGAGCCAGTGTTAGTAGCATTGACTGCTACATCGTTACCAGCCTTCGTGTTGCCGTTGAAGGCAATCGCGCCGTCTACAGTATTAGCCGTTACGTTGTTATCCGTTGCGGTTACAGCGTTATTGAAGGTAATGGAGCCGGACTTCGTAGTAGCCGTTACATCAGTCTTACCAGTTACGGTACCGTTGAAGTTGATGGCACCCTTACCAGCTTCCGTCGTAGCCGTGCTTGCGGTAACAGAACCAGTAGTAGCCGTAGTGTCACCAGTTACGCTAATGTTACCGGACTGAGTTGCCATCGCAACGTCAGCACCACTAGCAGAACCTTTGAAGAGAATGTCGCCAATTTCGTTCGTTGCTTTCAACAAGTTCGTTGCCGTTACCGTGCCACCAAAGTCGATGTTACCGGTGTTCGCCGTTGCTACTACGTCGTGACCAGCGTTGACGTTATGACCATCGGTTACGGTAATGTCGCCAGCGTTAGTATTTACTAATACGTCGTGCGTTGCATCGGTGTTGCCATTGAAGGTAACTGCGCCAACGTTGGTGTCTACCGTCACATCATGAGATGCTGCCGTATCACCATTGAAGGTAACAGAACCAGTATTGGTTGCCTGTACAGCCACATCGTTGCCGGCCTGCGTATTGCCGTTAAACGTAATGGCACCATCAATCGTGTTAGCTGCTACGTTGTTATCCGTTGCGGTTACGGCGTTATTGAAGGTAATGGAGCCAGACTTCGTAGTAGCCGTAACATCGGTCTTACCGGTTACGGTACCGTTGAAGTTAATCGCGCCCTTACCAGCTTCCGTCGTAGCCGTGCTTGCGGTAACAGAACCAGTAGTAGCCGTAGTATCACCAGTTACGCTAATGTTACCGGACTGAGTTGCCATCGCAACGTCAGCACCGCTGGCAGAACCTTTGAAGAGAATGTCGCCATTTTCGTTCGTTGCTTTCAGCAAGTTCGTCGCCGTTACAGTACCACCAAAGTCGATGTTACCGTTCTTAGCCGTTGCGGTTACGTCGTGACCAGCGTTTACAGTGTGACCGTCAGTTACGGTAATAGCACCGTTATTGGTTGCCGTTGCCGTAACGTCCTGCGCCGCCTGCGTGTTGCCGTTGAAGGTAATAGCGCCGTCAACAGTGTTCGCCGTTACCGAACCTGCTTCGGCAGTGGTATCGCCATTGAAGGTTACCGTGCCAGTGTTAGTCGCTTCTGCAGCCACATTCTGACCGGCCTTCGTATTGCCGTTAAAGGTAATTGCTCCATCAATGGTATGAGCCGTTACGTTATTATCCGTTGCCGTTACTGCCTGGTTGAAGGTAATGTCGCCAGACTTCGTAGTAGCCGTAATATCGGTCTTACCGGTTACGGTACCGTTGAAGTTGATGGCGCCCTTACCAGCATCCGTCGTAGACGTGCTTGCCGATACGGAACCAGTTGTAGCTGTAGTGTCGCCAGTTACGCTAATGTTACCGGACTGAGTTGCCATCGTTACGTCCGCACCGCTGGCAGAACCTTTGAAGAGAATGTCGCCATTTTCGTTCGTTGCTTTCAGCAAGTTCGTCGCCGTTACAGTACCACCGAAGTCGATGTTACCATTCTTAGCCGTTGCGGTTACGTCGTGACCTGCGTTTACAGTGTGACCGTCAGTTACAGTAATGGCACCATTGTTAGTAGCCGTCGCCGTAACGTCCTGCGCCGCCTGCGTGTTGCCGTTGAAGGTAATAGCGCCGTCGACGGTGTTCGCCGTTACGGAACCGGTTGTAGCGGTGGTGTCGCCATTAAAGGTTACGGTACCAACATTCGTTGTAGCCGTTACGTCATGATTTGCTGTGGCATTACCATTGAAGGTTACCGTGCCCGTATTAGTAGCTTGCGCCGTAATATCATGGCCGGCATTAGTTGCACCGTTAAAGGTAATCGCTCCATCAACCGTGTTAGCCGATACGTTGTTATCCGTAGCAGTTACCGCGTTCTGGAAGGTAATAGCACCAGACTTCGTAGTAGCCGTAACATCGGTCTTACCGGTTACCGTACCGTTGAAGTTGATAGCACCTTTTCCCGCATCCGTCGCATTCGTAGTGGCCGATACAGCACCCGTCGTGGCTTCCGTATTACCCGTTACGGTAATGGTCCCTACATTGGTAGCCATCGTTACGTCGGTGCCCTTAACGTTACCGTCAAAGAGAATATTACCTACATTCGTAGTCGCTGCTACAGCCTGCGCTGCCGTTACGTTGCCATCAACGGAAATCGCACCATTAGCCGGATCAGTGCCGGTATAAACGGTACCCAAGGTTACATCGCCTGTATTGGCCGTTACGTTACCATGAATATCCATCTTACCTGCTGTCGTCGTTACGGTTACGTTGTTACCGGTTACTGTACCACTGTTAGCTTCGCCAGCCGCACCAATACGTACGTTGCCGTTAGTGGTTGTTATTTCAGCATTGCCATTGGTGGCCGTTACCGTACCATCAACACCAACGTCGCCATCCGTCGTATGGATAGCCGCATCACCATTGGCTGCGCTTAAGATACCGGCTACGTGCACATCGCCTAAAGACGTGTTAATCACGGCCTTACCATTCTTAGCCGTAATGCTGCCATTTACCGTTACATCACCGGCTACGCCAGCCGTTTCATCGGTAGCTGCTATGCCGGAAGTGGTAATGGTCACGTTCTTGCCTGCCGTAATGGCACCGGATACATCGACCGGACCCGTTTCCGAGTAAATCGTAATATCTTTGTCGTCACCGGACGTAATGGATCCAGCCGCTACCGCACCGGTCTTGCCCGTCATGGATACCACGCCTAAGGAATTGATACTGCCGGCTGCGGTAACCGTGCCATAATCCGAACGAAGAATTACATCGTCATTACTGTTAATATTGCCCGTATTAGCCACATTACCTTTAGCAATCAAGGTGATAAGGCCTAAGCGACCGTCTACGACCTGACCCAAATCGTCCACAACCTTGTGAGCTACCAAGGTAGCCGATACATCCATGGTGCCGCCATCTTTCACGTTTTCAACGTAAATATTGCCATCCACGGTAGGTTTATTGGTGTCAGAAATGTTTGCTAAGGTCAACGAATCAGAGGACGTCTTAATGGTTACATTACCATCCAAAGCCTGACCCGGCGTGTACGCGCCAAACTTAACGGCGTTAAATACGTTCTGTTCGCTGTTCATGGTAATGCCCTTAACAGCCTGGGCCACCAAGGTATTGGTCAGAACCTGACCTTTTTCCGTTTCGGAAACAGTACCTTTCTTCGCTATCAAGGTCACCGTCTTGCCAGGGATAACCGTAGCCGGGTCGGCCGGGTCACTGAGAACGCCAACCTGACCGTTGATGATAACATTATTGGCCGTAAGGTTCAAATCATCCTTAGCTACCACAATACCAGGAACGGCGTCTTCGTGAACGGTCGTGCCATCGCTGGCTACGCGATCGAATTCGTCGCGGCCTACCTGAATGTCTGTTTCACTGCTTACGCTTAACTGACCGGCCGGGCGCACATCGCCTAAGATGAGCTTGCTGCCCGCTTTATTGCTGTTAATGCCGTTAAGATATACATCGTCGGCGCCATAAACGCTAACCGCACTACCATTAGCCATAATATCCAACGGATTTTCCGCCGTACCAACGTCGCTGCCATTTACGTTCAAGCGAATCAAACGACTGGCATTGAAGTAGGTCTGGCTTTCGCTGCTGCCCGTACGCGCTTCGATGTCACCGATTAAGTTCACAACCAACGGTTTTTCGTGAGAGCCAATATTCACGATAGCGCCATTCGAGCCGGCACCACCTTCAACGAGCAAGTTCTTACCTGTGAAATTAGCCGCGTTCAAATCGCTAAGGCCATTCTGGATACCCGCTAAGGCGAACAAGCGAATGTCGTGGTTATTGGTGTCAACCGTGCCCACGCTTAAAGACGACGCACCGCTAGCACCGCTATTACTACGAGCTGCAATGTACGCGTTATCGCCGGTAGTCTTCACGTTCAAGCGACCCGTTGCATTTAAGCCAACCGCAATCTTTTCATCGATAGTGAAGGACACAATCTGCTTTTCCGTGCCGCCATCCGGCTTCGTTACTGTCGCAAAATTCGTCGTAATGTTGGATACGTCTACGTTCGCTAAGCGACGGAGGTTCGTTTCATTGTCGAACAAACCTTTCGCCATGATAACTTCCGGGTTCGCACTGTCTTTACCAATACCCTGCGCATAAATGTTTACGTTCTTACCGGAAATATTCGGCTTCTTGTTCTGCAACGCTTCAGACTGCGTCGAGCCACGTTCCGGGTTGGTAATATCGCGATTCAACGCATACAGCATATCCCGTTCGCTCCACACATAGGTCGGCGTTTTCAGCATATCCTGATACGTCTGATTTGCGGCCAAGTAGTCATCTACCGTGCTATATGCGCCGTAGGTTTCCTGCATCTTCTGGAACGAAGCGTCCGTTACCCACGCCGGCAAATCGGTGTCAGCTACATCCGGATTGGCTGCTTTATACGCATCCACCTTCGCCTTGTACGCCGTGTACGTTGCAAAGTCGGCTTCAGCGTTAGCTTTGAAATCAGCCACCCTAGCCTGGCGTTCCGTTTCCGCCGTGCCAGCGCCGGCAATAATGCCTAAATCTTTCCAGCTCTGAATGCGTTCTTCCTGGTTCTGCGCACTGGTTGTATTCGTCAGCGGCAACGCATCCACAATATCGCCACCGGCTGCGGAGATATATACATCACCTTCACGGGACGTAATGTTACCTACGCGAAGATCACCGGCGGTCTGCATGAAACCAATGTTGCCTTTAGCGGAAGCCGATAAGCCAGCCGCCATAGTACCATCACTGGTCGCCTGCGAATTAATGCTAACGATAAGCGAGCCATTTTTCGTAGCCTGGGCAATATCCGCGTTATCCGTATTCGTACCAATGCTGCCATTCGTACTGGTCACCGAAACGGCGCTGCCTTTTAAATGAACAGCTTGGCCGCTAGCACCGGTGATGTTGCCCGCTGCCTGCAGCGTTACGTTACCCGTACCGGCATCAACGCTCTTAATCACCACATTACCCGGCAAGGAGCTGCCGTTAATGGTACCGCCGTCAACTTTAATGTTAATATTGCCGTTATTGTTGGACTTAGCCGCCAAGGATACGGAGTCAGTGCCCACATTATTGGCCCCTACCGTACCAACGGAGGTAATGGTAATGTTTTCAATATTCTTATTAGCCGTCAACGCTACACCGCTGGACGTAATGCCTGCACCGAGCTGACGCAACGTGCCACCGGACGTAATAGTTACCGTCGACTTAGCCGATTCATTGACAATACTACCCTTCAAGTCCACATCGCCGTTACCTTTAATGTTAACCGCCGTCGTATCGGAACCGATAAACTTAATGGCAATCGGCATATCGGCCTTAACACTGTTCTGGTAAATCTGGTACGAATCTACATGCTCTGTGGTGATTCTCGTGGTAACCGTACCAAATTTTGACCAGGACCATTTGCTCGTTTCCGATTCATTGTGATACGGACTTGCCGGATCGTTAGAACGAATGAGGATATCATAGGCCTCCAGCTTGTAGTAATCGTTATTATTAGCGCCTACATTGCCTACATACTCACCTTTTACAAGAGATGTATTTTTCAGGGACGAATGTTCAATATTTTGCGAGCTGTTCTGATCCGCCGGTTTACCATTACCCATGAAGCCTAAAATCGACCAATCGGACCAGTATTTATAATAATCATAGGTCGATTTAACGCCGGTCATCCAATAGTACCGTGCCCCGGCTTCCGGATTGTACTGCGTTGCCGCCGCCCCCGTTACGGTAGATACGCCTGTCGGTGTTTGGTCGTTATACAACGCTTTCAGGTAGTTCGCGTAGTTATCGATATGGATCGCTTTGTTACGCGTGTAAATATTCGCCTGGTTATTGGACGCTACCGTAATGGATCCTTCCGAGTTCGCATTGGTAATATTGCCAACTACGAGCTTCGTGGTGGAGTTATTGATAATGTTGAAATTAGAAGTGCCGTCGCGGGCAATCAACTCACCGTCGCCGGTGCTGATGATTTTATCTGCCGTCAACATAATCTTGCCGCCACCGGCCGTCAAATCTTCGGTGATGAGGCTATCCGTCTTCGGATCGTATTTTACCGTCGGCTGATAAATAAACTTCGTTCTATCAGGGCTAAGCATAATGCCGCCACCGGTACCGCCTACAACAACCGCTGTAGAGCCACCGCGCTGTTTCGCTGCATTAACCGCAGCCTGGCTAACCGTTACATCATAGGAATCGAAACCACTTTGAATCTTGTTGTTAACATTGATGGTCTTACCGGAAATGTAAACACTACCACCGGCAACCCAGCCTTTTTCACGGTTTGCTTCCTTCGCCACATCGGCAACCGCCGTATTAATGCGGTTGTTAATATCCGACGCGATGGACGAGTACGCCGCAATTTGGCTTAAATGGGTCTGCAAACCAGCTATATAGGCCGACGAATTTGAATCAATGCGCGTATAAACCTGAGACTGAATGGCTGCTAGGCCATTGCGCACCGTCTGCGAATCGGTGGACAAATAGGAATGATCGGCTGCATCCAAGATTGAATACAACGGCGAAATCTGATTCCATAGATTCGACATTTGCGAACGATAGCTATCCATAGTAGGCAGCTTCTTCATCGCTGTTTTGGCCCAAGTCTTTTCCCAAGCCCAGATAAATTTACCACGTGCTTTTTTAGAGTTGTAATTATCCAAATCATGGCGATATTCATAATATTTATCATCGCCGCCCATATCGTTGTAAGCCTTTGATACATTTTGATATTGGCCCATAAGATCATTGAACCGGTCAATAACGCTAACCGCCGCTAGCTGCTTAGCTAATTTATCGCCATCACTACTGCCGCGATTGTACAAGTCATTGTACGTGCTGGTCCCTGGCTGTATGGTAGCCTCGCCCTTCGTATTGGTAATGACCTGTGTCTGATCATCGGTGCGGTAACCGTTAGCCCGGGAATTAATATACGAATTTTCCTTATCGTACATGGCAATTTCCGAATACTGGTATTCCGGCGCACCGCCTACATGGGTAATGCCTGCCGAGTACGCACGGCTAATGGAGCCATTGGCCTTTAACGTTACGGACTTAGCCATTACGTCAGCCGTACCGCTTAATTCGATATTACCATTATTAGCCATGTTATTAATGGTAATATTGCCTAACGGATTGATAATATCCTTCAGCACCTGGATGTGTAACAACGCATTGTACGCCTTAGTGCTATGATCCGTCTTATTTACAATGGTATAGCCCGTTGCATTGTCTTTGTTAACAATGTTAATCGATGCATTGGAGCTGCTAGCCGGGTCACTCTTCAAGGACGCAAACTGCGCTTTCAGCGAAGTATTCGTATTGAACGTGGAGTTAATCCGATTCTGTGCTTCCGCCTGATTCGACGCCATCACTTCATCGTTCACGATCAACTGGCCACCGGAGCCACCAATGTTCATGGTGCCTAACTGCAACAGTGCCGACGAACTATTGGTGATATTAATCTGCGGGCCACCTTTAGCTTCCAAGGAACCGGAACCACCAAAGTGGTCGGCTGTAACGTAAATGTTACCACCGCTGGCAATGTAATCCGGTAAGGCAATAGCGGAGAACTTATCATTCGCATCGCCCAAACCGGCTAACGTATCAAGAATACTCTGACGTTCCGCTTGATAGCTGGTCAACATGCGCTGGTAGCCTTCCGAATTCACGCCATTCGCATTTTGGTATTCAGTAAGAATACGGTCAATTTCCGTTAACCGAGCGCGTAAGCTCTGACCATACTGATAGTTATTAATAACCGTCGGCGTTGCCCCATCAAGACCAGGAATCGCTTCACCGCCGCTGGTATGTACGCCAATGCGATAATTATTATCGACACCATAACAGTATAGCCTTCCGGCGCCCCTTGACCTTTTACATTGATAAAGAGCTGATTCCAAATACCGGCCGACAGATTACCGTTTACCTGTACATAGTTATTGGTAGCTAACGTAGTATCAGGACCTACATTATCAACGGTTACTAACCGTTCATCGTCCGCTTGACCGGTTACCCACGAATAATTTTCGTAAGCTTTACGGAAATTCATGAGGCCCGGAATCGCCTTCATCTTAATGTGCTGTACTACCTGTGCCGACGAACCGGTATCCCAATTGATGTGGTTATTGGTAGTCAACGTATTCACCAAATCCATCTTGGAAATCGGAATCGCCGTGTAGTTATATGCACCAATGGTAGTCTTCATGGTCAGCGAATCCTGAGCACCACTGGAATCGGCGCCACTATAAAGGCCAATATCTTTAATGCTCTTCAAGAACGCATGAGCCTGCATGTTCACCGTATTATTGCGTGTATAGCTCGTATGGTTAATAGGAATTGCTACGCCTACTAAACCAGCCGGCGTCTTCGCTTTCGAGCCGGTATTTAATTTCATCAAATCATAGGCGCCAAAGAATAGGCCTTTTACCGTATCACCGGTAGCAAAGTTACCGCTATCTACCAAGGACGCATCATTGTTGATGGCATTATTCATGGTAATGTCAGTAATTGCTTTAGCAGCCGCCGTGCCTTCCAATAAACCGGCACCTTTACCGTTGACCGTATGACTAATGTCATTATCGCTATACGCTTCGTAATACTGGCTGTTCTTGGTGTTAATCTGCGCACCTTCACCTAAGGACACCGTATTCTGCTTCGTAATGTTTAAGTTACTGGTTATCGTGGTATTACCGCCGGCCAAACCAACCATCAAGCCTTCGATGGTATCGGCAATATTCTTGCCGTAGTTTACGCCAACTTTACTCTTAGCAGTAAGCGTATCGGCATTCACGATTGTTCCGTTGTTGAAGAAAATACCACTGCCGGTATTCCCGCTGTCGGACACCGAAGAAATCGTGTTGGACACTTCGACGCTGCTGCCGCCAATGGCGGTAATCTTCAAGCTCGTAGCACGAGTATCCACGGCATCAACCTGGTTGTTGGACACCGTCATACCGTTCGATAAATTCCACGTGCCGCCAATATAGGTGCGTGCATCGGAAGACAGGTTATTCGTAATCGCTGCCGCTAACGGACTAACTTCAACGATACTGCCGCCATCACCATTGGCTTTAGCACTAACCTTAGACAAACCGTTAGTCGTAATCGTTGCCGATTTCAACGTACCGCCATTAACCTGGGTGGTCGCTAAGTTCTTACCGGTCAAATTGATGCGGTTCGTACCGCCACCAATGAGACCATTAATGGACACGCCGCCCAAATCCATCTTGCTGTACGCATTGTTTTCGTTGTTCACGTTTAACGCGGTAAGCGCACTAGCAAAGGTTTGCTGACCAAAGCGTACCGTAGACGCCGTATTCATGTCTGCATTGATGAGGTTCACCTGGAAGCCCGCCGCAGAGCCACCAACGCCACGACCATAGAGGTCAAGCATGGGGTCCGTTACGGTACCAATTACCGAATGGAGGTTAACCTTACCAACGGTCATAGTATTGCCACCATCAACGGTAACGGTAGCCGTATTCGAATTAGTGCCGTCAATAACGGCAATCTGGCCGCTAGCTAAACCAAAACCATTGTTCTTCGCTGTAGCCGACGCCTTCGACGTGTTCTTCGCTTCTAAGGTTACCGTGGAGCCACTGCCAATATTCTGGCCATTTTCGGTGGCCGTAAAGGTGTTCTTGCTGCCTACCACCGTCAAATCCGCCATGCCGGCTTCGTCAACGGCTACGTACATACCGGCACCGGACACAACACCGGCGCCTACGCCTAAAGCGTACGCATCAATGGAGGTATTCTTATTGGCCGAAATCGACGTGTTATAGCCGATAAATTTGTTAGCCGTCACTGCAAGGTCTTGATTTAAGAAGTAGTTCGAGTCATTGAGATGAATTCGTACTAAGCCTGCATTGTCGACCTTTGAAATAACCATCCCCACAGCAGCGCCAATAGCACCATTTATGCCGTAACTCGATACGGAACCTTTCGTCGTATCTGTAGCCGTAACGCCAACGGAAGCCGTCGAATCACTGCCGCCAATACCCTGCAAGGTGGCCGAGTTAATGGCTACATCGGTATTGCCGGCAATCTTCAAACCTGCATAGGACGCGCCTACACTGCCCAAACCAGCCACGCCGCCTTGGAAGACGTTGAGCTCAATGCCATCGTCCGTTAAGGTGCCGCGATTAGCCGCTACATTAACCGTCTTGCCATAAAGCTTCGAGTTTTCAACAATCGCCTTGTTGTTGGAGTTGACATTAAGCATACCTACAGACGCACCGGCACTGGCCGAAATCGATCCGGACGCACCGCCACCGGTCATAGCCACGTCGTTTAATTCCTTAGCCGTTACCTTCGTAGCGCCAGAGCTCTTCAAGGTACTATCCGATACGATAGCAAACACACCACTTTGCGTATTGCTGCCGCCGGTAGTGGTCAACAAGGAACGCGCATCGCCTTGAATATTATCGGCGTTATTCTTTTCATCATCGCTTAAACCGCTCAGATTCGAGCCTTGGTTCTTGAAGCTTTCGCTCTGGTTCGCTTTATCAAGGGCATCGCTGACCAGACTGTTCATGCTATCCGACGCGTCTTGATCCTTACCGGTAATGGACAACGAATCATTGAGGGACGTAATCATAATGTTCGCCCCTACGGTAACGCCGCCAACCTGTACATTGGCTACCTTCTGCGAAATATCATGCTCCGTCGTAGCCCCTACGTTCAAATCATAGCTATTGGCATTAAGACCGGATGTAACGTTACTGTTATTAATCACTGAAACGGATGCGCGGTCTTCGAAGCTATTTAAGCTGACTACCAAACCGGCACCAACGCCGCCTAAAGCACCGGCACCACCATCATTGCGGGCACCAACATGATTCTTAGCGGTAATGTCAACGCGGTTGCCCGAAATGGCCGAATTCGAAACCTTCGTATCAACGCGCTGCGTGAATTTATTGACCATAACCGTACCGGCTACCCCAGCCGTACCACTGAGGCCTGCGGAAGTGATGGTGTCATGAACAGTCGTCGTACTGTCGGCACTCACTTCTGCCGTACCGCCATTAGTAGAACCATTCAACGTAGAGTCCGTAACGTTCGTGGTCACGGTGGCATTTTGTTTCACTACGCCAACACTGATGCCAATACCGGCATTCATGCCAGCAGCGGCGCCTACGTTTGTGGCAAAGGCACGCGTTTCTTGCGATGCATTCACAAGGCTATTCCGATAATAGTTAATATCGGCCTTGTTAATATTGGTCGTCGTTGCACCGTCAATTAAGTGCGTCGTAGCCACGCCGCCAACCGCTGCCATATAGCTAAGACCGGCCGACAAATCGAAGTTCGACAAACCCTGTTTAGCTACAGCCTTCGCTGTGAAATCACGGGCGTTAATCTTAGTCGCTTTCGCATTAGTATCCGTGCTCGGATTGCGGGTGCTCGTATCGCCGGTAACATCGACACTGGTAGTTCGTTTCACTTTATTGACGTCAATATTGACACCAACAGCCACTTTCGAAGCCGCTGCGGCAGCCATAACAAAGGCACCGGAATTCGTATAATCAGACGCTTTTACCGACACATCCGGAGCGCTCACCGAGTCATCACCAGCTAACTGCTGTGGCGTCAAGTCCTGATTGATAAGCGAATTTTTAATTCCGGCTGTGGTCTTACCGTCAATGATATTAACATTAACAGCACCGCCTATCGCATTATTTTGCGAAGCCGCACCAGCTACCATAAAGCCGGCAATGCTGTGCGTAGCCGAGCTATCCACAACTAAACCGTTAGCAGTTGACAATTGGCGACCTTTACTCAATAAGGTAGCATTGAAGGTATTCTTTTGTGCCACACCCGTTAACAGGCCATTATCATTGGTATCGTCAGAGTCCTTCATACCACTCTTTACAGTGACACCCGAGTCATTGCCGGCGGCTTCTACATAGCTACCACTTACCGATGCATCGGTAGTACCGTAAATGCCATTGTACGAAGAACTGAGACCGGCTGATACATTGCCACCTAGCGCAATACCACCAACGTAGTTGCCAATTAATTCATCACTTTGCGCTACTACGCCTACAGAACCTTTCGCCAAAATATCCGAATTATTGCGAATACCGGCTAAGGCACTATTGTTGATAATATTGTTGCCAAAAGACCCGGCAATGGCCCAGCCTTCACCTTGGGCAGCCGCACCGCCAAGGGTTACATTGGTAATCGAAGGTCTAGCCGTGGCACTTACCAAGAGATTCCTAATGGCCATGGTCGAATTATCTACAAAGGCTTCCGTGCCCTGAGAAATGCGGTTCACTGCTACAGCAGCGCCAATCGCTTTGCCGCCCACAGCGCCTGCCAGGCCAAAGGTAAACACATTACTATTATTGGTGGCTAACGAATTAACGGCTACATTAGCCTTCTGATAGTAACCGCTATAGCCGGCGTAGCTACCGTGCCAGTACGTACCTTGTAACTCTTGGAGCTTGGTCAACGTGATTGTATCGGAAGTATCGGAATCACCAGAGTCGCCGGACGAATCCGGTGTAGACGGTGTTGCAGCTGCAATGGCATTGGCCACCGCAATATCTTCATACCCGCCATACACATGAGAGTCCGTAATCGTCGCTGCGGTCTTTTTATTGAGTAACGCAATGGAGGCACCACCGGATACCGTCTTACCGGAGCCGCCGCCAAGAGCCACACCAATGCCAATGGTAACTGTTTTCGAGTTATCTTCCGCTCTATTCGTAACCGTACCATCAGACAACATGCCTAACATCGTTTTATTAATGGACGCCGTTACGCGCTGCGTTGCGTTATCTGTATTCGTATGCGTGCCATCGCCAATGGACGTGTAAGCCACACCACCGCCATAAGCATTACCGCCGCCTAACGGTGCTGACAAGTCAATGGTCAACAGATTCGAGTTATCCGTAGCCGAGTTAACCAAGCTTTGAACACCGGAGAATATCGTACCAAATTTATTAACCGAGAAATTCGAAGTATCATCCTCACCATAAGGAAGAACCGAATCAGAACCGCCAATAGAAGCACTTACATTATTGGTAATCCGATTAAGCGCTACCACACCGGAGTAATTATTGTTCTGTGAAACAGCTAAATTGAACCCTACTGTATTAATATCTGCCTTATTCTGTGCCGTATTCGTAATCCGTACGCCCACTACGTCAGCGGCTGTGGGGTTCGTCCCCGTCAAATCATGTAAATGAATATTAGCACCATCAATCGAGCTAGTGATAGACGTATTGGCATTACTGTACGCCAGCGCTATACCACCGGAATTCCCTTTCTTGCCAAAGCTAGCTTCAATGCCGCCTGCAATGTTGTAGGCTTTTACAAAATTCAACGAGTTATTAATAACCTGATTAGCCGAAATTTCTGAATTCCCACCGATGGTAGAGTTCAGCGTACTGTCATAGGTCTGCCATGCCACGCTGGCGGCCCCACCAAATTGTGCCTTGCTACTTACGGAAATACCGGCCCCAACGTTTACGATCTTAGTCGCAGCCGCACTTTCCAAGTTAAGCGAATTCGTTTTAATATAACTACCGGAAATTTTAGTGCCGAAGCTGTTATCCACATCGGAAATGGCCACGCCGGCGGCACCGGTAAATTTCCCTTCCGAGAAATTAAGTGCACTACCGAAGGCAACGGTAACGATCTTATTGCCGCCACCTTGCCCTGTTAAATTAACGTTAATGTCCGCATCAGCGTTATCTGTTTTACCGGCACTGCGAACACCGGACATATCAACACTATTATAGTAATCATCGCCAACCGAATCACTATCACTGCCTAAGTCATACTTGCTAATCATCGACGTGCGCGTATCTTTCATGCCATCGGTAAGCGCTGCGCGATAACGCGTTGCTTCCTCGGTGGAATACCCTAAGTCGTGTGCCATTACATTGACTTCATCGGCACCGGTAATGGCCATCGTATCTTGGCGAATATTCGTCGTACTACCACTAATCGTCTGATTCACATACGTCGGCGTGCCGATAATTTCAGCATTCATATGGCTATTTAAGTTATTATATGCCAAGGCACCTTGAATATTATTGGTGTTGCTACCGCCGCCTTTACCGCTGGTAGAAACGCCTAATTGCATGCCGGCTACAACGGACACAATGGCATCACGGTTCGACACATCAACCTTTTTAATATCCGTAACTGTGCTATCCTGCAAACGTGCTGTACCGGTATTTTTAACCTTTGACACACCAACTACAGCACCGGCTGCGCCACCTTTACTGCCACTGACAACCGACAAACCTACCGCACCGGCTACCTGTACATCACCTTCAAAGGTGCTGACATTCAAAGCACTGTCATGTAACCCCGCTGACGTAATCGTGCTACCAACAACCTCAGACGTTACATCATGATTCATGATATTAATCGGTACGCCTACACTAAAGGTATAATCGGCACCATTATCTTTAACGCTAAATTCATGAACTTCCTGTTTTTTAGGATCCGTCGTAATATTACCATTCTTATCGAGCATGTTGCCTTGATTGTCAACGCGACCAACTTTATCAGTTCTACTATTCGTCGATACGGCAACACCAACGGCACCGGCAAGCTGTAATCCGCCACTGAGCCCTAAGGATTCTACAGTGTTAGCATTGTTAATCGTACTGTTATAGATACCCGCTTTAACCGCTGTATTCAGGAGATTTACGGAACCGGCACCACCAAAGCCAATGCCCTTGCCACTATCCGAGCTACGCCAAGCAATAGCTATAGCACCGGATACAGCAGCATCGGTTACGTTATCGCGGCCGATTACCGACAAAGTCCCCCCACGATTATCCACCGTTACATGGTGGAGCGTCGCTTCCGTATTGCGGTCGCTCATGTTCATGGCCACACTACCGGCACCGCTAAAGGACGTGGAGATTTTGTTGCCACTATCTTCACTGGAGTCGATATCAGCCTTCTGGTTATCACCGGAAATACCACTAGAACTGCCGCTATTCATAGCCTGCGAAGCTTCCGACGTACCGCCACTGCCCTTGAATTTGTTATCAACGGACGTATCGCCTGTATCGGCGGCACCTTGTACGCCGTCAAAGCCGCCACTAACCTTAGAGCCTAAGTAGCTGCCTAATGCCGTCGGCAAGAACTCAAAGCCCTTTTTAATCTTACTAAAAATACCAGGCTGCCCATCACTTTCCTTAGCCATAGAGCCGGCAATACCAAGCGCTAATTCTAAGCCCGTAGAGCCTGCATTAACCGTAATCGTTGGGGCACTAAAAATACTATTATCGAGCGTTCTATTTTCTGTTACACCATCCAGACGATAGGTGCCATCACGGAACAATTCATAGAGATTATGCGACGTATACAAGTCATCAACGATAACTCGACCATCGGTGTTCACCATATTCAATGCCAAGGACATGCCTACGGCCGACCCCTACGACCACGCAGCGCCGCCGGAGAAATTCACAATATCCGCATCATTATGGGCTGTTAAATGAATACCATGAGCCCCGCCGTCTCCTGAATTAATCACAACGCCTCTATCAATTAAGGTTAACGCCTTCGCATTGCCGTCAAGCACGCCGAAGGAACCATCAACCGTAAATTTACCGGTACCAACAGCCATGGAAACATTAACGGTTTTCGTCGTATTTTTAGTATCAATATTGACACTACTTGCTGCATTAATCCTCGTGCCGGACTTAACCGTTACCAAGGAGTTATCGTTAATTTTCTGGTAAGCAACCGTACCACCTAAGGACGTATCACCGGAACTATTGGCAAGCGGTACGATACCACCTAAACCACCTATGTAAACAGTCTTAGAATTCGATTCCGCCTTAATATCCACTTCGCCGGCGTTAATCGTATCTTCGTCATTCAGCGGTGTACGCGCCTTATTACCTAGCGCCGTTATGGCACGCGTGCCCACTTCCACAATGGCTTCATTGGTAGACTTTACAATGCCCACGCTACCGGATAATACGATGCTGTCCACACTGTTATTCGTTTCATTCTGCGAGTCAGAACGGCGCAGTGAAGCCGACGTACCTACTGCAAAATCTCCATAGTTACGCCATTTGATAAATTCAAGTAAGGTGCCCAAAACAGAGGCACCATTTTTTACAGCGCCCCAAGCATCGGCATCGCCAGCAAAGAGATCCGGATGGGCCGCTTTTAATTGGGCCATCAACGCATCGCGGTCTACCTGCAAATCATTAGCCCCTGTGGTGAGGTCCGTGTCCGTCATAATTTCATAGAACTTCGCATCGCTCATCATTTCAGGGTCAGTATCGTCAAAATTATTGTCCCATTTTTTAGCGTCTAATTTGGCTTTTGTCTTGTCACGATAAGCCTGTACTTTATCGCGGTACGCATTAACCAAAGCCTGTTCATCCGGTGTTAATTTATCATAAATCTTGGTGAAACCATCGTTCGCTGCATCGGCCGTATTAACTGCATTGATAACCGCCTGTTTTAACCGCGTTAAGCGATTATATTTTTTCACCGACGTAGCATTGATGACTACCGTATTCCCCTGAATATGGGAGGCTTGCAAGTTCGGCGTACCCGTGCCCTCATCAGTACTGCCGTCAGCGATTTTGACGCCTGCATTGTTGAGTACATTGGCATACAAAACGCCTACATTGACAACATAATTCTTATCCTCACCAGTTTGGGCATCCTTTTTCTTAACCGAACCGGTAGTACCTATAACATGGAATTTCGTATCTAAAATCGACGAATTCGCTTTAATCGTCACATCGTCGGTAGCGTCGATTTTTGCCTTGCTGCCAATAACGGTATCCGTATTACCTTGAATATCATAATAACCAACAGCAGCACCCAAGCTAAGGGGCGATTGTCCATCTTCACCAGTAGATCCTAAGGCACCTTTAATGCTTGTCAACAATCCCTTGCTTCCCGCCTCAAAGCCACGGGCCACTTGCTTATACAAATCATTGGCGCCAATGGACGCATCCGCCGTAGCCGTTAACTCATAAACCTTGCGGTCCGACGCGATAGTAACATTACGGCCGGTAGTCGTACCATTGAAATCCGTCTTCGTCGTCGAATTAAATTTGGTAAGATTTAATACCGTTGCTAAGCCGGCGTTCTCATTGACGTTAATGCTTACGTCCGTATCTACATTTTCAATGCTACGAGCTTTGACATTCACATCCTGAGACGCCGTCAGCTTCGCCGTATCGGCAACCGTTACCTTAGACGTATTCGCCAAATCCGCATAGGTTAAGGACAAGTTATACTTAGCGCTGTCAGATATTTCCGAACGCTGTGTATTATTGTTATACGCATTGGCATCCATACGCGCTAAAGAATCAACGTTTACATTGCCGGCGGTCGCCTTCAGCTGCCCATTGATGTTAACTGTTGCATTATTGTCGCCAAAAAGCAACGTAACGCCTGTAGACGGCAGCTGTGCATTCGCCACCGTAGGCATCGTGATCATATCCGCTAAGCGCTGCAAGAACGTCGGTTTCTGCGGCCCCATGACCGTCATCATATCACTGCGCGCCCCAACAGACACGTCGCCTGTATCCGCCGTTAACGCCGCATCAGTGCCAATATTTACCGTTGCATTGCTATTCAAAATCGCAATGGACGCATCGGTCAGCTTCGGCAACGCCACCAGATCCTGCAAACCACTTAATGCTTTCGGACCGATGGCATCAATGCCGGTGCCAGACCCGGTATCCGTCGGGTCAAAATCGGCTTTCGTCTTCGCATTGTCCTTCTCAATATAAATATTGAGGGCGCTAGCCTTAACGTCAACGTCCTTTTTCGCATGTAAAACACTGCCACTGACCACATCAACAGTAGCATCAACGCCCACTAGGGCTGTATTACTTTCATTTCTGGCTATAGCATCGACCTTAATGGACCCATTGGTGGACTGCGCTGCATCCAACGTACCATTAATAGTTACCTTCGCATTAAAGCTTTGCTTTTCTAATAAGTCAGGGCTGCTCAAATTCCCTAAAAACGGAATGTAAAGCTTGTTAGCCGCTTCGCCGCCAGCCGGATCTGCTGTGGAGTCTGCCACCTGTTTGGCCGCCCGCGCTTCCAGCACGATATCGCCATTGCCAAGCTGCATGGCCTGTAATTCGGTAGCACCGGTATTACCATCAATGGTCGGCAAGTTAGAGCCTTCCACATTCGTCACATTAACCAAGCTGGAAAAATCCGTCACACCCGTCGTAATGATGCCTTTCGCCGTTTTTTCCGTAGCGTCCGAATCGGTACCGCCAATTTGTACATTGGCCGCATGTAAACCAACGTCGCCATAGGTGTTGATTTTACCTTTTACAACAATGCTACCGGTCGGATTCAAGCTTACATTGTATGCCGAATCAGGGCCGGACGTCATGGTCCCTACATTGGGTCGATGCACGGTATAGTCGATATACTTATTGGCTACCGCCGCATTACCGGCCGCTACATCATCCTTCAACGCCTGGATTTCTGCGGACGACGGCGCAAAAGCATGCAAGGAGCCTGCATTAATCACGCCGGACTGCGTTACCGCCATGCCTTGAGAGCTGAGGAAATACAAATTCCCGCCTACCTTGTTATTTTTAATGGCATTAACCGTACCGGACACATTAATCTTGCTATCCACAATATTGATGACGTTATTCGCTACATCGGCGCCGCCCTTCTGATTGAAGTGCATGTTCACCACTTCGTTAGCCTTCACGTCAAACTGCGAAAACGTATTAACGCCCGTTTTATTGCTATCAATCATTTTACCAACGTACACATCGGCACGATTTTCGGTTACGTCCTTAACGCCACCGTCAGAGCGCACCACGCCATCAACGGCCGCCGATGCCATGGACGGCACTAATAGGCTAATGGTAGTCATAGCGGCTAACGCACTATAACCCCAAGCCCGTTTATTGGATTTCTCCTTTTTCTCTTGCTGTTTCAGTTCTTGTAGGATATGCTTACGCTGAAACTTACGTATATAGCTCATAGCTACCTCCTAGGGAGTTTCCCTTATATGCACACAGTTCGGAATTTAGCACTTATTTCACACGATATTTGCTTACTTTCAACACATGAGTTACACACGATTTACTAAAATTGTCCACTATAGGTGAAATGAACTCTCGTACGGCTTTGTTCGGTGCCATTGATGTCCCGAATCAACGGCAATCCAACCGCCACACTCAAATAATTATGACTATCTATATTGGCCTTAAAGCCGAAGCCTGTCGATGCCAGCTGATGGTCATCAAAAGCGCTGTCGCCCCACACGCGGCCAGAATCAAAGAAAATAAAGCCATTCAAATCGCGGCGCGTGTTCATGGGCCACGAATATTCCACACCGACATACATGCCACTATCGCCGCTCAACAAGCTTTCCTTGTAGCCGCGCACACTATACATGCCGCCAATGTAAAACTGCTCAGATGGTGTTAAATACTGCGTCGATGCTAATTGCAGATCCGCCTTAGCCGTAAAGAGCTGACCGGCCTGCATCGCATGCTGATAAATAAAATTCCCCGTATATTTACCAAACTTGCGCGTTTCATAGCCTTCAGCCACCGGGTTCAACCGATTCGCCGTGCCCCAGCGGTACGCATGTCGCTGGTAAATAACACTGCCCGGACTATAATTGGTCTGGTCATAGAAGAAGTCGATGCCCTTCGTCGTATCATCCACCCACAGCTGGTCATGCATGAAATTCGTAATGGAATGCTGTTGGCTGAAGGACACGCCAATGTCTGACTTCATATTTTCCGTCGTCACCAACGGTTTCGTGAACCCAATGGAGTACGCGCTACCATGACCGCGCACATCGAGCGGCTTCAAGTCGCCATTCACAATCTTAGTCGTATTGGCACTGTAGTTAAGGTTCAACGTGGTGCCACTCGTATCAATGGGCCGGCTGTACGATGTACTAAACGACTTCGTGCCCTGCGTCGTCACGCCGGTGATAAGGAAGTTATCTCGGGCGCCGGTCAAGCTGCGGTCCATCCAGTACACACCCTTACGATACACGCCGCTGGTCTGGCTGCCCATGTTATCCGCAATAAGTCCAAACACGTATTGCTGCGGCTCATAGACGGTCAATTCGTAATCCGTCGTGCCTGCTTCCGCGCCGGCCTTCAACGCCAACCGCACCTGCGCATCATTGGTGGCGTTGAACCGGAGCATATCCTTATTCATATCGTTCAAGTTCGGCACTTCGCCCTTCGGCAATCGGATGCGCTTCAACACATAATCCTTGTCCGTATAGCGATTGCCCATCACCTCAACGGTGCCGTTCACCCCTTCTACCAGTGAAATGACTACCTTACCGCCGCTAATCCGCTGCGGTGCCAAATAGGCTTTGCAGGTGATGTAGCCCTTCGACTGATACAACGCGTTGATATCCTCAACGATTTTATAAAGCGTATCCACCGTCGCCTGTTTGCCGATGTACGGCTTAGTGACCGCCTGGATTTCATCCTTCGTCAATACCTTCGAATCCGGTACATCCACTTCCTGTAAAATAAAAGTCACCTGGTCCTTGACCTGTTTATCTGTTGACGTATCTACACCGGAAATAGTTCCCGTATTTCGATCCTTCGCTAACTCCTTAGCCAAACGCTGCTGCTCAATATACTGCCGCGTCATCGACAACTGCGTGCCCGAATCCGATGCACGCAACTGCTGCTGCTGCGTCGGCGTTAAATCCGGCAGTGCTGTCGATGCTGCATTTGATGCGGCCAACGCGCTCGCCGTAGTCGGAGCCGCGGCTAAACTCACACCGCCACCAAGAACACCGCCGCTAAAACTCAATAAACAAAGGGCTGTAATGCAAGCCTTTCTTCGTCCCTTCCATTGTCGCTGTATCGTATTCATAATGTTCTCTCCTTATGTTCCCTAACCGAATTATCCCTAATCTAGCGTTTATCCATTAGCGTCCTAATGCAGTTTCCACACAACCTCATCATTCCATTAGAAACACTAATCGATTTTCTCTATCCTATTAACTCTAATTAAACATGTTAGGCAATCTATAAATTTACAACAATACACAAATACATCGCCTTACTAAACTAAATTAGTATAGATTTATAACGCAACTATTTCAAAATTTATTACTAGCGTTATTCTATAGTATTAATACATACCTACAGAATTTTCCATAATTATTGTACCTTAAAATTATAGTTTTTACTAGTACACATTTGTGTTTTTTGATATGTTAGGAACGTAATATTACAAAAAAATATTGTATCGTTCTACGTAGAGTTTTTTAAATTAAATTTTTCAAGAAAAGCATGCTTTAGCGGAGCAAAACGGCCGGGTTCACAAGAACGCCCCGGGTGGTGAATCAGAAAATTGGTACGCCATCGTACCTTGGCATCAGTAAGTAGCGTCATTGCTTTGTCCTTTAGGTAACGCAGGGCTCCGTTACAACCATTTCCTCCCTTCTGTTTCACAAATGGTCGGTTCATGGTTGTAACGGAGCCCTTTGACAGCTTACCTTTAAATTGGCATTCGCCATGACGCTACTTACTATTCTGCACAACTTATTCTCGGCTAAGCCCAATTTTCTGATTCATCACCGCATGGTTCGTATCTGCATGACCCTTCGGCCGTTTTGCTTCCGCTAAAGTATTAAGAGGGGGCAAGGCATCAACATAGAACCTCAAGGCATTATGTTCGGGCGTCCCCCCCATTCATCTAGTAATAAACACTTGGCTAAAGACGCATCGCCCAAAAGGTGAATCCACAAATAGCCGGATACACGCCAAATACTTTGGCGCAGATTTTATGTCACATTTCGCTAAGCACTATGAAATACCAAACGAAAAGCACTCACCAAATTTAAGTGGAGAAAACATTGCGTTAGCGTAGTTTTCGGAACTTAATTTGGTGAGTGCGGTTTGTTTTCAAAGCATACGAAATGTGACAAAAATCGAAGTGCCAAGTACGTTGGCTAAGCCAGCTATTTGCGATTACCCTTTTCAAAGATAGTCTCTAGCCAAGTGGTATTTACTATCGGCATCCCGGCAAACATACCCTTCAGGTATCGTTTTTTATAATCAAAGTCGCTTCGTGTTACGGCAACGTCATCGAAGTCAAATAAGCTATAAACTTCACTGGTACCGTTAGGTGTTTTATCGGCAAAGTAGATCTGGTCCGGACGCAAAAACAGATCCATAACGTTAAACGCGTGCGTGGTTACAATAAACTGATTATTCCCGTTCCATTTGTTCATCAAATTGACCAGCACTTTTATCATTTCGATGTGAAATGATTGCTCAAAGCCGTCAATAAGGATTACTTTATCACTCGCAAATTCCGGCAAAATTGCTAAAAGTAGCTGAACGAATCGCTTGATTCCTGTACTTTCTCGGTTCACTGGCAAATATAGTGAAGTGTCGTCAAATTTATGCTGAAATAGCAGTTGCTCGCTTGACTTTTGCCTCTTTAACGCCGTATCTTCACTCACTATATAATCGGAAATATTAAAATCAACGGCCTGCAAAATGGACAAGAATTTTTCTTTAAACGCACTATCACTCAGTATTTTCGCTTCGTTACGACTCAACTGAACATCCAAAGCTAAGCGCTCTGTTAAGTCAACAATATCTTCTTCAAACCATGAAAACGCATCTACCGCTTCAGGCAAATTAAGATCTTGTGCCCAATATAACAGCAATTGATTACTTCGCAAAGTCGTAGAATTCTCTAGCAAAGAATACTCTTTACTCGTAACACGCTGACCATCACGTTGAAATACAACCTTGTCATTTACGCTAAGCTGCTCATAAACAACCTCTTTCTCCGTGTAATGCAACGTGTACTCAAACAGCATTCCATTCTTTGTAAATAAAACCGAAAATTCGGTGGGATTATTACTATTACAAAAAGGCTCCCACAGCAACGCTTCCGCCGAGTCACTCGTAGGACATACAACCAAAGAACGCAACACCGAAAAAGCCTTCAACAAATTAGACTTCCCCCCTGCATTAGGTCCAAATAAAAACGCCGACTTCACAACACTGGCAAAAGCCGTCCTATGCGTATTCTCCCTCTTAAAACGCCGCAACCGAGTCCCCGTCTCCAACGAAAATACAGCCTCATCCCTATACGACCTGAAATTTTTAAAACTAAAGCTAAGAAGCATACAAATCCTCCTCACTTTTTTAAAAACGATTTTTCGTTTTTATTATATCATAAAATATGACATAGTAATACAACCGTATCCCTTCTTCTACCAGATCAACCAGCAAAAATATTAGCAGACAGCATCTAGATGTAAATGATACTCTAAGAATGTACAAAAGTGATGATATAAGAATGTACAATTTT
>ERZ791611.67-NODE-67-length-115476-cov-8.822181_pt1 | contig 115476 bp, 100 predicted proteins | sample MGYA00510275_ERZ791611 | MGnify/ENA primary metagenome ERZ791611 (study PRJEB30046, sample SAMN00791912) | human gut metagenome | study: EMG produced TPA metagenomics assembly of the A metagenome-wide association study of gut microbiota in type 2...
TCTGAACTCTAAAAAAATCAATTTATTAATGGTTTAAACGGCTCTCTTGAGATAGGGAGCGCAATTTATTTACATATGAAACAAAGAAATTTATTACTTATTCTGGTTTTAGCCATCGTTACAATCAGTTCGGCTTTTGCTGCCAAACCAAAAGCCAAACACGTAATCTGGATCGGCCTGGACGGCTGGGGTGCTTATAGTGTGGAAAAAGCAGAGATGCCCGTCACCAAGCAATTTATGAAAGACGGTTCTTATACCTTGAAAAAACGTTCCGTATTACCTTCTTCCAGTGCTGTGAACTGGGCTTCCATGTTTATGGGAGCAGGTCCGGAGATTCACGGATATACCGAATGGGGCTCTAAAACACCTGAACTTCCTTCACGCGAACTGAATCAGCACGGCATCTTCCCGACAGTATTCCAGCTATACCGCGACGCCGCCCCGAAAGCGGAGATCGGTTGTATCTATGACTGGGACGGCATCAAATATCTGGTAGACACACTGGCACTCAGTTATCATGCCCAGGGACCGGATTACAATAAAAATCCAACGGCTCTGACTGAAATGGCTGTTAAATATATTACTGAAAAAAAGCCCAATTTGTTTGCCGTAATTTTTGATAATCCGGATCATGTAGGTCATGCAGACGGACATGACACCCCTTCTTACTACAAAACGCTGAAAGAACTGGACGGCTATATCGGACAGATCGTTGAAGCAGTAAAAAAAGCCGGCATGATGGATGAAACTATTTTCGTTATCACAGCCGACCACGGCGGTATCAACAAAGGACACGGAGGCAAGACAATGCAGGAGATGGAAACTCCGTTCATCATTGCAGGAAAGAACGTAAAGAAAGGCTATTGCTTTGACGACATCAGCATGATGCAATTCGACTGTGCCTCCACACTAGCTAAATTATTAGGTCTGACTCAGCCTCAGGTATGGATCGGACGTCCGATGCCGGTATTCAAATAAATAAGAGAAAAACAATGAAACAATTATTTATAAGTGCATTATTTCTGTTGGGCGGCCTGTTGAATGGTAACGCCCAGCAGCCGTCACTGAAGTTCAATAAAGACGGAAAGTTCAAGATCGTCCAGTTTACTGACGTACATTATATATATGAGAATCCTAAATCGGCCATTTCGATTGAAAGGATCAACGAAGTGCTGGATGCAGAAAAACCGGACCTGGTTCTTTTCACCGGCGATGTGATCTACGGGAAACCTGCCGAAGAAGGCATGCGGAAAGTCTTAAAACTGGCCTCCGACCGTAAGATTCCTTTTGGAATCACATTCGGTAATCACGACAACGAGCAGGGTCTGACACGCACCGAGCTATTCGACATCATTAAAACAATCCCTTACAACCTGACAGATTCTGTAAAAGGTGTATCGGGAGCAAGCAATTATATCCTACCGATCAAATCATCGGATGGAAGTAAGGATGCTACCATCCTCTATTGCATGGATTCACATTCATACTCCCAGATCAACGGCATCGGCGGATACGATTATATCAAATTCGACCAGATCCAATGGTATCGTGAGAACAGTGCCAAATACACCAAACAGAACGGAGGTACCCCGATTCCTTCACTGGCATTCTTCCATATCGCTCTGCCGGAATACAACCAGGCGGCTTCCGACGAAACAGCCATTCTGGTAGGAACACGTAAGGAAAAGGCTTGCGCCCCGCAACTCAACTCCGGACTGTTCGCTTCCATGAAAGAAATGGGCGACATACAAGGTGTATTCGTTGGTCACGACCACGACGACGATTATGCCGTTTACTGGAAAGGCATCCTGCTGGCTTACGGTCGTTATACCGGTGGCAACACTGTTTACAACAACCTGACAAACGGTGCCCGCGTGATCGAAATGACAGAAGGTGAAAATGGTTTCAAAACCTGGATACACCTGAAAGGCAATGAAATCATCAACAAGGTGAATTATCCGTCAGACTTCATCAAGAAGAAAGACTGATACACCATTGCGTCATAAAACAAAAAGTCCTCTCATGCATCAAGCAGAAAGGACTTTTTTTGTTATATACTATCTTATTCCGGTTTAAGCACCACGCCTAAACTCTTCTTCCCGTCCATCTTAATGACGATCGGCTTATCGAAATGGATATGCCGCAGATATTCGGTATCCTCGACAGCCGACAAGGCATTCAGATACTCCTCGTCAAACCAGCCGTCTCCTTTGAACGGGTTGATGGTGAAATATCCGACACCAAAGGATGTCAGGTTCTGGAAGAAATGCGTTCCCTGGCTTGGGTCAACACGATAATTTTCCAAACCGCACTCCACGATTACACGGGCATTGCTAATATGCGGCCACTTCACCGGAATCCCCAGCCAATGGTCACTGCTTCCCCAACGTCCAGGACCGACCAGCACGTAATTCTTCTCTTCTTCCGTAAAACGACGGTTCAGTTTTTCTATTTCATAGGCAATCAACTGGTTGTTCGACGAGTTGAAAGCACCGCTCTTTACATAGATAATATCCTGCACATCCGTCACGATGCCATGACCGAGCACACTGGTGGACGAAAGGATCGTTTCCTCATTACCGACTTGCGTCAGGTCTTCATCCATGATTTCCTTATTATCGACAATCGGACGAATTTGAAGAAGATAGAAAGTTGCCTTGTCGTGGTTGTTTGGATCGACATTTACCGCAAACTCTATTTCAACAGGACGTCCCATCTCGGCCTGCCCGATGCGAAGTAACTCATCCAACGTCTTCGCCAGAGGGAAAACGTCGTGTTGGAGAATATTTACGAACGACAGGATTTTACGACCACCGGGATAATAACCGTCACGGATAATCTGATCATACGGATCGTAAGTGGAAACAATATATTTCAGGGAACCGTCCGCATCGGCTTCCTTCAGTCCCAATCGTTGCAGGTTAAACGAATCATCGATAGAGAACTGTTCCGCCAGGTTCTTCAGGTCGAGTGCATAGAAACGGGTTTGCGTCTCACGGAGAGCAAAATCCATCGTACTCATCTGCAAAATATTGTGCGGATGACGGGGAGAGAAACGCAACGTCTGTCCGCCATCTACGATATATTTACCCAGACCGAGGGCAATATTGGCAATTCCGTCTTCCGCCTTTTCGTTACCGATCGGGTAGAAATTCAGCGAACGGGCCACGCCGGAGATAGTCGGGTAGAAATGATCGTTGTAACGGTTTCCCACCACTTCCTGCAAAACAATTGCCATCTTTTCCTGATCAATCAGGTTGGACGTAGCAGTCATATATCCCTTACTGTCACGGTAAAAGACGGAAGCATAAACCGCCTTGATCGCATCGCTCAGCAGGCGGAGCATTTCATATTTATCTTCCAACCGGGGAATCATATAGGTAGAATAAATCCCGGCGAAAGGTTGATAATGCGAATCTTCCAGCAAACTGGACGAACGGACGGCTATCGGGCTTTTCACCACATCGAAGAATGCCATCAGATCATCGATCAAACTGGCCGGCAGACTGGCACGGAGAAAGTATTTCAGTATCGTTTCGTCATCCGCATCACTCAGGGCGACGGGCAGAAGTTCGTTTGTCTCCATGAACTCATCGAAAATATCCGTACAGATCACAACGGTCTTCGGAATATTCGTGTTAAAGTTCTCCGTCTCCAGCTTGGGATAACGCTTAACCATAGCACCCATAAAAGCCAGTCCTCTACCCTTTCCTCCCAACGAACCGTCACCGATACGGGCAAAGTTACTGTATTCGTCGAAACGGTCTTTCTGATAAATAGCCACGACACCGGAGTTCTTCATGCGACGGTACTGTACAATCAGGTCGAATATCAGCTTACGTGCTTCATCCATATCCTTATAATCGCTTACATCGACCCGCTTCAACACTTCTGCCGGCGGAAACATGGCACGCGAATAAAAGAAACGGGAGAAATGGTTGCGCGAAAGGTGATAGACCAGCGAATCGTCGGGAATCTGATACACTTTCTTTTGCAAGTCCTTCAAATCTTTGATACGCATAATCTCTTCCTTCGTCTGCGGATTCAGGATCACAAAGTCACCGAACCCGAAACGCTGCATGATCTTCTTACGCAAATCCTGCGGGTAGCTTTTCGAATTCTTATCGATAAACGAGGCTCCCAACTCTTTGGCATATACTTTATTACTCGACTCGGACGATTCCAGCACAAAAGGAATGATCAATCCGGTCTTGCGGACATACTGTCCGAACTTGTACCCGGCATAGGGATCTTTCACCCCGTCGTGCATAAAGCTCATATCCGAAACGATACCGAGCATATTATCCCGGTATTGATTGAAAATACGGACAGCCTCTTCATAAGTACGGGCCAGCTTGATTTTGGGACGACCACGCATACGAAGCGTCTGCTGATGACCGTTCAGCGCTTCCTTTGCAAACATCTGGCTTTGTTCCAAGACGAATTTATACAGATGAGGCAAAGCGGACGAATAGAAACGGATGGAGTCTTCCACCAGCAAGATGATCTGTACCCCGACACTTGCCGTATCGTCGGGTGCATTCATCTTATCCTCAATCAGTTTGATGATAGCCAACAGCAGTTCAGCATTGCCCAGCCAACTGAATACGTAATCTATCGCACTCAGGTCTTCATTGGCAATACGTTTGGAGACCTCTTTCGAGAAAGGCGTGAGCACCACGATCGGGATATTCGGATAATGTATCTTTATCTCCTTTGCCGCCGCAAAAATATCGCGGTTATCCATATTCGGCATGCAGATGATTAATTCGAAATTACGATCTTTTAGTTCGGCAAGCGCCTCTTCTTCCGTTGTCACCTGAGTAAAACGGGGAGGATAACGCAGGCTGAGTGAGGTATATTCATTGAATATCTGTTCATCTACCCGTCCGTCGTCTTCCAGCATAAAGGCGTCGTATTTTGTAGCGATAAGCAGTACATTATATATACGCTTATTCATTAGATTGGCGAATGATGTGTCTTTAAACACAAGGTTCTGAAAGTCCGGTATTCCGCTCATAATGATTTCATAGAATTATATGCGCCCAAAAATAAGGAAAAATATGCTAGGTAGGTTACATAATCATATCCCAATCACCACAAATAACCGAAAAACTTCAAACGAACAACCTCTTTCAGAAACTCTGCCTCCCCTCTCTATTCCAAAATATGCATCAAAAACATAATTTTCACTATCAAAAAGTAAGCAAAACACTTGGTCATTCCATAGGATTCGCTACATTTGCCTACACATTGTTATTCCTAAAAGCAAGAAACGCTATGAAGACAGAAGTTATTTTATCTGCACTGGAAGCAAAGCACCCGGGTGAAAAAGAGTACTTGCAGGCCGTGAAAGAAGTTCTTTTATCAATAGAAGAGGTTTATAACCAGCATCCAGAGTTCGAGAAAGCCAAAATCATCGAACGGTTGGTTGAACCCGAACGCATTTTTACTTTCCGTGTACCTTGGGTAGACGATAAAGGTGAAGTGCAAGTTAATTTAGGATATCGCGTACAATTTAATAATGCGATTGGCCCGTATAAGGGAGGAATCCGTTTCCACCCGTCGGTAAACTTATCTATCCTGAAGTTTCTGGGCTTCGAGCAAACATTCAAAAATGCGCTGACAACTCTGCCGATGGGCGGTGGTAAAGGTGGTTCCGATTTTGCTCCCCGTGGCAAAAGCGACGCAGAGATCATGCGTTTCTGCCAGGCTTTTATCATGGAACTATGGCGTAACCTGGGACCGGACCGCGATGTTCCGGCAGGCGACATTGGCGTTGGCGGACGTGAAGTCGGTTATATGTATGGCATGTACAAAAAACTGGCCCGCGAAAACACCGGTACTTTTACAGGTAAAGGCATGGAGTTCGGAGGTTCGATCCTTCGTCCGGAAGCAACCGGATACGGTGCTTTATATTTCGTACATCAAATGCTTGAAACTCACGGCATAGATATAAAAGGTAAGACAGTTGCCGTTTCCGGTTTCGGAAATGTGGCCTGGGGAGCAACAAAGAAAGCGACCGAATTGGGAGCCAAAGTCGTAACCATCTCCGGTCCGGACGGATATGTTTATGATCCGGACGGTATTTCGGGTGATAAAATCGAATACATGCTGGAATTACGTAACAGTGGCAACGATATCGTGGCTCCTTATGCCGACGAATATCCCAACGCTACTTTCTATCCCGGTAAGAAACCCTGGGAACAGAAAGTAGATATCGCACTGCCCTGCGCCACACAGAACGAACTGGATGCCGACGATGCACGTAAGCTGATCGAGAACAAAACATTATGCGTTGCCGAAGTTTCCAACATGGGATGTACAGCCGAAGCAGTCGACCTGTTTATCGAACACAAACAACTATTTGCCCCGGGCAAAGCGGTTAATGCCGGCGGCGTAGCTACTTCTGGACTCGAAATGACACAGAATGCCATGCATATCTCCTGGACTGCCGATGAAGTGGATGCCAGATTGCATCAGATCATGGGCGCCATTCACGAACAATGTGTTGCCCACGGCAAGGACGGTAATTATGTGAACTATGTGAAAGGTGCCAACATTGCCGGCTTCATGAAAGTTGCCAAGGCCATGATGGCACAAGGTATTGTATAAAATAGTCTGGCACACTTTTTGTGACCAATTTTATACAAATACAACTCAATAAAAGTAAAATATTATGATCTTAAGTAAGAACTTATCAAAGGCTTTCAATGAACAGGTAGAAGCTGAAATGTGGTCTTCAAACCTGTACCTGTCGATGTCGATCTATTTCCAGAAAGTAGGACTGAACGGTTGTGCACACTGGATGCGGAAACAGGCTGAAGAAGAGATGGAACATGCCCACAAAATGATCGATTTCGCTATCGACCGCGGAGGCGACATCGTCATCAACCAGATCAATGTCGTTCCGACTGCATGGGGTACTCCACTGGAAGTATTCGAACATGTCTACAAACACGAAGTACATGTATCAGAACTGATTGACAAGATGGTCGATATTGCTGAAGCAGACAACGATCATGCAGCCAAAGACTTTTTATATGGTTTCGTTCGCGAACAGGTAGAAGAAGAATCGACAGCAAAAGCAATCGTCGACAAGTTGAAGATGTACGGCGAACATCATGCCATCCTTCTGGATCATGAACTTGGTAAAAGATAATTTCTTTCCTCAATAAAAAAACTCCGGTTCCTGTTAACCAAGGACCGGAGTTTTTTTATGCTGTAATCTCTACTTACTTCCGTACTTTACCGGGATTCTTTGCCATGAAATCTTTCCATCCGCTATACTTCTTCTCCGAAATCGGATTATTTGTCTGGAAATAATGACAAACAGCGGCTGCCAATCCGTCGGTTGCATCTAATTGAGGCAACATCGACTCCTGAGGGATATGCAGAAAACGTTGCAACATTCCCGCCACCTGCTCTTTGGCAGCATTCCCGTTACCGGTAATAGACATCTTGATCTTCAACGGTGCATATTCAAAGATAGGAATTTCGCGTTCCAATGCTGCCGCCATAGCGACACCTTGTGCCCTTCCCAGCTTCAACATACTCTGTACGTTCTTCCCGAAGAACGGTGCTTCGATTGCCAATTCGTCAGGGTGATACTGGTCGATAAGGGCCAGTACCCGTTCGAATATCTTTTTCAAACGCAAGTAATGGTCTTCGTACTTATTCAGTTGAAGAACGCCCATAGCTTCGAGCTTCGGTTTATTCCCTTCAATCTTCAGAACACCGTATCCCATCACGATTGTTCCGGGGTCGATACCCAATATGACACGGTCTTTCGTCATGACTCCAGGTCTATTTCCTCCAATAAGGTACTGAAGCCCACCAGCTTTGTTCCGAAACGGTTCACTAGTTCCTGTTGCAGGTCACGGCCTTCGGACTGCATCCAATACTCCAGCGTTTCCGGATTCTTTACATGGAACTGAACCGAATAGCTGGTTGCATCCTCCGTCTCGTCCTGTAAAATACGACGCAGATAAGGTGTCCGCAGAAACCCGCTAGCTGCCGCACGGGGTATATAACTCTTTTTCAGATACTCAATACACTCGGCAAGGATATCATTCTCTATATTAAATGTTGTATTATAAACGATCATATTCTTTTTCTCTAAATTTCTTACACAAAGATAGTGCTAATATCAGGAAAAACTCTATATTTGCACTCGAAAATAAAACAACGGGGCATTAGCTCATCTGGCTAGAGCGTTAGACTGGCAGTCTAAAGGTGATCGGTTCGAGTCCGATATGCTCCACAATTTAACAGCTATTCACAAAGGCGACATTCCGCAAGGGATGCCGCCCTTGTTGTTTTATGGCATATCAATCACATACAAGCATGTTCATAAAATAAATTCACAAATATTCATTATTCAATGTAGGTAAAACTAATATTGTAGGTAAATATATGGCAACATTTAACGTATCACAGAAAAGAGTTAACAAACATGGAGAAGCTCCTGTTTACATTAGTTTTTATATCAATCGTGAAAAAATAGAGGTTCCGACACGCATTAGTGTCCCCCCTACTTATTTCGATAAGGAGAGCGGTATAATCAAAAAATCATATGAATTTGCATCTGATAAGAACCTGATCATATCAAACATAAAAGCAACTATCAATGATATACTCGTCTGCTATCGTTTACGGAAAGAACGCTTAACACCTGATTTATTCTGGAAAGAATATAACTCTCCCAAAAATCATCAGGATTTTTATGAATTTTGTGAGGAATATCAACGATTACGGTTTCAGGAAGTAGCCAGTGCCACACAAAAGAAACATCGTTCCAGTATAAATAAACTAAAAGCATTTCAACAAGAGTTATCATTCGACCAACTAACAACTGACCTGTTTCGCCGTTTTGTTCTTTACCTTAGAAACAAACGAGGTAATGAAGAAATCACTATTAATAAAACAATCGGAATCATTGCTGTATATATCAATGAAGCCATAAAAAAAGAGATCATAAAAGAGAGTCCTATCAAAAATGTTAAACTCCGAGGTGCAATGGACACCAATGCAGAATCCTTAGAAGAGCAAGAATTAGTTACACTTGTTAAGATGTATCATCAACATATATTTACAGGAACAACTCACGATGTATTAGAATTTTTCCTTTTCATGTGCTTCAGTTCATTACATATATCTGATGCTAAATCCTTACAGATTGATCAGATTGGGGATTCTGAATTTTGGTACATGCGCGGTAAAATGGTAAACATACGACCACGAGTAGTAAGAGTCCCTATTTCAGAACCACTCCGACAAATAATTAACCATAAACGCAAGAACAGAAAATCCGGAACTTTATGGGAAGGCATGATCTCTGACCAAAAAATAAACGAGAAATTAAAGATTATAGCTTCTGCTGCCGGTATAAAAAGAGAACTTTGTGCAAAATTCGGACGTCATACTTTCGCAACCATTTTTTTACGAAAAACGAAAGATATCAATACTTTAAAAGAAATCATGGGACATAGTAATATCAGACAAACATTAGTTTATGCCCATGTTCTTGATCAAGATCGACAACAAGGAATCAAGGTGTTTGATTCTTTTGCATAAAAAAGAGTCAACAAGTATTTTATTGTATATTTGCTCTACAAAAACGAATTCTAATGGATAAAAAAGAATTACCTAGGGGAAAAAGCATTCCCACGGACCAATTTCCATGGGGAGAAAGCATCCCCGCAAATGGGAAAACTAAACCTCTTCACCAAAAAGATCAACATCAAACTTAACATTCCGGGTACTGACGTGATGCAGCACCCAGAATACAATCTCTAATATGATAAAGCCTAAGATCATTCTGCTAATCCTTTTAAACCAGGACCACTTACTCGTCCTGCTGGACCCTCTGGACCGGGACCTGCATAACACCCTGGATGATTTCCGTCACCGTAGCACTCATTCAATGAGAAACACCGATGACTAGCGCATTTATGTAACCAACAGCACTTCTGAATTTTATTCAGATAAAAGCCATGTTCTGCTAAGGTTACTTTGTCCGGATTATCTCTCATCCACTTACGAATCTCATCATGTTCTTGCTTAATCTTTTCACAAAAATCTTTACCCATGGCCGGATCAGGTTCAATCGGCCAAATAAACTGACGTCCTCTATCCGTATCAACTGTATGAGACATCACGAAATACGCGTATCTTTTATCTTTATCTTCCATCGTTATCCCTCCTTTACTAGATATTCGTGTAAGTACATAAAATTACCGGCAGTCAATTCTTTCGTTGCTTTAGAAGTGGCATCAACCAGGTCATCGAAGTCAACCTCTGAAATATAGTGCATCTCGATCTCAACCTCCTCGGACAGAAACTCAGATGTGTATTCCCTAATATCATTGTCAAACTTCTTTGTCAGGTCATCAAGTTCTTTCTGTTCTTTTTCGGACCGATCTTTCTTCTTCATAAGATCATCCAGTCCGGCCGGCTTGAACTTATCGAAAGCAATCTTCATAGCTTCCTCGATCTCCTTCGAGTGTTTTCCCAACCGGACCAGGTTACGCATCATGGCCGACTTTCCGGCCTTACTCATATTTCCGAACGACACATACAATAGTGTACGATTCAAATTGATAATTTCTTCTTTTTTCATTTTATGCTATTAATTTTTGTTCTATTTGTTCTATTCTTTCCAATAATTCTTTGATCCCTTGTATAGCTATTACGGCTCCTAATGCGGCATAATTTATTGTTTTTATCTTGAAATCATGGACTCCATCATCAGATTCATCAACTACCTCAGGAAACACCTTTTCTACCTCTTGAGCTATGAGTCCTAAATTCACAATAGGAGAAGCAACTCCTTCAGAGTTTAAGAATGAGAAATAAACCGCCGATAATGATTTCACCTTGTATAAAATATTAGCAATATTCCCTCTGATATATTTAATCCTTATGTCAGACCCATCTTGTACTCCGCCTGGCGTATAAATCGCAGCTTTACCAGAGTTAGTTGGCTTTACTTGAACCCCAGTTAATCCCCCATCCAATATTCTTAAATCTATATAAGTTGTACCAGATGTCTGACCGTAACTTCTAGCATCTATATAACTATGATTACTATTTCTAGCCAAATATACACCACTTGGAAGATCAATATACGAGCCTGTAAACTTCTTATATCCGCTAATAGTTTGATCCCCATTTATAAGCCCAGATGGGCCTTGCGGTCCGGTTGCTCCAGTTGCACCGCGTGCACCTGTATCTCCTTTGGGACCTTGAGGACCGGTCGCACCTGTTGCGCCTCTTGCACCTGTTGCCCCGGTATCTCCTTTGTCGCCTTTCGGACCCTGCGGTCCAGTTGCACCAGTCGCACCACGAAGACTCTGGGAATAAGTATACGTAGTCTGTCCTTGTTGACGAACGCCTAACGTATATCCGTTCCAGGAAAATTCCAGATTCTTACCAGCTGGTCCGGTCGCACCAGTGGCTCCTTTTGCTCCGGCAGGGCCCGTTGCTCCGGTAGCACCTTTCAAATTTTTGAATGCAAATGCAAATGTTCTGGCTGAAGCCGTCCCTCCCAGGCTGACTGTAACAGATGGCGTACCGACATTGGCATCAACAGTCGCAGATGCACCGGTGATCGTTGCATTTGTTCCCGCTGCACCTGCTGCTCCGGTAGCTCCTTTAGCCCCGGCATCACCTTTCGGTCCTTGAGGACCTTGTAAATTTACATAGCTACTCCATCCGGATGCACCGTAGATACGCAAAGTCGTACCAGACCATTGCCAGTCGCAGGATACACCGTTCTCACCGCGTAAGCCCTGCGGACCTTGAGCGCCAGTATCTCCTTTATCGCCTTTTACTCCTGCCGAGCCAGTTAAGCCGATCTCCCCTTTGGGACCGATTGGACCCTGAATACCTTGTATCCCCTGATCTCCCTTGTCACCTTTATCACCTTTGTCGCCCTTTTCGCCCTTCGGGCCAATTGGACCGACAGGACCTACCAATAAGGCTAGCTGTTCCGGAGTAAACATATCATAGGTAAATGCGGCGCCGGTATCACCTTTAGGCCCGACTGGGCCAGGTTTACCCTCAGGGCCAATAGGACCAACATCTCCCTTATCGCCTTTATCACCCTTCGGTAATACGACATTCAATAAATATTTAGGGTTTCCATTTGTATCTGTTCCATCAGGAGATAAAGAGGCAAACGGATTTTCACCTTTAGTTACCAATCCGATACTAATTTGCGGTGTTTTACCTGTAAATCCTCGTGCACCGGACATATCTACGATAAAATTGAAACTGATTACACCATCGTGTTCATTCTTTATGTAGAGTTTAGCCGTATCTGGCTCTTCTGTATCACTTCCTTCAGGGACATCAGGTATTGGTATACTAACAGCAACAAAAGACCCTAATGGGATTTTTTCATTATCGGCATCTGCTTTCATAGCTTCTACCGAAGGATATGTTTCTGCTATACTAAATGGTTTTCCCATTAGGTTTATGTCGCTCTTGACATAATCCTTTAATGTACGATTCCAAAAGTATACATAACCAAAAGTATCGAAAATGGGCTGTTTGTCTGCAGCTTCCTGGGCAGCAGCAGCAGCCAAGTCCGCTAATCCGGCAGAGGATTTGGCATTATCTACCGCTTCCTTACTCTCTTTAACACGGAGCCTTTCGGCTTCAACGCGAGCAGCTTCAGCTTCGATACGTGCCCGCTCTGCTGCATCACGTTTACCTTCTTCTGTCTTTCGGTCCGCCTCAGAAGATACACGCAGTTTTTCAGCTTCATCTCGTCCTGTTTCGGCAGAGATACGTGATTTTTCAGCATCCTCACGATCAACTTCCGACGCTACACGATTCTGTTCAGCAATATCACGTTTTCCTTCTTCCACGACACGGTTCTGTTCAGACTGATTACGCAAAGCTTCAGCAGCATCGCGCTTACCTTCTTCAGTAACGCGGTTCTTCTCTGCCAAAACACGAGCATCTTCGGCATCCTTACGAGTTTGTTCCTGCGTATTCCGGGTCCCTTCTTCCCTGATGCGGACCTGTTCTACACTGTCTCGGATTCCTTCAGCGGATACACGCTTACCCTCTTCAACTATACGATTCGACTCACCCTGTTCTCGCAGTTCCTCGGCAGATGCCCGGGCTGCTTCCTCCGTCTTACGTACACTTTCCGCTGCAACACGTTTCTTTTCGGCATCTACACGATCTGCTTCCTGCTCTTTGGCCGTAGTTTCAAAGGTTGTCAAGTCAGCAATCTTCCGATCAGCGGTTTGCTCGATCTGAGCCATCTTATCAGTGACGATCTTGGCAGCATCGGTAGCCGGCTTCTGGAGCAGAGCAATGTCGGCTTCTGACAGGTCAGCAAATTTCAGTTTCAAACTTTCCTTTTCTTCCGGAGTCAGCTTTTCGAAGGTCAACGTAAGCAAAGCCAATTGTTCCGGAGTAAAGTCTGAAAACTTAAAATCCTTACCCATCAGGTCAGCTAGGGGAATAATATTCTGCCAGGCTCCCGAACCGAGCTTCCACTGAAGATGTGTTTCCGTTCGTTGCATGCCGACGCCTAACAGGGATAGCGGCGCCTCGACGATTTTAACCAGCGTACCGGTTTTCTGATAAGCTAGCAGAGAGTTAATGTTTGCCAGGGTACCGACCACTTCAACATCGCCATCCCCTACACCCTGCGCCTGTGCTTGAAGCCAATCAAGGATCAACCGGGCCAGCTCTTGTATTTCGTTGTCCGTTAAATTCATCATTCTTCATTTGTTTTTTGAGTAAAGATTTCTTCCGAGTCATCAACCAAGGAATCCAGTATTGACTTTTTTTCAGCAGCACTTAATCCCTTGATCAAATTGATACCGATAGCACCGTCGACATCCATATTAGCTGCTCCAGCATAAGTTTCAGAGCGGACAATACTAGCGTTAATTGACTGTACCGGTTCACCATCCTGTTGTTTCACTGTGTAACGGATAATGAGATCATCGCCAATACCTTTCGTATAGGTGGTACTTAATGTTTCTGTTTTCTTTAACATATTGCTTCCTCCTGTTTTTTTGATTTTTATACCCTTTTTACTTCATTCTGACACCGATCGTCCTCGTTTTTCACTGCTTTGGAAATTGCAACATGCACATAGCGGACAAAAGATTTCTCGATGACCTGCATCATCTCAGCATAGTCTTGATCTTCGATTCCGATTTCTCCTTCCGAATGATAAATTTTTCGAGCAAGATCATCCTGTGAGACACTTTCGGCACGCTTATATAAAGCATTACCGATTTCTTTTCTGAGATCAACTACTTCGAAATTGTCGATACTTGTTTCGACTTTTACCTCTTTGAAATTTACTTGTTTCATATTATTGTTGTTTAATAGTTACGATTTAATACAAAATATGTTTGCCCGAAATAAAGCAATCTAATGGAATCTCCTTGCCCCATATCTATATTGCCATTCTGGTTGGTTTTAGTATCATTTATAATATTTCCATTGTGATCTCTTATATAGGTTTGATTCCCCAATACACTTAAATTGATAGTACTGCTACCAATCATTACTAATATCTCGACAATAAACGACGTTTTTTTATAATCGCCAGTTATATCTCCGTCATATCTAGGCAAATACATACTCATGTATTTGCCTGAATCATTATTTATTATGAAAGTATCATAATCTTCAAACCAAATTTGAATCGAATTACTTCCTGAGCCTTCTGAAAATTTAAGATATTTTGCTCTCTCCATATTAGAAAATCCACCTCTCATTCGCAAACCACCCATCAAGGATAATGCATAATTATGTTCAAAACCACCACTAGCTTCAAAATGAGCCGCGATACAAGTGTCGGTCACTGCTGTATTCCGAATCCATAAAGGGACAGGTAAACCTAATGTCGCAGGAGCGGTAGCAATTCCAAATCCCGAATAAATTCCATTTTTTGAAATACTAATAGCATTTTCACTAATACTAAAAGATGCTATATTTCCTCTTACTGCATCTAGACTAGTGGCGTAAATACTGTCTACGTCTAGAACTTTTGTACTAACAAATCCGCCTAAAACAGTCGTATTACCATTTACTATGGCTTCCGCCAATTTTTTAAACTCAGTCGTTGCTGCTGAATTAGCAGCGGCATTAGTAGCATAGTTTTTTAATGTATTAGCCAGTGTTTCAGATTGAACATAATCAGATAACGTACTGGCCAAAGCATAACTACTCAACTTACTATTCAAACCGGAGTTAGTCACATAATTAGATAAAGCATTTGTTACATCGGACATTGATGCTTTTCCGTTAATCCTATTATTAACGGAGGCATAATCAGATAACATACTAAACGATACGGCTCCTACCAAGTTAATTCGGTTAGAGTTGATCACTGTGTTTCCGGGAGTCTGGTTGATATAAGATATAATGTTCTGTCCATTTTCCAAAGACTTCCCGGCATACCAAGTATTACCTTGAGTTGTTGTGATCCATCCGGCCCCCTCTATCAACTTACCATTCGCGTCAAACTTACCAGCAAGAGCGTCAATCCGGCCTTTTTCTATGTTCAGGCTGGCGCTTATCGTCTTACCGACATTGTCCGCATAATCTTCAGCCGATTGTTTGGCTTTCGCCGCGATCTGGTCAAGGATAGACTGACGGGCATTATAATAAGCCGTCTGATAGGTTGCAAATGTGGTCCGGATCACAATGTTCTCCGGTGTAGCGGTACTATGATAATTGAGTTCGCCTAGATAAGCGTTGTAAGCATTCACATAACCAGTCGTAGCGATTCCGTACTTGCCAGCATTGGCGATGATCTCTACCTTTTCAGAGGCTAAATCTTTTGCCTCCTGTTTCAATGTCAACTTCTCGGGCGGAGAGATTACGCCATCGCTAGCCCATCCTGTCAACCGATCTCCAGCAGCCTTAGCGTCGGCAATACCTTTATTCGCTGACTCCTGAGCCTTGTTAGCTACCGCGATCGCAGCTGCTTTGGCCTCTTCGGAGACGCGGGTGATTTGTTCGCTAACCGTCGCGTTAATCTTTGCCGGAGTCAGTTCAAGCATGGATGACTGATAACGACTCTCTAAATCATTAACTGTTGCTTTGGTCGCGTACAGCATCAGTGATTCGTTGACGTTATCAAGCTCAATACCCAGATTGGTGATCGTACCGGCATTCTTGTCTATCTTCTCACCCAGCAGCTTAATATGTTCGTCGGTCTGCTCGATGATCGTTTTCATTTCCAGCTTAAAATCAGCCAGGGCATCCGTAGTAAGAGCCAGCATGGTGACGTAGATATCTCCGGTACATTCAACGATAAAGTCACCGGTTCCGTCCCATTTGCCGCTAAACTCTTTCAAGACATAATCGTTCGACACCGACACGTTTTCCTCGGTATACAGTTCCTTGCCCGCAAAACCGACCTTCAGCAAGCCGGGAACCAGGCAACGGTACTTGAACGACACGTAAAACGTCGGAATCACTACTGTCTCACCGGTTATGTCAAGCGAAGGTTTGTTCGCCAGATCTGCGTTAGTCTGCCGGACCACGCTGTTTTTAATACGTAATACCCGCTGGCCGGCATCGGAGACGATAGCGGCTATCTTTTTCTTATTCGCATACAGGTTGTTGTTAAACATCAGTATCCGACCGTTCACAGCGAATACATTCTGTTCGTTGACCGTCGACCATTTATCAGTATTGGTCGCGAATGAAGCATTAGACAGGTAGTTGTCCTTAGTTGATATCTGAGTCTTGATCGAAGAGATTTCGGAGCGGAACAAACCTTCCATGATCTCAAACTTTGTCTTCACGTCTTCACCGGTGTGTAACATAAAGTGCCCCTTCAGATAGGCGTTGTCACACATGATTCCAGGTCCATATAGCTGTCCCCAATAAGATGTTATAAGTCCATCTAACATGCCATAACGAGCACGGATTGCGTTTTCAGGGTCCGTCTTCATCGCGTAGATAATATCCATGTACGGACTGCCAGGTTCCACACTTGTCTGTTTAATGATCCCCTTACGATCCGGATTGGTTAGATTATCCACTCGGACCAATGTATCACGGGCCTCCATGAGAGATTCGTCACCGACAAAATTCTTGTATTTAATCCAGTCAACCCGATTCCCTTCTTCATCAACACTACCGATATGCGTTTCTTCAACAGCAAATTCGTACTGCTTCGTGACATAATAGTCATTCTCCGGTGTCGGCATTCCATTAAAACGCTGTACCATTAATACATCGTCTGTCCAAAACGGATTATACAACACGTTTTCTTCTGTGTCCAGATAAATGATCTTATTCGCAATGTCTACCGATTTGATCTTCATCATATCGGTAGTCAAATGAGTTCCGTTCTCACCTAACAATTGAGAGATTACCATCTCATACACGCGTAAAACACCACGGAAAGTCGCATCGTCAATCTCAAGATGTGTTTTCTTTGCTATCACACCAGCTGCATTAACTACATCGCGCCAGGTAATTGCCCATCCGTAGCCGGCCGGGAATCCAGACGAAAAGTTTGGAGATGATAGATTTCCTGCGAAATAAGAATCCTTCTTAGCGTAGATGTTATTCAACCAGGCGTCACCTTCAGCCGACAGGTGAAAACCTGCAACATCAAAATCGGCGGCATGGATATCCGAATAAAGAGCTTCAACAATCAGAGCATTGGTCAAACCTGCTTCACCTTCCACGAAAATATTTTTCCTAAACTCAAGATTTCCTTCTGCAAAATCATCTATATCCTTACGGAGATAACGGGCATCAAGTGTAACAGTGTTGTCCTCTATCTTCCTTCTAATTTCATCTAAAGTTCGAGAAGCCGAAAAAACATTTTCATCTGTAGGTAAAGTTAGGTCATTTAGTTTAATTATCTCAATACAATCACCGCCGCCCGGACCTGTTCCGATATTTCCAATCTCTTCTTCCAGTTCTTTAACAACCGCATTTTTAATTGTATTATGGATCGCTCCATAGGTTGTGACTGTCGGTTTTGGATTATTCGGATCGAAGGCCGGAATAAGTACCCCCTCAGTAAGTTGTACCCTCGGAAACTCAGCTAACCGAGGGGGTAAAATAAAATCCGGCGATGACAGATCGGGAGCAATTAAATTGTCTGGGATATCACATTCATTTTTAACAAGGTTCAAATAGGTTGATACTTCAGCTAGTTGCCAAGTAAATGTATATGAGCTAGGCAACTCGTTTGAAATGTATGTCGCATTACTTTCTGTTACGACAATTTTCCGGATCGCAGTTGATTCATATATATACTTAGCCCGACTAGGGAAAAAATCAAGTAGCCAACGACGGGAGTATTCATCCAGATATCCGGTATTCTTTACATACTTCCGTTCAGTATCTACCTGATACTCCTCCCGCACATCGCCAAATTCAGCTATATTATGTTCATGTTCGGCATTCAGGCTGTTTGTTCCTGTCGCCCGGAAAGTATCTAAACCTCCTAAGCTATTTTCAAAAAGATACCACTGTTCATCATCAGATATAGGATCGGAAAAAGCATATACCTGAGATTCGGACAATTTTGTACCGGACCTCTCTATCCATACTTCGTAATAAGACGGATAGGTGTTTCCAAGTTTACCGGCTATTACCGAATATTGAAGGTTCATTGTCGTAGCATGATCGGCAACACAAGTCCCCAGCGAAATTACTTTTGTTGATTTGTCCGGATACGTCGCTTTGAGTTTCGCGGTACATTCTTCTACAGCATAATAGGTCAGCCATTCAGGTGAATAATAGGTAACAGGCTTAACGCGCGGTTGCCAAGTCAGAAAATGTAGCTTCAACCAGTTCGATGCCGTATCAGCCAGATTAGCCACACCACCACGAACGACCCTAAAGTTATATTCTGTTCCATCAATTACGGCTGTAAATGTTTCTGCCAAGTTTGGCTGAACATAAAATAACGATCCGGCATCCAGATTGTAACTCAATTGTCCTTCGATAACCTCTTTCAAATCAATCCGGACCATGAGGTCGGGACCTGGCTCATAACTCTGCTCCAATAAAGTTTGATTCCCTTTTTTCAAAATAAAGGATATCAAATCGGTCGAGGATAACAGAAATTGATTCATGTTACCGGAGAGATTCAGCGCATCAGGTTTATTTAAAACTCCTGCCATTATTCATTTTTTCAGCAAATGTATTTGTGACTAACAGATAGGTAAAGGACAATTACCACTCCCTTAGAACAGGCTCTAACCATACAGTTAATGTTCCTTCTATTTTATCAACCAGAATAGGAATTTTCCCTGCTAAACGAATCTCTATAGCAAACCAACAGGCATGCGTCTCCACATGGTACCTTCCTCCGCGCCTGTATTCTTCTTCTGTGGGAGGTGGAAAAAACGATATCGGAGCTTGTTCTTTCAACTGCATCCAATTGTATTGACTTCCTACGCTATTCGACCAGCGACGGTTCCAGCGATACTTAGAGGATGGAAAATGTTCTGATTCAGATTTAGCAGAAGAAACTGGGTTATACAATTTTGTTGTCAAAAAAGTACATTCAGTTGGAACATTCTTACCTATGTTATATTTGATTACATTTGGTAATAGTTCCTGATTGTTTATTATTACTTTTTCATGGGCCGATATATTGAGTTTGTCAATATCCGACAAAAGCATTTTCGTTGTAACAGGACGCATCGAGTTACGGAGCATATCATCATATTTACGCCAAAACTTTTCATACAATCCATCCGGACCGTTATATGCCAGTGAATAATCCCATATCCTTTCTCGTGTATCAAGATAGGCATAGATCGTTCCAGAGTCAAACCGTGAAGTTCTATGAGCCGTAAAGCATAGCATAGGTTTCAATTCCGATTTTTCCTGAGTCGAGTTTTCAGTATTACTTCCTTGTGTAGGATCATTGTTCCAGACTATTTTCGAATTTATTGCTCTGGTCGTACCAATGTAAGGTGCAATACCACTTGATAGCGTTTCAAATTCTATGCTGACAAGTGTATCAGGAGACTCCTTTTTTTCAGCCTCCAGAGTGCCACCTGCATAATAACCACAATTTAAGGTTCCTACTTTCTCTATCACGTAATCAACAGCAGAAAAACCTTCCCGAATAATCCATCCCCGTGTAAGATCAATAAAGGCTTCCGGATACATAGCCGCTATTTCATACATTGACTTCGAAAGATAATCAGGAGTTAAAGAAACCAACTTTCCTTCATCATTACTATATGATAATACAGGGCCTTTCTCTGCCGACAACTTCACCTGCTTGTATTTTCCTCCGTGGTTGATACTAATCGGAGCCGTCAGCAATCTTGTTAGATCCTGACTTACATTACCGTCAGCGATCTCGTTAAACAGTACAATTCTGACACTTCGCCGGGCTTCGTTCGGAATAAACTCACAACAAAATTTGTAACGAAATATATCTAATATCGTCGAAATATTACAACTCGGAACAATCTGATCGTAACGTATTTCGGCATTGACTATAGTATCAATGTTGTTATTCAAAAATACCATCGACTTAAACGGTTCTGTCCGAGAAAAGAAACTTTCTTCAAGCGTATAGCCCAAATACTTAAAAACCTCATACAATAAATGCATTGCTTTAATAAACGGAGTAATATAATACCCGGCCGGAGTTGAGACCGTCTTATCATCAACAGTCTCTTCCCGGTACTGTTCATTCCACAGGGTATAATAACCGTCCGGCTTAATAGGGCCACCAACCCTGTTCAGGCAAATTATCTCACCATTATCATGACTTTCTGCCAAGACTGGAAAACAGGAAAAACGAGGATCTGGAGTAATCATTAACGAGCGGACAAAGTTGATCGCAGTGGTAAGTGATGAAAATTTAACGACTTTATCTTTAAAGACCGTTGTTAATTGTACATCTTTCATTTTCTCATAAAAAGATCCGATGTTAAGGAAAAAAGATGTATCAATCCCATCTTTCCGGCTGGCAGACAATATAGCCTGCCGGCAACGAATTGAGAAAAGACCATCCTGAATCGTCGCATCTGCTCGTGAGGGCATTTTATTTACTCCTGCCATATCATCAGGAAAACCTAGTATCTTGCGATTATACTCATCCGAAGGAAGTTTTACCGGAAGCGATTGCTCTCCATACTCATTAAAAAACGGATTGCTACGTTCCATTTCCAACACGGTACCGGGATTAAGTTTTAGTTCTTGCCCGGATGAATGCACTATTTTCATGACTTACTACCAATTTTACGGGATTCATTTAACTTATCTTGCTCTGCCTGTAATTCAGATTGCACAACGTATGCTTTCAGCGGCCCCTTATTCAACTGTGTAAGTAATGATACTAGCATCTTGATTATTGACAGAGGGATACCAACAGACGTATCATCCGGTTCCTTTGGCGTATTGCCGCTATAACCACCGGTTGCCATTCCCACGACAGAACCAGGTAACGGGTTAGCATTTGTTTTCTGCCTACGCATAGCTTCGAGAGCAACAACGTGGTTCATGGCCGCCGGTTCACTCATGACGAAAGATGGTACAACATATTCTTTCTTATGAACCGGACCAGCCACCTCATACGGACTGCCATCACCGGACCAGCCTCCGACATAGTACCCGGCACTGGAGCTACTACCGGTAGCAACCCGCGTTCCACTACCGCCACCACTTCCGGAACCGTCCACAGTCATGTTCATTACTTTCTTGCGTTCAGCATTAGCAACCGCGATCTGAGCCGCCCCTGTCGTTGTCATTACAGCAGCAGCAATAGCCCCGGCAATGGGGCCCATCTGAGCAAAAGCCTGCATGATTGCTACAGCCGTATTTGCAATGATCTCTGAAACTTTAATAGCAAACTGAACATTGGCATATTTTTTCTGTACGGCAAGTTTCTTATTTTCTTTCTCCTTTTCCAGTCGGGCAACCTCTTCCGAGTTATCCCCTGCCCGCTGGATCTCCGCGTCATATTTAGCATCTATATTCGCCAGTTCTGCCTCCTGCAATGCTGATACAGCGCCGGAAAACATATCCGAATAGTAATCAAAACTACTTTTCAGATATTTGATTTTCACCTGGGCTTTGGCTTTTTCAAATTCTTCTAAACTCAGCAACTCCTGATCACGTTGTTGCTGTAACCATTGCATTTCCTTTTCATACTCTTCTTGCAGAGAAACCAAGCCGTACTGCTGACGGATCTGATAACGTTTATCCTCTTCTTCCTGAGTTATATTCGTACTAGCTTTTTCATAAGCAACTTTTAAGTCTAACAGTGCTTTTTTCTTGTCAGCTTCATCCATTTTGGACTTAGAGATCATCTCTTTCCTGGCTTGATAAGCTGCATCCAAAACTGCTAATTGCATTTTTTTTTCTTCCTCAGGAGTAGTTAGATTAAATTGACCTTTGAAATCCATTAATAAATTTTGTAAAGCTTTTTGTTGATTTGCACGAGACTGAGCTGCCTTTAAATCTGCATCCAATACAGCTTTATTCGCTTCATCTATCGCTTTTACTTTCTCCTGTCCATTTTTTAATTCAAGAGAATTAACATCATCTTTATAGGTCTGATAAATAGCAAGGCGTTTTTCTGCTGTTTCTGTTTCCAAAAAAAGAGATAAAGTATCAGCCTGTTCACGAGTCATCGTTTGTTCAGCTACTGATTTCTCCAACTCAGTCTTTTGCTGAGTATATCCACTTTCTACAATTCTCAATTGCTTATCCCGGTTATCCTGCAAAGCGGCAATAACTTCTTTATCCCGCTTCTGCTCGATCTCTAACTGTTTCGTCTGCACATCAACAATCTGCTTATTGATCTCCGCCTGCATCTTCTTGCTACCGGCTTTCTTCAAATAGTCTTGCAACTGTTCAAGACGCTTCTGGTAATAAATAGCATCGGAAGAAAGTACCTGAAGATTGTAGAACTGTTCAGTCTGTTCAGACTCCAGCTTCTGTTTTTTCAAAAGGGCAAGCTCCGACGAATGGGTATTCTCCATTTCTTTCAACTTCAAATCCATCGCCGCTTTAAATTCGGAGTCCTTCATATTCTTACTGGAACCACCACCCGACTCTGAAGTATCGTTGGCTAATATATCATTGATAGTCTTACTGCTATCCATTACAATTCCACGTAGAGCCTCCGCCTGAGCATCTAGTAACTCTTTAGCTTTATCACGTCTTTCCCTTCCGCGAGCAACCATATCAGCTAACATTCTATCAGACTTATCTTTGCTGAATAAACCGGCAAAACCGACTTCCATTTCTTCCAGCCAGGATATTTGTTCCTGAAAAGCCTCCGGATCAGTATCCAGTCTGATTTTCTCCTTTTCAATTTCGACAAGCTGTTCTTTAGCCGCCTGAGCTTTCGCCATCGCATATATACTATCAATATATCTGTTGATAGCAGTCGTTGCCTTGTCTGTATTGATCTCCTCCAATGTCAAATTCCCCAGGTATTCAGGTGATAATTCATTGATCTTTTTTAAGGCTGACAAACGACGTTCTTTCGATTCCGACTCATCACGAGCGACACGTAAAAATTGCTCCAATTCGGTCTTTTGTTCGGCAATATTTTGAACAGCTTCAGTTTCAACCTTATTCAAACGCCTCTGAACAACCTCCATCTTTGTCAATTCCTGATTTGCTTTGCGCATATAAAGCAACCAGGTCAGTACCACGGCTCCCATCAGTGCATAAGGATTTTTCAACATAGTTGCATACATTGTTTTCAAAGAAGAGATAATCTTCTCATTCCACAATACCTGTAATTTATCAACTATAATTGCAGACTTTACAGCTACAGTGTAAGCTGATAAGCCTATAACAACAGCCAGTATTTCAGTTGTATTTTCGCTTACCCATGTTGCTAATGTGACCAGCTTTCCCGTCCAGTGTACCGTTTGGTTCATGGCTCCAATGATCGCCGGGTTAAGTTTTTCCATTAGGTCGATAGCGAGCAAATTCATTTTATTACGAGCCTGAGCGCGTTTCGCTTCATTCGTGTCCGAATTGATCTGAGCCTGTACGACAGCCTTATTCGTACCAGTCACAGCGGCCGTGTAATCTTTGATCTCCTTTTTATTCATAACAAGGATCTCAGCCATCTTCGCATGTTCAGCACCGAACAAGGTTGCTGCTGACTCTCCATTCTTGAATTTGGTTTCCAGCTCATCAATAGCCAGGGAAAGATCAAACACTCCATTCTTATAACCGATCCCCTTCTCTTTCATCTTCAGTAACACCTTGTCTAAGCTGTTACCAGCAATAGAAGCCTCGGAGTACTTCGGCGCAACCGCTTCGATCAAACCTATATGCTGTTCCAGTTCAATATTCATAAGCTTGGCAGTTGTTCCCGACTTTTCAAAAGCATCCGTAATATACTGGATATTACCTGCACCAGCCTGGCTACCGGCAGCAATGGCGTTAATGATCCGTCGGCTGTTCTCTGCACCGAGGTTCATTTGATTCATGACAGTAGTAAGAGCTTTGGCTGCCGGTTCCAGCTTATCTTTACCGGCAATCGAAAGGTATATGGCATCCTGAGCAACCTTTTCCAACGCTTCTGCATTCTTGAGCAATTCCGGTCGCTGGCTACCAATGATCGCAAACGAATCATCAATTTCCACGGCACTCTGCCTGATCCGAACACCTTCCTCTGTTACAGTCGTCGATAACCGTTTTGCACCATCTTCCAGCTTCTTTACATTATCATCATCCAACCCCGTCAAGGCTTTAAGGTTCGCAGATGAAGATTCCAATTTATCCCGTTCGTCCCGGAACTTGGAAAATGCCATCGTGATACCGGTAATAGCAGCAATACCCGTTCCGATCAGTCCCATGTATTTACCAATGAAATCGTTGGCACGAGAAAAAACCGATGCCTGGCTAGCAATTTCCAGCCGCATTTCCTTTTGTGCAACCAAAAGCTCACGGCTGATATTTTTCTGAACCTCTAACCTTTTATTATACAAATCTGTGTTCCGGGTAGAAGATCGTAATTGCTTATCTACTTCCTTCTTTGCACGCAATAATTCATTATATGTCGCACCACTAAGATTCTTCAGCACACGTTCTGTATCCGCTACTTCACGTTTATAATCTTCATACTTTTTCTTCAGAGCCGTTAGTTCCTTTTCGATCTTTTTGGACTGAGCAGAGTTTCCACGGCCAGCCGTCTGTAAATCCAACAACTTATTTTCCAGTTCACCGATCCGCTTCTGGAGTTCGTCCGCGCTGGTCATTGCCGCACTATTATCCAGATAAATCTTTATACTCCTGTTCAAATCATTCGCCATACCTATTCTCTATCCTCCTTGTCTACAAAAATTCGCGTTGCATCGATCTGCATATCGGCGGCATATTCCGCTACCACATCTGCCAAAAACGGCAAGTTCTTATCAATCACCGGATCAAACCATCGGATCGGCGTCCGGTTCCCGGTTCCCATCTTAAAGAAAGAAAGCGGATTCGTCTCCTTTAATTTTCCATGTTTATCAGTCCATCGCGATCCGCCACGAAAACCACCCTGACCACGACCGGCCCCCTTATGTATATAAACTCCTTCACGGGCGAAACTAAAACCAATCCGTTCAGCTTCCCCATTCCGGAAATACACATTCGGTTCAATTGATTCTGATAGCTGTTCATCCTGCTTCACCAACATACGGACATTACTCCGCAATTGTCGGGTTACATCAATACTCCAGGCCTTCACATCATCGTTAAATTGCTTCAACTTCTCTTTGTCCTGCCGCCGTTCGTAACGGGCAACAGCACTGACCGACTCCAGCGATATTTCAAAAGGCAACCCTTCGCGGGCACCTAAAAGGGAGTTTTTCCGTTTAGGTGTCCGCATCTGATCGCTAAGTTTCTTCATCACCCCCATATCACACCCACATCGATTCGTTGATAAAATACTGTACCGGCCTCCGGAGATTAAAGCCCAACATCACACCATAAAAGTTTTCCGACATGGGGCCCACGCCGCGCATGGTCATGCTGTCAACCTCTAAAAACTGAAGTTCGTTTTGTTCTTCTTCCCGATCTACCATCATCCGGCAAACGATCTGCATCAGGATTTCTTTACAGTCAGCCTTCGACTTATGCACGGCGTCAATGTTCCCTGTCTCACTCTGTTTGAGTACAGCAATAAAGTACTGAGGAATATTCACCAGATTATCACTATTGATCCACGAAAAATCGGAGTTGTGCCCGTCGATGGCAACAAGCACATAGTCCCGGATGGAAGATATCCGCGCTTCCAGATCGGAGATTTCTTCTACTTCATCGCTTCGTAAAAAGTGACAGTCGGTATCTGTGTGCCTGATCGGAGCCAAGTGCCGAGCTAGAAATTCGGAATATTCAAAATGTTTATACATACAGCATCCGTTAATTTACGGATACAAAAAAAGCCCCCCGAAGGGAGCTTCTAAAGGACATTTATGTAGGTTCAATCTTCCGGAAGGAGTAAACGAAGCAACTCTTCCAATCGCATCGCGGCACGGATGCGCTCTTCTTTCGCATATTGCTCATTCACATCGGTTACGATATCGAGCAAATCAATAGCTTCTTTCTGTGTCATACGGCCTTTCCTCCTTTCGAAACAGTTAAATGTCGAGCACTTACAGAATATTTATTCTCATAATTCGATAATCTATATTGCAATCGCCCTACTTCTTCCCACGCTCTTTCACAACGCTTTGTACATTCAATTAAGGATTTTTCGAGATTTCTGATTTCAACCATAGCTTCTTCCAAATTATTAACCTGGGTCATGCCTGGCCTCCTTTCTTTGCAGAGAAATACACCCAACAAGCCGCGATCACAAGCGGTAAAAAACACATAGAGAGAACAGCCAACAAAGCGGCCGTGTACATCTTTGCTTCATAAACATTTTTACAGGGAGTAACAGCCTTCGGAAAGTAATTATACATACGGGCAATTGATTCCCAGGCTGATGGATTAGATACTTGTACATGCTTCCGGCTTCCAGATACAGGTACGGTTAATAAATTTGTTTTCATTCTACTGTGAGTTTAGCATTTAGGCAGAAAAAAGAACGGCTGCCATTTCCCGTTGTCGCTAAACTCACAGTAGTTCACTCCGAAGAGACTATTGTATACAGGAAAGGCAACCGCCTTATATTATATATGTATGGGCATAAAAAAAGCCCAACGTATGCTTGAGCATTATCCGTTGCTCCGCGGCAGTGAAACTCTCACTGTGAGTTTAGCACTGCAAATATACAGAAAATTTTAATATAAAGTTTCATATAGGCACTATTTGGAACTTTTCATTAAAAATTGAGTTTTATCATGATGTAAAAACTATATTTCATAGACTATAAATTCTTGATTTATTGTAAGGAGATAAAAAAGCCCAGCCGGGGTTACCGACAGGGCATAAAAAAGATAAAAATTATTTTTAAGACAGCAATCTCTTATTTGTTAGCTTTCAATGTATCATATCCTGCCAACACATCTCTTATTGCTTTTATTTCATTTGTTGATAAATTTCTTGTTTTTTCATATTTACCAGACAATCTCATTTTAGGAGTTTTCCCATTTACCATTTTTCTCAAAAATGATAACATTGAATCACTAACAGTGACATCGATCCATTCCCAGACTTCAGTATCATTGTCTGTCTTTTTTTCTCGGTATTCATCAAATGGAATCTCTATAGTATTCCCTTCATATGATAAATAAGCATGTTTAAAAAAGATCCAATCTTCTCCTGTATAAGACATTACCAGCCTTAGCCATACCGAATTATTGTTTTCCCCCATGTACAAAGAGGTCAAATTAGAATTATTGTAATGAACAAAATAAGGATTCTGGTACCATGTATTCCCTGATATGTCATCATATTTTTTCTTCAACCTATTTAAAGCCGCTAATCTTTCCTTCTCAGCTTTAGCTATTGCCTGTTGCTGTTCTTCTATCTTCTTTCTCTTAATTATAGCATATTGGGCATATAGGTCATCAGCCTGTTTTCTCTCATTGCTCTCTGGATGATAAAGTTTCAGGCTTTCACACGCGGACATTAAAGCACTTTCATCTTCATTCGTCAAACCATCTTGAGCCTGTTGCAATAATTTCGCCGGATCATTCTTATATCCATTTAGCTCTTTAGTTAATTGTTCAATTTGTGCTTTTAGTTCCTGATTTTGTTTTAATACTTTTTCATGTTCAACCTGTCCTACACATCCTGCTAAAAGAAAAGGTATCACTAAATAAATTAATAACTTCTTCATGTCATATTAATTTTTATATTTACAAGAAATAAATAATATCGGCTAATACTTTATTTTATATAAAAAAAACAAACAAACTGCCAAGTCTTTTTTGATTGAAAATATCTGTTAACAAGAAATGCCCAATTGGAGTGATTTTTATAGCATCACTTGTCAGATAAAACTGGAGGCTGTATCTTAGTAATAATTCCATCTAATAAATCTTTTATACGCCTTATCCACAATCCCCGAATACCGTCAAACTTCTGAGGACTTAATAATTCTTTAACTTTTACGATGAAAAAATATTCCTCCTGATAATATTGTACTGGAGAATTATACTCGTTATAACGATCTAACAAATACTCATAAACTCCTCTTAAATTTTCGTTATTTAAAATCAATATATTAGAACAAAAATCTGATGGATCTAAATAGCATAAATAAGGTCGTTCAACTAAAGGCTTATTATACTTTTTTGGTGTATCATTGATAAGTTTCAAGAATGATGCATCCCCTTTCTTCAATACTGAAAATTGTTCTTTAATATACTTTTCGACTTCTTTCAACTCACATTTTTCCAATTTATCTACTGCTTCTCTTAAAAAGTCAACAAATCTATTTAACTTTTCATTCCTATATATATAGGATGTCAATTGATTATTTATATTCTTAAAAGAATCACAGTGATTTATTATCTTATCAAACTGACTATCAGCATACTTCATCACATCGTCTATATTTTTGTTTACTATATTTTCTTCATTAAAATAGAAAATATAAAAGATAAAAGTTAGAAGTTCCTCAATTGTAGATATTTCAGTATTTTTTAACTTCTCCATTTCTTCATTATAAATTCGAGTAAATTCAGAATCTTCTAACATATCATATCTTTTGATCTTTACCCAATCTTCTATTTTTTGTGGAGAACGAAATAGTTGATAGGAAGACAACTGTTCTATAATATAACTTTCTTCTAATGCTTGATTATTCAAATATTCATTTATAATTTCTATTTCTTTATAAGAAGATAAATAATCAAGTCCAAACTCATTTAATACAAATTTATACTTATTATTAGTTTCCTGAACAGGATTATTTTCACTTTCATCCTTATTTTGATCTAAATATTCATCCAAAAAAAGACCTGGACTATATTTTACACCATCCTTATTACCTGTTTTTAATTCAAAATAAGCAATAAAAAATACAATTATTATATAATTCATGAATAAGTCGTAATAAGTTGCATTTTTATTTTTCAATTGAAAATGGAATAAACTTGAAAAATGAAGAAAATCAGCTATACTACGACGAAGAATTCTCAAATTAGCACATTGTGAAGCTATATATATTTTAATAATCTGATTTTTATTTTCTTCTATATGTTTCTTTATATCATCATAGTTAGTATTTTCTGATACAGCTTTATCTAAAAAGTCATTAAATAAGACTTCCACATCAAGTACTATATCAAAAGCAGGACCTATCAATTTTTCTTTTATTTTTAAATAGTTGTCCCATTTTTCTATAAGTTTATTTTCATCAGCAATTAAGATGACTTTACATGAATAATGTTCTACAAAGTTATTCAAGAAGCCAAATAATTCTTCCAATTTAATTTCAGACCTTTCTAAGTCATCTAAAAATAAAGCCTTTGTTCCTGTAACATCTTCCTCGGCCAAGGTTAAAATAGCTGACGAATCTAAGTTTCCAGAGAGAGCTCCATCAGTCTTACCGTCTTTATCAAAATCTAAATCGATTCGTAGTGTGGTCTTTAACAAGCCCTTTAAAACGGCTTTTCCTATTCTAGCTGTTTTAGAATATAACAATGGATTCAATTCCGCCCTGATCGCTTCTTGCAAATTTCCCAGAGTTCTCATACCATTCAAACTTATATAGATTGGCTTCAAATTGATTACAGTATCATCTCCTGTTTCTTTATCTTTATTATTATCCAAAAACTTCTTCACAAAAAAAGTTTTCCCGCATCCCCAAGGTCCTTTTATCATTACTGCATATTGAGGAGATTTTAAACTCAGGTAATATTTCAGATAATCTTCTACACTTTTATTATTCATCTTTTTATCATTTTGTTTATTCACAAAAGGTCTAATTATCAATAAAACAGCTACAAAAGCTACAATAGGATGCGTCAATAAGGCTTCTTATAAGGCAACACCACAGGAAGTTTGAACCTTATTCGGCTCGCTTCATTTCCATTACTTCCTTCTTTTGTTGAAACACCTATGCCTACCACACTGGCTAATACACCTATCTTCCCACTATTTTCCTTCACCTCAGAAGTGTTAACTTGTAAATCAAAATCAACAGATGAAACAATAATACCACCACCAAAATCAAGTGTATCAAAGCTTGAATTTGCCACAGAACATGGATTTACTACTACTCCTTTGTCTTGCAATTCATCATTTAATTCATATACAGCCTCAGATAGCTGAGTAATCGTAGACTTAATAAATTCTTTTAGTTCCATAAATAAATAAACAAAGCCTACATTTCCAGGAGGGCATTCCCGTACTTTGCAGGCTTTTTTGACCAATTGGTATATCTTTTCTGAAACTCACTGCATGCCCTCAGATCCTTTCAGCTTCTTATCGTACAGCAAATATGAGGATAGTTTCTGAGATAACAAAAAAAAGGCCTGACAAACTGCCAAGCCTTCTCCAGATTGATAATGTCAGTTATCAATGAACGCCCAATTCAAGAGCGGTATTCTTTATATCTCCACTTAGATCCAGTAGAGCTCTTTGTAATTGCTTTAATTCTTCCGGAGTAAATTGAGCTTCTTTCCCATTTACAATAAAACTATTCAAACGCTGATTCAGCCAGGAACGGCTTTTCCCAAAATAAGCCTTAGCTATATAAGACCATGAAACCGCATCATAAACTTTTGACAGCACCTTTCTTAACCGAGCCTCATGAATTAGATTATCAGTCTTTTCAATATCTTCATTCACACATTCCAGCATGATATCAGCTAACATCTGAGCCTCTTCCGGCGTTTTCGTGGCCAAATATCGCCTGATGCGTTCCTGGAAAGCACTTTCATCGATCTCTTCACTTTGATTAAACTCTGCTCGCTGTGAAAGGAACTCTTTCTTTAACTCTTCATAATTAGCCATATAACCTCCTTTTTGATAAAAATTAGTCAGTTTGCTCCCCCACAATGGGGGAGCTTGATTAACCTTTCAACTCTTTTGTCAAGGATAAACGCTTGTCTAACAAAACATCTAATCTTCTAAAGAGTTCTTCTTTCCGTACCCCCTGTTCTGACAAAAGATCCCAGTAAGAAGAATAAAACAATAGATTCCTATCTATTTGTTTTATTTGAGCCTTTAGCTCTTGTTCTTGGTTCATCATTGTTTAACTGACACCACAAAGATAATATACGTTTGTATATTACACAACAAATAAGAGCTTTATATTAGTTAATAAAAGCAAAACCGCTCCACCTATCACAGGCAAAGCGGTTGATTAAACCAATCTATAAACCAAAACACGAAAAAGTAACTCAAACTATTTATTTCTTTGTTTCATCTTCTCGTCTCTCTCGATCGCCATTTCAAGTGTGTAAAGCGCATCGTAAAGCAAACAATGCTTTACCTGTTCTTTCTTGGTTACATCGCCGGAAGCCATTTCATCTACAATACGCTGTTGTATATCGAATATATCTCCCCCGTCACTATCGCCAGTACCGGGAAACACACGGGAAAATTTCTCTTGAATAAAACGCATACTACCAAGAAAAAACCATAACATAACGGTTTTTACCGCCGGATCTACCTCTTTAATCAAATCTACCGGGCCATCTTCCGATATAGAAAAATTGCCATCTTTCCAGATCACAGATAAAAAATTATCCAGTGCAGTATTAAAATCATTCTTCATCTGCTGTTGCCAGCTTTGCAACATGATAAACTGTCCATAGCTAACATTCGTTAAACCATCTTCCGGGCCGGTAAGTGTCCGATCTTTCAAAACATAGACAGGGAACGGATTCCGGGTTAAACGGATATCCAGGTCACACCCTTTATCAGTCTCACAAAACAGGAAATCATACACAGCACTTAATACTGTCAGTTGTTCAGGAGTTAGATAAACATTCATGCCAGGAAGAGAAACAGCATAACCATTGCCGGTCGCTCTACGATATGCACGAATACGCCCCCCCAGGCAGAACAGCAACATTTTTAGTTTAGCTTCCTGCACCGTACACCGTTGCGTTAATATGACAGCAAGAAAACAAAGTTGCTCCGCCGTCATTTCGTTCCAATCCCCAGGAACAAAATAGTTTTTTCCTTTAATTGTAATCTTTCTCATAATACAAATATGTGCTTGTCTTTTGAATTAAAATCGAACGTCATCGGTGCCGGTATCCCCAAATCAATAGCATTTGCAACCATAAAATCCGTTATCATTGCTTCCATCGCGATCACCTGTTCAGCATAGAAATTGCCGTTATCTACCGGATCTGCATAAAGCGGATAGATAAACGGATTGAACTCCAGTTGTCCGGCAGCTGTACGCTGAACACGGGTCGTCTGGCTGGTATGCAGTTTCGCCACATTCATGGCCAGCCAGACACGGATATATTCTATAAGCTCCTGCCGTATCGGATCAGTCGGCGTTATCAACTCTTCACGTAACGATTTATCCAATGCCCGGCCGATCCACCGCTGCAACTTCATTTCAAGCGCATCCAGCAACGGCCGAAAGTGTTCAAATGTCAATTGTGAATAATTGATATTTACTTTTCCAAAATCCTGAAACTCTTTTGCAGTGTTCAGATACCTGCCGGTAGCCATTCGGCTATAATACCGGCTATCCTTCCACTCTGGATATTCTTCTAAATGACCGGTCAAATATTCGAGCAACTGATCGAGATTTCTCCACCCACGTTCCTGCATACTTTGTTCCGACCTGGCAATCTTTTGGTCGCTGGCAACAGTCAATTTATCATTGCGTGTTACAGTATGGCCACTGTCACCAATTAACACCCCCAGTTCCGGACTGGCCAGCGATAAAGCTAATGGACCTAATGCACGGGCGACCAAGACGAAAAGCTTTAAATCGCTGGTATTATCCGAGTTACCAGATAACCTTTTAACTAATGCTTCACCCAAATAAGGAAGAATATACTTATCATAAGCATCATCCAGATAGGGGACCATGACCGTAAAAGTAAGCGAAGCATTTACCTTTACAGTCTGTCTCAAATCATCAATCGTCTTTATAAATGGTTGTATCATGGTTTAGACTTTTTCGTTTCCAATACTCTTTTCCGATCCCGTATTTTTATCCAGCGTGGTCAACATGATATTCTTAACCCCGAACTCAATGTTTTTATCCCATCCGTTGATCTCTTTGGCTAAATAAAGCGGCAATAACATCATATCCCGAAGCGGTTTAAACAATACCTGTGCGATGATAAATAACTCACGGGCCTCAGTACCATTTATATTCTTTGACTTGCCGGGTGATGCACCTTTTAGCGACGGATGTACCGCCATAGTGTTGCAAATCACGTTTGTAGCCTCCTCGCTGTCCTCAATGTATTCGCCTCCTTTAATAAACGACTCCAACGGTTTGATAATAATATCATTTTCCTCATATTTATTGATCCGGTCATACTGGAAATGCGAAACAAAACTCTTACCCGCATTCTCTTCTCCGGAAAGAAAATCATTCAGGTTTTGCAAAAATTTCTTTTTACAAGCAACTTGTTTATCAGCTTCTGCATCAGTAATACCTTCTGATTTATAGAGTTTCGGCCAAAAACTCATATTGATCGACACATGATATTTCAATACCATCTGGTTCTTCAAAAGGGCTTTCTTAAATTTCGGTATAGCACAACTGAACTCGTACCAATCCAGGAAAATACTCCACCAGTACGGTCGATTGTAATAATATCGACCGGGAACCGGCATATTTAGGCTGACAGTATAACCGCTTTCTCCTTCATCATCCTTCTCACCGGTATCAGGATTAATTGCCAGTCCTGTACGAACTTTCAAATCATAAAGAGGTGATTTTCGATCAAGTAACCGGGTTACTATCACATCATCCGGAGCACTCTGCTCTCCCCATTGCGACGAATAACCGTGATATTCGATACGTTTTGTAACATCATCCTGCTTACTTATCCGACTGAAACACATTTCTCGGTGCCATATCTGTACAACCCGCGGTTTATCGTTTTTTAAACGTTTCCCAAAGGATAAGTGTACAAAAGCATCTCCAAACACGACCAGGTCGGCAGCAACCTCCTGCATGACTCTCATATAATTGCTATCAGACAGGAATTGAAATATTTCCGGAGCGTCGTCAGGTAGCAATTCGTCGATCTTAATCTCTCCTTCGCTTTTCGTTCTGCGAAATACCGTAAGGCCATCGCCGTAGGCCATGTTAGATTTAAACTCAATATTACTTCCCACGATCGTGTTCTCGTGTATTTTCTTCATGATAATAAGCGGTAATTTATTATCATGACCGAACGGAACAAAATCTATTTCTTTCTTGGCTACTGTCGAACCTTTCGCTGGAATTACGGTAGTAGCCGTAAACTTTTTATCTTCCAGAAACCCGACATCTTCCGTCATTACGACAGCAGCACCGGCTCCCTGAAGGAATGCGGTATTGCCAAACTCATATACATGTTTCCGAGCCATTACGCATATATTTTTTTACCATTAATCCGGATGATCATACAACGCACAAATTTGCGCGGGAACCGTTCTCCTTTTATCCGGATATTCACCGTCGATCCCTTTGCATATATCGAACTAAATACCGCAGCCTCATAGTGTTCAATAGAGCCGGGCCGACCATTGCCTTCCCGACTCTCATTCAACCGCACATACGAAAAAGAAAACATCTTATATCTTCCCCGTTCATCCTTCGTTTGCATCACATCCCAGACATCACTTTGTTTTATCCTTTTTTCCATACTTCCACCACAGATAAATTAAACCAGCAACAGCCATCAGTACGCCGACCAGCCACCACCAGAACGGCTGCGTACCGGCTTTAATATCCAGATCCGTATTCTCTGTTTTCTCATGGCTTGTCTCCCGATCCGTTTTAACCTTACCGTTCGAGTCCTCTTTCGTATTTTCCGATATATCGGACTTTTCATTTTGAGATTCCTGCTCACGACCTTCTGCCCATCCTTCATTTTTAACGGGATAGTTCCCGTTCTGATCGGGGGGCTTACTAAGATCGTAATCCTTCCAGTGTATCCGAAGATTTCTCCACCGGTCGACGACGGTGGTGGTGGCGGTAATCTTCGCATCAGTTCGAGCTGTAAGCCAAACAAGCTCATCTCGTTCCTGCGATTTTTCACTATCGTGTACACCGTCAGAACGACGAACAGCACAACCCAGCAAACAAGCAACCAAAATTCCGGAAATCGTAAATATTCGTACATATTTCATGTTATTACCATCCAAAAGGAAGTTCATAAATACAATACCTCATTCACATTTTCTCCCAACCGGCTTCAATATCAGCCATGTCAATATGCACTCCATTCTCCACATAACACATTGCATCCACTAAAGCACACATGGTTCCTTTATCAGTTAGATCCAGCCCACAACATTCCGGCATCTGCATTTCCTTACAAACTGTACGCACATATGCCGCTGTATCATTCTCATTTCGTGGTGCCCAGCGTTCCACGATATCTTTAACCGTATGCAGATTGTACGAACGCTGATATTTCTGTAACAGTCTCATCATGGCCCGTACACCATCTGACATTGTTTCAAACTCTTCAAAAGCTTGATCTTTCTTATCTGCTTTTGATACTTCGCCTTTCCAGTCGTTACGTTCCGAATTACGGATATTACCCGGATTATTGTTCCGGATTCCCCTGGCTTGTTTTGTCATTTTTATCCTCCTTATCTAAAATATTACTGATGTTCTTACCTAATTTCGATTCTATTTCTCCCCGAAGTTGTAGTTTCAGTAACTTCGGAAACAACATTTTGGGCCAAATAATCAATACACTCCCTAACATACTCCACAGTTCACATGCACAAGCCAGAGCGCACCCTCCTTTTGTTAATAGAGAAGCATCATCGCTAAATATCCGTTCAGTGGCATACACAACCAGCATAAAACCACCATATACGATAACCTTTGCCGGTGTATCTCTCCCACTCTGAGAAAGCAGGAATTTACCTTGTTTTCTGGCCGAAAGCATTCCGAAAGCCATATCCATCAATATAGCCAACCCCATAGCAGCGAAAGCATATTTAACTGGTGCCATGAAGTTCAACAAAAAAGCAACAAAGCTCATCAGCCATCCCCAGGAAGAATTAAGAACTCCCTGAAGCTTCACCAAAATACGCTCCACGATCGGGGCAAATGTTTCTATTATCATCGTGATCAATCTTTTCTGCAAAGATGCCGGGATGTTTGATTGATATAAAGGACAAAGTCCTTTCCCCCAGTGGAGCCGAAGCGAAACTCGAACCCCGCCGCCAGGCGGCGCGACCAAAAAAAAAGCCCTACCCACCCGTCACGGGCGAGCAAAGCCAAGCCGACATAAATATCTTATTTAAGCAGTAAACCTTTTATATTTAAACGGTTTTATCTCATTTACTTCATTCGATTCAAGAGGTGAACTCTCTACCATTTTTCTTTCGTCTATAATTTCATCCGTTTGTGTCTCTTTTTCCAATTCTACAATAAATGGTACAGGTGGAAAAAAAGTAAATGTTACGGCCCATTCTTTATAAATTTCCATAGTAAGACTATTCATCCATGAAATACGACATTTCAAGCCATTCAAACACATATTGATAAGAGTCATTTTACAACAGGTCTCCGATACATCCCCTCCGAGAAATGTTACTTTCCTGTTTTTTTCAGCAGCAGCAAGGAAGAGTCTTCCGCTACCACAACAGGGATCATATACATTTTTCCCTTCTATCGGGTTGAGTTCTGCCATCAATTTACAAAGGGATGGGGGAGTAAAAAACTGACCTAATTTTTCGTTATAAAAATGCTCTTCGAAATATTCCCCTAAAACGTCCTTTAGTCCCTGTCCGTCATTATCCATCTCGATCACCAGCGCGGCAAATGCTTCCTTTAAGATTTCAAGTTCATCACGACTATACGACTTTATTGTCTTAAAATATAAATCCTCTTGCTTTCCCATTGACAAACAACAAATAGCGATAGTCAGGAAGTCATTAAATACCTGACTCCGCCCATATCGGGCGGAGAGGCTGTCTATATAATCTGAAAATTTATCCATGCTTAGGTATTAAATCAAATGTTTCAATAAGATCATCAACCGCCTTATTTCTTCGGCTGAATAAAGAAACGACATTTGTATCTGTATCTTTAGTTATAACTATTTTGTTTTCAGTCACTTCTACATTTACATAATCGCCAACACAAAAACCGTACTTTGTCAAATAATCACCTTTCAAATTAATACCTGCAATGTATGTTTTTTTATACGGCAAACCGCATACTTTTAATAACTTAGTTAACATCTTGCCCTCCTTTCTGTGCTTCTTCAACCTGTAGATCAGAAAATAAATAAGCAACAGGAAAAAATTCATACGCTGTTTCTTCCGTGGGTTCTATGTTAGCTTCAATTGCTTCACCTGGCTTTGTCACACTTTTCTTTTTCGACCAAAGAATAAACGCTTTAGAACCTTTTTTTATGTTGTAACCGTCTTTTTTCCACTGTGCGAATGTTTTGAATATGGTTGCTCCACTTTCTTTTCTATACCAATCCGCAATAATATCGTTTATCCGGATAGATGACCAGTACAAAAGTTGTTGTTCTGTTTCTGCATGTCTTAATTGCTCCTCACGATAGGCACGCGCTTTAATAGATAATTCGATAAGTGCAGCTCTACGCACATCTATTTGTTTATTAAGATTAGTTTTCATAATTTTGTCGGACTTTAAAAAGTGAATAAAAGATTACTTTTCCCCCCTAGAGTGCTGTAACATTCTAGGGGGTTTTTATTAACAGGCATATAGGTTACGGATCTCTTTTTCTGTCTCTTCAATCGCCTTTGCAAAATCTTTCATCCAAATATCAATAACCTCTTTGATACATTTCGGATTCGAACTTTCAAAAGATTGCCCTTTTGCGTCCACTATTTGAATTTGCGCATTTTGATTATCGTGTGAAATGGCAAATAAATCTAACGATTTGCGCTTTCCTGTCAATTCTTGATACTTTTCTTTCAATGCTGCGAGTTTGTCGGTCTTTTCCATCAAGGCGGAAAAATCGACTTTACTAGGTTGCTGTTCTGTAACCGTTACCGCTGGAGGGATGGGGAGGTTAAGAGCGGTTTGTTCTGTTTTTGCAGTTTCATTTTTTGAAACTGTCATTGCTGCGTTACCTTGTACGCCTGTTGTCTGTGCGCTTGCTGCGCTTGCTGCGCTTTTTGCTGTTGTAGCCATAATAATATAACTTTAAAATGTGAATAAATACAGGGTGATTGCTGTAACAATCTTATTCCCTTTTGATTACAATACAAATATACAACTATTTGATTTACTGCACAATAGCCAACATCTCAGCAAAAGCATTTAATATACAAATGGATATAAAACAGGTCAAAAGCAACTATTTAAGCTGTGTTTTTGACACAAAATATTTTTTTTGGTCTTTAAGATCAAAAAAAGAGAAACAATCTACCTTAGAGCCTGTATTCAAGTCGATATTGACAACAAATGCGTACATTTGTTAAATAAATACAAATACAGGCAATTTCTCTCGGTATTCTCACAAGAAAAAAGTCAATTTATTGACTTTTAAAAGGAAAGGGGGTATGGGAAAACGTAGTTTTCTCATTGTCTGGCAACAGACCACGCGACGCCCTCCAAAAAAAATGCGGCAGCAGATTCGATTTTTCACCTTATCTGCTGCCGCCCTCAAACGGATCGCGCATGAAATGCGCCTACCGATTTAATGTAAAAAGATGATGCCACCACTTGCAACCGCAAGATCCGGCATAAAGAAGTTTGCACCAACAAAAGCCGTGTCCCATGCGTCAGTGACGTGTGTCTTGTATTCGTCCGGTGCATCAGGACTATCTTCGGTGGCTTCCGGGCTCTTATCTTTTTCAAAGCCGTTCTTACCAACCTTAACGGCTGTCTGTTCCATTGCCAATTTTAAAAACTCGTTGTGGTACATATTGAATACAGGATAGAGTAGATCCGGATCATTCTTTAATGCACGGTCTATCTGTTCATGTCGCCAGTCATGGCGGCTGGTCTGACCTATATAAACATCTGTCACATCCCATCTATATTCATTCAGCACACGAATGATAGTGTCTTTGTAGGACTCAGCATTATTACCGGTAGTCCAGACAAATGTATGGTCATAGAAGAATATAATATCACGCTTGATTTTGTATTTATAATACTCACATACCTGGCGCACCAACTCTTCCAGTTTTGCAGGTGTCTTAACAAAAAAGCTCTTCAGCGTTCGCAGCTGGCGACCTTGCACCTGACACACACAAGCGGTATTGATAGCGGAGTTACTATCGAAGGCGATAATAAGCGGGGCATCCATATCAAGATCGCCATCAGCCAGGCAACCGGCCGTTTGCAGCTTATTCCAATCGGCTCCCATACTACCCATATACCGCGTGTCACCTGGTGTATAGAAGTGGTGTTCTCCCAATCCAGAATAAAAGCCATTGGCTACGCGGAACAGGCGCTCGTTCATAAAGGCAGTACGCCATACCAATGTTGGAGAGTCACGGTACATTTGCCAGATATAGTCTTTACCTACAACCTCCATATTATCGAATATATCGTATTCTCCATAATACACAGTATATTCACGTGTCTTTCCTCTGGTTTGCTTTACTGGCGGCTGATATCTTCTTGCAAGCATCAAGTCACGCCGTAATTCTTTATACTTACGTCTTGTATATTCATTCTGCTCCGGAAGGCATTCTGTGAGTTTCATTTCTCGGTATAGATTTCGGATCAGGTTGATATGAATCGGGTTCATTTCGTTTATCTTATCCAATATCCAGCGACCAGATTTCACAGTCGGCATATCAGTACTATACATTACAGAGTGATGCCAGGGACAATGACCATAATCTTGCACATTACCACGATTGGCCGGATTGACCTCTGTTTTGATTTTGTCATAATCCAAGAACTTAGCTTCTGGCCCTATCACCCAATCAAGCGACATGGAGTTAGCCGACATTCCCTGGCTAAAGGAAAGAACAACCATGACTGTTCCATTCCAAAAATGTATACAGTTTCCCCATGCATCACGGAGCGGTGATCGTTTTGGCTTACCAAAATTGACTGATTGAGGAGCTTTACGACCTACAAAAAAGTGTACACCTTCGACATATCCCCATTCCGCTAGAGCGTGAATGATAGCAGGTAAGGTATTGCCCCACGCTTTAGCATAAGACGGGGATATCAACGCTCCTGTACTGCCAGGCATAGCCCAAACATTTCGGAGTATAAATCGCGCATCCAGTCCCTCAGATTTACCTGTACCGCGTGAACATACCCAATACTCATCATGAGCAGCAATAGCCATTCCCATGCGTTGCATACGATTAAAGAACTTCTGTTGTATGTCCAGCCCTTTCCTGACAAAAGCTTCAGTCATTAGTACCATCGGTTATCGGTTCTACATCAATTATATCACGATCATTTTTAAATAGGGCCCGGAATGCTTTACGTTCTTCCTCCAGGTTCGGGATAGGTTTAAATTCATCACCTAATAAGGTAACATCATCTGAAGGTTCAAACACTGGCGGCTGCCAGCCGGTACGATCAATTTCATCATCTTCTTTATCAGCCCTGGTATATTTGCCAATCTTGTCTGCATTGGCGGCTATGCCCTTCGGATCTTTTGCATCTTTGGCTATTTTAATACCTTCTTTTGCCGACTCAATAATTATATGACGATACCAGTTTTTACTAGCAAGTTGTATATTACCGACAAGTCGTTTAATTGCTGCAACATCCCGATAAGCAGTAGCCGGCGAAACAGGATAACAAGAACCACCACACCCGCCGGTCAGAAATGTTACCAGATCTTTATCCTGAGTAACCGGATCTTCCAATAACTTTGACACACACAGCATCCAGCGTTCCTTTTGCTGCATCTCTCGATCGGAAAGAAATTGAGCTGCATCTTCCCGACCTTTGAACAAGACCATTTCAATCTTATCGTATGATGTAAGTTCCTTTGCCATTATTCTTTTGATAATTGTTCAAGTATATACTTGTCTGCGAGTGGTTCGGCTGCAGGTGAACCCGCCTTTGCCAATTTGACAACCGTTTTACGCAATTCATATTTTGTCTTCAGTTTACCTTTTTGATAAGCTGAATAAATAGGAGATAACTTATGTGTTTTGCATATTTCACAAAACAAACCGCGCTGATCAGCCGGGATATTAATTAAAATTGCAATCTCCGAAGGCGGTAACAGCGCGGCCGACATTTCTTCCAGTTCCTTTAATTGTTCTACTGTGAGTTCCATTCAAATGGTATCGAATCTTCGTTAAACACCTGATTAAATTGTGATTCAAAAAATGAGAATAATCTCGGATCGGAAAACAAAAAACCCGCTTCGTAACGAACAGGTTGATTGGCATTTGCACTACCTACTATTCCTATACGGTAACGTTCATTACTAATCAACAAAACTTTTGCATGGCAGGAAGCAAGGCGAATGTCGGTTGTTATTCCGGCAGCAAAAAGCAACATTTCAAGCTTATGCCTTTTCACATTCATATCCAGGATCATCCGTAAATCTGTGATATTCCCCTTTTCAACCTCAAAAAACATAGGTCGAAGAGCATCTTCTGAAACATTAAACGTCTCCATCATCACGCTGGCCGGACCTGTACAAGAAAGGAGAACAGTCAATGCCTCATGTATTGCCCATTCTCCTTTATGATGAAAACCCTTCACCCCTAAATCTAATCCAGTTGTGAGCAGTTCTTCAAAAGCCTTAGTACTCATTACTTCATACCTTCCAATTCAGCCAGTTCCTTCTGGTACGCATTCAAACGCTGTTCAGCTTTTTGTTTTAGGTTCATTTTACCATTCTTGTCGTGATTGGCAATAGAAACTTCCGTACGCCGAATATTTTCTTTCAGCCGTTCAATACGGTTCGCAATCTGCATTCCCTTTAGAACCGGATCGGTCGGTAATTCTTCAGTCCGTTTCTCTTGAAGTTTCAAAGCAACATGTTTACCTTCTGCCCAGGCATCAATCTGATCCCACAAACCGGCGCGTTCTATCCAAAGATCATGTACTTGATTGGCAATAGGTACCCGTTGTTCCGGAGTGAGTGATTCATTTTGCATCTCAGTAAAAAGAGAAGCATAAAGCGGGGTTATATAGCGAACACGATCAAAGATCAAACGAATATTATCCGGCAAGGATGTATAAGTTACAATCTTTGCACCCGGACGAAGTACGGCCAAACGATCCTGCAACTCTTGTAGTTCCTCTTGTGCTTCTTCCAAATCGGATTCTAAAGCGGCTATTTCTTCCGATTTATCCTCGTTATCATCTTCCAAAGCAGTGATTTTGTCCTGAAGGGCAAACAACTCTGTTTCTTTTACCAGTATTTCCTTCAGCACTTTGTCGCCTAGAACTTCATTCGCCTTTGCATCAGCTGCTTTCGCAACAGCAACAGCCGTGGCCATCGTTTTTGCAGCTACTTCAACCGCCATCATTTGCGGTCTAGCTCCTGCCATGCGGGTAATAGATGTCAGCTTATTAACCAGTACTGTGTAATGGTTATCAAACTGAGGTGCGTCGGCAACTTCACTAAAAAACGAAAGGTATTTACTTTTCATTTCTTCCGGAGCTAAAGAACGGAAGAGAGCCACACCATCAGCATATCTACGCTGACGGTTGGCTAACCAGTTTTGTAAGGTTATCTTTTCCATTAAGAACCGGGATTTTCTGGAGCTGAAGCCACTCCGGTAAACAATTCGGAAAGGTCGATAGGCGTTCCCATCACAACCATTGGCGCAACACTGTCGGCCTCGAAGGTGAAAGACCAGCCTCGTTTATCGGCAGGAGCTTTACCCCCATCGAAAGAAGCAGTAACCATGCAAGGATAACCCTCCTGGCCAATCAACTGCTGATGTTCACCGTTCTCGATAATCAGGTAACCTGGAGTATTACAAATCTGACGGGCAAAAGCAGCCGCTTCGATTTTGCTACCCGGATGAAAGAACTCGCCGGTAATCTTATAGCTCTTACAGTCCGTTTCTCCCTGTATTTCTGCTTTATACCCCACCGTAGCACGAGTTGCATAGATAGGTATTGGTTTATCCCCACTTTTCACGAATGTAAAAGCACCGGTTGCCGTCACAAAATCAGCGGCTTCTTTTGGTTCTTTGGGCAAAGCTGGCACTACAGTAACCCCACCTTCAGGTATAAAGGCAAGACGGCCTTTATATCCACCCATATTATCAGATCCGGCCGGCCAAAGTACCGGGCCAAATACTGCGGCACACATCACTCCGTCAGTTGATATGTCAGGAATTATACAGATGGCGCATACCAATGCGACCAAGAACAACAACACTAGATTTTTATTGATATTTTTCATTGTATATGTATATTATGTAAAACAAACGAAAGGGCAAGAATGCCCTTCCTTGTTAGTTATCAGGACTTGGTATAAATACCAGACGCAGTAAAGTCTTTACCTTCAGTAACTGTCACACTACCGTTTTCTGGTTTTGTATAGCCTGCTACATCCTTGTAGTAGATGGTATGTGTACCATCCGGAACACCAAGTAAAGTATCATTACTCTTCATCCATTCACCGTTCTCTCCCAGTTTCCATCCGGCACCAGCTTCAACTGCTTCTGCTGATGTAATGGTAACAGTTACAGCAGCACCGGTTACATAATCACCTGCTAAGTCTACTCCCTCATTGGTAAATTCATTTACCTGGAATACTTTTTGATGAATATCCTGGAAACGGGTACCATAACCAGCCTGAAGCCAGAACTGAAGTTCGTTCGGATCTTCGAAAATATCACGGATCTGAACAAACCGAGTTGCCTTTTGTGTGTTTGCTCCAAAGTCCATCATGCCTGGGCGGATCAGAATTAATGTATGGCCGGTACCATAAGCTTCATGCGTAATGGGTTGCAAACCAGGGAACTTTGCATCATCCTTGACTGCCTTCCAGAAATCTTCTGTCGATGGACGGGCAAAAGCATCGACCTTCTGACGATAGGCTTCCTTACAAATCATTTCGATCTGATCGGAATAATAAAGTATCGCACTGCGTTTCAGGAACGGATGCGCTGCACGAAGGAAGTTAACAAGGCGATCATAATCATTCACTCCATCACCACCGGCGAAAAAGCCAGTTCGTACTAAGTTGCGATTAGCCATATTAATATCATTCGTCGTCTTAAAATGATCAATCCACGGAAAGAAGCCAGTAAATGATGTCATCGGACTGAATACATTATCATTACGTTCAGCGAAAAAAGCAGAGAAAGTCACATCTTCAGAATGACTGATAATGTGGCTATCTACTACAAACTTTTCCATCGGATGTTTTTTCGTCGTGTGATCTACACGTTGTCCGGCGTTAGAAAGAATTTTCTTTTCTGAGTAGTTCAGAATATTATCTTTCAGACGGGCAACTGTCAGTTCCGGTTTGATGGACATTTCAACAATCTTACCGATCTCATTCGGATAATTAATTTCCGCACCTGCTTTGTATGGGCCTGTATGTCCGGCTTTGCGGCGGGCGTTCGTAATTACATCCTCGTTCTCTATTTCAATCACGTTCAGCTTCATCTCTGCCGCGAACTTCTGAAACGTGAAATACGGCAACGTACGAAGTACGCCGTCATAATCAATAGCATAACGTTTCAGCTTTTCAATATCTAACAATCCTTGTTTTGCCATGTCTGTTACTTATGTGTAAAAAATCCTGTTTCCTGCGCTTTAGCCATGATAGCAAGCGTATCTCCGTCGTGCTTTTCCGCAAAGTCTTTGATGTCCTCTGCTCCAGCTCCCGGTTCATTGTTAACCTTAGCTTCCGATTGTTTTGTAACCGGTGTCTCCTTTAGTTCTGCCAGATCAGATTGAAGCTGTTCAACCTGCTGGTTCTTCTGTTTCAATTCATTCTGTGCAATAGCCAGTTGTTCCTGCAACCCGGCATCCGCACTGCCTTTCTCAAATGCTTCAAGCAATACTTCAACTGTGACTTCTTCCACTTTCATTTCCGGAGCATCCCCCAGAACCTGATTGAGAAGTTTGTTCCAGTTATCAGCAGCCTGTTTCATTGCGTTATACGCATCATCTTTCAACCACTTCATAAATTACTATGTATTAAAATAATTAAGTACATTTTCAAAAGTATCTATCTCATCAATCATCCCCAGGCTGATCGCTTCAGGAGCAAAAAACATCTTACCGGTAGCCCAGGTGCTCTGATCTTCGTCAATCACTCCAGCACGCGCATTCGCAATACTGGAGATAAAATTCTCGTTGTAGGTATCACACACCTTTTTGAGAGGAGCTGTATCGCCCTGTATTGCTTTGTAAAATTCTTGATTTTTGTCAGTCGATTTGGTTGCATACACTTCAACCAGTTTGACACCCATATTTTCCAATCGCTTACTAGCATCCACAATCGTCATGTAAGTACCAACAGATCCGATTCGGCAAACAGTCGAATTTGCTACCACCCGATCACATGAGGCAGCAATACCATAGGCGGCAGATGCTACAAAATCGTTACAAAAAGCAACTACCGGCTTGTTTCGCTGGCTGATCGCTTCCTGCAATATCCGGCACCCCATACCTTCACCACCGCCCGAATCAATGTTCAAAACGATGGCCTTGATATTATCCTCGGCATAACAACGCGCCAACAGATTCGCTTTGGTTAACATACCCGAAGGCCCACAATCCTGATCGTATTTGGTGATTGCACCATTAATACTTATGATGGCTACTGAGTTCTTCGGGGCATCCTCCGGAGCACTCCATCCACCATAATCACTGATTTGGTAAGCTCCGTTCTTAACGGCAGCAAACTGTACAGAGTTATCACCAGTGCGTTCTTCTTCCTGAAGAGCGTTACGCGGATGGCCGGTAAGAGCAATCGGAGTAGTGAGATAAGATGTAACAAGGGGAAGATAGTTTGCAGCGAAGGTTTCTTCGACAAACCAAACTCCCCCTAAAATATTGTGCAGATAAAGCATATCACTGTTTTTTGTGCAATGATATACCTATATATATAAGGTATAAAGGACTTGTTAGCTCAAAAGTAGTTGTGGCGAAAGCTGTTTTCCCGTTACTGTTAATTTATACCCAGAAAATCCCCCCGGACTAGATGGGTGTAAAATTTCAAACCGGCATCTGAGAGGAAAGCGCGGGGAACCGAGTACAAAAATGTCCCCATTATAATTTTGATACTTCATTACAGCAGTCAACCGATTCAATCGTTTACAATATTCAATACCATCATTATCCAAATTCTGCTTTGGAATCTGGATTGTTACAGTAATATTATAGAGCATACCTGATTCGGAATCCTGCGGATCAACCTTCACAGTCGCTCCATAACGTCCCGGTTTAATCTGCATCCAATCATTTCCGGACTTTAAAATAACAGAAGCAGATAGCTCTGTTTCAACTACTCTTTCCACTTTCGTAGAGAAAATAAACCAGGCATTTGAAATGCCACCCATATTATCAGCCATAACAAACTATAATTAATTGATAATCAATCATTAGCCATTTTTGTCAACATTTTGTCACCAAAGTGGACAAATCAATGCATTTGGTCGGAGTAAAATACAGATAGATTTAACATCTATTATACGATCGTTTCTTACTATCCCTTCGTACCTTCTTCCGCCACCGATAATAATTCTTAAGCAGGGCATCCTCAGAAATCTCCGTAATATCATAAATTCGCATAAAACGAAAAATACTTTCAGCATACTCAACTCCTTCGATGTGTTTCTTAGCATCTGCATAATCATGTATCTCTGCAAAAAACATCACTTCAACCTTACGTTCAAATATTCTCTGAGATCGTTCGCTCAAATAATTATAATAGGCAGGATCTTTACCACACCTCCGGTCTGGCAAAGCAATTTCAAACGTACCACAATCCAAAGGGCATTCCTCCGGCCGTCGTGACATCAAATCAAATAGCACATGGTACAAATCTAAGTGATCGGGTAAAACAATAGCCCCATCACGACAACCGTTGAATTTTCCACGAAGATACTGTTCCAAGTGTTTTTTTATGTTTATCTTTATAGTTACCATATCAATTTTGAAGAATTAGACCGTCAATTCGCTATTTTTTACTCTATAAATATGTATGTTTTTGCGACCAACAGACCAACAGACCAACAAGGATGAGCAAAAACAACGCTAATTTACTAATTTTCAACCATATAACAAAATTATAATTAGAAAAAAGCGACCAACAGAAAAATACTTTTGTTGGTCATGGCGTCAACGACCAACAAAACCTACTCGACCAACAGCGTCCAACAAAAATAGAACTAAAACAACAACGACCAACAGAGAACAACCCTATTTATTATTATATATATTATTGATTATTATATATTTATATTCTATGTATTTCAAAATCGTTTTACGCTTGTTGGTCTGTTGGTCTGTTGGTCGCTTTTTGAACAAAGATTTCATTTCAAAATCGCGAAACTCTTTCTTATTTCTTTTTTCAGATCAAGGGGGTGCGGGGGAAAAATAGATAAAAAGGAAGAACCGGCCTTCCTGGGTCGATCCGTCTTGTCTTTCCAACAAAGGCAGTTCTATCCCATAAAGCCGGTTCTCCGGATTTTAAAATACTATCAGCATCTAAAAACGATAGGAAGGCGTTTCCTCCTTTTCTTCAATCCTTTCTTCTCTCTCAAAATCAATATCCAACAGTTCCTTCAGTTTGTCATAATTAAACGTGACAGCGGAGGTATTATTTTCTTTGTTGGTTATGATCCGTTTCATGGTATTATCTGTGATCATTTCCCCATCTATCCCGGTAACGATATCCCCTTTCGGGACTTCTTTCACTTCCTGCCAACGGAAACGGGTAGACCGGACACGGCCAATATAAGACTCATTACTTTCAAAATAAGTATTCAACGATTGCTGTGACAAGGCTTCATTTCTTGCCAGTGCAGCGTACATCGGATAAATATTAGTCATATTCAAATATAAAACGCGAGTATCGGCCGGATCTAGGACTCTTATTTCTGTATCTTTACCCTTTGTTTTAAGAGTGAGTTTAACCGGTACCTCAATCTTGTAATCTCGACCAGGCATAATACTGCCTGTATCAATAAGATAATTAATATTACTGAAGAAATTATACATTCTATTCGATGTACTGATCGATTCCACCTGTTTAGCTACTTTTTCTACAGCGATCCGGAAGAACTCTTCATACGTAAATGGTAGCTGTAATACAGTATGCTCTTCTACTATTTTGCATACAGCCAGGAACATTGATACAGTTTCTAAGATACGAGATAATCCATCGGTGTTCGTTACTAATACACGAACATTATCTTTCAACTCTTTGAATACTTCACCGTAGACTTTTACGTAGTTATCAAGTAGAGATTTCCGGCAGGCAAGTATTTCAAGTAGCACGCTATGTAGTCCGCTTTCTTCATATGCTTTCAATTCATTGAAGATTTCTTCTTCCTGCTCCGTTCGATCGTCACGCTTCGGGACATCACAAATAATACAACGGTTAGCCAGTGAATTATCATCCTGTTGGGGACTCTCCTGCCCCATTATGACCAAAGCAGCGTTTACCTGGCTACTGTCGATCTCCTTGCTTACGGCATCCTTACGCTTCTGCTTTCCCTCTCCGTCATAGACAGCAGATTTCAACGCTTGGAAAATTACCGGATTGATATCCCTGTCATTGTATTCTTCAAGCATTATTGGAATATTCCGATAACGTTCAAGCCAAGAAAACAACGCGGCTGGAGTACCGGAATTTAGGTTAAATGTCGGTGTATCCGGCGGCATTGACAACGACCGAATCGAATAACCGACCTGAGATTTACCGGAACCAGTAGGTCCAATAAAGAACAAAGCGGTGAATGTTCTGCGAACATTATAAATATCACTACGGAAAGCACTCATAATAGAATATAGGATAGCCCATTTCCCGTTGTTATTCAATTTATATACATCATTCATCAGCGTACTCCAGCGAGCAAAATCAATTTTTCTTTTAGGCTCCCGATATTTAATGAAGCGATCCAAAAAGTAACGGTCACTATCCCGGCGTTCACTGGCATAGATTTTTGAAAAAGCAGGTATATAATAATATTGCTTATTATGTTCAACAAGCCCTAAATCAGAGACATACTGTAACTGTTGCTTCCCGTCGATCTCATGCACAATCGCGTTACTAAATGCGAAAAAGCCTTCATCATACCAGCCAAACATACGGAGTTCATAGCACTTTTTAAATTTACCCGCCCAACTATCCATAATGAGATCCAAATGATTTTGGTTTCCATTACTGAAATTTATATCTCCTTCTTCCCATAATCGCTTCCGGAACGTTTGTAAAGTGATCATTTCAGCACTGATCCATTCCATAAAGACAGGGTATGGATAATTGGCCTGCGTCAGTTGAACGATACGTTTATTTGCCTGGCTTTCCTTATCGTATACATGCAATAAGGGTTCAATATAAAAGTTTCCCACCCGCATGAATGATTTCTTTCCATTTGCAAATATATAGGCAACTTTTCTCCCACCCCTATCAACATAAGGGAAGAACTGATAAGCTTTCCATAAACGGTTTATCTCCGGATCATCTTCTACATAATCAGGCAACTTGGAAGGATCAAACATTAATGAGGCACCATCTACCTGCAGGGCATCACTATTAAATCGAGCGGCTGATTTACGAATATCCAGATAAGGCTTTAGTACATGTTCGAGGGCGGTTTTTGTAACCCCTAACAATCGAGCATAGTCAGTAGCCTGGAACGCCCGTGTTGTCGCATCGGCATAAGAGATCAATTCAGCACATCGTTCAAGTGCAATCTTCTTCTGATTTTCCGGAGCATCTTTAAAAGCACTGTACAGACCGACATAGTATTCATTAAAACCAATTTCTTTTTCCGTCTCTACTGTTTTCCTCCTATCCTTTCCTTCATCATCAACATACATTTCTGTCGATTTTATATACCGGCTCATACTAACTGTAAAGCCGGTACAAGTGAGGGATCGGATAAATGTAAGTTCTGCCGGTTCCTGAACAGTATCTTTATTTATTGTAAAACGATCACGGCAACGGATCACAGAGGAGACTCTACGAAGTTCCTGTATTTCCGGAACTCCGGGTATCCCGGTTACTAAAACTGTTGGACGCTCTCCCCAACTCTCTGTAAAGCGTTCGATCGACCAGGTGATTGTTATCTGCTTACCATCTGTACCGATCAATTTGGCAGCATCCTCCAAACCGGTAAAACCGACATCTTCCGACTGCTTCGGAGCTTCTTTCTTTCCCATCGCCTGCAACTCTCCCACTAGTGAAGTGATCAGCTCACCATCAGCCTTAAACTTTTCAGCTAGCGATGTTATAAATGCTTGCCGTTGCAGTTTATCCGGAACAACAGAAATACTCTGGGCAATAACACGAAGTACTTCTGTTTTCCGGATCGGATCACCCATTTCACTTTCAAAAGCTTGGTATATAAATGAAATGAAATCTGTTTCATTTTTCTTGATATATTTAGTCAGTTTATCCTTACCCACTTTATGAGCAAAGCTATCCGGATCTTCTCCATCCGGAAGCAGTACAGCCCGAACATTCATACCTTCGGCTAACAGGATATCCATGTTTCGGACCGAAGCTTTCATCCCGGCAGCATCACCGTCGTAAATCGCCGTTACATTACGGGTAAACTTCTTGATCATTCGGACCTGATCCTGTGTCAAAGCCGTACCACTTCCACAAATCGTATTAGGGAGTGAGTGCTGAACAAACGATAAAACATCAAATTGCCCTTCCACCAAATAACATTTATCAGCCTTTGATATCTCCGGGCGTGCCTGATATATGCCGAATAGTGTTTTGCCTTTATGAAAAAGAGAAGTCTCCGGAGAATTGAGGTACTTACATTGTGTATCTGTTCCCAAAGTTCTACCGGTAAAACCTATTATTTGACCGGATAGAGAATAAAAGGGGAATACTATCCGATCAACAAAACGATCGTACACCTTCCCGTTTTCTTTGATTGAAATAAGTCCTGCTTTTTCCATTACTGACAGATCATACCCTTTTTGTCTTGCCTCATTGGTCAGCCAGGAGTAACCAGCCGGCGCATATCCTGCGCCATATTGAGCAAGTATCTCCGGGTTAATATGACGAGTACTAAGATACTCTGTCGGTCCCTTCTCTTGTAGTTGTGATATAAAGGATTCTCCGGAAAACGACAAACAGATTTGCAGGGCCTCACGTTCTTTTGCTTTAACCTTTTCTTCATCTGTCAGTTCTCTTTCCGGAACTGTTATATTATATTTGGACGCAATCAACTTAGCCGCTTCGAAGAAAGACAGTGCTTCATGCTCCATGACAAACCCGATCACATTTCCAGCCTTACCACAACCAAAACATTTCCAAATATTTTTAGCAGGACTAACGACCAGGCTCGCATCTTTATCCCCATGAAACGGACATACGCCTTTATAGTTTACACCGGCTTTACGCAGTTTTACGTAATCACTAATCACATCGACAATATCAGCAGCACTGATAATGCTTTCAATCACATTTTGAGGTATCATCTATTTTAATATTATCGTTAAACAAACTTAGTTGCCGGGCTTCAAATGCCTCTTGTAAAGAGACTTTCAAAGTTGTAGCTAATCTCAGGTATTCCGCATCCGTGGGGGATTCCTCTCCCCGATATAGCTTCCAAAATCGTACCTGATTAATATCGACAGCTCGAAGAAATTCTTTTGTCACAGCAAAATATTCCGGATTCACTAGCTTAATCCGGAACAATTCTAAGACAAGATTACGTTTTACAGAAGGACGATAAACAATATTCTTACGGTGTATATATAGTTTAACGGCCAGTTCCGTCTTACCTAATTCCTTAGCTATCTCATTCAATGTTTTTTTCCCCAGGTTCTCCCTCAGTAACTTTTCTTGGCTTTCGGACCAATGTTGCTTTTTCATGTCGTCTAACTGTTTTATAATCTGAACTAAAATCATAATCACTGTTACCCTCCTGGATGAACATACAGACTATTTTAATAAAGAGTTCCTTGTTTTCCTCCCTGACCTCAGAATCCAGCGAAAAGACACCTCCTACTTTCATTTTCATCAATTCGCTGTAAACACTATTCACATAATCCCGAAAACGATCAACCCCCATCTTGTCTTTGTAGCGGGAGATCCAATCCCAATCCGTCAACCGATATGCTGCATAACTATCCATTAACTTCTATCTTTTCATATTCAGAACTATCGAAGCTAAACATTTCATTATAGAGAGGATTGTCGCTTGTAATGCAAGCGCCGGGAACTCCTAAATGAAATTCCAACCACTTCAGGAAATCTTCCTTATCGCAGTCCTGCGGACATTCAACTTCATACATCAATTTTGCAATCATATCAATACAGTTTTTCAAGTTGCCGTTTCAATCCCATCATCTTTTTATCAATATCCGATCTTTTGTAAGCCGGCTTACCTGCCAGGTAACAACAAATCGAATCATCTAACCATGACGCTTCCTCTTTCGTTATTTGTTGGATGATGATATTACCATCCTTATCTGTTTCTGCATACATACGTTCCTACTTTTATTTTTTTAGTTTAGCTACTGCATATCCAAAACTTTTGCCTAAAAGGTAGGCTTCTTGCAAGCTTGATAGTTGTATAGTTACCCATGCACCAATATTAGTTGACGCACTCTCTTCTTTTATTAGAAAAATATTATTGTCTTTCAATATCTCATCGAATACTTGTCTATGACTATGTTGTACTAATATTTCTAAGTTTTCCATTTCTTAGTTTGAATTTAATTAAACGTTTCCAAGCCTCTCTCTAGCAACCATTCCATTGCAGGTGGAGTAACTGCATTCCCCAGTTGCTTTACCTTATCTTTTCCTGTCCCACACACAATATAATCATCTTCAAAGGCCATAGCAGCCTGAACTTCATGCGGAAAAAGCATCCTATATGTACATTCATTGATGTCTATGTTTTTGGGCGCGGATAAGACTAACCCTGCGGCTATGATCAGCAAGAAAGTACCAAGCCAATGCCAGAAGTCTTGAAATATAAATTGTAATATTTCTATCATGACTCACACTTTTTTAATTTTGATTGTTATTCAAACATCCACTCTGACCATGACCACATATACAACTCTCGTGTACCTATTCCTTCATTGTCAGTTAATACGTATCTCCCGTTCTCAGTAATATGTCTTATAGTAAGTTCTTCGCCACAATGCTTTTGCATGTTATAGCAAAACACGTTCATATCCTTATCCCTGTTGAGTACTAAACCATAACTATCTTTATTCTGATTATACCAGTCAATGGATTTAATGCGAACTTTATCTCCAACGTTGTATTTATTCATGATTCATCCTTTTTTAGTTGTTAGGTAATTTCATAAAACACATCCAGATAGTTTTACCACTCCGGCCAGTTGTATGTCCGAATAAAGGCTGTAGGTCAATAGCTTTCAAAACATCTTTAACGGTTACTTGGGCTTCATTCCATTTAAAAACAAGAACACCGTAATCATCAAGTACCCGGAAGCACTCGTTGAAACCCTGTTTCAGTAACTTTGGCCAATCTTCTGACAATTTGCCGTATTTCTTAGTTAGCCAACTATTCTCACCAACCTTAACCAGATGGGGTGGATCAAACACAACAAGTTTGAATTTTTTAGAAGGGAAAGGAAGATTGGTGAAGTCCGCGATGAGATCAGGATGAACTTTCAAATTCCTGCCATCACAAAGAATATGTTCTTCGTTCCGGATATCAACAAACAAGGCTGCCGGATTATTTTTATCAAACCAAAACATCCGAGAACCACAGCAGGCATCCAATATAATTTTATCCATTTGCTTCAGTTCTTTTAAATGTGAATTGCTTAATTACTTTTTAAATTCTTCTTAGCCTTACACACTCAACTCGATATCTCCTCGTCATACGAGCCCTGTATCGGCAAAACTCTTTTGCACATAGTATTTCATTTGAGAGGAAAATACATAACAAAATAGAGGCTATAGCAGAACGGGCCATTGGTGAAAGATCCAACGATATATTAAAACGAGTACAAAACCACCAAGCAGAAAGTTGATTTATCTTATTACAACCAGTTTTATGATAAATATTTTGTACATGATTAACTGCTGTTTTGTATGTCATAGATAATGCATACGCAGCTTCTTTTACGGATGCTCCCCAGGCTAATCTTTCTGCAAGTTGTATTTCACGAGGGGATAAATGAGCTTGTGGATTCATTTTTTACTTCTGTTATATCCCATATCTCATTAGGATCAGTTATACCATATTTTGAAAACACCTGCTCTACTGCTTCTTTCTCCTGTACAGAAATATTCGGGATACGCTTTCGCTTTTGGTAATAGTGTTGCTTGGTTTTAATACCTAAAGCCTCTATTAATTCATTCTGCAGAGGCATATAATCTTCATACTTAACCTTACGAATTCCCTTTAAAAAAGAGTAATTTAAATTCTTTACTGCCATACTAGTGTGTATTTTATAGGGTGTTTACCCTATTGATTTATAAAATTGCTTTCGCTACCTTTGAAACATTGAATGTTTAATACAGGTGCAAATATGTTGGATTTTATCCAACATACAAAACATTTGGTAAGATTTTTTACTACATGACTATTGATTTAACAAATATCAACAATCGTATATTATATTGGATAGATTATTCAATACAGTCTAACCAGTATAGGTCTGAAGCTGACTTTATCAAAAAACTTGGATTGGCTACCGCTAGAACTAAGCTTAGTGATATAAAAAGGAAAAAAGCAAATTTCACTCTCGGTGATGTAGTTATAATTCTTACACACCATACTGAATTAAATCCCTCATGGATTATAAAAGGAGATGGTAATATGTTATTGACCAATGAAGAAAAGCCAGAACAAGAACTTGTCAATGAGTTAAAAAGGCTTAACAAAACAAATCTAGAGCTACAAGAAAGATATGAAAAAGTTCTTGTGGAGCTAGGCCGATATAAGGAACGATTAGATAAGTACGAACCATCAGCAAAGGCAGATCAAGCAGTATGACGATTACTTATGGAGGGAAGTGGAATACAGGCGGGGATGATATTGATTGAAATTTCAATTTAAACATTAATGCAATTTATGGAAAATAAAAAACTTATTCACAGTAACGAATATCATATGCTGAAACAATCAGATATTCAAAAAGAGATGAAACAGGTAGTAGATAATTTACACATGGCCGCAGGATCAGTTGGTGGTTTTGATCTCTATAAGGTCGTAGAAACCTACATGCTTGATTTAGAAAAACGACACGAAATCAATGAGCTTCTTCATATAGCTGAAGATGCATCTTTTTATAAGGAATAATATATGTCTGTTCTCTGTATGTAGGGAAAATGTAGGGAACAGACTCATATAAACAACTAATATACAAATAAGCAATGCGGTCCGATATGCTCCACACAAAGGCAAAGAGGTTCACTTTAGAAGTGGGTCTCTTTTTTTATTTAAAATAATTCGACCATCTCCCCTTTTTTACGTATCATATTATAAACGGACAAGAAGTATGATGAATGAAGAAGAAATACAAGTACTAATAGATAAAAGCAAAAAGCAGGACATGACCGCTTTTGCCCTATTAGTCACAGAATACCGGCAACTTGTATTCCGACTGGCATTTCGCTTACTCTGTAATGAAGAAGAGGCTAGAGACATGGTACAGGAAACATTTATAAAAGTTTGGTTGAATCTTGACAAGTATAACCGGGAATACCGTTTCTCAACCTGGCTCTATAAAATTACCGGAAACATTTGTTACGACCGCCTGCGCTTTCTGCAACATACCCCTTCGGGAAGTATGCAAGGGCCATCCGTCGACAATCTCTCCTTATCTTCTAATGAGAACATGGAACAAAGTCTTATAAACAAAGACTTAAAGAACCTGATACTTCGGTTCACCGAGGAACTCACTCCGAAACAAAAACTGGTGTTTACCCTAAGGGAAGTCGAGGGTCTTGAAGTATCCGAAGTAGAAGCTATCACCGGTATGTCTGCCGAAAAGATCAAAAGCAATCTTTACCAGGCACGCAAACAGATACGAATGAAAATAAATCAGATGGAGAACAACCTATGAAAAGAGAAGATCAAACATACGAAAAATGGCTGGACAAACTAAAAAATACCGAACCAGTCTTGAATGCTCCGGAAGAGCTGACAAATGATATTTTGAACAAAATAAAGACCTTACCTTCCGGAACGTCCCTTTTGAAAGAAGCAAAAGGAAAAAGTAAAACAAACAGGATATTACTATCGGTCAGCAAAATATCCGGTATTGCAGCAGCTCTCCTGCTTTGTTTTCTGATAAGCGAAACCATTTTCTTTTCACAAGACAAGCAGTATCCGGAGCAATCTTATGCGAATAATGTTATCTGGCAAGGGAAAGCCTACTCCCTACCCGACAGCTGGAACCCAGAAAGTAGCTTGCTCGAAAAAAGCCGCTATCTATCCGAACAATGGAAGGAATATATAGAGGAACTATCAAAAAGAAAAGCCTCCTTCCTGTCCAAGAGAATTTCTGTAGAAACCATCATTCACTAAAACGAACAAAAGATGAAAACTAAAGGATATATATCAATCATTTCAGGACTGCTTCTTATGGCCTCCTGTTCTTCCAACCACCGGATGGTGACACATATTTATCCAGACGGACAAATTGACCGTGAAGGATATGCACACGGAGATTCCGCTTTTATGGCGGGCGACGGCTCACACTCTCCTTTCCTGTTCTCCATCCAGAACTGGCAACAGATTCCTTTGAATCCCAGCACCCCTTTTGTCATCTTAGGAAAGAAAAGCGACTCATTCGGTAAAGAGGAGCAATTGAATGTAAAAGTCAAACGCACATGGAATATATGGGATACCCCTCTCCGGCTCACTCCTGAAAAGAAATGGATGGAACCGTTAGCCGTTCCGCAGGAAAAGCTGGAAAAACATTTCAGATGGTTTTATACCTATTATACATTCACCTGCAACTACCGTCAAATTGAAGAAAGAGGCCCCATCCCCCTTGAACATTACCTGAGTAAACAAGAACAAGAACTGCTCTTTCAAGGTGACCTGACTCAAGTCAGGGGAATGAACGGACTTGAGCTAAACGATAAGCTGAATGACTTGACAGATCGTTTCGTGAAATGGTATAATGAGAGTTTGTTTGAAATCCGCCTTGAAACTATTGAGGAATGGGAAGCTAAATCCGGTAATAAAACCTTTATCTCAAAGCTGAAGGCAGACAAAGATGCCATCAAAAAATCAGCCATGAGTAAAGGAGAAGATACAGACCTTGACTCGATAGATATGTATCGGCTACTCGACACTTTCTACCAGACGGACCATTTCACCACTGCATATCAGCAGAAAGACAAAGATCAGATAAACCGGTTATTTGAAGAGAAATGCCGTCCGATAGAATTATTCAACCACCAGATAAAATACGAACTCAATATGCCGGGCCAGTTGATAACAACCAATACCACCCTACATGAAGGAGAAACTCCTTATTGGAAGATAGACGCCTACCGGCTGTTACCTGGTGATTATACTTTGGAAGCCCAATCGCGTGTACCTAATATCTGGGCATTTATTGTCACGGGACTACTTGGGATACTGCCCGTTCTTCTGCGGTCCCGTGTCAAGCACGGGGACAAGATAGCTCACTTTTGATAAGAAGTGAGTCATATCATAAATATTGACATATTCCCTCAATAAAAGTTTATCAAAATAAATCCTTCATTCCTTCATCTATATGATATCTTGTTGGTTATCTTTGTGTTACAACTTATAAATAATGAATAAAATGAAGGAAACGCTTTTCAATCCCTGATTTTTAGCTAATAATTGATAGCTTCCAATACCATAAAAAGGTAAATATCTACCGGAAGATTATCTGTCAGCATATCTTATTCTAATACAGAGCCAGTGAACCCTTAGTCCTGATATGCTTTCTTCTTTCTTGTTTTTCAATTATCTGACACTTGTTTGCCATCTGTCGAACGCTTATCGCACAACTATCGAACAAGCGTTCGACAGATGACAAACAATAACACATATATAACCTACAGAATAGCAGGCTGTTATAAGAATCCTAATTATCTATTACCGGACTCCTACTTCTTTTCTACCTGTTAACAAAGCCATTTCCTTCATCTTGTTCATCATTTATTATCAGTAACATAAAGATAACCAACAAGATATCATATAGATGAAGGAATGAAGGATTTATTTTGATAAACTTTTATTGAGATATTTAAGCGAATAAAGCATTTATACGATATATATAAAAAGAACCCCTGAAGCCTTTTTGTTCGACTCCAGGGGTTCAACTATCCACATCTCCTTTACCTATTTCACTTATTCTGTTAGCTTTTCTTTGCTAATTCCGATTCGATAGGATCGTTATATTGTTTCTGCAATTTGTGCAGTTCGTCCATCAACTGTTTGGTGATTTCTTCCGTACCGGGTTTATTATAAATGTTATTCATTTCCATCGGGTCGTTTTGCAGGTCGTAAAGTTCCCATACGTCGATGTCATTATAGAAATGCATTAATTTATAACGGTCTGTACGTACGCCATAATGACGTTTTACCATGTGTTCGGCCGGGAACTCATAATAATGGTAATACAAGGAAGTACGCCAGTCTTTCGGATGCTCGCCTTTCAGCAACGGCAGGTAAGAATCACCCTGGATATCTTCAGGAACCGGAGCGCCTGCCAGTTCGAGGAAGGTAGCGGCATGGTCGATATTCTGAACCATTTCAGGAATATCACCCTTTATGCCACCCGGATAGCGAACCAACATCGGTGTGCGGAAAGATTCTTCATACATGAAACGTTTGTCAAACCAACCGTGTTCACCCATATAGAATCCCTGATCGGATGTATAAACGATAATCGTATTATCCAGCAGATCGTTCTTTTCCAGATAATCCAATACACGACCTACATTACGGTCTACCGAATGGATGACACGAATATAATCGTGCATATACTGCTGGTATTTCCATTCTGCTAACGCCTTGCCGGAAAGTTTCTTTTCCTTGAACTCTTTGATGATCGGGTCATAATGCTTGTCCCAGGCGGCTTTCTGTTCCGGAGTCATCCGGTTGTACATATTACGTCCGGCTTTTTCCAATCCCGGATTGGAGTGGATCTCGTTTTCTTTGTCAGCCAGTTTCAGGTCATACACCAGATCCATGTCTTTAATGACACTCATTTCCTGCTGCGAAGCGGCAATACGGCCTTCATATTTGTCGTAGAAAGTTTCCGGTATCGGGAAAACAACATCCTTATACAATTCCAGATCGCAGGTATCCGGCATCCAGGTACGGTGTGGAGCCTTATGATGCAGGAGCAGGCAGAACGGTTTGTTCTTATCCCTTTTCTGGTCCATCCAGTCGATAGCCAGATCGGTTGTTATATTGGTGGCGTATCCTTCTATTTGTTTCTTTTCTCCGTTATCGATAAAATAAGGATTGTAATAATCGCCCTGTCCTATCAATATGTTCCAGTAATCGAACCCGGTAGGTTCGGATGTCAGGTGCCATTTACCGACAATAGCGGTCTGGTAACCGGCTTGCTTCAATAGTTTCGGGAACGTCTGTTGTCCACCGTCGAATGTTTTCGTGTTGTCGGTAAAGCCGTTTGCATGGCTATGCTTACCGGTCAGCAGACAGGCACGGCTGGGACCACTCAACGAGTTGGCAACGAAACTGTTGGTAAAACGGACTCCCTCTTTGGCGATGCGGTCGATGTTCGGAGTCTCGATGAACCGATGATCATACGCACTGATTGTCTGAAACGAATGATCATCACACATAATGTAGAGGATATTCATTGGCTTCTTAGCCTCCTCTGCCCCTGCTTTTTTCTCTTTGCAGGAAGGCAGCGATGCTAACACCGCTGCTCCCGTTAATGAGAATAATACTTTAGACCTAATGTTCTTCATATTCTATATACTTGTATAAATTAGATTACCATCCCGGGTTCTGTTCCCATTTACCTCCTGTCAAAGACAACATACGAGGTTGAATAGGCAACAAATAGTCGCGACCTACATTAAACCGCCATCCCTGCTCATAACCTGCCGGATTGCTGGGCACAACATAACGAAGTGCGTCACCCGGTTTACCTGTCAGGAAGAGATTGTTTCCGGAAGCCTGGTCGTAAACCAACTTACCGCCAAATGCGGGATGGTTTTCCAGGTTACTTCCAGTAAATAAGGCACCTTTCGGCCATTTGCCAACGATCAGTTCTTCGGCAGCAGCCCAACGAAGAATATCTTCCAGACGACGGCCTTCACAGGCTTTCTCGATACGACGTTCACGACGGACAGCCTGAATATATTTATCCAGATGACGGAACGGATAATCAGCCTCCTGATTATACTCCCGATCAAAATCTACGGCAGGCATACCAACACGGTCACGTAACGGTTGCAAAGCTACAATTATTTTCTGAGAATTGGCCGCTCCGTCCAACTCGGCCAACGCTTCGGCATAATTTAACAGGATATCGGCATAACGGAACTGGATTGCCGGGGTTGCTCCTTTAGCTTCAGCATCCAGGCTACCGGTATAATCGATCTGTACATATTTCAGTAAAGAATATCCTGTCATATTCTGATTGTAAGACGAAGTACCAATCAGTGGCGGAACGACATAGTAAGGAGGCAAATCATCCGGACGCAGTTGTTGTCCGGGCGTACAGATCGTCTGCGACAAACGCGGATCACGTACGGTAGGCAATAACTCATCACCAAACACCTTCTTTGCATTTACCAATGCTGCACCGATAAACGGTTTGCCATCTTTTGTCAGATAATCATCGATCAAAGATGCAGTAACACCGATGCTACCTCCTCCCTGGTTCAGATAACGATTTACACTGTTACCCACCTGATCGCCATCATACATTTTAAACCAAAGTACTTCGGAATTAGCCGATAAGTCGGTGGTTTGAAACATCTGGCGGTAGTCATCCAGTTCGTTACCAGTAGAATATATTTTCCATACTCCGCGATCCATTACATCTTTGGCGGCATCGGCAGCCTGTGTAAAGTACCCGCGAATCTTTTCATCCGTTACGGAAGGATCAAAAAACTTATCGCCTTTTGCCTTATGATATTTCTCCCAGGTACCCTCGAAAAGAGCCACCTCACTCTTCAATGCACGGGCAACATCCTTATGGACACGCATGGAAGCACTATTATTCTGTATACCCAAATAAGAAATAGCCTTGTCCAGGTCGGCCAAAATGCTATCCGCCACTACGGTCCGGCTATCCCGAGGTAACTGCATCTCTTCTTCATTAGGGTCAAGCGGAGTACTTACCCATGTCAATGGCCCATAATCCACAAACATCCTGTAATAGTACCAGGCCCGGAAGTAATAGGCTTCGCCGACATACTGATCATAATCGGGACTTCCCTGTTCCACACAGTTATCTAAATTGGCTAATAAAAAGTTCAAATTACGGATAGCCGTATAATTGGTCAGTTTGGCTGCACCGCTCAAAGTAGTCTCCCCTACCAGACGCGAGCTAACAGAACTGGATGACATATTATCACTATTTATATCAGAACCGGCAATACCGTCACCACTACCACCGGCACCGAAGTCTTGTCCCCGCAAGCCGTTACCAAAATTTACTTTTATTTTATCATCTTCATATTTCGGATTGCCTATCTGATAAAACATGTCCAGATAATTTCTCATTTCACCTGTACTGCTGAAAGGCTGTGCAGTCGAAAGTACGCCTTCCGGCATTTTATCCATATCGAAGCAGGATGTTAGGCTGAAAGCCAGAATCACGCCTAAAAATATATTTCTTTTTTTCATATGATCTCTAAATTATAAGTTAACAACCAAGCCTACAGATACTACACGGTTCATCGGATAGTTCTTACCACCCTCACTGGTGTAGTCGTTCTTTGTATAGATCGCTTCCGGGTCAAACATACCTTTCAGTTTTGTAAAGGTCAGCAGGTTTTCACCAGAGAAGAATACCTGAACTTTCTGCATACCTACTTTATTCGTCCAGATAGCAGGAAGGTCATAGCTGATTGTCAGGTTTTTCAAACGGCAATAAGCACCACTCTGAATATACCGGTCGCTGGTAGTCATTGTTTTATCACGGAACGGAACAACACCGCCTGCCGTATGGATATAGGGCTTCGGATAATAAGCTCCCGGATTCGATTCACTCCAGAAATCCAGATGTTCCTTAAACACAGTTACCTGTGCATAGGGACCGCTTCCCCAGAAGTAAGCGCCTGTTCCCGGATCCCAATCACGTTTGCCAACTCCTTGGAACATCATGCTCAGGCTGATGCCTTTCCAACTGATAGAACCGTTAACTGTGTACTGATAACGCGGAGTCGTATTACCGATTACCGTCATATCGCCCATATCATCCAATGTATTTGTCCCGTTATTGATCTTATTATCATTATTCAGGTCACGATATTTCACATCACCCGGAGTCCAGGGTTTACCACTAATAAATGACAAGTCATACTTTTCATTATAAGCATCTGCTTCTTCCTGTGTCTGGATCAGACCGTCGGCACGATACCCCCAGATTTCGCCCACCTTTTTACCGGTATACCAGTTTTCTTTCGGATTTGTTCCGGTCGGGTTGGCATATTCCGTTACTTCTGAAGTTGCATCCGACAATGAACCACCGATCGTATACTGAATATCGCTACCGATCTGTCCGCGATAATTCAGGGCAAGCTCCCAACCGCGGTTTCTCATCCGTGCATTATTGGTCTTAGGTGCATCTGCTCCGAAAATATCCGGAAAGTCGACGCCGGGCCCTAACATATCCTTTGTATCACGCTGGAAAACATCGAGTGTACCGGTCAAAGAGTTCCCTAAGAATCCAAAGTCGAGACCGATATTCTTACTTTCCACCTTTTCCCAGGTAGTAGTCGGATTCACAACACCCGGAGCCCGTGTAAAGATATGACGTCCGTCAGAGAAAATATAATTGCCCAACTTATTATTCAACTCCATTGTTGCGGCAAAAGTATATAAGGCAGCACCGGCCTGGTTACCCAGCAAACCATAGGAAGCACGCAGTTTCAGGTTTGACAGTACATCAGTCACAGAACTCATGAATTGTTCGCGGGTAATGTTCCATCCCAAAGAGACGGAAGGGAAGAATCCCCAACGATTGCCTGAGGCAAAACGGGAAGAGCCGTCATAACGTCCGTTCAGTTCAACCAGATAACGTCCGTCATAATCATAATTGATACGTCCGAAGAAACCGCGGGTTGCCCAACCGTTACGGGTATCGATGACAGTCTTGTCGCCGGTTCCCATACCGACATTCGGATTGCTGGTCGAATACAGGCCGGTAATGGAGTTCTTCATCAGACTGAACTCATAATCTTCTTCCTGAAAACCAGCCATTACTGTAAAGTTGTGCTTTTCAGCCAAGCTGAAAAGATAATTTGTATACAAATTGATCGACTGATAACGTGTACGGTCATAGCTACGGGTAAACTTACCATCAGGAGACATACCCAATTCCGCACGAACACCTTTTGAGGTACTGACACCGTCGGCACCATAAATAAGCGGACTGACATTTAGTGCTTCGTATTCTTTATTTCCTAATTTATAGGTATAGTCGAAGAATATAAACCAGTTCTTAACAGGTTGAATATCCAAACCGGCAGTGATATTCATATTATCACGCTGTGTATTTGTATAGGTTCCGCTCTGCAGATAAGGAATCATTGTCAGTTCCGTGAAATGACCGTTCGGGTCGACCGGAGAAACTGTGGGACGGAAACGAGCCAGTGAATGATAGAAACCTTCGCTGATACCACCGTCACCAAACGGAGTATTCTGGTCGGAATGCATGAATTTGGTATTCACTTTCAACTTCATCCAACTAGTCAGCTGCGAAGTAACATTGGCAGCAAAATTATACCGTTTATAATCCATATCGGCATAACGGAGGATTCCGTCTTCCGAATAGTAACCACCTGAAATATAATATTGTGCAGCCTTACCACCACCGCTCAGGCTGATATTATGATTCTGTTTAAACGCCCAGTTCTTATAATGCAAATCAAAATAGTTCACATTACCGACACCAGACTCCGAGTTTTCGAAAGCTGGGTTCATATTGGAATTGGCAGGCAGTTCGAACCACGGATCGACACTGCTCGGATCATTGATATACTGCTGTAACAAAGCTAGTTTCTCATCGCTGTACAAACGCGGAGAACCGGCATTGGTTACACCGGCATTCCAGTATTGTGCAAAATCATACGAATTGACCATATCCGGCAGAACAGTCGGTGTACTCCAACCGACCGTACCCTGGTAGTTGATGCGCGTTTTACCTTCTTCCCCTTTCTTTGTCGTGACAAGAATCACACCGTAAGCGGCACGTGCACCGTAGATAGCACAAGCAGCCGCATCTTTTAATACGGATATATTTTCAATATCACTGGGGTTTACATCGGTGAGGCTCATTTCCACACCATCGACCAAGACGTAAGGGGCCGCATTATTATCCAGGTTACCTTGTCCGCGTAATGTCAAAGTACCGGCTCCACCCGGACGGCCACCATCGGAATTGCTTACCAGCAAACCCGGAACCATCCCTTGTAAACTCTGTACGGCATCGGCAACAGGACGACGTTCCAGCACATCTCCCTTAACGGAAGATACGGAACCGGTCAGATTCACTTTCTTCTGCACGCCATAACCGACAACAACTACTTCATTAATATCAACCGCATCACTAAGCATCTTGATCGTTAAATCCTTCATGCCTTCCTTTATCAGGATTTCCTGAGGGATCAGACCAATATAAGATATTAATAATGTTTGTCCGGGTGATACCGAGATAGAAAAACGGCCATCGGCATCGGCAATCGTACCGTTCTGTGAATCTTTCACCTGAACAGCTGCTCCGGCCAAAGGTTCGGAAGTTGCCTCTTCGAGGATAACCCCCGTTACTGTCTGCTGAGCAAAACCTGCCAAGCAAAACAACATCAGTAAGAATGTTAGAAAAGATTTTTTCATAAAACAATAAATTTAGTAAACAACATAATTTAATTCTCAAGACAGGTAAGTTTTTTCAAATTCACCTATATCCAATAACATCGAATTAACCCTATTTCATAAGCACGCTCTGTTTAGTTAATATTTGCAAAGGCAAAGTTGCACTTTCCGAGACATACCGATGTCAACAAACGTACTTTTCATGTCAAGAACCATCCTAAAATTCTGTTTACACTGAATGTTTTCTATTTTAGATCGGTTTTATTACATTTGCACTTATTAGAAATAAAGTACGATGAGAAGCATCCCTATTATAAAATTATTACAATTCCTGTTTTTGTTTTACTTCTGTATAGGATATACAAAAGGAGCAACCCCCAGCTATTTTTTCCAGCAGCTGAATCTGGACAAAGGTTTATCGCAAACAACAGTGAATTGTATCCTGGCAGACAATAAAGGATTGATATGGATCGGGACGGCCTCCGGATTGAGTTGTTTCGACCGTTACGGTATGAAAAGTTATTTCCATGAAAAGGATAACCCTTATTCCCTGCCGGGAAATACGATCTATTTCATTGCGGAAGATTCATTGAACAATATCTGGGTTTCCACCAATAACGGATTAACCTTATACGATAAAAGCAGCGACTCATTCCGCCCTGTCAAATTCGAAGATAAGATAATCACAACAAATTCATTCCATACATTCTCCGGTTCCATCCTTTTCACTGCTGATGAAGGAGTATATATCTATGACGGCAAAAGTCGGACTCTTCATAAAAGGCCCGTCCTTCAAAAAGACTCATCCGATTTTATACCTTATTATATTCGTCCCTGGGACAAAGACGAAGTATTGCTTATCTCACGCAGAAACGGTATCCTCAGATACAACCCGGTTACCGATCAGATAACTCCTACCGATTATCCGATCCAAACGGGAGACCTGAATGCGGTTTATCTGGATAGTAAGAAAAGGCTTTATCTTTCCTCCTATAATAAAGGCTTCGTTTGTTACGCTCCGGATGGAAAAAAGCTTTACCATATCCATACGGAAAATTCCAAATTAAATAATAACCTGGTACTTGACTTTCTGGAGATAAATAACAAACTCTGGATAACGACCGATGGCGGAGGAATCAATATTATGGATCTGGAAAACACCTCCGATATTACAGCCATTGTCCATACGCCGGGAGACAGGAACACGCTTCCGGTAAATTCCGTCAAATGCATCTATAAAGACAAACAGGATAATATCTGGGTAGGGACAGTCAGAGGCGGTATGATCGGTATCAAAGAAGTTTTCATGAAAACATATACGGATGTTCCGCGCAACAATACCAACGGATTGAGCGATATATCAGTCATCAGTATCCACGAAGACAAACGGGGACGCTTGTGGCTGGGGACAGACGGAGGCGGTATCAACCAATATGATCCTTATACCGATACCTTCAAACATTATCCATCCACTTACGGAGATAAAGTCGTATCTATTACAGATTATTCGGACTCAGAATTGCTCGTTTCCCTATATACCAAAGGTATGTATCTCTTTAATAAAGAAACAGGAAACTACCACCGGCCCTTCTATCTGATCGACGAAGCCACGACGGTCGACCAGTTTCACGGAGGAAATGCCTCACTGGCTTATAGGGTTACCGACGAATGGGCTTATTTTCTGGGTAAAAATGCAGTCAGCCATAGTTTCCGGACCGGGAAGTTCTCTTTCCTGAAGATAGACGGGAAGAAGCTGGCCGTAGGTCCGATGAAAATGGTTTGTGCCGACGATAAATCAGCCTTTATCATCCAAAGCAACAACCTGTATGAAGTATATCACGGCAGCGACACGCTTCATGTCCTCCTCAGTATCGGTGGACATGAAGCGATCAAAGCGGTAGCACGCGACAAGAACGGTATTTTCTGGATCGGGACGGAGTATGGCTTCGGTTATTTCGATTCTAACACAAAGGAATTCACCAAGATTGAAACCAAACTGTTCAACAGTGTCTCTACCTTACTACTGGACGAACAGGAACGTCTTTGGATCGGTGCCCGCAACATGTTATTCTCATACGATCTCAAAAAGAAACGTTTCGCCTCCTGGGGAGAATCGGACGGTTATACGACGAATGAGTTCATCTATAAATACCAGGTTTCGTCCATCTCCGATTATATCTATCTGGGTGGCGCCTCCGGATTGCTACGTATCAATAAAAACATACCGACCAAAGAAGAGCCGCTGCCCGAAGTCAGGCTGATGGACGTGTTGCTGAACGGAAACTCCTGTATCGACCAGCTGGAAAACGGTCATAACCGGATAACGATTCCCCATACGCACAGCTCCATTGAAATAAAAGTCATCTCGATGGAAAAAGATGTGTTCCGCAGCAAACTATACCGTTATATGATTAACGGAACCGATCAACAATACACCGAAACATACAACCATGTCCTTTCACTGCGTATGCTGGCTCCGGGCAACTACTCCATCCTGGTGTCCTGCAACTCGAAAAGCGGAGAATGGAGCGAACCGGTCGAAGTACTTCATATCACGGTAACACCTCCCTGGTATCAACGCCCCTACGTCTTTGTCATTTTCATCATCCTGTTAATCCTCTTGCTTTTCTGGTCCGAACGCATAGCGAGGCGGCGCAGAAACCGGAAAATGAAATGGCAGATGAAAGAGCACACCAATAAGATGAATGAGGAAAAGGTACGCTTTCTCATCAACATCAGCCATGAACTGCGTACCCCGCTAACACTGATTTACGCACCTCTGAAAAGGATACTCGACAAAAACGGCTGGAATGAACCGGAAAATCTGAAAGGACAATTATCCGGCATATACAAACAGGTGCTGGATATGCGGAACACCATCAATATGGTATTGGATATGAGCAGCCTGAAGGAGGCGAAGAATACGTTGCACAAAACGCCCCATCAACTGAACGAATGGATCTTTTCCGTCGCCAAAGATTTTGAAAGCGAACTGGAAGCCCGCCATATCCGGATAGACTACCAACTGGATGAACATATCGGACAAGTTTCGTTCGACGGTTCCAAATGTACGACCGTCTTATCGAACCTATTAATGAATGCGCTGAAGTTCAGCCCTTCGGACACAACGATCACCGTATCCAGCGAATTACTGGATGATAAAATCCGGGTAAGCGTAGCCGACCAGGGAATCGGTCTGGGCAATCTCGATGCCAATAAACTCTTTACCCGCTACTATCAGGGTAACCACGACCAGTCGGGAAGCGGGATAGGACTCTCTTTCTCCAAAGCACTGATAGAAAGGCACAAAGGAACGATCGGTGCCATGAACAATGAAGACTGCGGAGCCACTTTCTTCTTTGAACTGCCACTCGATGCCGAGAATGAAAACATAGAAAAAGAAAACCGGCAAGACGTATGGTTCCCGGTTGAATCCCCATCCGAAACGGAAACATTCTCTACAAACCATTATTCTATCATCATCGTAGAAGACAAGAAGGAATTAAGTTCGTTCCTGAAAGAATCCTTACAGGAATCATTCAAAAATGTCTATGTGGCAGGCGACGGAGAAGAGGCCATTGAAATAATTAACCAGAAGCATCCGGACATCATTGTCAGCGACATTATGATGCCGAAGATGAACGGTTATGAATTGTGTAAAAAGATCAAGGAAGACATGGCAACCAGCCATATTCCCGTTATACTCCTAACTGCCAGGGGGGATCTGGACAGCACGACAATGGGATACAAACTGGGAGCGGACGCTTATCTGGCAAAGCCTTTCGATATGGAATTATTACTGGCAGTCATCAGTAACCAGCTGAAAAACCGGGAAGCGATCAGGCAGAAGTATAAAGAAAGCCATTTACTTCCTCCGGAAGCAACCCCTTCACAGACAAACAACCTGGACGAGGAGTTCATGCTGAAACTGAACAAGCTGATTTACGACAACCTTTCATCGCGTGAACTCGATGTCAAGTTCCTTACCACGCAGATGGGAATGAGCCGTACGCCACTCTACGCCAAGCTAAAGGCCTTAACCAATATGGGAGTTAACGATTATATCAATATGATCCGCATAGATAAAGCCTGCCAGCTACTGGTTGGCTCTTCCATGAATATCACAGAGATATCCGAAACTGTAGGATTCGAGTATCCCCGCCATTTCAGCACGCTATTCAAACAGCTCAAAGGCATGCCGCCATCGCAATACAGGAATAGTAAGGCTACAACAAAAGAATGCGATAGCGAAAGAGAAGATTAGATTCGATATTTATCAGATTTGAATGTTACTTTTCTCTTGATAGAAAAGTAACCAAAAGATCAAGGCTCAACCGGCTTCACTGCTTCGGTAAAAGACTCCACTCGAAAATCCGAAACTCGCTACGCTCAAACAACGGATTTTCTTAACCGTTCCGTCTTTCACCTACGCGGACGTTCACCCGCTTAGGCCTTTCCAAGGAAGCTGTGCTTCCTCTTAGGATGGCCGAGACCGATACTTATAGAACAAAAACGTTCTGGATTTAACAGGTAGTATCGGCTATCCCAGGAGAACGCAAAGCGTTCTATGAAAGGCATCAGCTGATGAGCGTTAAACGAAGCAACCGCAGAGAGCGTCCGGAGGCTGTGCTGTTTGAGCGAAGCGAGTTCACAGACGACAGCGAACGGAGGATGCGCAGTAGCGAAGCAGGTGCAGCCTTGATCTTTTGACTACTTTTCCATCAAGGGAAAAGTAGGGGCAATTAATTATATAATTACCCCCCCATTTATTTCCAGTAAGGCAATGTATAAGGATTGCGATACTGATACCAGTACAACCGATGTGCAGCGGCTTCCTTATCATTCACGAAACTTAATGTAGCCGGATCCCATTTTACCGGACGGTTCAGTTCGCGGGAAATATTTGCCAGACAACAAAGCGTATTAGTGCTGCAACCTACCTCTACCGGAGCAATCGGATTCTCACGTGAACGAACGCAATCGATAAAGTTCTGCATATGAGGCGAACTTACTTCATACTCTCCTTTACCGACTTCTTTCTTCTTAGCTTTCAACAAGGAAGGATCCGAACATTCGATATAACCGCGTGCTACCTTCAGCCATCCTTTATCACCGATAAACTGGATACCCTGAGCATTCTCATTATCTTCCCGATAAGGCTGTTCGGTCATCACAATACCGTTAGCATATTTCATGGATGCATATTTCTGTCCGTTATAACCAGCCGGAGTAAATTCTACCGGACCGGAACCGTCCATACCGATAGCAGCCTGAGCGATGTCAAACATATGGGCACCCCAGTCGGCCGTAAAGCCATTACCGGTTTCCTGATACCAACGCCAGGCTCCCCACAACTGTTCGTTCTGCTCCGGATCGAGAGAGATCGGAGGACAAAGATCCGGATGATAGTGTACCTTCGGATCATTCAACGGTCCCATCCATTGATTGAAGTTCAGATTTCCCGGCACAGGCATTTCCGGCAGATCCAACGGTTTTGGAGGTGCACCGACACGGGCATATATTTTCTCTACATGACCGATCGCTCCATTACGAACCAACTCGATCGCTTTCTGAAACTCTTCGCTCGAACGTTGCTGGCTTCCCACCTGTAACACCCGCTTGTTATCGCGGACGGCTTTTACCATCGCCAGACCTTCGGCAATTGTATAAGCCAGCGGTTTCTGGCAATAAACATCTTTTCCCGCCTGACAGGCATGAATAGTAGTCAAAGCATGCCAGTGGTCGGGAGTTGCCACCTCGATCGCATCGATGTCCTTACGTTCCAGCATTTCCTCATAAAACTCATAGCTGTCGCAACGCGGCGCTACGCCCTGCTGCTTCTGCCAGGCCGTAATTCTACGCACAAAACGTTCACGTTTCATGGAATCTACGTCACAACCGGCAGCAACCTGCACGCCCGGACAATTGGAAAAACTGGTAAAATCGGATAAACCTTGCTGCCCCAGTCCGATAAAGCCTAAAACAACCCGATCACTCGGTGCGATGCGCACTCCATTGATCGACCAGCTGGGAAGGATTGTAAAACTGGCTAGTCCCAGTGCGGACAAGCCGAGGAATTTTCTTCGGGAAATTCCTTTCTTCTCGTTCTCTTTCATGGTATTAAATTATATTGGTCTTAAAAAATCAATACTGCAAATGTATAGAATTTATTGAAATAAATAAAAAAAAGCGGGAATATTTGATGAAATATTCCCGCTGATATGATATTGTATTATAACTTAAAATGCATAACCGAAGCCCATATTCAGATAGATCGGATACATGGCGAAAGTAATCGTATTAAAATCTTTCTTGAATATATCGTTCATACCCCAAGTCAGATCGGCATACACATTCAAGTGTTTGAAGGCTTTCCATTCGCCTCCCAGCTGTAGCCCCCATGCAAAACGACGCAGGTCTTTGGAAAAATCGTAAGGAGCACTTTTACCGTCTTCAAATACGACTTTGTTACCGGTCGGATCTAGTTCACGCAAGTAGCCGTCGTACACATCACCCGTAAAATCGCCTTCCATCCGATAGGAAACATACGGTCCGGCATTCAACTTCCAACGTGGAGAAACCCGCCAGGCAGCCAGCACAGGAACAGTCAGATACGAGTTATTTACTTTTGTCTTTACCTGTCCGGTCCAAAAGCCTTTCATACGTTCACCACCGTCACCGATGATCTCCATGCTGTAATTCTTTACACGGGCATCTGTTTTCATACCTTTCGTTTCAAGGCGTAAAGCAAGCATAATACCCCAGGTACGCGCCGGATTAAGCCACTTCGTTACATTCCCCTCGATAGCAATCTGCAATGTCGGGTTATAACTGTCAATAGAACGTATCTCTTTCGGCAATGGCAATGGAGACGTACCTCCGATACTGAATCCGGCTTTTACCTCATATTCCAACCCGATCAGATATGAATTGATGATACCGGCATTCCGGTCTTTCTGGGCAAACAGACTATGGCTAGTCAGCAATAATAAACCCAGGATACTTATAATTAATTGTTTTTTCATACTGTTTTATGTTTATTCTTCCACTGAATGGATCAGTTCGACTTCATCTATATATAATGTACTGCCAACTGCTCCGTTGAACAAATCACCTTCTATACTGGAAGAAAACACAATCGCCACATTATATTTTCCTGCTTTCAACTTATCCCGGTCGATAGTTTTACCTGGTCGCATATTAAACGGCAGATAGAACTGTGTCCATTCATCCGTCTCTTTTGCATCTTCGATCCGTGCGACGGAGATCAAGTTGGGATGGCTGAATTTGTTAGTTCCATCCAGCATCTTCACATCATCGGTCGTCTCATAAAAGATCGCATAGATATCGAACATATCTTTTTTACCGGGAACGATCTTTCCTGATTCGGAGAAATCCGGTCCTGCCTTGTACTTATAATATCCGGTCAGATAAGTCGGTACATACTCGAACGGCATACCGAATTTAGTTGCTTTCAAGGCATTTGTAATAGCACTGATAATATCGAATGTCCCCATAAACAGGTTTCCGGCAGCAATCGGCATACCTAACCGACTTCCAAAGTCACCGGTTGAGCGGGTTACTAATCTTACACAATTATCCTTATAGCCTTTATCTGAAGAAAGTGTCGGAAAGGTATCACGGGGGGCATTTACATCTGTCAGAGCAAATCCGGGGTTACCGCTTGCCCAATCCATTATAGTGTTTCCATTGTCATCTGTTTCATAGAAAACATCATAGCCAGCTTTACCTTCATGTCTGACCTTTTCAAAACTATATTGTGTACCGATACCGGTTATCACATAACTCACCTCATAGCGTTTCTTCCATTGTCCGTCTTCCGAAACGACAGTGTAATACTGCGGTTCGCTGAAATCGAGCGTCGTTCCGCTAGCCGGTGAAATAGAGGCCCCTGGCGTCAGGGTAAATTCAGGCGATTGTTTCGACAAATCAGTATTTGATTTAACCATCAATGTAATCTTATCATTTGTAATAATAGGATCGCGACGCAATATGTCGGCTGGTACTGTACAAGTCAGGATATCAGCTTCTGCATTCGGCGCCTCGTCCTGGATACAGGACATTCCCATAATACTTAAAAAAAGACAGGTTAATAAGCGTGTCAGCTTCATTTTGTTTCTTTTTTAGTGAATAATCCAATAATTACTTTTTCCATAAAGTGACTGCAAATTTACTTCCCTTTTTCGGATTTGTCTGCAATATTATGTTTTTATTACATATTTTATTGGGCAAACCCAGGCTTTCTTCCTATTTTTGGTGTTTTACAAACAATTGTGTATCATCACCATTAATTCATTCAGACCATGACAACACGCAGAGATTTTATCCGGCAGGCCGCTCTTCTGGGAGCCGGCCTCTCGATGAACCCTTTCTTTATTAAAGCTAGTAGTAACTCAGTCGGTGCAAACGATAAGATCAGGGTCGGACTGATCGGTTGCAAAGGAATGGGGTATTCCGACCTACAGGCTTTCCTCCGCAATCCGGAAGTCGAATGTATCGCTTTAGCGGATATTGATGAAAATGTGTTAAATAACAGGGCTGCCGAGACGGAAAAACTAACCGGAAAGAAGGTAAAACACCTTTATAAAGACTGGCGGAAGCTGATCGACAACAAAGATGTGGACGTCGTTATCATCGGTACTCCCGACCATTGGCACTGCCTCCAGATGGTTGCCGCCTGCGAAGCCGGAAAAGATGTTTATTGCGAAAAACCGCTGGGAAACAGTATCGAAGAATGTAATATCATGGTACGTGCCGCCGAGAAATACAACCGTGTCGTACAGGTCGGACAGTGGCAACGCAGCGACCCTCACTGGCAGGACGCAATGGCTTTCGTACATAGCGGGCAGTTGGGAAAGATACGTACTGTACGTGTATTCTCTTATCAGGGATGGTGTCCTTCCATTCCGGTTGTTGCCGACGAATCGGTTCCGGCAGGTGTTGATTATGACATGTGGCTTGGTCCGGCACCCAAACGCCCGTTCAACCGTAACCGTTTCCATTTCACTTTCCGTTGGTTCTGGGACTATGCCGGAGGACTGATGACAGACTGGGGTGTCCACCTGCTCGATTACGCCCTCTATGGCATGAATGTAACGGCACCGAACTCTATCATGGCTTCGGGCGGCAAATTCGGTTATCCGGACGATGCCTGCGAAACGCCCGACCTTCTGCAAACGATCTATACATTCGATGACTTCACCGTGATGTGGGACCACGCCATCGGTATTGATGACGGTGCTTACGGACGTAACCACGGACTCGGTTTTGTAGGAGAAAACGGCACACTGGTTATCGACCGCGGCGGTTGGGAAGTCATCCCTGAAAAGGTGAACGGCAAGGCCCGCATGGAAGCAGTCGCTCTGAATAAGGCTTACGGAGAAGGCGGCTTGAACCTGCACGTCAAGAACCATCTGGAATGTATCAAATCGCGCAACCGTAATTGTAATGCTAGCATCGAGATCGGCGCACATATTGCCAAATTCTCTCAATTGGGTAACATTGCTTATCGGACCGGAAAGAAACTTTCGTGGGACGGAACAAGTTTCCATGACACAGAAGCTGATAAATATCTCTGCAAAGAGTATCGTGCCCCCTGGGAGTTACCGAAGATATAAGCAGAATGAAAAAGGCGGGCTCTCACAAGTCCGCCTTTTCGAATGTTTAATTTAAATACTAACTATGGTATCGATCCGATCATTGATGCTCGGACCGTAGTAAGTCGTTAACCGTCTTTACCGGATTGAAAGTCTCGATAGGAACTTCTACAAATACGGTATTCCAATCGCTCATTGCACCATTCCACAAACCGGGAAGTTCCAATGCCTTCAAATCGCGGCCATCTTTACTCTTGTAAGAGATGAAACCGGTATTTTTATCTACATAATCAGGCAGATTATATTTTTCTCCTTTATGATTCTTCAATGCACATACCAGGTCAACCGGATTGAAGTGGGTACCTTGTTCGAACATCGCTTTCTTTGCCGGATCTTTCAGGTCGATCTGCGAACTTTCCAGGATTTGCGGAGAGACAGTGCCATCCGGATTCTGTGCCAGGAACGGACCGCCACCCGGTTCGCCTACATTCTTCACCATACCGCAAACACGCAACGGACGGAGCAGTTTGCTCTTGATATAGAGAATCAGTTCGGCATCTTCCAGCAACTTCGTATCCGGATTCTTGATACACAGGTCATCCTGTAGGAAATGAATCATTTCTTCTACCTGGTCATGTGAATATTTTCCTGTTTCGATCAGGTTCAGATAATTGAATATACGTTCCTGCAAAGTAACCAGTACACCGGCTATCACTTTCTTAAAGATAACAGTCGAACATTTGAAACTGTCGGGAACGACATTGTCGATATTCTTTACGAAAACGACATCTGCATCGATATCATTGAGATTCTCGATCAAAGCACCATGACCGCCCGGACGGAACAACAATTTTCCATTCTTGTCGCGGAAAGGATTGTTCTCCATATCGGCGGCAACCGTATCCGTACTCGGCTTCTGTACACTGAAGGAAAGATCATAGCCTACCGAGAACTTTTCTTCGTATGCCTGTTTCTTTTCTGACACCAACTGTTCAAACAAAGCCTTATGTTCGGGAGATACGGTAAAATGGATATTTACTTCACCGGCATTGTTCTTGGCATACATGGCACCTTCAGCCAGATGTTCTTCCATGGCAGTACGGATCGTTTCACCTGCCCGGTGGAACAACAACAGACCTTTAGGCAACTGTCCGTAATTCAACCCTTTGGCATCCAGCAAATTGGAAACCACCGCCTTATAATTGCCGGCAGCGATCAGTGCCGGGATATCTTTCTCTTCGTTTGCCAGGCAAACGGCATTCAATGCATTATAAAAAGCGAAACGGGTAATCTCGCTGAAGAATTTCTTTTCAAAATCACTGGTCGGCACATCGTAAGAGGCTGACAGAAACTCGTACAGGTTCTTAAACATACGGCTGGCAGCACCTGAAGCAGGTACAAATTTCAGGATCCGTTTATTTTTAGCAAGATAGGCATCCCATGCATCCATATAAGTTGCCTGGTCCTCCTGCGATACAACCATTATACCTTTTTCTACCGATGCGGATGCGGCTATTTCCAGATAAGGGAAACCTTTGACGAAGCAAGCCAGTTGTTCTTCAATCTGCTGTTCGCTGATTCCTTTATCAGCCAATTGCTTTAAATCGTTTGCGTTTAACATAGTATATCTTTTAAAATTAGTACTCTTCGCATTGTGGCATAGCATTTTCCGTCTATGCTTCTCGCAAATGTATAAAAATACTGTTAGAATAGCATTGATATTCGAGGAAAAAAGATACTTTTACAGTATGTTTTACCGCCTGTCCTCAAATGGGCAGTAAAAAATAAGATGCAACTATGGACATACAACCATTCTTTACGGAAGAAGAAAGAAAAGATTTCTTCTCAAAATACAGACAATTGGTACGTAGCCTCTACTCCTTTTTACATAGAGAGGATATACGGAAAATGAGAGAGTTGATGCAGCGCGTTGTCGCACTCGACTGTTACGGAAGAGACAAGAACGGCATCAACGGATTGATTCGCAATATTAATACTGCACTGATCGCAACAACGGAGATCGGACTGAAACGGACTTCGGTCATCGCCCTCCTGCTCTATCGTCCGGTGCTGAAAAAGGTCATTACACTGGAAGAGGTCGAAAAGACGTTCGACGCAGATGTCACGCTGATCATTCAGCGCCTGCTGAAAACGTCCGATCTGTATGCCCGCAATACGGCCGTCAATTCTGAGAACTTCCATCACCTGCTCTTCTCTTTTGCAGAAGATGTCAGGGTGATACTGATCATGATTGCCGACCGCCTCTGCCTGATGCGCCTGGGCAAACAGTTGAAGGAAGACGACCGCCTGCGGCTAGCCACCGAGGCCTCATATCTGTATGCTCCCCTGGCTCATCGCCTGGGTCTATACAAAATAAAGAGCGAACTCGAAGACTTGTCGCTGAAGTATACCGATCCCAAACAGTATGATTTCATCAAGAAAAAGCTGAATGAAACCAAACGTTCACGTGACATTTATATAGCCGAATTCATTGCACCTATCAAGAAAAAGTTGCAGGAAGCGGGCTTGCAGTTCGATATCAAAGGACGTACCAAATCCATCCACTCGATCAACAACAAGTTGAAAAAGCAGAAGATCGAGTTTGAAGGTATATACGATCTGTTCGCGATCCGTGTCGTGCTGGATACTCCACTTAAAAAAGAACGTTCGGAATGCTGGCAGGTATATTCGATCATTACCGACATGTACCAGCCTAACCCCAACCGTATGAAAGACTGGATTTCCATTCCGAAGACGAATGGATACGAGAGTCTGCATATCACGGTCATGGGCCCGCAAAACAAATGGGTGGAAGTGCAGATCCGTACCCGCCGGATGGATGAGATCGCCGAACGCGGACTGGCAGCCCACTGGAAATACAAAGGCGTGAAAGCCGAAAGCGGACTGGACGAATTCCTCAATACCGTGCGTGCCGCCCTGGAAGAGAAGGAGAACAACCCGCTCGACCTGATGCAGGACTTCAAGATGGACCTGTATAAGGACGAAATCTATGTCTTCACACCGACCGGCGAACTGATCAAACTGGCGAAAGGGGCCACCGTGCTCGACTTTGCCTTTGCCATCCATTCAAAGCTGGGATGCAAATGCGTTTCCGCCAAGGTAAATGAAAAGAACGTACCTATTAAATATGTACTGAACAACGGGGATACGGTTTCGGTCGTCACCTCTCCAACTCAGACGCCCAAACGCGACTGGCTGAACATCGTCGTCACCTCCAAAGCCCGTGTAAAGATCAAACAGGCCCTCCGTGAAGAGACAGCCAAGGCGGTCGACTTTGCCAAGGAGATGCTCCAACGCCGTTTCAAAAATCGGAAGATCGAGATGGAAGAACCTCATCTGATGCGTTACATCAAGAAGAAAGGATTCAAGACCGTCACCGACTTCTACATCGAAATAGCCGAAGAACGCCTCGACCCGAACAATGTGATCGACGAATATCAGGAGTTTGTCCGCAAGGAAACCGAGACCAACGACCGTTCGGAAACCCGTAGTGCCGGCGAATACATCACGACCACCGAAGTGGAGGAAATATCCACCAACAAGGATGTTCTGGTCATCGACAAGAACCTGACAGGGATTGAATACAAGTTGGCAAAATGCTGTAACCCGATCTACGGCGACGAAGTATTCGGATTCGTTTCCACCCAGGGCATCAAGATCCACCGGATGGATTGCCCGAACGCGCAGGAGATGTTCAGCCGTTTCGGTTACCGTATCATCCGTGCAAAATGGAGCGGAAAAGGTGACAACGGATATGTGGTAACCCTTCGCGTTGTCGGCAGGGACGATATCGCGATCGTCACCAACATCACCTCGGTGATCGGAAAAGAGAATGGCGTCACGCTCCGTTCGTTGAACATAGATTCGGTAGACGGGATATTCCAGGGTAACTTTGCCGTACTGGTGAGAGATACCAATTCGCTGAATATGCTGGTCAAGAAAATAAAATCAGTCAAAGGAGTCAAGACGGTAGACCGTCTGAATTCATAAGAAAAAGGCTCGCCATAACGGTCGAGCCTTTTTCTTTTTTTATAATCAAATAATTAATACTAAAGTAATAAAATAAAGTTCTTTGTATTTTTACCTTAAAAACATTTTCTGTTATTCACTTTTAAATTGATAGACAAAGATAAATCTTTTTGTTCAACTATTAAACGTATTACCGCCCGTCAGACGAACCCCAACGGTTATTGAACAAAAAGATTTATTTTAAGGACAAAATCAGTCTTTTGCCTGATGCACCGTCAGTTGCGGGAACGGGAACCCGATACCCTCGGCATTGAAGGTTGCATAAATAGCTTTATTGGTATCAAAATAAACGCCCCAGTAATCGGAACTTTTTACCCATACACGCACAATGACATTGACACTGCTATCAGCCAGCGCACTCAAGGCTATGAAAGGAGCCGGTTCGTTCAAAACACGTGCATCCTGTGCAAGAACGGATTCGATCACTCTCTTTACATGCTCGTAATCGCTTCCGTATTCCACACCGAAAGTCCATTCCACACGACGCGTCGGCTCATTACCGATATTGGTTACCACGCCGCTGCTCAATGAGCCGTTCGGAATAAAGATATTTTTATTGTCTGCCGTAAGCAAAATAGTATGGAAGATCTGAATCTCCCTCACCGTACCGCCTACACCCTGCGATTCGATATAATCACCGACCTTATACGGTTTAAACAAAAGGATAATCAGCCCGCCGGCGAAGTTCGACAGGTTTCCGCTCAACGCCATACCGATAGCGACACCGGCAGAAGCGAGCAATGCAGCAAACGAAGTCGTCTGTACTCCCAACGCCCCTACAACGGAAATGATCAACAGGATCATCAACGTAACATTCACCAGACTTCCTACGAATGTTTTAACAGACGGATCAAAATCACGTTTCGTTAAAATACGGCGAACAAGTTTGTTAATCATGCGGATAATGAAACGTCCTACAACGAAAACAATGATCGCTTTAATAATTGTCCACCCTAAATGACTACCCTGCTCTATCAGGGAATTGATAAAACCTTCCAATTTCGGATTGGAAGCCAACACATCTAATAATATCATATTTCTATCTATTTTAATTAAACACTTTTATCTTATAACAATCAAAGCATCGAAAAGTCTTATAAAATGTGGCAAAGGTATAAAGTTTTTTTAATCCGGCGGCAGAACAAGATATTTGCGTAGCTTTGCGACGATCAAATAACAGATAAAAACAAGAGAATGAGATTACTGCTAATATTCATCACTTTTATCCTGGCAACAGCTAACTGTTTTGCCCAATCGTATGAGGAACTGATTGAAAAAAGTTACGACTTTCTGGATAAGAAAGACCTGGTGTCTGCCGAAGAAAGCCTGAGGGCCGCCATGCGCCTGGAACCGGGAAACCCTATGAACTATGCCTTGTTGACAAACCTCGGCAGTATCCAACGCCGCCAGGGCAAGCTCCAGGATGCGCTGCTTTCCTATACGGCCGCACTCAGCGGACGTCCCAACAATCCGACTATCCTGGAGAACCGCGCCTCTCTCTACTCCGAGCTGGGAGAAACGGAGAAAGCGCTGAATGATTACGATGCCTTACTGATCGTGGAACCGACAAACGAAGAGGCTCTTTACTGCCGCGGACTGATCTATATCCAAAAGAAGAATTATATCTGGGCGGAACAGGATTTCGATAAAATACTCGAGATGAACGAAAAGTCCGTCCGTGCCCGTCTGGGACATGCCATTCTTGAAAAGATGCGTGGTAACTATGAGGAAAGTGAAAGAATCTTCAACTACCTGATCAGCCAGATGCCCCGTGACTGGCTATTGTATGAAGGTCGTGCCGATGTGTATTTCATGATGGGCAAGAACGCCCGCGCCATGGCAGATATTAACAAGGTATTTATTGAAAGTACTCCCAGCGCTTCCCTGTATGTGCTGAGAGGAAAAGTGAAACTGGCCCAGTATGAAAAAGAATCCGCCGCAAAAGATTTCCTGAAAGCACAGGAAATGGGCTATGACCAGACAATCATCGACGAGTTGATGAAGATGACAAAATAATAAACTCACAATCAGCATTCCTTCATTCCGACTTTTTATGTCAGCTCCAATGGGTTACAACCTATTTCTTCGCAAGATATCGAGCTACCCAATATGTATACATTGTGTATATGATGTATATTTTCTACCTTTGTGGAAAATATAAAAGATTATGGCAAGAATAGCAATCGAAAAGAAAAGGAAAAATATAGATTTGTCTGTAGACACTTTGAAAAAGCTGTCCATTATGGCTGCTTCACAAGGTAAAAGCGTAAAGGCTTTCATAGAAAATCTGTTGGAAACCAAAGCAAATTCTTTGAGTATAGAAGTTTCAACAAATCCGAGCCCAAGCGGTGACCCGTGGTTTGATGATCCGGAGAATATGGCATCTGTCATGCGTGGCATTGAAGATGCAAAACAGGGCAGAGTTACAGCTTATACAATAGATGATATCAAAAATTTGTTAGGCGTATGAGCTATAAACTGAAGTTAACGGATGAAGCCCAAAAACAGCTACTCCAATGGAAGAAATCAGGAAAGAAGAAAGATCTAGCCAAAATTTTTTCACTATTCCAGGAGTTAGAAGAGCATCCGACCACCGGAACCGGACAGGTAGAGCAATTAAAAGGCAACCTTTCCGGTTTTTGGAGTAGACGTATAGACAAACATTATCGTATCATCTACGCCATACATGAAGAGATTGTAACTGTTGAAGTCGTTTCTGCAAAAAGTCATTATGGCGATAAATAAAAATGGGACGAAAAATGTTTCGCCCCATCGGATGTTTTAATCAAATTACTTCTTCGCAATATATTCAGCAATCCAGTCCCCTACTTCGCTGGTCTTGTAGGCTTTGCCATTTTCAGCGATATCTTCGGTTACAATATTGGCATCCATGGAAGCGGCAACGGCTTCGCGGATCAATGCGCCTTCTTCCATCCCGTTGAAAGCATATTCGAACATCAGGGCGGCACTCAGGATAGTAGCCAGCGGATTGGCTATATTCTTTCCGGCAGCCTGCGGATAAGAACCGTGGATCGGTTCGAATACGGAAGTATGCACACCGATAGAAGCAGAAGGCAGCATGCCTAATGAACCGGTAATTACCGAAGCCTCGTCTGTCAGGATATCACCGAACATGTTTTCGGTAACCATCACGTCGAAACTCTTCGGCCATTGAACCAAACGCATGGCGGCGTTGTCGACAAACATATATTCTGTCTCCACATCCGGATATTCCTTTTCAATCTCCTGTGCTACCTGACGCCACAGACGGGAAGTAGCCAGCACATTCGCCTTATCGACTACCGTTACTTTCTTGCGGCGTTTCTGTGCATACTGGTAAGCCAGGCGAACGATACGTTCGATCTCTTCACGGGTATAAACACAGGTATCGTAAGCCGTGTTCCCATCTTCGCTTCTACCCTGCGGACGACCGAAATACATACCGCCTGTCAATTCGCGGATACACATAAAGTCTGCTCCCTCGATCAGTTCGGCACGAAGCGGAGATTTATGCAACAGCGACGGGAACGTTGTCACCGGGCGGATATTGGCAAAAAGTCCCAGCTTCTTACGCATTCCCAGCAGTCCTTGTTCGGGGCGTACCTTTGCGGAAGGGTTATTATCATATTTCGGAGAACCGATCGCACCAAAATAAACGGCGTCGCTCTGCATACAAAGTTCGTGCGTTTCATCCGGATACGGGTTGCCGGTCTCATCGATGGCAACCGCTCCCACCAGAGCGTGTTTGTAACTTAGTTCGTGGCCATATTTTTCGCATACGGCTTTAACGGCTTTCATGCCTTGTTCTACAATCTCGGGACCGATACCGTCGCCGGGAAGGACTGCGATGTTTAATTTCATTTCAGTTTGTTATTTTAGTCTCTTTTAAATAGCACATATTTGGGTTCCATAGGGACGTAACTATCATCGTCCCACAGGGTGCTCGTAATCATCAGGTCGGCACTGTAACGGTTACAAGCAATAGGCACATTATGAACACGACACTGGCGAAGCAACATCTGAATATCAGCTTCGTGCGGTTGCGCGTTCAGGTCATCGATCAGGAAGACCGCCAGATCCACCTCCTTGCGTACCACCATGGCAGCAATTTCTGCATCACCGCCTAACGGCCCGGAATGCATACAGATTACTTCGGCAGCAATACCTTTCTCGTCGAAAGCATTACGTATCAGTCCGCCGGTTGTACCGGTACATACTAAAAGATGGTGGGAAAGGAATTCTGCATTGTGTACAGCCCATTCTACCATGTCAGCTTTACGATTGTCGTGCGCTACCAGCGCAATGGTCAGTTTTCTGTTCATAACTAATACCTCCTATATTTATTGTTCAATCTTATTCAGCATCTTCAGCGTCGCCTTGATGGCGGCTTCCGTCTGGTCGGCATCGAGGCCGCGGGTTTTGAAATCTATCCCGGCATAATTCCAGCTGATGATCGTCTGCACAAAGGCATCGGTACGACCTCCGGGGGGAATGGATACGGAATAGTTCGTCAGCATCGGGAACGGGCGACCCAGGTCGGAATAGATCTTGCGAAGGGCACGGACGAACGCGTCGTACTGGCCGTCGCCGGATGCCGACTCTTCGTATGCCTCGCCGTCGATCTCTATTTTCAGCGTGGCTACCGGCCTCAGTCCCTGCGCCAAAGATAAGGAATAATTTAATATACGGATACGTTGGTCCGCCATTGCATCGTGATGAAGCACATCGCTGATAATATATGGCAGGTCTTCCGTCGTCACCATTTCCTTCTTGTCGCCCAGTTCGATGATACGCTCGGTGATCTTACGCATGGACTCGTCGTCCACGTCGATTCCCAACGATTCCAGGTTCATGCGGATATTCGCCTTGCCGGAAGTCTTTCCGAGGGCATATTCGCGGACACGGCCGAAACGTTCGGGGATCAGGTCGTTGCAATACAGGTTGTTTTTGCTGTCGCCATCGGCATGAACGCCGGCACATTGCGTAAAGACATGTTCGCCGATGATCGGGCGGTTCGGGGCGATATGGATGCCGGAATAGGTCTCGACCAGACGGCTTGCGGCGTTGATCTTTTCTTCCCGCACGCTTGTCTGACCGTTCAGATGATCTTTTATCACGGCGATCACGCTGCTGAGCGGTGCATTTCCCGCCCGTTCGCCCAGACCGTTGATCGTGGTGTGGACACCGTGTATTCCTGCCCGGACTGCCGAATAGACATTGGCTACCGCCAGGTCGTAATCGTTGTGGGCATGGAAATCGAAATGCAGTTCGGGATAACGGTCGAGCATCTGTTTGCAGAACTCGTACGTATTGCCCGGATTCAGGATGCCCAACGTATCGGGCAGCATAAAACGTCGGATCGGCAGGTCTTTCAACGCATCGATCAGCTGGAAGACGTAATCGGGAGAGTTTTTGATCCCGTTCGACCAGTCTTCCAGATATATATTAACCTCAATACCTCTTTCGGTAGCCAGCGATACAACAGAACGGATATCTGCAATATGCTGTTCGGGCAATTTGCGGAGTTGTTCGGTTACGTGTTTATACGAACCTTTACAGAGAAGGTTTACCACGCGGCAACCGGCCGATTCGATCCAGTTGAGCGAGGCGTCGCCATCCACAAAGCCCAATACTTCGAGCTTATGCAGATTTCCGGTACGTTCGGCCCAGGCAGCCACTCGCTTCACGGCTTCGAACTCTCCATCCGATACGCGAGCAGAGGCAATCTCCACGCGGTTTACTCCCAGATCCCCCAGCAGCATCTGTGCAATACTGAGCTTTTCGTGAGCCGCAAAAGAGACACCCGATGTTTGTTCCCCGTCCCGAAGGGTTGTATCCATTATTTCTACCATCTTACTTTCTATTTGCTTCGTACGCTTCTATCTTCGACTTATTAGCCAGCAGGTAATCGATATCGTCCAGGCCATTTACCAGGCAATCTTTTTTATAGGCATTGATGTCAAAGGATTCGCTTTTGCCGGTTGCGTTGTTGGTGATTGTCTGCGCGGGCAGGTCGATTGTCAACGTTGCTTTCGGATCGGCTTCGACAGAAGCGAATATCTCCGCCAGGAACTCTGGAGAAACAACAACCGGAACAAGGCCGTTGTTCATCGAATTGTTCTTGAAGATATCGGCGAAGAAACTGCTGACTACCGCCCGGAAACCATATCCGGCAATCGCCCAGGCAGCATGTTCGCGGCTGGAACCGCTACCGAAGTTCTTCCCGGCAACAAGAATCTGACCTTTATAAGTATCCTGGTTCAATACAAAGTTGGGATTAGGGTTACCGGCTTTGTCATAACGCCAGTCGCGGAAAAGATTATCGCCGAAGCCCTCGCGTGTGGTTGCTTTCAGGAAGCGGGCCGGGATGATCTGGTCTGTGTCGACATTTTCCAGAGGAAGAGGGACACAGGTCGATGTTACTATCGTGAATTTTTCTTTCATTTCGTTCTCTTAATTTATCGGTTTATTTATTGTAATTATTCGCGCTACCCGCGAAAGCCCTTTCGCGGCACCGGCGACACCACTGTCTCCACATCAACGACACCTCTGTCGCCGCACCGGAGACCGTCCCTGGTTACCGCATCGGAGACTACATCAACTCCCGGGGATCGGTGATCTTACCCGTTACTGCCGCAGCCGCTGCCACCAACGGCCCGGCCAGGATAGTACGTGCACCCGGTCCCTGACGGCCTTCGAAGTTACGGTTTGAAGTAGATACGGCATATTTGCCTGCCGGAACCTTATCTTCATTCATGGCCAGACAAGCCGAGCAACCCGGCTGACGCAGTTCGAAACCGGCTTCCGTCAATACCTTGTCGATACCTTCCGCACGGATCTGGCGTTCCACCTGCCAGCTACCCGGAACCAGCCATACGATCACATCGTCGGCTTTCTTCTTTCCTTTCACCAGGGAGGCAAAAGCACGGAAGTCCTCGATACGGCCGTTCGTACAACTTCCCAGGAAGACATAGTCGATCTTTTTGCCCAATACCGGTTCACCGGCAGTGAAGCCCATATAGTCCAGAGATTTCTTGTAAGAGATACGGCCGGCCTCGTCTACGCTCTCCATTGTCGGGATGTTTTCGCGGATACCCATTCCCATTCCCGGATTGGTTCCGTATGTAACCATCGGATCGATGTCTTCTGCATGGAAAACGACTTCCTTGTCGAATTTGGCATCGGGGTCACTGTAAAGTTCGCGCCATTCAGCCAGTTTCTTTTCCCAGGCTTCGGCACGGGGAGAGAATTCACGATCTTTCAGATAGTCGAAAGTGACCTGGTCGGGAGCGATCATACCACCGCGGGCACCCATTTCGATAGACAGGTTGCAGATGGTCAGACGTTCTTCCATTGTTGTGTTGCGAATCGCTTCGCCGGCATATTCAACGAAATAACCGGTAGCACCGCCTGTCGTCATCTTACTTATAATGTATAGGGCGAAATCTTTTGCCGTTACACCCGGTTTGCGTTTGCCGTCGATGGTGATACGCATCGTCTTCGGCTTACGCTGCATAATACACTGAGTAGCCAATGTCATTTCTACCTCGCTAGTACCGATACCGAAAGCAATCGCGCCCATGGCACCGTGGGTAGAGGTATGAGAGTCACCGCAAACGATCGTCATACCCGGCTGAGTCAGACCTGTTTCCGGTCCTACTACATGGATGATACCGTTTTTAGGGTGTTGCAGACCGTAATAAGTCAGGTTGAAATCCTTCGCATTCTTTTCCAATGTATCCACCTGATTCTTGGAGACAGGGTCTTCGATCGGTTTTTCCTGATTCAATGTCGGGATATTGTGGTCCGGCATACAAGTGATCTGCTCCGGTCGGAACGGCTTCAGACCACGGGCACGTAACCCCGCAAAAGCCTGCGGACTGGTTACTTCGTGGCAATACAGACGGTCGATGTAAAACTGGATCGTTCCGTCGGGCAGGGTATCCACCACATGTTTCTCCCAAATCTTTTCGAATAATGTCTTGCTCATTGCTAATTATGTATTATGTTATTTTACGAACTTGTTGATTGCGTCGATGAAGGCTTCTACGGAAGCAGCGATGATATCGGTATTGGCGGCAAAACCGTAATAATTGTTTCCGTCATATTCCACCTGCATATGGACTTTACCCATGTCGTCACTACCTTTATTAATAGCCTGGATGAGAAATTCCTGGATGGTCATCGTGCGGTGGATAATCGACTTCACGGCTTTGATGGCTGCATCCACCGGACCGTTGCCGGAAGCGGCTGCTTCAAACTTTTCACCGGCGATATTCAGGCAGACGCTGGCAACAGACTGTAAGCCGACACCCGATGTAACCTGCAAATATTCCAGTTTGATACGGTGCATGGCAGTGCGGTCTTTTCCGGCCAGCATCAACACGTCGTCGTCATTGATATCTTTCTTGCGGTCAGCCAGTTTCAGGAATTCCTGATATACCTTATCCAGTTTTTCCTGATCCAGTTCCACACCTAAAACACTCAGGCGGTGTTTCAATGCGGCACGTCCGCTACGGGCGGTCAATACGATTGCGTTATCGTCGATACCGACATCCTTCGGGTCGATAATCTCATAGCTTTCACGGTTTTTCAATACACCGTCCTGGTGGATACCGGAAGAATGGGCGAAAGCATTACGTCCGACAATCGCCTTGTTCGGCTGAACCGGCATGTTCATCAGGCTGGAAACCGTACGGCTGATGCCATAGATTTTGGTTGTGTTTATATTGGTTTCGATACCACGTTCTTTGTGGCTACGGAAGATCATGGCTACTTCTTCCAGCGAAGTATTACCGGCACGTTCGCCGATACCGTTGATGGTCACTTCCACCTGGCGGGCACCGTTCAGGACACCCTGCACGGTATTGGCTGTTGCCATACCCAGGTCATTATGGCAGTGGGTGGAGATGATTGCATGCTGGATACCATCCACATGTTCCATCAGATATTTGATCTTTTCACCATATTCGTCGGGCAGACAGTAACCGGTCGTATCCGGGATATTCACAACGGTTGCACCCGCTTTGATCACCGCCTCCACGACACGTGCCAGATAGGCATTGTCCGTACGTCCGGCATCTTCGCAGTAGAATTCGATATCTTCCACATATCTTTTGGCATATTTGGTGGCAGCGATGGCGCGTTCCAGTATCTCGTCCTGGTTGGAGTTGAACTTATAACGGATATGGTAATCGGAAGTACCGATACCGGTATGGATACGTCCGCGTTTGGCGAACTTCAATGCTTCGGCAGCCACATCTATATCTTTTTCAACCGCACGGGTCAAAGCACAGATAGTCGGCCAGGTAACGGCCTTGGATATTTCAACCACACTGTTGAAATCGCCCGGACTCGATACAGGAAATCCTGCCTCAATCACATCGACGCCCAGTTCTTCGAGTGCTCTGGCAACCTGAATCTTTTCAATACTGTTTAACTGGCAACCCGGCACTTGCTCACCATCCCGTAATGTGGTGTCGAAAATAAATAATCTGTCTGACATAGTTTTTATCATCTTAAATTTGTTAATATTCTTTTGTTCATTCATAAAAAAAGCCTCTCTCACAAGGAAGTGAGAAAGGCTCTTTTATATCTTCATGCATCAGAAAAGCACGTACAGTCTCACTTCCTATCCCGTTCCCAGAGTAGAATAATGTTTAGAGAAATAATGAGACTATTTGCTATGTTCTGTTTCATTGTCATTTTTATTTAACGCTGCAAAGATACAGCCTTTTTCTAAACCACCAAATATAAAACGATATTTTTTACACATATTCTCTTATAAACTGAAAGGGGAAAGGCTTTTGAATTAATAAATCATTACTCAGACTTCCTTCCTATAACAGTCTCCCACCTATCCTACCCTGATAATCGGTATATCCAGCAGGAATGCGATTTTCTCCAGTTTATCTACCTGATGTCCAAGCCCTATCGCACAATGATGGGAAGGTCCCGCCTTGCTCCAGGCGTCGATAAAAGCACGGGCACCACAGGCAAAACGATAGCGGCTGTTCGTATTTCCGATCTTCAAAGTCGGTCCTTCCACCGACTCCCCTTCGGCTGCCAGCAGGAAAACGCCGTCTTTCCCTTCGCAGACGGACAGTAAAGTAACAGGGCCATGTTTGACCGTCATCTGAATAGACAATCCTTTACCCGGTTTGCCATGATAAACAGGAAGCGGCACCAACCGGACTTTTCCTTCCGCTATGGCAAAATGAGCCGGACCGTCATGCCCCAACATAACGATATCATCCTTGAAGTCGAGGGCATAAAATTCAGAGAAAGAGCCGCCTGCGCCCAACAAAGACAGGATCTTCATTGCCTGTACATTCTTCACTTCACATTCTCCGGCAACAGGGATCTCACGTCCGGTCAGCAACGTGTTCCCGGCAATGACGGAAGTCACAATATTCTCATAGTCATTTCCGGCATAGCCTTCATAATAATAGGCCATCGAACCCAGGTCGTGCGCCTCGATCAGCCTGTCGAGGGCTATGGATGTCCGGGCGGCACGTTCCAGCTCACCGGCTTCGCATTGCTCGTCGATCTCAAAACAAGCATTGAATTCATCCAGTTTGTCTTTTATATCTTCATCGGTAACGTTGTCGCGGTAGGCTTTCAGTTCGCACATCTCCACAATTTCCACATGCGTACCGAAAACAGACGACTGCCGGGTCAGGTCGGTATACACATCGAGCATCCCGCAATAATAATGGCCCAGGATTCCCATGCGGTTATTCTTCATCCCATTTATCACACGAGCGGCATCGATCCAGCCGTTTATCTGCTTCCACACATATTCTTCCTGCAAATAGCCGCTTACGATTTCATAAGGAATACCGGCGCGGTTGAACACGCTGGCAAATTCAGGGACGGAACAGGCCTGGCAATGTGCCAACCATTCACAGGTCATTTTCCCCCTGTCACCCAATCCGTTTATATATTCATAGTCGATTGCCGCAACAGGCTGGATATTCAAGAGAATAACCGGGACCTTCACACGCTGGGCCAACGGCAGGACCGTCGAAGATAAAGCATAAGTAGAGATAAAGACAAACAGAAGGCTGATCTCTTCTTTCTTCAGATCTTCAGCTGCCTCAACAGCTTTTACCGGGTTATCAGCAATCCCGGCGTTAACGACTTCGGTGTCCGGACGGGACATCTCCGATGCGATCCAGTCCTGGTATCCGCAAAGACGTGTGTATAGTCCTTCAAATTGGGGCCAATACGTATCCAGGCCCAGTCCAATCAGGCCGACTTTAGTTTTTCCTGTTTTCATGGTATCTATTTTTCTATTATAAAATGTTATCAATAAGGAATACGGACGAATGCTTTTCTACCGGTAACATAACCGTTGTCGTTTCCATGCCGGAAACACGTTTATGTTCATATGCCACCTTCATCCGCTGTCCGGTATGAGGGTTCAATAAGACAGGTTTCAGTTTCCCCCGCAACACGACATTTGCCTGATAGGGTTGATCTTTCAAATTGGCAAAATAATAAACAGACTGATTTTTCAGTTCCTTATGAATGTAATTCAATTCATGCCCTGCTTCAAAGGCCACGTCAGGAACAGGATAGGAATCCTCGATTGCAGTCTTTAAAGCATCCGGTCCAGGTTTCTCTACAAAAAAGGCTTTACCCGCAGTTGCGTAGGAAGCATTGACACCTAATATACGGGAAATGATGTCTTTCACCTCCTTGTCCTGTCCCGGTTCTACCGATTTCTCCGGCAACTGGGTTGTAAATATGACATTCCCCCCGGATTTAAAGAAAGACTCGACCTGTCGTAAAGCCGTTAACGATATTGTTTTTACTCCGGGAATAATAATCAACCGGAAAGTTTCTTTGTTCACCTGGTTGTCGAGGTGCAACAATCCTTTTTTCACACGGCATTTTGTAGATAAGACCTCCGGATGCAGATAAGTGAAATCACGCCCGAGGGTATCAGTCAATAAAGCCGAGACATGTGTATAATCCGTATTCGGGATCATTACCCCGCCTTCATAAAATCCCAGTTCCCCATCCATCACATGTTCTCCCTGAAGAGATTCGATCGGATAAAGGACTGCTATATCGGCGACATGTCTTCCTTCCTGCCGCAAAATATAGTTGAGACGGGACAGGAACTTATTAAATGCCGGAAGTGAATCGCGGTACAGTTCGTTCCGCCAGGATAACTCAGGCAGGAAAGTAACATTCCGATCATTATACCAGACAGCATGTGGGATAAGCGTATTGACCCCTTTCGTATATTGTTCCATGGCTATGTGGTAAAGCTCTTTTACACTGATATTCCCCATAGCTCCGTATGTTTCGGACATTACCTGGCGTTTATCCCAGTTATAGGCAGAAGAAGAAACCACTTTATAAAACAATTCGGTCGGACGGCCTCCGCCAATTTTGTCAATACCGGGAATCCCCATATATTTCCCGCACAACATCAAGTCACCAGAAGTACCCACCGGATTCGCAATCTCTTCCTGATCCTGATGACCGGTAGAGTAAATGCCATGGGCAGAAGCCCATTCACCAATTATTTTCATAAAACCTTCGGAATACAAATGGGCACGCAAGCCAAACAGACGGTTCCGCGCAGATTGCGTTTCCTCCCCGATGTCATACCATAATGCCGGATACAGTAATTCGGGAGATTCCCCGTAACGGGAGATAAATTTCTCGTTAAACGCGTCTGTCCAGATACGTCCCTTAGCCCGGTACAGGGTCGGTTCATCAAAAAAAGTTTCTATGATCGTATTCCCGAAATAGGGAGAGAAACGGTCATAATATGCTTGATGAGTTTCTTTTACAAACAGCCTGATGGCTTCAGGGTCCAGATAATCCACATTCGGGTCGCCATCTTTCACACAGACGAAAAACATGATCTTCCAGGCTCCTTCCGGAACTTTCCATTTGAGTTTACCGGAACGAATATATTGTTCCAGCGAAATCCGATGCTTCGTCAGCGTGTCCATTGCAACGACCGACATCAGTTTTCCGGCAGGAACGACCTGTTCGAATGATTCGCCGACAGCTACTTTATACTCCACTTTGTCCAGCCGCTTGATCGTGGCATCCGGATATTTGTTCATGAAGCGAGGTACCCCATCCGCGTTGATGGCTCCCATACTTCCACTCGGAAAACCATACTCATCATACAGGGACATATGCACATCCAGTTTCTTGGCTTCCTCTATAATCTTGCTATAAAGATTGAAATAATCGTCTGACAGATATTCCGGCTTGAAGTCTTGCCCGAAAGGAAGGATTGCACAACCGCCATACCCGTCTTTTCGGATCATCTGACGGAATTGGTCCAGCAATTCGTTTTCATTGACCGTCGCATTATTCCAAAACCACAAAGGAACAGGCTTATATTTATTCTCCGGATTTACAAAAGCTGACTCACTGACCTGGGCAGATACTCCAAACGAGACAAAACACATACATATGACAAAGAAAATACCTTTCATTAAAGATTCTATTTAGGTTATACCAATGATTACCGTTTTTATGATTGTACAAATATAGAACCTCTGCTTCAACAGGTTATTTTCAAAACTGATTCTATTCTTCCTATTTTTGATAGTTCAGCCGGAGGATGTTTCTCCCATCTATATGTCTTATTTGGTTATTGTCAGCTTATCCACCTCTTTCCCCTCCATGTCCAGTATCCTGATGTTTAATTCTTTTGCGCCTGCTTCCGCTTTCAACACCGTATTATTGGAGTTTACAATAACCGGAAAACGAACACCGTCTTTCGGTTCATTCCGCATATACCGGTGAAGGTGGCCGCAAAGCATGAGATCGACACCGGCATTATTGAGTAAGGGGATAAACTTTTCGGCAACTTCCTGCTCACCATGCCAACCGCCGAACGGAGGCATATGGCAAACAACGACTTTAAACGGTGCTTCTTTATACTCCTTGCTTTCAAGTACCTTCTTCAACCATTCCGCCTGTTCCGTACGATACTGGTCATAGACTGTTATGCCGGCATATTCAAGATCCGAATCCGGTTTATCTTCGCCACTGTCCAGGATAACAAAGCAGACAGGTCCCTGGCGGAACATATAATAGATATGCTCCTGTTTCGGAGAGAAATAGTCCTGGAATGCGGTAGCAAAGGAACCGCGGGTTTCATGATTTCCACGGGTATAGTACATCGGTATCTCGGAGGCGAAAAGCTCGGTTGCCTTATCCATAAAGCCTTCGAATATTTCCTTTTCATTGTTGAAAATAGAGACCATATCACCATTGAACAGAAACATATCGGTCTTTTTCAGATCGCAATGGGAAACCAGTTTTTCCAGCACATCACTTTTTCCGTGGATATCGTTGACCATGGCAAAGTTCACGGATTGCCTGCCATGATCGCTGGTCAGGAACGTCAGCGGTTGCTTGCCGTAAACAGACGTTGCCGCCACATTCCCGTAAATCACCCGCCAGCCGACATGGCTTAACACTTCCTGCGAATACACCCGGTAGCGATAACGTGTGCCGGGCTTTAACCCTGTCAGATGCACAGAATGGACGGTAGAGGTCAGCTTGATGCCATTCTTCGCATTAAAGAACTTCGGACGTTCCGTCTGATAATAATGAGTTCCGTCATCAGGAGCCAGTTCCACCCAGCCGATCGAAGGCTTGTTTGCAGTCCATACAACAGTGACTTCATTTTCTCCCAGATTTTGCAGATAAGGGGCATGCGTTATCTTTATATCATCCTGGGCATAAGCAGAAAAAGTGATTAATACAGACAAAATAAACAGCAAACTGATTTTATTCATGGTATATCTTTTTAAGTTGTTAACGATCTCCTACAAAGATACATTCTTCATTTATTCCGGCAAACCCTACCGGGATTAAATCCCGTTATCTACAGGAAAGAAGCACACCTTCACAGACACGCCTCTCCTTTTATGACTGATTAAACTATACCAAAAGAATTTGGTCCATTTCTGAAGTTGACAGTTGACAGTCATTTTGGCTTTCAGCCGATTCATTTACCGGGTGCGAAGCTTAAAAGAGCGTAAATGTTGCAAAAATCTCGTTTAAAATGTAGTAACCTGATTTTGGTTGTCTGTTTTTTGTCTTACTCCTGAAGTGGGTTGACTGGATTTAACATTTAAAACTATATCGGGTTGACCGTTTTTTCTTTTATCTCTAAAAGCGGTTTACCCGTTTGCCTTGTTTACTATTGAGGATTTACTTTTTTAAATAATAAAAGCCAAGTCCTATCCGGAGAACCTACTATTGGATGCAAAGTGTCAGGAGAGTTAACCGAATACTTACAGACAAAAAATAGGGAAGCATCTAATAACACCTCCCTATCTTTCAGTTATTTATAGCAGACGAAAGCGACCTTAATGATCTGCTTATTGTCCGCTCCACGGATTCTGATCTGATTCGGAGATCGCATCATTATTCAGGATTTCCATTTGCGGGATTTGGCAGAAGAAACGGTAATCGTTCGACTCCAGCGTCCCTATCGGTTGCGGATCGAGCGCATTATATCCGTTCAGATACTGCATGCCCCATACGTAATGTCCGGCAGGATTGGTAGTTGATTCACCGATACGAACCAATCTCTTTTGCAGGCGCACCAGGTCATAAAAACCGGCTTGTCCTTCACAGATCAACTCTTTACGGCGTTCCACATAGATGTCTTCCAGCAAAGCTTCGCCTCCGGCATTGGTTGTCGGGGTAGCATTACGCGCCACCTGCAAACGGTTCAGCAGATTCAAGGCCTCACCGGAGTTACCTTTTTGAGCGGCAGCCTCCGCCATGATCAGTAGCATCTCAGCTCCGCGCATCAGGCAGACTTCCGGACGGGTGGCACTTTGAATAACGCTTCCGCCGTCTTCACCATAATGCTTGTATTTGTCGAAAGCCCATTTGGTATTGATTTCCGTATTCGCATTGTTCGTACGTTTCCAGAACTGGTAACGGTCTTCTTTTTCTTCAAATAGTTTCACAAACTGCTCATCCACGAAGTAGTCAAGGAACGAGTAGATAGGACCATCGGCATAACCCTCGCCGTAGCTGGCATCCTGGTTATACCAGAAATTGAACTGCGTACTACCGCCCAGGTTATTATCGGCGGTATATTTCATGGCCCATACCACTTCCGCATAATTGCCGGAGATCATATCGTCGAAACCGGAACGGTATTGTTCGCGGGTCATCAACTGGCTGTGCTGGTCGTAGACGATCTTGGCTTCATTGTAAGCGCCGTCCCAGTTCTGCATCACCAGATAAACACGGGCCAGGATTCCCGAACATATTTTGGAGTTGATCAGCCACATATCGTCCGGATTATAATCGGCAAGCAATGTTTTAGCCGTCGTCAGGTCGGACACAATCTGGGTATAGACTTCCTCTACGGTAGAAAAACCTTTATGGGATTCATCATCGGAAGAGGTACGCAGGATCACCCCACGCTTGCTTTTAGCTATCGCATACGTCTGCTGGTAATTCTGGATCAGATGGAAATACTGGATTCCACGCATCGCCAACGCCTGGCCTTTGATATGTTTTTTCTGTGTTTCATCACCGGCGGCGGCATCCACATTGGTCAGGATGATATTGGCACGGTTGATCACATTATAGCACATCGACCAGATTTTTGAGGCATTTCCGTCAGCCTGTGTTTTTGAGTTGGAATACTGGTATGCTGTTACCTGATCACCTCCCATATTGGTATGGCTGATCACGTCGGCACCACTCGCATCGACATACATCTGGAATCCGGGAAGACCGGCATACACACGGTCGCCTTTATCAGTATTAAAATACAGCTGCTTATAGGCTGAAGTCAATACTTTTTCCAACTGGGAGACATTCCCCAGTACATCTTCATCGTTTACTTTCACGTAGGAGCTGGTTGTCAGGTCGTCGTTACATCCGGTCAGGGCCATACCAGCAAAAACCAGGGACAGGAAGGATATATTTATAAATCGTTTCATAAATATCATTTTTTACGTTCACAATGTGATTTGAATACCGACCATATACAGTCTTCTCGAACCCTGAATACCGTTATCGGTTTCAGCATTACCGTTATAACTGTTACCCATTATACCTGTTTCGGGGTCTGTGTAGCGTTTTTTGGCAGGACCGAAAGTCAACAGGTTATTACCGGTTACATAAACACGCAGGTTTTCTACCAGGGCCTTGCGGGTAAGGCTCTTAGGCAACGTATAGCCTAATGTCAGGTTTCTCAGACGCCAGTAGTGGTTGTCGAATACGAAGTTATCTGCATATTTTACCGTCGCGCCATACTGGTTGTACGACCAACGTGGGATAAGCACATCCGCATCGCCCGGCTGACGCCATCTGTCCTCAACCAACTCCTGTATCACACCGACGCCCGGACGGTTCATGATACGTTCTTTATATGTATAGTCCGATATTTTGGAACCATAAGAATAATAGAACATGAACGACAGGTCGATCCCTTTGAACTGGAAGTTATTGGTGATAGCACCGAACACTTTGGGAATCGCGGAGCCACAGTACACAAAATCGTCTGTCGTTACTTCTTCCTGCTTTTCCGTACGTTTCCAACCGCCGTTACCATCGCGGATCAACCAGCCGGGTACTCCGGTTTCCGGATTAACACCGTCGTACTGGGGAGCGATAAATTCATACAGAGACTTGCCTTCCTCCATCTTGTAGGTACAGGCGGTACCAGAATAAGTGTAAGGACCTGTAGGCAAATAAGTCACCTCATTTTTCAGCGTACTCATGTTGGCATCGATATCCCATCTGAAATCTTTCGTTGTAAGGATATTCGCATTCAATGTGATTTCAATCCCGCTATTACGCAGGTCACCGATATTCATATTATACCCGGATGCACTACCAACCTGGGCAGAGAGAGGCAGTTCCTTATAATACAACAAGTCATGGGAAGTACGGGAATAATATTCCACTGTACCGCTAAGTCGGTTGAATACGGAAAAATCTAAACCGATATTCCATTGCTGATTACTTTCCCACTTCAAGTCCGGTGTCGGATAGGTAGATGGTTTTAAACCGGATTTCAGATACAGGTCATCACTTTCATAAGTACCCTGGTATCCGTAAAGGACTTCATCCCCTGCCTTACCATTCGATTCACGCACGATCAGCTTATCATTACCGGTCGTACCGTAACTACCACGCAACGAAAGGTTATCAATCCATTTCAGGTCTTCCATAAAACCTTCTTTCGATATTCGCCATGAACCGCCTGTCGACCAGAATGTACCCCAGCGATGATCGGAGCTGAAACGGGAAGAACCATCCTCACGAAGTGAAGCGGACAAGTAATACTTATTCAAGAAGTTATAATCGACCTTACCAAAGAACGAAAGCAGAGAGTATTTATCACGTCCGCCGGAAACACCGAAGTTCTTGGTGGTATTCGATAATTCATATTTACCCAGTTCCATGATACCTTCACCCCAACCTTGTTCGTAGTGGGAGTCCCAGGTATACCACTCATGTCCGACCAGACCTGAAATCGTATGGTCACCAATCATCCATTCACCAGACAATACATTATTCCAGGTGGTGGAACGTTTATTGAAATTATAACGGCTGGCATAACCACCGTCTGCCAGTATAGAAATACCATAAGGTGCAGTCTGTCCGCTGCCATGTACGGCGGAAGTATATTGCATGGTACGATACCAGTAATCGTCAATATTCAAAGCCGAACGGAATTTCAGGTTGAAAGGAAGAGTAAACTCTGTATTTACCTGGGCAGACAGGATATGCCCCATATTGTTATCGAAACTGTCATCGTTCGGATTATCCCAATAATCACCCGAGTTATTCAGGATATGGGCACCAAAGAAGTTATTGGTATATTTACCGTAACTGTACATCCGTTCCCCTGTTTTTTCAGAAACGACCCAACCGGTATTATCTTCATTACGTAACCAGGGTGAAGACAAAGTCGTCGTAAAGTTAGCCGCACGGCTGGCACCACCGGAAAGGTTCTGGCGATGACGCGAATAAGAAAGGCTACCGGCCACTTTCCACCAATCGAACAACTCTGTACTCAGGTTGGTACGGAAAGAATAACGTTTATAATACTGCCGGTTACCATATCCCTGGTCGTCCAGATAACCGCCGGAGAAGAAATAGGCTGTTTTTCCACCATTGGCCTGACCACTTATATCCACACTATAATCCTGGCGCAGTTTACGGGAGAAGATAGCTTTGTAGACATCCCAATCATCTTCATCCCAGACATATTCCAGATTAGGATTCATGTAAGGATTCCCATTGCCGTCATGCAATACGTAATTTTCATTGATATGTCTGAACGGAGTGACATAAATCAGATTACCATTCGAATCTTTTGTAGCCTTTACCTGTTTGGTCAATGCCTGTGACGAAGCATAATCGCCCGCCTGTTGCATATTCATGCCGTCATAAAGAAGGGCATCATAATACAAGGCATACCAGGTATTTTCCAGCTGCTGGTACGGATCGGCTTTTTTCGGATTCTTGACAGCATTATCCGAAGTACCCCAACCTCCGCGGAAGTTAATACGCGGTTTTTCTGATTTACCCCGCTTGGTTGTAATCATTACGACGCCGTTTGCTGCACGCGAACCGTAAAGCGAAGTGGCCGCCGCATCCTTCAGCACCGTCATCGATTCTATGTCCGTAGGATTGATCTGATTCAGTTTTCCATCGTAAGGCATCCCGTCCACAATATATAACGGATCGGCCTTTCCGGACATGGAAGCAATACCACGGATCTCCACACGGGCATCAGCTCCGGGGTTACCCTGTACATTCACAACATTCACACCGGCACTCATCCCCTGCAATGCTTCCGCAAAGCCGGAGCCCATGATCTTTTCGAGTTTTTCAGCTTTTACAACGGAGGCCGATCCGGTGAAGGTTGATTTCTTAGCCGTTCCATAGGCTACAACAACGACTTCATCCAGGTCCTGTGTCGCATCACTTAATTTTACATTTAAAATAGATTGTCCGTTCCAAGTGATCTCCTGAGTGGCCAGGCCGACAAAGGAAATAACAATAACCGCTCCCCGCCGAACATTATCCAGCGTAAACTTTCCATCGATATCGGTTATCGTACCGATAGTGGTTCCTTTCACTACAACAGAAGCTCCGGCGACAGGTCCCATCTGGTCCTCTACCAGGCCGGTTACCTTATTACCCTGTTGTACTACCATCGTTTCCGGACCTGTAGGATTGGCTGCAATCGCACCTGCCGCACCTAATAATACAGAAATCATTAGTGATCTAATTAGTTTTGAGTTGGTCCACATAGCTAAATTCAAGTCTTTAATTAAATAAAATTAATCACAATAGCGTTCATTTCATTAGAGGTTACACTTTTCTAAGATAAAAGTGACTGGCATACATTTCAATAAAATAAAGTTAACTAAAACAAAGATATACTGATCATTACACACAACATCCTTCTATATTTCCACTCTACAAACTACAGTATCTCCATCAGCAAATATAACTTATCATTATTTAATACAAGCATAATTATGTATATTTATTGCTCTAATAAATATATTTTAACCACCATTTAATTGATTTTTTTATCTAAAATCCACATTCAAACAATGACATACATATTGGGATGAAAAATCAATAACAGTTGCAATCAAAAACATTTTTTAACCATTAACGCATTACATAAACCATAAAAAAACGGCAACCCGAAAAGCCGGATTGCCGTTTTTATATCACAAAATGTTTAACTATTAATGTATCACCATTTATTAGTTGTTTTCAGGACGAAGTTTACGAACAACAGCACCTGCACGCCACATTTCACTTTCGCGAAGAGCAGCCAGTTCTTTTTCCAGACCTTCACGATAGTCAGGCTTGCTGTTTGTGTCGATAGAACGCTGTGCTTCGTTACCGCAGGCAACTTCGCTATACAACTTCTGGAACACCGGTTTTGTAGCATCGTGGAACGGGCCCATCCAGTCCAAAGCACCACGCTGTGCAGTTGTTGAACAGTTTGCATACATCCAGTCCATACCGTTTTCTGCGAACAACGGCATCAATGACTGAGTCAGTTCTTCTACTGTTTCATTGAATGCTTCAGAAGGTTCGTGACCGTTTTCACGCAAAGTTTCGTACTGAGCCAACAGTAATCCCTGGATAGCTCCCATCAAAGTACCACGTTCGCCGGTCAGGTCAGAATAAACTTCTTTCTTGAATGTTGTTTCAAACAAGTAACCAGAACCAACACCGATACCCAGTGCAATCACGCGATCCCATGCTTTGCCTGTTGCATCCTGGAAGATTGCGTAGCTTGAGTTCAGACCACGACCCTGCAAGAACATACGGCGCAGTGAAGTACCTGAACCTTTCGGAGCAACCAGGATTACGTCTACATCAGCAGGAGGGATGATGTTTGTACGTTCTTTGTAAGTGATACCGAATCCGTGAGAGAAATACAAAGCCTTACCCGGAGTCAGGTATTTTTTGATGCGCGGCCAAACTTCAATCTGAGCAGCATCTGAAAGCAGATACTGGATGATAGTTGCTTTTTCGCATGCTTCTTCGATATCGAACAGTGTTTCGCCCGGTACCCAACCGTCAGCAACGGCCTTTTCCCAGGTCTTACCACCTTTACGTTGTCCTACAATTACGTTAAAACCGTTGTCGCGCAGGTTCAGGCTCTGGCCAGGACCTTGTACGCCGTAACCTATTACAGCGATTGTTTCGTCTTTCAATACTTCTCTTGCCTTTTCCAACGGAAATTCTTCGCGGGTTACTACGTTTTCGTCAACGCCGCCAAAATTCATTACTGCCATTTTCTTTTTACTATTAAAATGTATATAAAATAATTTGTTTTTCAGATCCAGGTAACGGCAGCGCGGCTGATGGCTTTGCCGTCGTTACAGATTGCCATATTATATTTACCGGGGGATACTTCCTGGTTATGGAGAGTCAGCTCCATCCCATACTTTCCTTCGGACTGATAAGCTATTTCGAAACGGCTTATCTCTTTTTCTCGGAACAGGCTGATATCGAACAAGTCGAGCAGGTGTTCCATGTATTTGATACTGTTCAGGTGGCCGTTTACGTCCAGGTCACTGTACTTCACACGGTAAGGTTCGCCGGAAGTGTTGTTTTCCACCGGAGCAATTTTACCCGGTTTTTCAATCGGACAGGGACGGTCGGTGATATAAGCACTCAGGCCCTCCACATCGAGCAAGGTCGGGCGGCGGGTTTCCATATCGATAGCCGCCCAGATAGAGCGGGCAAAGCCAAAGGTCTTGCCTTCGCCGTTCACCAGTTCAAAGCAACGGCTGGTAAACAACTTACCGACCTCATCCACCCAGGTATATAAAGTTACAGATTCAGACATAGCAGGATAAGAAGTCATCTCGATAGCCAGACGGGAAAGAACCCAGGCGGTATGCCTTTCGGTCATATCGTTATATCCGAATCCACGGTCGGCGGCATGGCAAGAAGCAGCATGCAACAAATAAGTTCCGATCATAGGGATTGTAATACGTCCCCGGAAGTCCATCAGATAAGACTCTGTTACGAAATGAAATTCTCCTACTTTGTTCTTCTCCATAATTTACTTTATTTACAAAATGTTTCCTTATTATTCTCAGACATGTTTTTCCTGCAACTTCTTTTCCATTGCAGATAACATGTCGCTCAGACGTTCTACCTTACTCTTCGTTATAGCAACGCGTCCGGAACGGATAAATTGCAGGACACCGATCGTCTCACTCAATTCTTTAAACAAAGCCTGTGTCTCATCATAATGACCACTCTTTTCCAACACCACACAATCCTCATTCATTTCAAGGATACGGGCATTGTACTTACGGATCAGATCCTCAACCGTCCCCATCTTGATAAAGAGTTCGGTACTCAGTTTATAAAGAGCAATTTCCTGGTAAACCAGGTCTTCATCCGTATTATAATAGGCTTTCAGGATATCCACACGCTTGTCGATCTGTTTTACGACCTTGTCGATCGTATCCTCGTCGGCAAAGGTAGTAATTGTAAACTTATGTATTCCCTTTATAGCAGAGGGAGAAACAGAAAGCGTCTCAATGTTCAGTTGCCGGCGCGTAAAGATAACAGTTATCTGATTCAGAAGACCAACAGTGTTTTCCGAAAAGATAATAACGGTATATAATTGTTTTGTATTCATAGTTTCTCCTCCTTACTTATCACCCAAAATCATGTTTGTCACGCTTCCTCCGGCCGGAACCATCGGATATACCATACCACAAGTTTCCACATTGGCAACCAACATATAGGCACCATCGTGATTCAACATTTCAGCAATCGCCTCATCCAAGTCTTCCCGTTTATCTACCGCACGGGAAGCAATACCAAAAGCCTTGGCTATCGCTACAAAATCCGGATTCTTCATGATGGTATTCGAATACCGTTCGTTGAAGAACAGCTCCTGCCACTGGCGTACCATTCCCAGGAAATTGTTGTTAAGAACGATGATCTTTACATTCAGATTTTCCTGCATGATAGTTCCCAACTCCTGGATAGTCATCTGGATACCACCGTCGCCGGTAAAGAAACAGACCGTACGGTCAGGCGCTCCCAGCTTCGCTCCAATGGCGGCGGGAAGGCCAAAGCCCATCGTTCCCAAACCTCCTGAAGTAACTACGCTGCGTGTTTGTTTATATTTGAAATAGCGAACACCCATCATCTGGTTCTGACCTACATCCGTAACCAGAATCGCATCATTATCGGTTGCTTCGGAAACCTTACGGACTACTTCGCCCATTTTTAGTTGGCCTTCGGTAGGATAGAGTTCTTTTTCTATTACCTTATTATATTCCTCTTTTTCATCCGGTTCGAATTCAGCATTCCATTCCGGACGCTTCCGTTCTTCCAGTAAAGCCGTAATCATCGGAATCGTATGCTTGGCATTTCCCAGCACTTTCACGTCGACCGGCACATTCTTTCCGATCTCCGAATTGTCGATATCCAGGTGGATAATCTTTGCCTGCTTGGCATAAGTCTTCAGGTCGCCGGTTACACGGTCATCGAAACGCATACCGATAGCAATCAGCACGTCACATTCGTTTGTCTTGCGGTTCGGTCCGACATTTCCATGCATCCCCAACATACCTTTATTTAATGGGAAGTCCGAAGGTAATGCAGACAAGCCCAATACGGTAGAACCGGCTGGTATATCGTTTTTCAACAAGAATTCTTTCAGTTCTTCTTCGGCTCCTCCCAGGATAACCCCCTGCCCTACCAGACAGAATGGCTTTTTGGCATTATTTATCAATGAAGCAGCCGCCTCGATACGTTCCTCCCTGATATCCGGTTCAGGCTGGTAACTACGAACATAATCCACTTTCTGATACTCATAATCTACCAAACCCACCTGTGCATCTTTCGCCAAATCCAATACCACAGGTCCCGGGCGACCGGTCGATGCGATATAGAAAGCACGGGAAACGGCCCAAGCAATTTCTTCCGGGCGGCGTATCTGGTAAGCCCATTTGGTAATCGGTTGTGTGATACCAATTACATCAACTTCCTGGAAAGCATCTGTTCCAAGCAGCGGAGACGGAACCTGGCCGGCAATCACCACCATCGGTGTACTGTCCATCAGCGCATCGGCAATACCAGTGATGGTATTGGTTGCCCCGGGACCCGAAGTAACCACCGTTACTCCCACTTTTCCGGAAACACGGGCATATCCCTGTGCAGCATGTGTTGCACCTTGTTCGTGGCGCACCAGAATATGTTTTAACTGATCTCTGTAATCGTATAAACTATCGTAAATTGGTATCGCCTGCCCACCCGGATAACCGAAGATAGTATCTACTCCTTCAGCGATCAGCGCTTTCAGCAAAGCTTCCGAACCGGTTATCTTTTGTTTGTCCATCTCTAAAATATAGTATTTGGTGTTTATTAATCTTCTACTATTCGTACACCGCCCTTATCGGCCGAAGCAACCATCTTTGCATATGCTTTCAGTGCTTTCGATACCGTACGTTGACGGAAAGGAGGTGTAAAGGCTTTTGTTCCGCGGGCCTCTTCCGCTTCACGGCGTTTGGCCAGTTCTTCGTCTGTCACCTTTACATGTATGGTTCTTTCGGGAATATTAATTTCGATAATATCGCCGTCTTTCACTAAGCCAATCGCTCCGCCTGCAGCCGCTTCGGGAGAAATATGTCCGATTGACAAACCTGATGTTCCACCGCTGAAGCGTCCGTCTGTGATTAGCGCACATTCTTTACCCAGGTGTTTACTCTTTATATAAGAGGTAGGATACAACATTTCCTGCATACCCGGACCACCCTTAGGACCTTCATAGGTGATAACGACGACATCGCCGGAGACGACTTGATCTTTCAGGATACCTTCACAAGCGGCATCCTGCGAATCGAATACTTTGGCAGGACCGGCAAAACGGAAGATACTTTCATCTACCCCGGCTGTTTTAACCACACAACCGTCCTGTGCAATATTTCCATACAGAACAGCCAGACCGCCGTCTTTCACATAAGCATGTTCCACATCGCGGATACATCCGGTTGCACGGTCGGTATCCAGTTCTTTATAATAACTTTCCTGCGATCCGAGCACCAGGTTGAAACGGTGGGCCGGAGCACTTTTATAAATATTGATTGCTTCTTCCGTTACATTTACAGAGGTAATGCAGTATTGGTCGATAGCCTCATTCAAAGTCAGACCATCCGCACGTTTCACGGAACCGTCCACCAGACCGGCTTTTACCAGCTCATTCATAATACCGATGATACCTCCGGCACGGTTCACATCTTCCACATGATAAGAACAACTCGGAGCCACTTTACAGATAACCGGTGTTTTGCGTGAAAGCATATCGATGTCTTTCATTGTAAAATCGACTTCCGCTTCATGAGCCACGGCCAACAGGTGAAGGACTGTATTCGTCGATCCCCCCATGGCAATATCCAGCGACATAGCATTCAGGAAGGCCTGACGGGTGGCAATACTGCGAGGCAATACGGAATCATCGCCGTCACGATAATATTTAAAGGCATTATCAACAATCATCTTCGCGGCTTTTTTGAACAGGCGGGTACGGTTGGCATGTGTTGCAACAACTGTTCCGTTGCCGGGAAGAGCCAATCCAATCGCTTCGTTCAGACAGTTCATAGAGTTAGCCGTGAACATACCAGAACAGCAACCGCAGGTCGGGCAAGCGGAACGTTCCACCTTTTCTACTTGTTCATCGCTGATAGAATCGTCAGCCGCTTCAATCATGGCGTCGATCAAATCGAGTGCACGTCCGTCCAGATTACCGGCTTCCATCGGACCGCCGGATACAAAGATTGTCGGAATATTCAGACGCATACTGGCCATCAGCATACCCGGAGTAATCTTGTCGCAGTTACTGATACAAACCATTGCATCAGCCTTATGCGCATTCACCATATATTCCACACTGTCAGCAATGATGTCGCGGGAAGGCAGAGAATAAAGCATTCCGTCGTGTCCCATAGCAATACCGTCATCAATAGCGATCGTATTAAATTCTGCGGCAAAGCAACCGAGCTTTTCGATTTCCGCTTTTACCTGCTGTCCGATCTCGTGTAGATGCACATGGCCCGGTACAAACTGGGTAAATGAATTCACAATGGCAATGATCGGTTTACCGAACTGTTCTTCTTTCATGCCGTTGGCACGCCATAATGCACGGGCTCCGGCCATACGTCTGCCTTCTGTGCTATAGGAGCTTCTTAACGGATTCTTCATCATATCTGTTTTTATCTTTTAGTCAATAAAAAAGCCCTTCTCTATATGGAGAAAGGCTTAAGAAATATCTTTTACGACTTCACAACTTCTTACACACCTTTCTCCTTACCTACTAATGACTAGAAGGACCACCACGAGAATAATATGTAATACATTGTTCATCATCTTTTCTTATCGTCTTTATTTTGTTTGACGCTGCAAATGTAGAATAATAATTTGTACGAGCAAAGGATTTAAAAGAAAAATCTTACTTTTTCTTTCATTTATCAAGAAAAGAGGGCGGTTCATCTTGCATTTTAACAGATAACCAGCCCTCAATCAATTGAATTCTTATTTCTGAGCCTCCATTCGCTTCATATTCGATAATTTCCGGTCATTCTCCTTTACTGATACGATTGTTCAGTTCTTTCAACAAAGCATACGATTTCGGAGAAATCGTTCCATCCTGATAAATCCGGACATTAATCATCGGAAGATTTTTTCGTTTGTTAGATTCTTTCACTACCTGCGTCAATTCGTCAATGGAAAGAACAGGATCACCGATAATGGAATCTTTATAAATGTGCGTCCAGTCACCCGGCTCCAATGTTCCGGAGAAAGTTGCCTGTAAGCCATCCTGAGGGCCACCGTGAAACAATCCGTCCCCATCCAACGGAAGAGAAGGATCGTTAACACCAGCACTGGCCAAAGACAAACCCAGTTCGCCTGCATAATAATCCTGAAAGTCCGTCAGTTTCGGCAATATCCAGGAATTAAAACAAATCGCCAACTCCTTATTTCCACTTTTGGCGGCTTTAGCAATCTTTTCAAACGAAGCGCCGTTAGGATAATAACCGATACCGTCATCCATCCACAAACCGGCCAGACGATTTCCATACCGCTGGCTAATCTCTCCCACTATCTTTTCCACATTTGTAAACAAATCTCCTGCATTATCACGTGTATAATGCTGCTTGTCCCACCATTCTTTATCTCCATGACCGACATGGTAATACAGAATCAGACGAATGCCGTATTTACCCAACGCATCAGATAAATCAGCCACTAAATCTCTCTTTGTGGTACGCCCCGGCAAAATAGAATCGATTGCCTGTATCGGAGCCGGGAAATAATATTCCGCCCACGACGTTGTAAAAAATATCAACTTCCCGCCACATTCGTAAACAGTTCGTGCAAAGCGGTCCACATCAAAGTTATTGACCGCATCCTCATAGGCTAACGGCTCTCCTGACTGAGGCATACTCTTTGAATTCCAGTGGAAGAAAAAGCCATAAGGCAAATCCGCCATCCAGGATGTATTACTGCGAAGTGATGTAGCTTCCGCCCGCAACCGCTCATAAGTCTCCGGCCGGGTGACTTCCAACGAGTACAGATACACATTAAAATCATCCTGCTTACCGGGTTTGCCAATCTTTAAAGATAAAACGGAAGTCCCCTTATTAAAATGTAAAGGACGGGGGAACCGGCAACGCTGCCATCCGGTTGTATTTATCCGGCAAATAACACTGTCCGTTCCATTGGATAATACCAACTCCGTTTCTTCCCCATCTCCCATCCGGTTGACAGAAACGATCATTTCAGCCATGTAGTCTTCACCGTCCGTATTGACTTTCCAGGATATTGACTGCTCGGGAGTTTTCCAGTTCTCCGCCCAGAATGCTTTATAAGGTTCTTCCGGATAAAGTTGTTTCACACCATTATTCAGTTCTCCACGAAAAGGAATCAACCGGTTTATGTTCGCCGAATCCAGGTTTAATGCCGTCGGATCAACCGGATTACTGCAAGCAGCCAGGCACATAACAAACAAAGACAAAAAATAAATAAATTGCTTTTTCATTCGTATTTTACGGATATAGGAAGGGCCAATCCAATAATAACTCAGACCGGCCCTTCATGTATTCTACATTAATTATCTGTAATCCGGATTCTGAGGTATGTTATTATTCAGAATTTCGGTATCAGGAATCAACCAAGTATTGTTGTAAGCACCGATAGGGACATTCAATCTGCTGCCACGCGCTTTCTGTACCTTATCGAATGTCTGGGTACGTTTCAAATCGTACCAGGCAAAACCCTCTTCATACAATTCATGCTGACGTTCCAGCAGAACGGCTTCACGGAACTGATCCTGAGAAAGTCCGCTCAAGTCAGGCACGTTTGTCGGGTCGTTCTGGTCGACACGGGCACGTTTACGGATAGCATTGATATATTGATAAGCACCGGCCGGTCCGTTTATCTCATTTTCAGCTTCGGCGGCAATCAGATACATTTCAGCCAAACGAATCAATTGAGTCTGCCAGGTCAAAATATTGGTATTAGATGCTGGCAACTCCTGTTCCAGATACTCTTCATTGATATACTTATTATAATATGTACGCGCGATGACTTTATTTCCTTTCGCATTTACATATTCAGGTTTAATTCCCCATTCTTTACGCATATCACCTTTATCGAAGCTGGCAATAAAAGCATCTGTCGGAAGATACAAGGCTGTCTGGCTGCCAATCGGTGAAGATTCATTATGCATACCGCTATAACTATCGGGAGCGGAGAACAACTGAGCCCAGATAGTTTCAGCCGTATAACGTTCCGTCTTAAATACTTTATCGAAGGTAGGCATCAAAGAATACTGACCGCTGTTGATTACTTCAAGCGCTTTCTCTTTGGCTTTCGCATAATTTTCTTTCTGATTCATCGGGAAACCGGCAGAAGTCAGATAGATACGTGCCATAATCGCTTTTACGACCCATTTATTTACACGTCCCATATCCTGCGCTTCTTCCGGAAGTTTTTGTTCCGCATCCAGAATATCGTCAAAAATAAACTGATAGATATCAGCCTGCGGCGTACGGTCTATTGCCACGTCGGCATCACTGGTCACGACTTTATCCCGCAAAGGGACATCTCCAAAGAACTGGACCAATGTAAAATAAGACCAGGCACGCAAACATTTCGCCTCACCGATAATACGATTCTTGGTTTCGGCAGTAAAATCCTTATCTTCTATCGACTCCAATATCATATTCGCATTCTTTATCGTACTGTATGGGCCGGACCAGGCATTTCTAAAGGCATAAAAACCATATCCCGGATTATTTGCCCAGATATCCCCGACCTGTTCAGCCGATTCAGGCTTATCATTATAGTCGGCAAAAACTTCCGTCAGATTCAGATTTTGTCCCTGAGGATATAACCCTTTCAAAGCTCCGTCAAAATCTTCCACCGTTTGATAGAAGGAAGAGGGAGAAATAAATGTTTTCGGGTCTTCTTCCAGCCAATCGGAGCAAGAAGCAGACAGAATAACCGGTACAGCCAGCAATATATTTTTAATCAGTGTTTTCATTCTTTTCATACGTATTAAAATTTAACCTGTAAACCCAAAGTAAATGATTTCGCAGACGGGTAAACCCCTCTGTCCCATCCGTTCACGGCAGAAGACGTCCAGGATGCTTCCGGGTCATAATGAGAATAGCTTGTAATCGTAATCAGATTCTGTCCGCTCAGATAAACCGAGATATTAGGTTTACGGGAACCTGCGAACCATTGAGACGGCAACGTATAAGCCAGTTTGATATCTTTGAATCGCAGATACGAACCGTTTTCCACCCAAACCGAACTCGGGTCACCGAAGGCCAGATAATCCTTGGTCGCAACAGAAGCACGTGCATATTGGGCATTCGGATTTTCAGGAGTCCAATGGTTTTCCCAAACATCTTTGCGGATATTCCATGTGCCACCGATATTAGTGATACTTTTATTAAATTCATTAACGATATCACCACCAACACTACCTATTAACAGGAATGATAACTCGAAGTTATTCCAATTGATAATATTCGTCAGACCGAAAGTAAACTTAGGCTGCGTATTTGCAATAATCGTTTTATCACCTGTTGTAATACCAGCTTTCCCGTCCGTGTCTTTATACCGGTAATCACCTGCTTTCTTGGTTGCTTCGCCATTCAAACGAGCTTCTTCATCCGTCTGATAAATACCTTCTATTTCGTAGCCATACAATTGGAACGGAGCTTTACCGACAAACAGAGGGAACCAGTTTCCGCCACCGATAGGAGCATCTATCCGCTGAATCTTATTTCCATACACATCCGAACCCAAATCTTTCACGATTGATCTATTGGATGTAATATTCAAATTAGTCGTCCAGTTCACTTTCCCTTTCATATTGATTGTATTGATAGATATTTCAAAACCTTTATTATCAATACGTCCTAAGTTTCTCAGCATAGAAGAATATCCGGAAGACGGGGGAAGAGTCGCATTATACAGCAAGTCACGCGTTTGTTTCCAATAATAGTCAAAACCGATATTCAGGCGGTTGGAAAAGAATCCAAAGTCGACACCTATATCCGTTTGTGTAGTTGTTTCCCATTTCAAGTCGTCGTTTGCCATGGAGGATAAACCGAAACCAATATCTTTTCCATCACCGAAAATAGGACCGGAAGTTCCCAGACGGGCGAAAGTCTGATACGGGCTAATAGATTGATTACCGGTCTGTCCGATACTGGCACGCAGTTTCAGATTGCTCAGCCAATCAATATCTTGCATAAAATTCTCTTCCGACAAACGCCAGGCCAATGCGGCGGAAGGGAAGAAAGCGAATTTATGGTTCTTACTGAATTTAGACGAACCGTCATATCGTGCGGTGACAGTCAACAGATATCTTTCCATCAGGTTATAATTGGCACGTCCCAGGAAAGAAGCCATCCGGTAATCGCTGTAACCGGAAGACGGAGTTCCGGGTGTAGAGGCTACTCCCAAATTATTCGTTTCATAGACATCGCGCAGAAATCCTGTACCTGAGCCGCCCAAATCATTATACTGATAGGTCTGGAAAGTAACACCACCCATCAGGTTCAATGCATGATTCTTATTGAACCGCTTGTCGTAGGTCAAAATATTCTCATTAATAATAGTATAATAATTAGATTTTGACTTAGATGCATCACCATCCAATTTACCTCCGGCAGACAAACCAATCGGAATGTACCGATCGGAACTACCCGCATTGACTTCAGCACCGGCATTCACCCGGAAAGTCAATCCGTCGATAATCTCATAGATAAGCGACATATTCGCCAGTAAGCGGGAATTAACGGTTTTATTCTTATACAATTCAGCCATACCGACAGGGTTTGTTCCTCCCCAGGGAGTTCCCGAGAAATTGGTGTACTTGCCATCGGCATCTCTTATTTCCTGTATCGGAGCCATGACCATTGCCGTATAAGCAATCGCTCCCCAGCCATCCGCATTACTGTTCGCTGTATTCTGAGTTCCGTATGAATAAGCGATACTGGCATTCAACGACAAATTTCTTGCCAGCTTCTGGTCGCCATTAATACGCAATGCAAAACGGTTATAATCAGAACCTTTGATAATACCTTCCTGGTTCATATAGTTCAGAGAGGAGTACAACTTCGTTTTATCCGTACCGCCCGAGACAGACACCTGATGACTATGCGTCAAGGCAGTCTGATAAGCCAGGTCCTGCCAGTCATTGTTCGGCAGCATAGCTGCTTGCTCCGGTGTGATGGCAATACCGTTCCCGTCATTTTGGGAAACTTCATTTACCATGGCGATATAATCATCTTTTCCCAGTAAATCCAGTTTCTTTCTTAAAGAAGAAACACCGACATATCCATTATATTCAAGGACCGTATCGCCGGTACGTCCTCTTTTCGTCGTAATCATAACGACACCGTTCGCACCACGTGAACCGTAGATAGCCGTAGAAGATGCATCTTTCAATACTTCCATCGACAGAATGTCTTCCGGGTTAATATCCGAATTCATCTTTTCTACCGGCATACCGTCAATGACATAAAGCGGTTCGTTACCACCTGCCAGGGAGTTACTTCCACGGACACGAATCATCATCGATTCACCCGGCTGACCAGTTCTGGCATTAACCTGCACACCGGCTATTTGCCCCTGCAACGCACGGTCGGCACTGGTTATACCCACCTGGCTCACGTCCTTCATCTGCACGGAACCGACAGCTCCCGTCAAGTCGCTCTTCTTTACCGTACCATAACCGATAACCACAACCTCATCCAAGGCTTCGGAATCCTCGCGAAGTGAAACATTAACGACATCTCCGCTTCCAACCTTTACTTCCTGGGTGTTGTAACCAATATAAGATATCTGCAACACACCACCTTCCGGGACTTCCAGACTATACCGCCCGTTCATATCCGTAACTGTCCCGTTCGTTGTTCCCTTTACGACTACATTCGCACCAATAACGGGTTCACCGGTTTCATCCTTCACAACTCCTGATATATTTTTCGTTGAAGAAACAGTCCGGGCTTGCTTGTTGATTATAATATGTCCGTTACTGAACGTTATCGAACAACCGGAACCTTCCAGCAACTGTTCCATAACCTCTTTCACATTACTGTTCTTTGGTAACTTTGTCAGGACGCGGGAATCGTTTACTTCCTGCGTGTTATAATCGACAAACAGTTTGGTCTGTTGCTCGATTTGTTTGAAGGCTGTCTTCAGTGTTACATTGCTTCCGGTCAGGCGCACTTGTTGATGTTGCGCATAAGAAAATAAACTGATGGAAGATAAAGCTGTAATAAACAACAGCCTGGATACACTTTTTCCGTTATTTATACGTATTAGATTAGTTAATTTCATATATTTGTACATTTGAAAATTGAATATTAATAAAACCATGACGATTTACTCGTCAATCCAAAGATGTTCAAGATTCGATTTCGAATTCCGGAAAGAGGGATTTTCGCACTTTCTGTCTTTCCGGTTTTCTTTTGTTCATATTTGTTTACTCCTATATTTTAGTTTATAAATACCACCTTTCCTTTTATTTTATAATGTATACCAATCAGTTGTTGCAGAATGTTCAGCACATCTTCCAGCTTTTCATCCGGCGAGAATTTGACATTATAATATTCTCCCGCAAACTTTTGGGAATTATAATGAATCGTCACATTGAACTTACGTTCCAAAGAGGCCATCAGACGGCTGAAAGATGTATTTTCAAATATCAGATAGCCGTTTCTTTCCATATTATATAAGGAAGCGTCGATAGAATGGACCATCACGGTATGTTCTGAATGCGAATAAACCAACTGTTGATCAGGCTTTAGCACAGTCGGCTGAATGTCTTCATTCCTAACAGATACCAGTACACTTCCTTCCTCCAATGTTGCCATGGAACAGGAGTCGCCCGGATAAGCCTCCACGGTAAAAACAGTACCCAACGCCTGGACATCAAGGTAAGTCGTCTTCACAACAAAGGGTTGCTCCGGATTCTTACGGACAGAGAAGGATGCTTGCCCGGTCAGGTAAACCGTTCGTGTATCAGTATCGGTAAAATCTTTCGGATAAACCAACAGCGTACCGGCATCTACCCACACCTTCGAACCGTCAGGCAATACCACCTGCTCACTTTCTCCGTAAGGGACGAATACCTGTGCCATTTCCACATGACGGACCGGTTTAAAACGGTCGGTTGCCCAATAGGTCGTTCCGGCAGTCATAATCATCAAGACAATAACGGCCGCATATTTCAGCCACTGGCGATAGAATGGCACCGAACGTTCACGAACGGGGAGCACGGAAAGATGCCTTTGCAAAGCCTTCCAATCACTATGGGTAGAATCCGTCACCTCCGGCTGAGATTTCTTCCACAAATCCTGCAACATTTCTTCTTTCTCAGCTTTTGCATCGTCCGCCCTCAACCAACGTCCAAACAAGATACGTCCATATCGGGAAAAGTGCTTTCCGAAGTAGAGCTGCATGAGTTGTTTTATCTTGTTGTTCTCTTCCATAAAATATCCGTCTTTATATGGATGTAGGTTTATGACAACAATACACACAATCAAAAATCAACTTTTTTTGAAAATAGTTTGATTCCGGTACTAACGAATGCGATTATTGAAAGAGTTTCATCCTAATGAAACAGTTGTTTCTCCTAAGTGAAACATTTGTTTCATTAGGATGAAACTCTTTGGAAGTCGTCAGTTTTCAGTCCAAATAAGTAAGGAAAAAAAGATAAAGTACCTTGCGAAGAATGGCAAGGGCTGCCGTCAGATGGTTTTCTACAGTCCGTTTACTGATATTCAGACGCGTTGCGATTTCATCGTTAGACAAACCTTGCTCACGGCTCATCTGGTAAATCAGTTTCCGCTGGGGAGACATTCGTTCGACAGTGCGGCTGATAATGCTTTGCAGTTCACGTGCAAACATCGCTTCCTCTTCCGATTGGGAGATGGAGGCTTCCAGTAAAAACTCATTGGTATACTTTTCTGAAACGGCAAGACGGTCGAAATAATCATAAACGGTAAAGCGCGCCATCTGAAAGAGATAGGAGGAAAAAGAACGGACGTCTCTCAGTTTTTCCCGGTCTTTCCATATGGAAAGAAACAAATCCTGAGATATATCACGACTTACTTCCTTGTCGTGCGTCAGGCCGACAAGGAAATATACCAACCTAGGTTGGTAGTCGAAAAAAAGCTGTTCAAAAGCTTTTATGTTTCCTCTTGCGATCTCCCTCAAGATATGTTGCTCCTCTGGTAATTCCATAACTAGTGCGAAGTAACAAAAAATATCAGAAATAAAAGAAAGAATGCCGGAAACTTCTGCGGAAGATAAAGGAACTTGTGGTGGTAAGGCAAAATGGTATTACAAAGATAATACATTAATTATTTATGGTGAAGGTGTAGTAACAGAAGATACATGGCATAAAGCAAATACTATTATAAAAACAGTTGTTATTGATTCTGGAATTACAAAATTAGAAGAAGATATATTTACGGGGTTAGGGTCTGAACTAGGGAAAAATATAGAAAATGTTTATATTGCTGATGATCTGGAAGAAATAGGAATGAGTACTTTCGGAAATTGTGATAGTTTAAGTGAAATCGTGCTGCCTCCCAGCCTATATTCCATAGGTGCATACGCATTTGCCAACTGTGATTCTTTAAAAAATGTTTATATAACAGATGGATTGGAAGAAATAGGAGATAGTGCATTTTCTGGTTGTAAATCACTGGAAAGTATCTATATACCTAGAACGGTAATGACAATTGGAAAAGGTGAATTTTCAAGATGTAATAATTTATCTGATATTGAGATTTCAAAGGATAATAGTATATTCAGTATAAAGAATGATTGCATTATTAACAATAATACAAAAACATTGATTTATGCTATGAATAAAGCTTTGTCTATTCCAGATGATGTTAAATGTATTGCTGAGGATGCATTTTATGGGTGTGAAATTGATAGTTTAGTTGTACCAGAAGGAGTTAAAGAAATAGAAGAAGGAGCGTTCAACTATAGTAAATTTGTCGAAATTAAATTACCAGACAGCTTAAAGATAATAGGAAATTATGCTTTTGAAAATTGTAGTAAATTAAAAAGTATTTATATACCTAAGAGCTTCCGTGGCTTCTGCTCTGCATCTTCCCCGG
>ERZ791611.78-NODE-78-length-108832-cov-49.962253_pt1 | contig 108832 bp, 88 predicted proteins | sample MGYA00510275_ERZ791611 | MGnify/ENA primary metagenome ERZ791611 (study PRJEB30046, sample SAMN00791912) | human gut metagenome | study: EMG produced TPA metagenomics assembly of the A metagenome-wide association study of gut microbiota in type 2...
GGTGGCTTTGTAAAGCCGTTTGTCTCCACCCGCGTAGCGGGTGGTTTAAAGCTGGCCGCTGCGCGGCCAGCAGACTAAAGTCTTGAATAAAAAAACCGCCCCGTATGGAGCGGTTTCGACCTTTATATATCGAGCGCCTCGGCCATCGCCGCCGTGGTGATCGCCGTGGTTCCACAGCAACTGCCCACCATTGCGGCACCGGCATGTCTCCATTCGATGCAAGCGCGGGCGAAGGCTTCGGGGTTCTCGCGCCACACAGGGCCATCCTGAGTTTGGACTGGATCGCCCACGTTGGGGCGTACCGTGACGGGCGTAGTCGCCGACGCAACCATCCTGGGCACCGCCACGTTCGCGGCCGCAAGTGAACAGCAGTTAACGCCAACCGAGTTTGCGCCGTGCTTTTCGGCGTACAAAACGGCAGCCTCGATGTTGAGGCCATCGCCTAACAGGTCGCCTTTATCGTCAACGACAAAACTCACCAAAACAGGCATACCGTCGGCGGCATCCCGGGCGCCGGCAAGCATGGGCTGCAAATTACGGATAGACGTCACCGTTTCGATCAGCAGACCGTCAACACCAGCATTGAGCAGGTCGTATGCCTGCTCTCGCGAAATGCTTCGGATTTCTCGATATTCGGCAGAGTCTTCGGCAAACCACTCAATGCCGATTGGGCCCATCGAGCCCAGCAGCAGCTGAGGGTGCGCCTGACGCGCATCGTCGACGGCACCGCGATTGACCTCAGCCACGGACGGCGTAATCTGATCTTGCCTGAGGGCATAGCTTGATGCCTGAAAGGTATTGGTAATGAGCACCTGCGCACCGGCGGCGACATACAGGCGATGGATACGAGAAACAGTCTGCGGCTCGGCAAGGTTCCAAAACGCCGGTGGGATGTCGGCGGCGTCGTATTCACTCATCAGCACGCTGCCCATGGGACCCTGCGTCAACAGGGTCTCGCTCGACATGCGGCGCATAAGTTCCTCGCCGCCGGGGCGGTTGTAATAACTCGTATCCATATATGTGTTTCGCTATTCCTCGACGCTGATTCCCTGTTTTTCGAGATAGGCGAGCCAGCGGCTCATCGTATCCTCGGAAAGCGCATGTTCCATCATGCACGCCTCGGAATCGGCCCGCTCAAAATCGACGCCGAGCTCCTGGACCAAAAACGTGCGGATAAGGCGATGACGGTACCAGATAGCCGTGCCGACCTCGCGACCACGGTCGGTCAGGATGACCTTGCCGTAATGCGATTGCTCGACAAGCTCGGACGCCTTAAGCGCTGAAACTGCCTTATTGACCGATGCCTTGGAGACACCAAGACGCTGCGCGATGTCGACCGATCGCACGCCACTGGTCTCCCCTTCTTCGCTTTCGATGCGAACCATGCACTCCAAGTAGTCTTCGTTAGCCACTGTTAGATGCAGCTCGCGCGAGCTATTTGTCGTATCCATGATCTTCCGTCCCTTCTGCATTCATTGGCTGATTCTACCCCATCCAAGCGTCGCGGTATGCCGTGGCATACCGTGCTAGAGTTCTTGTTGCACACGACGACCAAGATTGGAGCGGTCTTTATGGAAAACACCACCACGAACCCCGACGTCCTTGCGCGCTTTTTGCGCTACGTCCAAATCAACACGCAGTCCGAGGATGCAAACTGCGACCAGGTACCCTCGAGCGCCGTTCAGTTTGACCTTGCCAACGTGCTGGCTGAAGAGCTGCGCGAGCTTGGTGCGGAAGATGCCCACGTGACCGAGCACGCCTATGTCTGCGCGCATATCCCCGCAAGTGTGGGCGCTGAGGACAAGCCCGCCCTGGGCCTGATCGCCCATCTCGACACCACCGAAGTTGCACCGGGCGCCGGCGTGAAGCCGCACATCGTGCACTACGAAGGCGGCGACCTGGTCTGCGGCACGGTTGACGGTAAGCCCGTTGCCATGAGTACCGCCAAGCTTCCCGCCCTGAACGACCTCGCGGGTGAGGACCTGGTCTGCAGCGATGGCACCACGCTGCTGGGCGCGGACGACAAGGCAGGCGTCGCCGAGATCATGTCGCTTGTCGCGCGTATCGCTCAGGACCCTTCTCTGCCCCATCCCGCACTCGGCATTTGCTTCTGCCCTGACGAGGAGATCGGCCACGGAGCCGAGCTGTTGGATATCGATACCTTTGGCTGCAAGTATGCCTACACGGTCGACGGTGGCCCCATCGGCGAGCTGGAGTGGGAGTGCTTTAACGCCGCTGAGGCGACCGTCTGCTTTGAGGGCCAGTCCATCCACCCGGGCGACGCCAAAGGCCGTATGGTTAACGCAGGCAATCTGTTCTGTGACTTCAACGCGTTGCTCCCCTACGTGCAGCGCCCGGAGTATACGGAAGGCTACGAGGGCTTTTATCACCTTGAGGGTGTATCTGCAACCGTCGATCACGCCACAGCGCGCTATATCGTCCGCGACCATGACGCAGCCAAGTTCCAGCAGAAACTCGACCTTATTGATGCCGCTGCCTCGATGCTCAACCAGCGCTTGGGTGACAAGCGCGTGACGGTCGAGATTAAGCAGCAGTATCGAAATATGGCCGAGATCGTTCGTGACTATCCCGAGCTTATTGATGTTGCCAAGGAAGCCTACCTTGCCTGCGGCGTTGAGCCCCAAGTGCTGCCGATTCGCGGCGGCACCGACGGCGCGCAGCTGTCGTTCCGCGGTCTGCCCTGCCCCAACCTTTCCACCGGCGGCTATTGCTACCACGGCGTCAACGAGTTTGTCCCGGTCAGTTCGCTCGTCAAGATGACCGACGTCCTGCAGGAGCTCGTCGCCCGTTTCGCATAAGCCTGGCTGCATAAGCCCAAAAGACGATTCGCCCCGTCCTCAACCGAGAACGGGGCGATTTTTTTGCTGCAATGAGAACAGGTTGACGCACGCCAACCTCTTAACGCAAGGAGTGTCCCAAACTGCCGGCACAAAAGGAACGTCCCCAAGTGCCAAGTGCATCAAGAGTGTCCCCTTTGACCAGTCGTTTAAGAACGTCCCCAATGACTAACGTCGCAGGTTGAGGACGGGCAGCGAGCGGGTCGCATTTGAGACAAGGTGACGTGAAACGAAAGGGCGCTGACCTTCTGGTCGCGCCCTTGAAGTTGAACGTCAGATTGTCCAAATGCGGCCCGCGCAGCGTCAAGCGGTTACGCGGTTTGGTAAAACCGCGTAACCCTAGTAGTTGGCCTCGTAACCGTTGCCGTCGCCGGTGGGCTGTTCGTAGTAGTCCGAATCGCTCGAATCGCCTGAGTCATCGGAATCGTCAGAGCTGACCGATGAGGTTGCGGTACCGTTTGCGTAGTCGTCAGACGTGTTGTTGTTCAGGTCGCCGATCGTAGAGCTGGAACCATCGGACATACCCATGGTATTGGGACCCTTGGGATCCTTGCCGGCGTCGACGCGCGCCATCATTTCCTTAAGCTCGTCCTCGTAGACAAAGACGTAGCTCACGCCGTCGATCATGGTGTCGTCACCGGCATACGAAGGCAGGTTAGCCGAGTAGATGCCATTGACGTCCATGCCGCGCATGGCGTTGACCGTAGCCACGATATCCTGAACGCTCATATCGGTTACGAGCATATCCGACAGCGAATTAACCAGGCCAAAGATCTTCGTGGCATCGAAGTTATTGAGAATCTGGTTGGCAAGGGCTCCAAGCACCTGACGCTGGTGGCGCATGCGCGTGTAATCGCCGTCGGCATAGGTGTAGCGGCAGCGGGCATAGGTAAGGGCGGTGGCGCCGTCCATATGCTGCTGACCAGCGGTAATCTTAATATCCAGGTGCTCGGGGTCGTCAACATCATCGGTTGCGTTAATGTCGATACCGCCAACCGAATCAATCAGCGCCTGCATACCGTCGAAACTGACCTCGGCATAGTGGGAAATCTGAACACCGCACAGCTCGTTGACCGCCTCGACCATGGCCTCGGCGCCGCCAACGGTATGGCAGGCGTTGATCTTCATGGTCTCGCCCTTGTACTCGACCTTGGTGTCGCGCGGAACGGAAATGAGCGTCGCCTGCTTTTGCGTGGGGTCGATGCGTGCCAGGATAATCGAGTCGGCACGATACGTATCCTCGCCCGGACGGCCGTCGGTGCCAAGAAGCAGCACGTAGAACGGATCCTTTGCCTCATCGGTGTCAACCAGAACCCGACGCAGATTGTCAGTAATGACATTAGAATCGCCGAGCTTGCCCATAATGGTGGCAAACCACAGGCCGGCAGCGGTAGTGGCACTCAGCAGCACGCCAAGCACGACAATGAGCGCGACGTGACGAATCGTGTGGCTACGGCGGCGTTGACGAGCGCGCTCGGAATAGCGAGCCACGTTATCGCGACTGTAGATCTTGGCCTGCGCACCAGTTGAGGGTCTTCGGGTGGTGGTATCCGCGAGGGGCTTTTTATTAAACATAGGCAACCTGTATTAGTAGATGACGGGATCGGGGACGGTAGCATGCTCGACATGCGCGCCGAGCGCCTGCAGCTTTTCGACAAACTGCTCGTAGCCGCGCTTGATGTGATGGATAGCCGAAACCTCGGTCGTCCCGTCGGCGATCAAGCCCGCTACGACGAGGGCCGCTCCGCCGCGCAAATCGGGCGAGGTAACCTGTGCACCCGAGAAGCCCTTGACGCCATGAATCATGGCATGATGGCTCTCGATACGAATGTCGGCACCCATGCGCACCAGCTCAGAGGCAAACATAAAGCGATTCTCGAAGATGTTCTCGGTAATAACGGAACTGCCGTCGGCAAGGGCGGAGAGCACCATAATCTGCGCCTGCATGTCGGTCGGGAAACCGGGGAACGGAAGCGTCTGGATGTCGACCGGCTTGATACGCTCGGCACGGTTCACATGGACGCCATCCTCGACGCGCTCGCAGTCGATACCCATGAGCTCCATCTTCTTGAGCACCATGCCCAAATGAATGGGGCAAAAGCCCGTGACATCGACACCGCGATCGTCCGCCATCAACGCACCGGCGACGATAAAGGTACCGGCCTCGATGCGGTCGCCCACCACGCGATGGATAACGGGATGGAGCTCTTCCACGCCTTCGATAGTCACGACGGGCGTACCGGCGCCAACAATCTTGGCGCCCATCTCGTTGAGCATGTTGGCGAGATCGACGATCTCGGGCTCGCGGGCGGCATTGTCGATAACCGTGGTGCCCTGTGCGCGCACAGAGGCCATGATGAGATTCTCGGTCGCACCGACGCTGGCGAACTCGAGCGTGACGGTGGTACCGCGCAGACCTTGGGGCGCATTAGCGTTGATGTAACCGTGGGCGGTATCGAACTCAACGCCCAGGGCCTCAAGACCAAGAATGTGCATATCGATCTTACGAGCACCCAGGTTGCAGCCGCCCGGCATGGCAATTTTGGCGCGATGGAAGCGGCCCAGCAGGGGCCCCATGACGGCGGTGGAAGCGCGCATCTTGGCAACGAGCTCGTAGGGGGCCTCCCATGAATCGACCTGAGAGGTATCAATCTCGAGCGTGTGCTCGTCGAGAACATCGATCGTAGCGCCCATGCCCTTGAGCACCTTGCCCATCACGTGGACATCGGAAATATCGGGCACGTTCTGCAGCGTCGTCTTGCCCGGCGCCAGAAGCGTTGCCGCCATGAGTTTGAGCGCGGAGTTCTTGGCGCCCGAGACGGGCACGGAGCCTCCGATGGCGTGGCCACCCTCAACGCGGATAATATCCAAGGTCTACCCTTTCAAAAAGCATGCCCGGGGTGGCTGGGCCATCCCGGGCATGATGTGTTCGCAAATGGTCGAACGCTAAATCGTTTGACTATTGGGCAAGCTTGAGCTTACACCATGCGATTTCATTATAGAGGTAGGCGCGGCGTGCATCATCCTCCGACAAATTACCCAGCTTCTCTTCAAAACCTTGAATATCAGCTTTAAGCTTGTCGGCATCGACGGTCGCCAAATCGCAAGCGCGCTCGGCGAGAACGGTCACGACATCGTCCGCAACCTGGGCATAGCCGCCGGCCACGGCAAACGTGTGGTCGACAGTGCCCATGGCCTTATCGGAAACGCGAACGTAACCGCGGTCGATCGTGCAGATCTCGCTGGAGTGAGCAGGCAGGACGCCAAACTCGCCATCCGTGGACGGAATCGACACAAACGCAGCGTCGCCCTCATAGGCGCAGCTCACGGGGCACACGATGCGGATACGCATAACCTACTTCTCCCCCATCTTGCGGGCGCGCTCGCGCACGTCTTCAATCGTGGAAGCATAGCGGAAAGCCTGCTCGGGCAGGTCATCGGCCTTGCCGTCGACAATCTCGGCGAAAGAGCGGACGGTATCCTCGACGCGGACGTAGACACCGGGGTTGCCGGTGAACTTCTCGGCGACGTGGAAGGACTGCGAGAGGAACTGCTGAATCTTACGGGCACGGTTGACCGTAAGGCGCTGCTCCTCGGACAGCTCGTCCATACCCAGAATGGCGATGATGTCCTGAAGGTCGGAGTACTCCTGCAGGAGCTCCTGGACCTTGACGGCGACACGGTAGTGCTCCTCGCCGACGATCGAGGGATCGAGAGCGTCGGAGGAAGATGCGAGCGGGTCGATAGCCGGGAACAGGCCAAGCGACGAAATGCTACGCGAAAGAACCGTGGTGGCGTCGAGGTGCGTAAACGTCGTGGCAGGCGCCGGGTCGGTCAGGTCGTCTGCGGGGACGTAGACAGCCTGGACGGAGGTAATGGAGCCCGTCTTGGTCGAGGTAATGCGCTCCTGGAGGTCGCCCATCTCGGTTGCCAGCGTGGGCTGGTAACCAACGGCGGACGGCATACGGCCCAGCAGTGCGGAAACCTCGGAACCTGCCTGGGAGAAGCGGAAGATGTTGTCGATGAACAGCAGAACGTCCTGGCCGCGATCGCGGAAGTACTCAGCGGTGGTAAGGCCGGCCAGACCGATGCGCAGACGCGCTCCGGGCGGCTCGTTCATCTGACCATAGACCAAGCAGGTCTTGTCGATAACGCCAGACTCGCTCATCTCGAGGAACAGGTCGGTGCCCTCGCGGGTACGCTCGCCGACGCCGGTGAACACCGAGGTGCCGCCGTGCTCCTGGGCGAGGTTGTTGATGAGCTCCTGAATCAGAACGGTCTTGCCGACGCCGGCGCCGCCGAACAGGCCGGTCTTGCCGCCACGGATGTAGGGCTCGAGCAGGTCGACGGCCTTGATGCCGGTCTCGAAGATCTCGGTCTTGGTGGTGAGCTCGTCAAAGCGGGGCGCTGCATGGTGGATGGGGTAGAACTCCTCCACCTCGGGCATGGGCTTGCCGTCGACGGGCTTGCCCATGACGTTCCAAATGCGACCGAGCGTCTTGGGACCAACGGGCATCTTCATGGGCTCACCGGTATCGGTGGCGATGAGGCCGCGCTGCAGGCCGTCGGTCGAGGACATGGCGACCGTGCGGACGACGCCGCCCGGAAGCTGGCTCTCGACCTCGAGGATCGTGCTCAGATGACCGATCGGGGTCTCGGCCTCGACCGTGAGCGCGTTGTAGATCGGGGGCACCGCGCCGTCAAACTTGACGTCGACGACAGGGCCGATGATTCGCACGATGCGACCATCACCGGCAGTCGTCTTCTTGGTGGCTTCCTCGACCGCAAGCTTTACGGTGTTATTAGCCATTACTGTTCCTCCAATGCTGAGGCTCCGCCGACGATCTCGTTAATCTCGGTCGTGATCGAAGCCTGGCGCACGCGACTATACGTGCGGGTAAGGGTCGAGATGATCGCGGTGGCGTTTTCCGTCGCGGAGTGCATGGCCTTGCGGCGTGCACCCTGCTCGGCAGCCGCCGAATCGATCAGGGCCTGGTAGATGACCGTCAGGATATAAGACGGCACAAGCTTGCCGAGAACATGCTCGGGAGAGGGCACGAACTCGAACGTGGACGAGATGCGCTTAGGGGCGTCGGTCTCGTTCTTACGCGGACCGTGGGCCATAGCGATCATCTCGGGGTCGAGCGGCAACAGATGCTCGACGCGAAGCTCCTGATCCACGCGGTTCTTGGCGTGGTGGTAGACAAGCTCGACACGGTCAAGCTCACCGGCACGATACGCATCGCAGATATGAGAGGAGATCATGCGGGCCTGATTGAAATCGGGCTCAGAGGAGTTGCCCTCAAAGTGCATGACGACGTTTGCGCGGTCACGGAAATACGTGGCCGGCTTACGCCCGCACGCGATGATCTCGCACTCGATGCCGTCGTTCGCCCAAGAAGCGGCGAGCTTTTCGGCCGTGCGCTCCACCGTCGTATTGAAACCGCCGGCAAGGCCGCGGTCCGAGGCAATAACGACAATCAGGCCATGCTTGACGCTCTCATGCTTCTGCAGCATGGGATCGGTGCCCGAACAGGAGGCGTCGCCGGCGACCGTCAACATGACGTCGGTCAGCGCCTCCTTATAGGGCTCGGCCTGCTTGGAGCGATCGAGGGCACGACGGATCTTGGCCGTAGAGACCATCTCCATCGTGCGCGTGATCTGCTTGGTCGTGGTAACCGAGGAGATTCGCTTCTTAATGTCGCGAAGGTTGGCCATGGGGCTTAGTTCTCCTCTGATCCAGAAACATCCGAATGGTGCTTGGCCATGAACTGCTGCTTGAAGTCGCCGATGACGCGCAAGAGCTCAGCCTTGGTGTCATCATCGATCTTCTTGGCGCGAACCTTGTCGAGCAGCGAACCAAAGCCATTGTCCATGTACTCGATGAGCTCGGCACGGAAGGGCAGCACGTCGGCGATCTCCAGGTCATCCAGGAAGCCCTCGTTGCCAGCGAACAGCGTAACGATCTGCTCGCCAACCTCAAACGGCTTGTAACGCGGCTGCTTCAGGAGCTCGGTCATGCGAGCACCATGGGTTAGCTGCTTCTGAGTAGCCTCGTCGAGGTCGGAGCCGAACTGCGTAAAGCCAGCGAGCTCCTGATAGGAAGCGAGGTCCAGACGGAGGTTGCCGGCGACCTGCTTCATGGCCTTGGTCTGCGCATCGCCACCGACGCGGGACACGGAGATGCCCACGTCGACTGCCGGGCGCTGACCCTGGAAGAAGAGCTCGGACTGCAGGTAGATCTGACCATCGGTAATGGAAATGACGTTGGTCGGAATGTAGGCCGAGACGTCGCCGTCCTGGGTCTCGATGATCGGCAGTGCCGTCATGGAGCCGTAACCGTTCTTCTTGGACATCTTGACGGCACGCTCGAGCAGACGAGAGTGCAGGTAGAAGATGTCGCCAGGATAGGCCTCGCGTCCGGGCGGACGATGCAGCGTCAGCGACATCTGACGGTAGGCCACAGCCTGCTTGGACAGGTCGTCGTAGATGACGAGCACGTGGCCGCCGGGGTTGGTCTCGCTGGCGGGCTTGCCGTCCTCGCCGTTGTACATGAAGAACTCGCCGATAGCGGCACCGGCCATAGGCGCGATGTACTGCATAGGGGCGGAATCGGCAGCGGTGGCCGAAACGATGATGGTGTAGTCGAGCGCACCGTGCTGAGCGAGGGTCTCGCGGATGTTGGCAACCGTGGAGGCCTTCTGGCCGATGGCGACATAGATGCAGACCATGCCCTTGCCGCGCTGGTTGAGAATAGCGTCGATGGCGATGGCGGTCTTACCGGTCTTACGGTCGCCGATGATGAGCTCACGCTGACCGCGGCCAATAGGCACCATGGAGTCGATAGCGAGCAGACCGGTCTGAACCGGCTCGCACACCGGGGTACGATCGATGACGCCGGGGGCCTTGAACTCGATGGGGCGACGGTGCGTAGCGACGATGTCGCCTAGGCCGTCGATGGGCTGGCCGAGCGGATTGACGACGCGGCCGAGCATGGCGCGGCTCACGGGGATATCCATAATGCGGCCAGTGGTGCGGCACTCGTCGCCTTCCTTGATGGAGTCGACGGCACCGAACAGAACGGCGCCGACCTCGTCACGGTCAAGGTTCTGGGCAAGGCCGAAGACGGTCTCACCGGTATCGGAGCTCTTGAACTCCAGAAGCTCGCCTGCCATGGCGCTCTTGAGGCCGGAGACGCGCGCGATGCCGTCGCCTACCTCGTCGACCGTTGAAACCTCATGCGTATCGACCGTCGCGGAGAGGCTCGTGAGCTGCTCCTGCAGTTTCTTGGCGATATCCTGGGCATTGAGGGTTTCGGACATTAGGCTTCACCTCCGTACGAATTAGCAGAGTTTGCGAGGGTCTCCTGCGCGATGCGCAGCTGCGTCTTGACGGAAATGTCACGACGCTCGCCGCGGGCCTCGAGCACCAGGCCGCCCACGATAGACGGGTCGACCTGCTCGATAAGGAATACCTTGCGGCCGAAGTCCTGCTCGCATTTCTTAGTGATGGTTTGACGCAGCTCGTCGTCGAGCGGGATCGCCGTGGTGACGGTCACGCCCACTACATCTTCGTCTTCCTCGGCAACATACTTAAAGGCAGCTGCCACCTTGGGAAGAAGGTCGAGCTGGTCGCGCTTGGACATGGTGTCGAGCACGGCGATGATCTCGGGGCTGGCAGAAGCCAAGCGCTCGATCATCTCGAGGTCCTCGAACACATGGTTCTCGGCCTTAGCGGCTTCCAGAAGGGAGCGCGCGTAGGTCTCGAGCACCTTGTCCTGATAGCGGCTAGTCGGCATTCAGGCTACCTGCTTCCTGGATGTAGCGCTCGATGAGCTTCTTCTGCTCGGCATCGTCCTCGAGTGCCTCGCCCACGATCTTGGTGGCGACGGCAACGGACAGGTCGGCGATGGAGCTCGCGGCACCGGCGTAAATGGACTTGCGCTCGTCCTCGACGGTCGTATGGGCCTTGGCGATGATCTCCTCGGCCTCCTTGTGAGCAGCCTCGATGATACGGGCGCGCTCGGACTCGGCGTCCTTACGGGCCTCGAGGACGATGTCGGCAGCCTGACGGCGGGCGTCGGTGACGATCGAGTCGGACTCAGCGCGCTTGGCGATAGCCTCCTGCTTGGTCTTCTCGGCCTCGTCGAGGCTCTCCTCGATCTTCTTGCCGCGCTCCTCCATGGTTTTCATGATGCCCGGCAGGGCGACCTTGGCCAGCACGATCCAGATGATCAGGAAGGCGATAAGCGCCGGGATGAACTCCGCCATCTTAGGGATGAGGATGTCCGCACCGGCAGCGCCGTCCTCGGCGAACGCGGAAACCGGCATGAGCAGCGCGGCCGCGGACGCGGAGAGTGCGATCGCGCTCTTCTGGGATGAAAGATTCATACTTGACGCTCCGTGCTATTTAACGATCAGCGCGACAACGAAGCCGATCAGAGCCAGAGCCTCGCCGAAGGCGGAGCCCATGATGAAGACGGTGAACACGCGGCCCTGGACCTCAGGCTGACGGGCCATAGCACCCGTAGCACCCAGAGCAGACAGGCCGATAGCAAGACCAGCGCCGATAACACCGAGACCGTAACCGATAACTCCCACGATTCCTCCTTTGTCGTGCGTGTCTTATTTCACGCAGGATAACCTTTTTATAACTGCCGGGCTCCATGGGTACGGGCACCGGCGGTTTAACGAATTGCCTTACCTTGAAGACGCGAACGGAAGCCTACTCCTCCTCCGCGACCTCCTCTGCCTCAGAGACATACACGGCGGTAAGGACCGTGAAGACGTAAGCCTGGATAGCGCCGACCACAAGCTCGATCGCATAGATCAGGATGAGGATGGCAAGCCAGGCCAGCGAAGGCAGGGCGCCGACGGCGTGCGCCGCGGAAACCTGCTGAAGCAGCGGCTGCATGAACATGCTCGCCATGATGGCGAACGAGCCCATGACCACGTGTCCTGCGAACATGTTGCAGAACAGACGGACGGCGAGCGTGATGAGGCGCAGGAAGGTCGAGAAAAGCTCGACGACCCACACGAGCACGTTCATCGGGAAGCTCACGCCCTGCGGGGCGAGGCTCTTGATGTAGCCGATCACGCCGTGAGCCTTGCATCCGTAGTAGATGAAGTACACGAAGGCGAAAATGGCGAGTGCGGCGGTGGAACCGATTGCGCCGGTGCCGGGCTTCATTCCCGGGATCAGGCCGATCATGTTATTGATCAGGATGAACAGGAAAAGCGAGCACAGGAACGGGAAGTGCTTCTTCCAGTTCTCACCCACGACGCCCTTGCCGATATCGTTCTCGACGTACTCGATGATGTACTCGAAACCGTTGACGAAGAAGCCCTTGGGAACCAGGGTCTGCTTCTTCTTGAACACGGTCAGGACGATCAGGAGCACGATCGTGGAGACGATCAGCCAAAACGAGTACTGCGTGATGCCGCAGCTCAGATCGCCCACGACAGGGGTGGAGCTGAACTCGCTGACCAGATGATTAATCTCATCAGGCAGCTTTTCAAAAATTTCCACGACTTACCTTTCGACCTCATGAGGATCTCGCAGCGCCTTGGCGACACGAACCGCGCAGGCGGCCATAAAGGCCACGAAGCCGATCGCCTCGCCCAGGAGGAACATGCGAAATGCCTCTCCGAACAACACAAACACAACCAAGGTAAAGACGAGCAGGGCGATTGCCGAGACCGCCAGACTCACCATACCCTTGAGCATGTCCGCATTCTGTTTATCATCAAGAACCGGCTTGAGCGTAAAGACAAAGGGAAGGAAGGCAATTGCGCCCGCGATGGCGCCTGCAACGATAGCGAGCAGATCGGCTATCTGAAACACTGGCGTCCTCACTTTCCTTTTTAACGCTTCACAGAACAGTTCCCGCCAAACATTGGTGACTATTGTACGAGCCAATCGCTAAAGTACAACCGAAAAAGCATCGGTTAATACGCACCTGTTCGTTTTCTTAAGACCTTCTTTATGCCGCAGGTACGGTAATACGTTTTTCTCGAACCCTGCAGGGCAAAACGTCCGTTAACAGGAGTGCGCGCGGTCGCCTTTTGTTCGTCCGCGCGCACCGTTTCTTCGTATTTGCAGCCGCGGCCGTTTAGCCCAGCGACTAGAGCGTGCCGTAGATGCGGTCGCCGGCGTCGCCGAGGCCGGGAACGATGTAGGCAGCCTCGTTGAGATGGTCGTCGATGGCGCAGGTATAGATATGCACATCTGGGTCCTTCTCGGTCAGCGACTTGAGGCCCTCGGGGGCCGCGACGATGCACAGCATGCGGATGTCCTTGACACCGCGCTCGCGCAGGTAGCTGATGGCCATCTCGGCCGAACCGCCCGTGGCAAGCATGGGGTCGACGACCAGGCAGATGCGCTGGTCGATATCCTTGGGCATCTTGCAGTAATACTCGTGCGGCTCGTGGGTGACCTCGTCGCGCTCCATGCCGATGTGACCCACGCGAGCGGAGGGCACCAGGTCGAGGATGCCGTCGACCATGCCAAGGCCCGCACGCAGGATGGGCACGATGGCGAGTTTCTTGCCGGCAAGCTGTTTGAACGTGGCGGTAGTGATGGGGGTCTCGACCTCGACGTCTTCCATAGGCAGGTCGCGCATGGCCTCGTAGCCGTCAAAAAGCGCGAGTTCGCGCACGAGCTGGCGGAACTGGTTGGTGCCGGTGTTTTTGTCGCGCAGGATCGACAGCTTGTGCTGGACGAGCGGGTGATCGACAAGCGTCACACGGGACGCATCGTAGGTGACGGTCATGGATTGATTGCCCCTTTCGTTGCGGCCGCAAAACGGCCTTGCTGACAAGGCGCGCAGCAATGTTGCCGCCGCACGCCATGCATTAGTTTAGCGGTTTGTTGTATCGAGCAGCCCATCGCAGCCCTACTGTGCGGTACTGAGCGAGCGCCTGACTGCGTCACACCAGCCCGCAAGGTTTTGCTCGCGACGCTCGGCAGACATGTGGGGAAGGAAGGTCCTAACGATCTGGGCATTTTGCTCCAGCTCTTCTAGGTCTTCCCAATAGCCGACGGCAAGACCCGCCAAGTACGCGGCACCGATTGCCGTGGTCTCCACCGTCTCGCATTGCAGCACGGGGATATCCAGCAGGTCGGCCTGGAATTGCATGATGAACTCGTTGCGCGAGGCACCGCCATCGACAGACAGGCGCTCGATCGAAAGCCCCACGTCCTGCTCCATGGCGCGCAGCACGTCGTAGCTCTGATATGCCATGGATTCGCAGGCGGCACGTACGATGGTCGCACGGCTCGAGGCGCCGGTCAGACCGCACACGATACCGCGGGCATGCGGGTCCCACCAGGGAGCGCCCAGACCCGCAAAGGCGGGAACGAAGTAGCAGCCCTCGTTGTCGCTAATCGAAGCGGCGAGTTGTGCCGACTCGCTCACGCTCGAGATGATGCCCATGTTGTTGCGAAGCCAGTTCATGGTGGAACCGGCAGCAAAGATGGAGCCCTCGAGCGCATAGCTGATCTTCCCGTTCGCAGCGATACCGATGGTGGAGACCAGACCGTTCTTGGATTCGACGATCTCGTCGCCGGTGTTCATGAGCATAAAGCAGCCCGTGCCATAGGTGTTTTTGGTCTGGCCGGGATGGAAGCAGCAGTGACCGAACAGCGACGCCTGCTGGTCGCCCGCCACACCCATGATGGGCGGCATGTTGGTCATGATGTCGCTCGCGACGCGACCGTAGTCACCCGAGCTCCAGCGAACCTCGGGCATCATGGAACGTGGAACGTCAAAGAGCGCCAGCAGGTCGTCGTCCCAATCGAGCGTATGGATATTAAAGAGTGCCGTGCGGCTGGCATTGGTGTAGTCGGTGGCAAAGACCTGGCCGCCGGTGAGGTTGTAGATGAGCCAGGTGTCGATGGTGCCAAACATGAGGTCGCCCGCCGCCGCGCTCTCGCGTGCGCCGTCGACGTTGTCGAGAATCCACTGTACCTTGGAGGCCGAGAAATACGGGTCGAGCGTGAGTCCCGTGCGGGAGCGCACCAGCTCCTCGCAACCCTGTTCAACCAACGCGTCGATTGCCGGCGCGGTACGGCGGCACTGCCATACGATAGCGTTATAGATCGGCTGACCGCTCACGCGATCCCAGACCACCGTGGTCTCGCGCTGGTTGGAGATGCCGATGGCGGCAATGCGGTCGGAGTGGATACCGCTCTTAAACTGGACTTCCATCATGACGGCGATCTGGCTGGCAAGGACCGCCATGGGGTCTTGCTCCACCCAGCCGGGACGCGGGAAGCTGGTTTTGACGCTGCGACGTGCCTGCGCGACGATGCATCCGTACTCGTCGACGATGGTCGCAAGTACCGAGGTGGTGCCGCAGTCGAGCGCCATGATGTAGGAACCGCCAAAGTCAAACGAGGCATCTTCCATGCCCAGGCTGCCCAGATTCAACGACATCGCTTACACCTTTCTATTGCATCGGGTCGGACAGGACCCGTTCGATCTCTGATGCGGGAAGTGCGCCTTGGCGCAGGATCTGGAGCTCGCCGTGCTGAAACGACACGATGGTCGAGGCGTCGCGACACGGGGTCTCACCGGCGTCGACGGCAACATCGACCCCCTCCAGGATGCGACCCTCCACCGTGATAAAACTTGCCGGCGCGGGCGCGCCATGCGTGTTGGCGCTGGTGCAGGCAAGGGGGCTGCCACAGGCGCGGATGAGCGCCTGCACCACGGGCGAGGCCGAAGCGCGAAGTGCCACCGTGTCGTCGGCGGCACGCATGAAGGTCGGCACGCAGGGGGCTGCCTTGACCACGATAGTCAGGGCTCCCGGCCAGCATCGTCGCGCGAGTATGCGGGCATCTTCCGGGATATCCACGCCATAGCGGTCGAGTGCTTCGACGCCATCGACCAGCCAAGCGACGGTTTGCGTGAGTTCACGTTGCTTGAGAGTGAAGATACGGCGATAGCCGGTGCCGAGCGCAGGAACTGCGGCGCCATTGACGGCAGCCTGCGGATCGCGCGGCCACGATGGGAATTCGCTTGTATCTTGGGGCACGGCGTCCGAGAAGGCGTTGACTGCCACGGCGACACCGTAGACGGTCTCGGTCGGGATCAAAGCCAGGCCGCCGCGGCCGAGCACCTCGGCCGCGCGCTCGACGGCAAGCCGATGCGGCTCGCGCGTTCCCTCGTATACCCGATAGACCGTCTGCATGTGTATGCCAGCCCCTTACGCTCTGGTGCAAGTTTGTTTACTGTGGGGCATTCTCGCACGAAACGTTCAACCTATTTGCCCAGAGCGCATGTTGGTTTGGTGAGCGGCTCTAGTAGTCGGTGAAAGTGAGGGGGTTATTGGACTGCGACGAACTTCTTTGGCCTGCCGGCGTGGCGTTCTTGGGCGGCGTAGCGCTCGATGCTGCCTATCGTTATCATCCGACGGCCGTCGACGAGTTCAACATCGAGCTTTCCGGCTTTGACCAGCGCGGTAATCCGCGGAGCGGAGACTTTGAGGTCCAGCGCTGCGTCTTTAAATGTTCGGCACGCCGCTTCCCGAGCGTCCTCGTGGTCGATTTCGACTGAAAGGGCCACGACCTCGGCCGAGCGTTCGTACCCTGCCGGAGTCAAACCGTTGTTGAGGTCGTCGGCCAAAAACGCCATCAGTGCCTCGGTGGCATGGGCAATCGCTTCTTCGCGCGTATCGCCATCGGCAAAGGCGCCGGGAATCTGCGGGAAGCTAGCGCAGTAACCATCGTCTTCTTTTATGAGAACGCAGTCATAGGTAAATCGCTGCCTCATTTTGCCTCCAACTACCATCCAGCTTGGCGACGAATACTTGCCCACGTGCCCTTCTTTGGTCGATCACCGCCAGAGCCGTTCACGGTGACAACGCGGTCACCAGAAACATACTTAGCATGACTACCGACTTGCGCGACCTTCACGAATCCATCGTGCTTGAGTAGGGCAATGATTTCCCGAAAGGTAGGAGGTTGCATGGGCCGACCTCTTTCAGCCGTCCTAATTATAAACTACTTTATAATTTTTGCTAACCAGTTAATAAATATTACTGGCGTTGCTTGGGCTCGGTGACGATGGCTCGGACAATGCGGGGGCGATCGGTGAGGTCGTGGACGATACGCACGTCCGAAAGGCCTGCTTGACGACAGAGCTCGGCCGCGGCGTCGAGCGCGCCCTCGTAGAGCTCGCAGGCAAACAGGCCGCCGGCACGCAGCATGTAGGGCGCCGCGTTGAGCAGGCGGCGGAAGATATCGAGACCGTCGGCACCGCCCTCGAGCGCCAGATCGGGCTCAAAGTCCTTGACCTCATGCGGCAGCGAGCGCATGACATCGGTGGGGATGTAGGGCGGGTTGGAGACGAGTACGTCAAAGGTGCCCCACTCTTCGCGGGGAATGGAGCTCACCAGGTTTGTGAGGCTGAAGGCGACCTCGTCGGACGTGAGGCCAAGCGCATCGCGGTTTTTGGTAGCAAGGTCGATGGCGCGCGGCTCGATATCGGTAGCAGTGCAGGTGACGTGGCCGCGACGCTCCCAGGCGATCGAGAGCGAGATACAGCCCGTGCCGCAGCCGACCTCGAGAACGCGGGCAGTGCGGGGCTCGGCTGGGGCAGGCGCAGCGGCATCCTGAGCTGAAACCGTCTCCTGGTCGGCACCCTCGATGGCGATGCCGTATTCATCGAGCTCGGGCTCGGTGGCTTCCGCGGCTTCGGCTTCTGCTGCTTGCGCGGCGGCTTCCTCGGCCTCGCGATCGGCAAGCTCCTCGGCATAGGCGCGGCTACCGAGCACGTCGCTACCCAGCGCAGCCTCATCGGCGGCCGTCAGGTTGGCAGCACGGCGCTCGGCGGTCGCGCGTTCGTCGGCCAGCGCCGCCTCGGCTTTGCGGGCCTGCTCGACCTCATCGTTCCAAGGCAGCTCAACACGCTGACGGGCAGCGGCCTCGGGGCTCAGCACCTCGGTATCCAGATAGTTCAGGACTTCTTCGACGAGCATCTCGGTCTCGGGGCGCGGGATGAGCACGCCGGGGGCGCACGCGACGTCGATCATGCGAAACTGCGTGCTGCCGGTGATGTACTGCAGCGGCTCGCCTTTGGCGCGACGAACGACGGCCGCGTGCATGGTCTCGAGCTGGGCCGCGTTAAGCGTCTCGTCCATGCGCATATACAAGTCGATACGCGCCAGGCCCGTGGCCGCGCACAGCAGCCACTCGGCAGAAAGACGGGGATGCTCCTCGCCGCGCTCGGCCAGGTACTCCTTGGTCCACTCGAGACAACGCTTGATGGTCCAGATCTCGTTTGCCATGGGGCCCTCCCCTCTTAAGCGCCGGGCGGCGCGCGAATGTCGGAGCAGATTGTAAGCGAGGCCAGCGCTTGGCAAGGGACGATTGAAGGCGATTATCGAGAATCAGCCCAGAATTTTGCACCGGGCTCGCTCAAAGTGTTCATTCGCCGACGTCTAGATTTGCATTCGTCAAGCTTTTGGCAAGGTTGCCCCAAAACTGACCAATATCTAACCAAACGCTTGCCACATCGCTTGACGCACGACCCATCAAAAATCGCTCCGCGACTTCTTGAACGATATTTTGAGCAATATTTTCGATAGCGGACTTATGCCGTCAATTACCTTAAGCAGGTAAGCAGCTCAAATGACATCACAGCCGACTGAATAAAATATCAAGGCAATGTCACCAATGACTCCCTACGGATCATTTGACAACCAAGGAAACGCCGATGTTTTGGCAATGTCAGCGAGCGACATCCAGAGCGAACAGGTTGGCATGAAAAAGGCAAGGCATAGACCTTCTGGTCATGCCTTGCCTTTTGAATGACAAATTGTCGCTCTGGGCGGCGCGCGGCGTCGAGCAGTTACGGCGTTTGGTAAAACGCCGTAACTTAAACAGCCTGTGCCAGCTTCTCGGCTCGCTCGGCGGCGGCGAGCGCCTCGATGACGGTGCCGAGCTGATCGCCCAGAAGGACGCCGTTGTAGGTGGAGTTGAAACCGATGCGGTGATCGGTCACGCGGTCCTGGGGCTGGTTGTAGGTACGGATCTTCTCGGAACGGTTGCCGTGGCCGATCTGGCTCTGGCGCTCGGCACCGAGCTCTGCCTGCTGCTTCTCGAGCTCCATCTCGTACAGACGGGCACGCAGCATCTGCATGCAGACTTCGCGGTTCTGGATCTGGGAGCGCTGTTCCTGCGACTGCACCACGGTGTTGGTGGGCAGGTGGGTGATGCGCACGGCGGAATAAGTGGTGTTAACGCACTGACCGCCAGGGCCGGAGGCGCAGTAGGTGTCGATGCGCAGGTCGGACTGGTTGATCTGGACGTCGATCTCCTCGGCCTCGGGAAGCACGGCGACGGTTGCCGTGGAGGTCTGGATACGGCCCTGGGACTCGGTCTTGGGAACGCGCTGGACACGGTGTACGCCGGACTCAAACTTCATGACGGAGTAGACGCGGTCGCCCTCGACCTTGAACTCGATGGACTTAAAGCCGCCGGCCTCGCTGGGGCTGGAATCGAGCACGGTGGTCTTCCAGCCACGCGACTCGCAAAAGCGCTGATACATCTTGTACAGGTCGCCGGCGAAGATGGCCGCCTCGTCGCCACCAGCGGCGGAGCGGATCTCGACGATGGTGTTCTTGTCGTCGTTGGGGTCGCTCGGGATGAGCATGTACTTAATGTCTTCCTCGAGCTGGGGAAGCTTGGCCTCGTTTTCGGAGATGTCCATCTGGAGCATCTCCTTCTCATCGGCATCGGTAGTATCGTGGAGCATTTCCTTGGCAGCCTCGATGTCATCGAGCGCGCCGATGTACTCGCGCGAGGCGGCGATGAGGTCGGACTGGTGCGCGTACTCCTTGTTGAGACGCGTGAACTCCTTGATATCGGAGGCGACGGCCGGGTCGGAAAGCTTCTTCTCGAGCTCCTCGTAGGCCTTGATAATCTTTTCGAGCTTGTCGCGCATGGCGGGACTCCTTTATATGCGTGAAGGTGAAAATCGGCAGAGCTGATGGGGCGCACGGCGCCACTGCGGGGGTAAGCCCGGCTAGAACATGTCGATCTTCAGATACATGCGCATCCCTTCGCGTATGGGGTACATAGTTGCGGTCTAACCCATACATGATAGCGTGCGCAGGCAAACCTGCATATAACCCGCACGGAATGAGTGGACGTAGCCGTTGGGGACGTTCCTTAACGGCTAGACGTTTAAGAGCGTCCCCAACGGCTAACAAAGGGACTGTCGCTTTGTCACATTCTAGAGCGTTTGGAGTAGAGCGACGAGGAAGCGGATACCCTGGAGGTAGGCGCGGCGGGTGATGCGCTCGTTGGTACCGTGGACACCGCGCTCGCACTCGTCATCGTCGACCACAAAGGCCGAGAGGCGAATGCACTCAGGGCAAATGTGCTGGTAGTTGGCAGCGTCGGTCGCACCGATCACGGTCGAGGGCACAATTGCCACTGGCTCGAATGATCCGTTTTCCTCCGTCCCCTCTGGATCACGGAAATAGCGGGCGGCGATGGAGCGAACCGTCTCGAGGCCGGAACCACCGATGCGCGGGGACGGAGAGGGTTCGGAGCTGCCGGGGCCCAGATCCACTTCGACACGCCCGGCAAGGTCCGCCCCGGCAACCGCCCCACGGCAGCGCGCCACAACGTCGGCCACGCTCATGCCCTCGAGCATGCGGAAGTTAATGTTGGCCCACATATCCTGCGGCATTACGTTGGCGCCGGTGCTGCCGCCCTCGATCTGCGTGGGCGCGCAGGTGGTCGTCACCAGCGGATAGAGCTTTTTGCTGGCGAGGCAATCGCGGACAATGGCATCCCCGTTGGCGGCAATTTCATCGGCGGCGTAGAGCCCCAACTCGACAAGCTGGGCGGCAAGCAAATCGGTCACGCGCGTCGGCCACTCGATATCGCAGATTGCGGTGATGGCACGGCTGAGCACCTCGAGCGACGTGCCGCCGTAGGGGTTGGAAGAATGTCCACCCGCGTTCTTTGTCTTGAGCACAATGTCGGCATAACCTTTCTCTGCCAGGTCGGCGTGCATGAGCCAACCCTCGCCCGCGCTGTACTCGGCAGCCGAAACGATGCGGTAGTCGCCCTCGTCGATCAGGTACTCAAGCTCAATGCCGCGTTCCTCGAGCGCACGGCCGATGGCGCCTGCTCCGTACTGCGTAGTCTCCTCGTCCTGGCCAAAAGCCAGCAGCAGGGTGCGCTCGTGCTCCCAGCCGTGCGCCAGCGCATACTCAACCGCCTCGAGAATGCCTGCGACCTGATCCTTCATGTCGATCGCGCCGCGGCCCCAGATGTAGGTGTCGTCCACCTGTCCGCTAAAGGGAGCATGCGTCCAGTCGGCCTCGGTGCCCGGCACCACGGGGACCACGTCCATGTGGCCCATGAGCATGACGGGTTTGAGGGCGGGGTCGGAACCGTCAAGCGTCACCAACAGCGAATGGTCGACAAGCTCGACCTCGCCCGCCGCGAACACGCGCGGCCAGGCCTGCTGCATATAGGCGCGCAGGTCGTCGAAGGGCTGCCAGTCCACCGCCTCGGCATCCATGCTCGAAATGGTCGGAAACGACAGCACGCGGCCCAAGCGCTCGCACGCGCCGACCTCGTCTATATCGGCAAAATCGTCCTCATGCGCAAAGAAGCGCCAAAGCTCGGCCATGACATCCTTTCGATTGTGACGACAAAGGCCGCCCCACGGGAGCGGCCCTGCAACGTAAGCGTTTGCGGTCGGTTATTTGTCCTCGAGATAGCGAGAGAGGAACTCACGAGTGCGCTGGTGTTTGGGGTTGCCGAAGAGCTCGGCCGGCGCGGCATCCTCGAGCACCACGCCCTTGTCCATAAAGACCACGCGGTCGGACACCGTGCGGGCAAAGGCCATCTCGTGCGTGACGACGACCATGGTCATGCCGTCGGCGGCGAGCTTGCGCATGACCTCGAGCACCTCGCCCACGATCTCGGGGTCGAGCGCGGAGGTCGGCTCGTCGAACAACATGATCTGCGGATTCATGCACAGGGCGCGGGCGATGGCCACGCGCTGCTTTTGGCCGCCGGACAGACGACCCACGGCGGCGTGCGCGAACTTTTCGAGCCCCACGCTCGTCAGATGCTCCATCGCGACCTTCTCGGCCTCGGCCTTGCTCATCTTTTTGAGCGTGACGGGCGCGAGCGTGCAGTTGTCGAGCACGTCCATATTGTTGAACAGGTTGAAGCCCTGGAACACCATGCCGATGTCCTCGCGCAGCTTATTGATATTGCAGCGCTCGGCCGTGAGGTCCTGGCCGTGGAACCAGATATGGCCGGCATCCGGAGTCTCGAGCAGGTTAAGGCAGCGCAGAAACGTCGACTTGCCCGAGCCCGAGGCGCCGATAATGGTGACGACCTCGCCGGGATTGACGGACAAGTCGATACCCTTGAGTACCTCGAGTGAGCCAAAGCTCTTGCGCAGGCCCTCGACGCAGATAAGCGGCTCTTGGTTTTGCACGGCTGCTGCAGTGCCGGTAATGGCGGTATCTGCCATGATGATTCTCCTCGTCTTAAGCCTAGTTAGAGCTGGGCAGCGTGGCAGGAGCCTCGGCGCCGAGCTTTTTGCCAAAGGCCTCGAGCAGGCGGCTCGCCACGAGCGTCAGGATCAGGTAGACCACGAGCGCCACGCAGTAGACCTCCATCTGGCGGTAGTACACGCCGGCGACCGTGGTAGTAGCGTACATGAGGTCGAACACGCCGATGACCGAGAGCACCGACGAATCCTTGATGTTGATGATGAGCTCGTTGGTGAGCGCCGGGATCGCGTTTTTAATACCCTGGGGGAACACGACCTTGCGCATAGCCTGCCACTGCGACAGGCCCAGCGAGCGCGCTGCCTCGGCCTGGCCGGGATCGATGGACTCGATGCCGCCGCGCAGGACCTCCATCATGTAGGCGGTGGAGTTGAGCGAGATGGTGACGAGGCCGGCGGTGAAGGTACTCCAGATCTGGTTGGCCTGGGCGGTCTCGAAGCCCATGCCGCGCAGAACGGTAAAGCCCGCGTAATAGATGAGCAGGCCCTGGACCATCATGGGCGTGCCGCGCACGACGGTGGAATAGACGGTCGCAAAGCCTCGGCCAATGCTCTTAAAGAAGCGCACCAGGTCGTTGTCGACGCGATCGAAGGTCTGGGTGCGCAAGAACACAAAGAGCAGCGCCAAGAAGAAGGCGATGACGGTGCCGAAGGTGGCAAGCGCGATGGTGATCTCGATACCGCGGATAAAGAAGTCGCCGCTCTTGTAGGTCATGTAGACCAAGCTCGACAGAAAGTCGCTGGGATTGGAGTCCGAGACAATGCTCACCTGCACCAGGTCGACAAACGACATGACGCAGCGGTCGATAAAGAAGATCGCCGCGATGGCAACCACGACATAGCTGCCCAGGCGCGCGCCGCGACGGCAACGCTCGGATGCGAACGGCGACGTTTCGCGATAGTCGTTCCAGTGCATAAGCTTGGTGACGAGCGCTGCCACCGATACGACGATCCAGGCCCACAGAATCGCCCAGAGACAATCCTGGAACACGCCCGTGGGCGCCAAGAAGCTCAGCGGCGTTGGGTTGCGCTGGCTAAACGCCAGACCGAGCGCCGCGATAGCGCTCGTGCCCAGATACACATAACGGTGGTCGGCCTTGATAAAGGAGGCCAGACGATTGATAGCTTTCATGCTGCCTCCCTATGCCGGCTGACGGTCGAGGCACGCGTCCCACATCTGGTCGCGCTCCTCCTGGCTGATGCCCTTGAGCGTCTTATCGATAAGTTTGAGCAGCTTGTCCGAGCCCTTGCGGCAGCCGACGTTTGTCGTAACCTCCTGCTTAAAGCCCTCGCCCTCCGCAAAGCGAATGGGCACGATGCCCGGGTTTTGGGCCATATAGCCCTTCTCGTTTTCGGTGTTGTAGGTCACGGCGTCACAAGTGCCCTGCAGCAGGTTCGAGAACACCGTGGGTACCGAATCGACCGGATTTTTGTGGACGACGCCCGGAATCTCGTCGATGACGGTGTCGAGCATCGTGTCCTTTTGGCCGAGCACCGTGGCGCCGCTAAAGTCGCTGAGCTTGGTCGCGTTTTGGTAGGGCGAGCCCTCTTTTACGAACAGGCCAAAATAGCCGATAAAATACGGCTTGGAAAAGCCGACGGACTCCTCGCGCTCGGGCGTGGCGCTCATGCCGGCGATGATGAGGTCGATCTGGCCGTTGTTAAGCGAATCGATAAGGCCCGAGAAGCTCTGCTTGACGGCAACAGGCTCGCCGCCGAGGGCTTTGCAGACGATCTTGGCGATCTGCACGTCGTAGCCGTCGGCATAGGCGCCCTGCACGTTGTCGATGGGAATGGTGAACTCGCTGGCCTCGGAAACCTGCCAGTTGTACGGGGCGTAGGCTGCCTCCATACCGATGCGGATCTTGTCCTTGCCGATAACGGAATCGGACAGGTCGTCGCGACCGCCGCCCGTCGTGGGCTGAACCACCTTGAGCGTGGACGGACGCTGACAGCCGGCGAGCGCGCCGGCGACGACGGAAGCGCTCGCAGCGAGAGCGCTACCCAAAAAGATGCGACGGCTGCACACCAGCTGTGGATGCGCGTCGCGTTGATGGGGAGAATGCATAATCTGCCTTCCCTGTTGAATCGTATGCTGACGACTTAACAGGATATACGCCAGCGACCAGCAGCGCAGCACAAGCTCGAAAAATTAATAGACACACGGTAGTCATTGGGAACGTCGATGTTTTGGCAATGCCAGCGAGCGCCGCCCAGAGCGAACAAGTTGGCATGAAAAAGGCAAGGCATAGACCGTCTGGTCATGCCGTGCCTTTTGAATGGCAAATTGTCGCTCTGGGTGGCGCGCAGCGTCGACCGGTCCACCGTTCGTCAGAACGGCGGAACCTCTAGAGCAAGGTGACGCTAAAGCTGCGGACGTCCGTCTCGCCCGGCGCCAGCGTGATGGTGTTGACCTTGTGCTCAAAGATGTCGTCCTCGGTGTCCATGGTGGTGTGGCCGGTCCAGGGCTCGAGCGCCACAAACGGAGCGTCGTTGGCGGCAGACCACACGCCGATGTACTTAAAGCCCTCAAAGTCGATCTTGACGCCGTGGCCCGACTTGCGACCGCGCAGCGTGAGCGTAGAGCCCGGGGTATCGGTGAACATGATGGCGTCGTTATCGAAGCTGCGGTGCGTGATGGGCAGCACGTCCGAGTTATCGGGGGCCTTGTAGCTGCCCTCGAACGTCATGAGGCCATCGGGCGTGATGATGGGAGCCTCGTTGGTCCAAGCCTCGGTAAACGCCAGCTCGTAATCCTCGAACGCATCGTCTTCGGCACCGGGGGCGGGCACGTTGAATGCAGGATGACCGCCCACCGAGAACGGCAGGGCCACGTCGCCGGTGTTGGTGACGGCAAAGGCCTGCGTGAGCGTGGCGTCGCCGGTCAGGGCATAGGTCATGTTGAGCTTAAAGTGGAACGGGAACGCCTTGAGCGACTCGGGCGTGTCAGTGATCTCGTACGTTACCGAGGAGCCGTCCTCCGAAACCTCGACCAACTTGTGCTCGACGATGCGAGCGAGTCCGTGGCGCGGCATCTCGCAGGTGCCGGCCGCAGATGTCGCCATGTTGTTGCGCAGCGATCCCACGATGGGGAACAGGATAGGCGCATGCTTGCCCCAAAAGGCCGGGTCGCCCTGCCACAGATACTCGTTGCCGTTGAGGGCAAGGCTCGTGAGCTGGGCGCCCATGGAATCGATGGCCGCGATGAGGCCGCCGCGCTTGATGGTAGTGACGGTGGACATGCTACTTCCTCCAATAGTAAACAACGGTGTCGAGGGCTATTGTCCCACTCTTGGCGGCGGGGTTGAGCGACAGGTGCAGTTATTGAGCAATAGCGTAAAGGTCAAACCCGCCCTGCGGCGTGCTATCGACCGTATCGGGCGCCTGTGAATTAAAACTCACCGGAACCATGCGCTTTGAGGCACGGTAACGCGTGCCGTCGGTGGCGACGGGCGGCTCATCGACCGTGAGCTCGTAGTCGCCGGGCTTGAGCTCGATGCCGTCACCTTCGGAATTGACGTATTGGTACTCGTCGATCGCTTGCCCCTTGAGCGTGCGACCCACGATATGGACGAGCATCTGGCTGTCGCCGCGCGCGGTGTCCCACGTCGCGCCGTCCTTGACCTCGACCGATACATGCACCGAGCGCGTGCGGCTGAGCGATTGCTCGACAGACATCTCGACCTTGGCGGCGTCTTGGCGCTGCTGCTCGACATGACCCCAGATGCTGCCGATCGCCGAGCAAGCGATGACGCCGGCCATAAAGGCGATGAGAATGGGGCCGAGCGGAGAGCGACGGCCCGCGTCTTCCTCGCGAGCCAGGTTGGGGCGATGGGTGGGGGCGGGCGCCTGGGCACCCTGCGCGGGCACGTCGAGTATGCTGAAGGATGCCGTGCTGCCGGGGTCGATGGTATGGCGCGGCTGTGGGGTCTTTGCCGGCGAGATCGACATATCAGCCGGCTCGCCGAGCGTGGCCGTGGCATCGGCCTTCGCCTCGTCGGCCTCGGCCTGGGCCCAAGCCTGTTCAAAGGTTAGGGGTTCGGCGGCATCGGAGGCGGCTTCAGGCTCGACACCGGCATCGTTGCCGGTCTCGTCCTCGTCGCTCGACACGTCACACGGCGCGGGCTCGTCCCACTCTTCGTCCGGAGCCTCGCCCTCGCTATACCACCATTCAAAGTTATCGATATCCATACGGGGCGCCCCCTTGGCCTCGCAAATAAACACTTGCCAGCCTTATACCCCCAGATGGCACGGCGGCTCGCATGGAATGTAACAAAGGGACTATCCCTTTGTCACATTTTGCGTTTAGCCGTGGGCGATCTTGTTTCTCAGCAAGAAGTCGACCGCCCCTACGATTCTGATGCCGTCGATGTCTGTTGGATGCTCACCATCCCTGACGATCAGGATCTTCTCGTACGAATCAGGGATTTTTCCCAGCGTGTTTAGTTTGAGCGGTCGCAGCTCGCGCTCTCTGGTCGCCTCGGCATCGATCCGTTCGGTAACCTGGATATATTTACGGTCCGATCCCTCGCCGATTGCGACAAAGTCGATTTCCCCCGCGCGCAGATGGCCGCAAAACACTTCGTATCCTTCAAAGACAAGCTGGTTGTAGATAACGTTCTCGAGCATCCTTCCGCTATCGCTGCCTCTATATCCGTCAAGATAGCTGCGGATTCCCGTATCGGCTATGTAATATTTACCGCCTGTCTTGAGAAGCTCCCGCCCCTTGACGTCATACCTTTTTACCTTGGTAAACAGGTACGTCTCTTCCAGAGCGTCAATATACGCCGACACCGTCGATGCGTTGGTCTTACCGCCCGATGATTCGTTGAGCGTCCCTACGATTTTGTTGACCGAGGTTTGATTGGAGATGTTGTCTGCCAGATACGCACAGAGCCGCTCGAGAACGTCGCGCTTGGTGATAGCTCCGCGACCTCTACGCGTCGCGCGCAATAGGATATCGCGCGCGACAATCGTCTGATAGAGGCTGCGGATGTAGTCGCGGCACGGTTCGCGTCTCGGCTCGTCATGAGCCAGAAACGGCATGCCGCCATAGGTTATGTACTGCTCGAGCACGGTGTTTGAATTAAGGCGATCGCCCGTCTTGGAAACGAGCTCGGCCCTCTCGCCAAGCCCTTCGGCGACGACCGCATCAATCGAGCGAAAATCAAGATACTCGCCAAACGTGAGCGGCTGCATCTTGACCTCGATATACCGGCCCGAGATAAGCGTTGCAAGCTCGCTCGATAGCAAAAAGGCATTGGAGCCCGTGACATAGATATCGCACGGCAAATCAATTCGAAGCGAGTTAACCGCCTTTTCCCAGCCCTCGACATTCTGGAGTTCGTCAAAGAATAGATAGGGGCGATCGACACCGTCAACGCGCTCCCGAACCATGCGATAAAACGTCAGGTAATCTGTAATCCCCGCATACTCTAGAGATTCCATCTTAAAGGTCAGCAAACGCTCGGCCGGCACCCCCTGTTGCGCCAGGTGCTCCCTCATCATGTCCAATAACGTGGATTTGCCGCAACGGCGTATACCCGTCACGATTTTGATGAGGTCGGTATCCTGAAAAGCAATGAGTCGATCGAGATAGCGGCTTCGGCGAACGATGTTCATAGAGTCTCCCTAGCGCCCGTCCAGACATGAAAACTTATAAACTTGCATTATTTGTAAGTTTATAAGATGCCACCTTAGAAACTTGCAGATTTTGCAAGTTTCTAAGAAATGGGCGTGGATGTGACAAAGGGATCGTCCCCTTGTCGCATCTGAAGGGCGACGGGGATTTGGATGCAGCAAAAGTCCTCTTGGTGGGACTCGTCGTAGCTCGTAGTATCGAGGTAGCAAAAGTCGAAGGCGTTGCCAACGGGCTGGAGCGCGTGCTTGTCCATGCAGGCCACGACGGCGCGGATGCCCTCGGGCTCGTACGGCATGCCCCAGCGGCTCATGCACAGATATGTGCCCTCGGGCAGCACTTCGATGCCGATCTCTGCCAGCTCGGCGGGATCGCTCGGCAGCAGTTCCTCGGCACCGCGCGGCAGCACGGCAAAGGAGCCGGCGCCGGCGATGGGGTCGTCGGAATGCAGCGCCTCGCGACGCAGCATGGCGCCCCAACCGCGCATGGGGCGCGTGCCCGTCAACGTACGCATGCGCAGGATTGCCCGCATGAGCGTAGGGTGAAGCATCGAGCGGCCGCGCTCGATATCGCCCGGAAACTCCTCAAAGACCACGTAGCGACGCTCGAATTGCTTGAGCTCCGGCTTGCCCTCGCGCTCGCGCCAGTAAACCGCCTCGTCGTAAAAGCTTAGACGCTCCTGCACGCTCGCGCGCTCGGCTTTGAGCTCAGCGATCTGCTCATCGAGCGCCTGCACCCGCGAGCGCAGGTGATCGGTCATCTCGCCAATGTCGAACGTCGAGGTCAGGCGGTCAATCTCGTCGAGTTCGAGCCCCAGGTCGCGAAGCATGCAAATCAGACGCATGAGCGGGATCTGCGTAGGCGAATAGAAACGGTAGCCCTTTTCGTTAACCACGGCGGGTTTAAACAGACCGATCTTGTCGTAGTAGATGAGCGTTTGGCGCGAAACGTTAAACAAGCTCGCCATCTCGCTAATCGCATACATGCCTGTCTGCATAAGTCCTCCCGGCACATCCTTTTAGCGCACAAAGCCCGCCGCCCACAGGGGCAGCGGGCTCAAACACTACTCGTATCCTACCCTAAAGACGCCTATGACCAGCGCTTATAGTTTGCACATGACACGCCGACGGCCTCGAGCGCCTTGGCGGCGATGTGATGCACCGCGTCATCGAGCGTGGCGGGGCCGTTGTAAAACGTAAGCATGGGCGGCATGAGCATGACGCCCGGCACGCGCGCCAGGCGCGCCATGTTGTCGATGTGAATGGCGCTGAAGGGCGTCTCGCGCACCATGAGCGCCAGGCGGCGCTGCTCTTTCATCTGAACATCGGCCGCGCGCAGCAACAGGTTTTCGCTGTAGCCGCTCGCGATGCCGGCGAGCGTCTTCATGGAGCAGGGCGCCACGATCATGCCGTCGACCGGATAGGTGCCGCTTGCGATGGCGGCGCCGATGTTCTTGTTGTCGTAGACCACATCGGCATGGCACGCAAACTCGTCGAGCGTCATGCCGAGCTCCTGCTCGATGGTAATCTCTCCCCCGCGCGTGACGACAAGCGCCGACTCGGCACCGGCCTGACGCAGGCATTTGAGGCACTCAAGGCCCAGCGCGACACCGCTGGCGCCAGACACGCCAACGACAATGCGACGGGGACGGACAGAAGACTCAGGCATGACGGCTCCTTAACTACTTGGTAGGGCTACTTACTAGAAAGCAATCTCCTTGGCCCACTTGTCTGTGTCGATCTCCATGAACTGCGAGCGAATGAAGTTCTTCTTGAGGTCGAACGGGACCGTGCAGTCGAAGATGGCCTTGCAGGCGATGCCGTGCTCGCGGATCGTGGGGTCGAACGCGGGGTCGTTGGACGGATCGAGCACGTGGCAGTGGCAACCGGGGATGGTGATGAGGTCCACGTCGGCCTGGAAGCGCGTGGTCATGGCCCACATCACGTCGCTCATATCGAAGATATCGACATCCTCGTCAACAAGGATGACGTGCTTGAGCTCGGAGAATGCCGAGAAGGCGAGCATGGCGGCGTTGCGCTGACGGCCCTCGTCATTTTTGCTCGACTTCTTGAACTGCATGATGGCAACGAACTTGCCGCCGCCGCAGGGGGCAGCGTGGACGTTGAGCAGGCGGCCCGGGATGGCGGTCTCGACCATCTTGTAGATGGATGCCTCGGTGGGGATGCCGGCCATGGACACGTGCTCGTGCGAGGGACCGATGCAGCTCTCCATGATGGGATTGACGCGCGTGGTGACGGCGGTGATCTTGATCACCGGGCAGACCTTGGCGCCACCGGTGTAGCCGGGGAACTCGGGCATGGCGTAGCCGTGGCCGTTGACGTCCTCGTTGATGGTCTCGTCGTGCATGAGGTAGCCCTCGAGCACGTACTCGGCATTGGCAATGCACTTCTGCGGAACGGTGACGCAGTCGGCAAGCTCGACGGCGTGGCCGCGCAGGGCACCGGCGATCTGCAGCTCGTTGAAGCCGAGCGGCGTGGTGGGAGCCTCGAAGCCGCAGCACATGTACACGGCGGGGTCCAGACCGATGGAGATGGAGATGGGCATATCCTCGCCACGCTGGCAGTACTCGTCAAAGAACGCGCCCAGGTGACGGCTGCCGGGGGTAATCCACATGGCGAGCTTGTCCTTGTCGACGCAGGAGAAACGGTGGATGGTCACGTCGGACTGGGAGCCGTCGGGGCTCGTGCCGTAGGCGAGGCCCATGGTGATGTAGGGGCCGCCGTCGACGGGCGTGTTGGTAGGAGCGGGAACGATCTTGCGCAGGTCAAAGCCCTCGTCGGTCGCCTTGTACACGACCTCCTGACAGTCGACGTGCGCACCCTCGGCGATCTGCTCGGGCGCGATCAGGTTCTCGAAGCGCTTGCCGATCTCGAGGCCCAGGTGCTCCTCGTCCAGGTCGAGCAGGGCGGCAACGCGCTTGCGGCTGGCAAGCATGCCGATGCAGACTTTGGCATCGTCAAAGCCCTTGACGTTGTTGAAGACCATCGCCGGACCCTCTTTGGTCGGGCGCATAACGGTGCCGCCGGCGCCGACGTGACGGTAGACGCCCGAGACCTCGGCATCGGGATCGACCTGAGTGTCGGTCTCGAGCAGCTGGCCCGGCATCTCGCGCAAAAAGTCGAGCGCGGAGCGCAGGTCGTGGATCTGGGAAGCATCGGTAGTGGACATAGCGTGCTCCTTTCGGGAGAGTGCCCGGCGGCGGGAGTGCCGCCGGGCTGGGTAACGTAGTGGGGCCGCAGCGCTTATAGATGGAGCGCTTGGCAACTCGCGGTTCAAGCACTCGGCTGTTTGCAGCCCAAGCGCTCGGCCGCTTACATCAGGCCAAAGAGATGGAACCAGGCGGCCTCGACCAGCACGACGATAAAGACGACCGCAGTGAGGGGAATACCCATGCGCATGGCCTCTTTGGAGGTGTAGCCGCCGGCGTCCTTGCCCTCGCCGATAAGGATCGGCAGGTTATGGAACGGCAGGATGTAGTGGATGTTGATGGACGTGAAGACGATGAGCGCCACGGCGAGCGGGCTCACGCTGGAGCCGGCCGCGAAGCTGATGAACGCCGGCACGCACACGCCGAGCACGGCCATGACCGAACCCATGAACATGTGGATGATCATGGAGAGCGCGGCGACAAGCAGGGCGAACAGGAAGATGTTCTCGGGCACGGAGCTGGGGAGTACGACGTCGGCGATCCAGGCGTTCATGCCGGTGGCACCGCCCACAGAGCCTACGGCCATGGCGGCCGTCAGGAACATGAGGGACTTGATGTCGACAGCGTTCCAGCTGGCAGGGGTGAGGACCTCGCCGATGATGGGCATGGCGAGGCAGACGCCGATGGCCAGGGTAACCCAGCCGATGTAATCGCCCGAGACGGTGAGCCACAGCGCGATGGCGATGACAAGCCACACGATGGTGCGGATCTCCTTGACGGAGAGCTTGCCGAGCGCGGCCTGCTTGGCCACGATCTGCTCGCGATCGTAGACGAGTTCCTTGCTGGGCTTAAAGAGGAAGAGGCCCAGGAACAGGGTGCACAGCAGCGCGACCAGCATGGGTATGCTCATGTACAGGAACCAGTCGACGAACGACGGGCTCATGCCGCCGGCCTCGGCGCTGTACTGCGCAACGAGCGGGTTGAGCGTGGAGTCGCCCGTCAGGAAGAACATGGAGCCCGGGGCGGCAGCGGCAAACACGAGGAAGCCGAGCTTGCCGCGGTCGTCGTCACCGTAGCCGGCGGACTCGGCGATGACCGAGACGACGGCGAGGATGAGGAAGGCGCGGGGGAACGGATGCGGGACCAGCAGCGACAGCACAAAGGTGAGCGCGAAGATCGAGATGATAAGCGACTTGGCATCGCGCACGAACTTGAGCATAAACGCATAGGCGATGCGCTCGCCCAGGCCCGACTCCTTGACCGCGCTGGCGATGAGGTAGGCGCCGATGACGAGCCACATGGTGGCCTTGGTCCACGAGCTAAACGTGGAGGCGACCGTCGCCGAGATGCTCGCGGCGCCCGTGTCGTCCACGCACACCTTAAACAGAACGAGCAGCGCGCAATAGAGCAGGCCCACAAAGCCCGGCTGTGCCACGCCACACGCCCAGAACACCACCGTGGCGAGCGTCAACGCCAGACAGGTCTGACCGCCGACCGTAAGCTCGACCGTCGAGCTCAGCTCCGCCAAAGGAAGAAACTTCACTAGCAAAAAGACAACGATACCCAGCACAAAGCCAATTTCGCGCTTGGTGATCTTAAACGCCTTCTTTTCCGCTTCCATCTCCCCACCTTTCTTGTTGGGGGCGCTCCGGATTCGCAGCCACGTTGCCACTTAAAAAGGGGCGCCCGTTATCGGACACCCCTTACGTTGCGCTGTGTTGCGGCAATACAGTCAAGCGGGATTTTTGGATGAGAAGCGATCCTCTGGGCAAAAACCGTCACAACATTCGACGCTTTTCCTCGATTTCGAGATTTTCATCGAATGTTGTGACGGTTTGGATATGGCAAAGGGACTGTACCTTTGTTACATAGCGAGGGCCGTACGGATGGATGGGTCGCTGAGTGCCTCGCGGAGCCAGGGGGCCAGCTGCTCGGGGTGACCCTGCAGGTAGCCTTTGAGCTCGGACGGGGCCACGCGACGCACCTCCGAGATCTCCTTTTGGTTGATATGCAGCTCGCCCGGCTCAACATGGGCTGCGAACACCTCGCACCATTCGCACTCGCAGCGGCCGTCGCCGTGATCCTCGCGATACACCACGTGACCGAGGTGCTTGAGCTGGTCGGGCTCGCGCGCAATGCCAAGCTCTTCGTTGATGCGACGCGCCGTGGCGGCCGCGACGTCTTCCCCGGGGAGCGGATGGCCGGCGCAGCTATCGGCCAGCACCCCGCCCCACAGGCGCTTGAGCGGACTGCGGCGGCAGAGCAGCAGGCGCGCGTCCTCGCCCTGGCCCTCGACCAGAAGCGTCAGAAATGCCTGATGCAGGATGCCCTCGCCGGCATGTGCCTCGATGCGATCGACGGGGCCAAGTACCTCGCCGGTCGCGGTATCGACCGCCACGACCTCGGCGCCCGCACCGCCCTCGTCCCAGCCGGCGCGCAGGATGCGGGCTGCGGCTGCCTCGAGCGCGGCGATGAGTTCCTTGGTGGTGTCGAGCACGCGCTGCAGATCGTCTGCGCTCGCCCGCTCGACATGAAAGCCCGTGCTTGCAACTACCGGCACATTGAACCTGGTCGCCAGCGCCGCCGCGATATCGTGCGCCGGGATCTCGTCGCGATGGCACGGGACAGCCAGGATGCTCACCGTTGCCGTGCGGCCGGGCTCGGGGCGCGGAATGGCCTGCGCCGTAGCGCCCAGGTGCGCGAACTCCGGCGAGCAGGCGTACACCGCCATGCCTCGCGGCGTCACCGTCAGCTGGGCCTCGAGCGCAAACTTGCCCTCGCCCACTGCAACCTTTGTCGTGTGCATACCCATGGGATCTCCTGTCGCCCGCGATGTACCTGAGACCATCTTCGCCTGTATTGCGACTATACAGGCAAGCGCAGCCTGCGACAAAGGTTGCAGGCACCTGACACATTCTGTTAGAGTTGCAGGGATTGAATCCCGCTTATTCATGCGACATTGGAGTGACAACCTTGACCGCCGCAACCACGCCCAAAAGTAAGTCAACCGCCGCCGCGCTCTCCCCCGCGCGCACCAAGCTCTGCCTGGCGCTGCTCGTGCTGTTGGGATTCTCGCTCGGCTGCTCCGAGTTCGTGGTCATCGGTATCGAAAGCGACTTGGCAACGGAACTCGGCATATCGCTTGCCACCGCGGGTCAGCTCATCAGCGTGTTCGCGCTGGTCTACGCTATCGCCACGCCGGTGCTCGCGCTCAGCACGGGGCGGTTCCGCCGCTACCAGCTGCTCGTGTGCTACAGCATTGTCTTTGTGCTCGGCAACCTGGTCATGGCGTTGGCGCCCAACTTCCAGGTACTGTTTATCTCGCGCATTATCCTGGGCTCTGTCTCGGGCGCACTGCTCGCCGTGGGCGTGACGTACATCCCCGAGCTGCTGTCCCCGCAGCAAACTTCGCTTGCCATCTCGGTGGTATATGGTGCGTTTTCCGTGGCAATGGTCTTTGTCACTTCGATTGGCAAGTTCGTGGCCGACACGCTCGACTGGCACGTGGCCATGTACGGCACGCTGACCTTTGCCGTTCTGATCTGCGGAGCGCTCGTGGCGTTTATGCCGCGCGCTGGGCAAACCGACGAGCCTGCCACCTTTCGCGAGCAGGCGGGTCTGCTGCGCGAGCCGAGCATCATCACCGGCATGCTCATCTTTTTGTTTGGCGTAGGCTCGGTCTATGTGTTCTACGGCTACGTGACGCCTTATCTTGAGCAGGTGCTGGGTATGGGCACCGTTCAGGCGAGCACCACGCTTATGGCCTACGGCGTGTTCTGCCTGATCTCGAACATCCTGGGCGGATGGATCGATGCACGCTTTGGCATGAAGGCGCTGCTTGTGACGTTTGTGTTGCAGGCTGCGGCGTTACTCGGGCTGTTTGCTGTGAGCGGCACCATGCCGCTCGCGCTGGTCTTTGTCTTTAGCTTGGCGCTGCTCATGTACCTGTTCTCGGTGTCGTGCATCACGCACTTTATGGACGTGGCACGCAGCCGCCACCCCAAGTCGATGGTACTCGCAAGTTCGGTTGAGCCCATGGCGTTTAACGTCGGCATTTCGTTTGGCACCGCGGTAGGCGGAGCCGTGGTGAGCAGCATTGGCATTGCACACGTGGGCGCCGTGGGCGCCGCGTTCTCGCTTGTGGCCTAGGCGCTTACGCTGGTGACGATTAAGCTGGCACGTTGGGAGCGCCACCGCGGGTAGCGCAATTGCAGCCAAAAGCCGCAGCACCGCCCACCATCTTTTGACCGTGTGGCGTTCGCTCCTGCAGCCATGCAACACGTCGTCTGCCGCCCAAGTCAGCATCTTTCCCGGCGCTATTTAACCACGCAAAACGCATCCTGTTAAGATTATCGCTATCGTTTTTCGCAATCTGAAAATCAATGGAATCGCAGGTAGAGCTTTCGTAGTCTGAAGTGGTCAATCCACACGAAAGGGGTTTACCACATGGACAAGAAAGCAGTTGTAATCGCCGGAGCCGGCAGCACCCACACTCCCGGCATCATCCAGAGCCTGTTGCAGAAGAAAAACGAATTACCGCTGCGCAAACTCGCCCTGTACGACATCGACGAGAAGCGCATGCATCTCGTCTACGACATCATGAAGCAGTTCATCGAGCAGGAAGCTCCTGACATCGAAGTTGTCGTGACGACCGATCCCGAAAAGGCATTCACCGATGTCGACTTCGTCTTCGCGCAAATCCGCCAGGGTGGCCTTCAGATGCGTCGCCAGGACGAGCGCATCCCTCTCAAGTACGGTTGCGTGGGACAGGAAACCTGCGGCGCCGGCGGTTCGATCTCCTATGGCATCAGGTCCATCCCCGGCGTCTTCGACCTCGTACGCTACGCCAAGAAATATAGTCCAGACGCCTGGATCCTCAACTATTCCAACCCCGCCGCAGTTGTCGCCGAGGCCACACGTCGCGAGTTTGGCAACGACCATATCCTTAACATCTGCGATATGCCCACGGCTATCTTGCTCTCGTACTCTAAGATGCTCGGACTTCCCAGCTGGCGCGATATCGACCCCATGTATTTTGGACTCAATCACTTTGGCTGGTTTACCAAAATTTACGACAAGCAGGGGCGCGATCGTCTGCCGGAGCTCCGTCAGATGATTCTCGAGCACGGCATGGCCGTGAGCGACAAGCATCACAAGGACAAGGACTGGATGCACACCTGGGGTCAATACGTCAAGATTGTGAAGGACTATCCCGAGTATCTGCCCAACAGCTACCTGCAGTACTACCTGTACTCCAAAGACATGGCAGATGACATGGACCCCAACTGGACGCGCGCCGACAACGTCATCAACGGACGCGAGAAGGAGATGTTTGCCGAGCACGACAAGTACCTGGCAGATCCCGCCAATTACAAGAGCCCCGTACAGAGCTTCACGGTCTTTGGCGACTTTATCGTCGACGCAGCCGCCTCTATCGCCTACAACAAGTGCGAACGTTATCTCGTAATCGTCGAGAATAACGGCGCCATCCCCAATCTGCCCGACGACGCCATGGTCGAGGTCCCCGCCTACCTGCGCTCTTGGGGCCCCGAACCCATCAGCCAGCCTGCTATCCCCACCTTCTACAAGGGGCTTATCGAAGAGCAGAATGCCAGTGAGAAGCTCGCCGTCGACGCATATTACGAGCATTCCTACCAGAAGGCGCTCGAAGCCATCGCAATCAACAAGACCGTCCCTTCGACTACCGTCGCGCGCCAAATCCTCGACGACCTGATCGAAGCGAACGGCGATTATTGGCCGACCCTGTCCTAACTCCCCGCGCATCGAAGGAACATCATGAAAGAAAGCAAGCTCTACAGCGAGTTCCAGAGACTCGGCAAGGTGCTCATGGCGCCGGTCCTCCTCCTGCCCGTTTCCGGCATTTTGGTCGGTCTGGGCTCCGCCCTTTCCAATGCTAACCTCATCTCGCTCTGCCCGCTTTTGGGCACCGAGCCGATGGTGATCTTTAGCACGCTCATCAAAGCAGCCGGCAACGTTATCAATGGTAACATCTCGGTTCTCTTTGCGATCTGCATCGCCTACGGTTACGCCAAGGCCGAGAAGGCGACCGCCGCACTCTCGGGCTTCATCGGCTACATGACCATGAACACGATCATGGGTCAGCTGCTTATCCTGCTGGGCACCATCGATCCCGCCAACCTACAGACCGGTCAGAACGCCATCCTGGGCGTAACCACACTCGACACCGGCGTATTCGGCGGCATCATCATCGGCTTGGTAGTCGCATGGATCCACAACCGATTCTATAAGGTGCAGCTTCCGCCGGTGCTCGGCATCTTCAACGGCACGCGCTGCGTCCCCGCCCTCACCGTCGTTTTCGCAAGCCTGGTGGGCGTTGCGCTCGCCTTCGTGTTTCCGTTTGTGCAAACCGGCCTAAAGGCCGCCTCGACACTCATCGATTCCACCGGGGTGTTTGGCGCGTTCATCTATGGCTTCTCCGAGCGCATGCTTCTGCCCTTCGGCCTGCATCATTTCATCTACCTGCCGTTTTTCTTCACTTCTCTGGGCGGTAGCATCCAGGTTGACGGCCAGACCGTCGAGGGTGCTGTCAACATCTACAACGCCATGCTCAACACGCCCGGCATGATGTACGACATCGACATCTCAAAATACGTCATGAACGGCAAGGTGCTGTTCGCCATGTGCGGCCTGCCCGCGGCGGCGCTCGCCATCTACCACTGTGCCCGTCCCGAGAATAAAAAGAAGGTCGGCTCCCTCATGATCGCCGCCGTTATTCCGGCCGCCATCATGGGCATAACCGAACCGCTCGAGTACTCCTTCCTCTTTGTAGCGCCCGTACTCTATGTGGTCACGCCCTGCTGTGCGGCATCGCGTATGTACTCACCTACCTGGTACAGTTCAATGTGCCCGGACCTTCCGCCTTCGGCGGACCGCTCCTCTCGTGGATCTTCAACGGCATCATGAACGCCGATAAAGGCTCCAACTGGTTCTGGCTTATTCCGCTCGGCATCGCTTACTTCGGGATTTATTACGTACTGTTCCGCACCTTTATCAAGAAATTTAACCTCAAAACCCCGGGCCGCGAGGATGATGACACGCAGGCAGCGGATGACACGTCGGCCATCGACTCCAAAGCACCTGTCCAGGTAAGCGAGCTCATCCCGCAGATCGTGGAAGCCGTGGGCGGCGCCGATAACATCTCGGGTGTCAACGCTTGCTTCACTCGCCTGAGGCTCAGCCTCAAAGACACCGCCCTGGTCAAGGACGATAGCGTCTTCACCAAAGACCTCGGCGCCAGCGCCATCGTGCACGTTGGCGGCGGTGTTCAGATCGTTTACGGCAATAAAGCTTCTGTCTACAAAGTCGAAATGAGAGAATACTTGGGCATGGAATAAATCCGTCCCATAGCTTCACCACAATGCTCCGGAGATGGCATATCCGCTCCGGGGCATTATTGTTTGGAGTGATTTGAATGTCGATGTACGAGGTCTATTCGAACCTCAGGTCTTGTATCGAAGACGTCGAGAAGGGCGGCAGCCTTGACGCCCACATCGCACTCTACGCCCTTTCCCATCACGACGAGGTCCCAGAGCTCTCAATAGAAGAACTTGCCCGCGCGTGCAATACATCGCCCGCGACCATCTCGCGCTTCTGCAGGCGCGTAAACGGCTCGAGCTTTCGATCGTTCAAAGAGCAAGTTGACGACTTCAACGCTTGGCTCCAGCGTGAGACAACCGAGGCAAGGGCTCATAAGCAAATCGATATACCCTGGTATTTCGATATCGTAGAGACCTCTTTGCTTGAAACAAAACGCCTGCTCACTGAGGATCGACTCGAGCAGGCCGTTGACTGGCTTCTCGATGCGCAAAATGTCTACGTATACGGAAGCTCATTCTCCAATCTCGCCGCCCGCTCACTCTGCGAAAAGCTGAGCCGCGTAAACCGACTGTGCTTTTCATTTGGCTCCGTCAAGGGACAGGAGACGTCGCTCTGTCTGCTCCAACCCGACGATCTAACCATCTTTGTATCGTTCTCAGGGAAGACGAGCCACATCTTCAATCTTTACGTTGAGGCCAAGCGGCGAGGTTGCCGCGTTATTTGGATATCGAGCAACATGGCATTCGATAACAACGGGGCGCGCGAGCTCTTGCTACCCGTGAGCGCGGAGTCACTCAGCGAGTACTCGACCGCCTTGGTTGAGGGCATGAGCCTACAAAGCGCGGTTAACGCTCTGTATATCAGCTGTGCAAATCGACTTCGGGCGCAGCGCTAGCCGCAAACACGCTAGAACCGAAAAAAACGCACCTCACCGTCGCAAGGCGTCCGAATACACGATAGGCAGCGCCAAAAGAGAGCAGCGAGCACGTCATGTACTTGCCCATTCGCCCCAAAACAGCACAGGTCGGCGCCCGATTGAAGGATCGGGCGCCGACCTGTATTAATCTTGATTGTGTGTTTGAGTCGTTTACTCCATGCCCAGCAGCTCGCGCATCTGGGTTGCGTAGTTAGATGCCATGTTACCGTAGACAATCTGCACGCCGCCGTTGACATGCACGATGCCACGCGCTTCGAGCTTTTCGGTAAACTCGGCGTCGTCAACCACCTTGTCACAGTCATTGAGCTGGATGCGCAAACGGGTGAAGCAGGCCTCGACAGACTTAATATTGTTGTCGCCGCCCACTGCCTCAACGATGGCGGGAATTAGGTCGCTGATCACAGTCTTGGGAGCCTTTGCGGCCTCATCGTCGGACTCTTCCTCGCGGCCAGGGGTCTTAAGGTCCTTCTTAAGGATGATGAACTTGAAGACGAAGTAGTACACCACGAAGTAGATGGGGCCGAGGAACAGGATAACCTGCCAGTTGGAGCCCTTGGCTGCACCCATAATGCCGTTAAAGATCAACGACAAGAGCGGGCCGCCGAAGGACGCGGAACCGGCCACGTTGAACTGCAAGATATAGGTCAGCGCATAGGCAAGACCAGCCATGAGAGCGTGGAATACGTAGAGGATGGGCGCGATGAACAGGAAGGAGTACTCGAGCGGCTCGGTAATGCCGGAGAGGATGCAAGGCACCACGATGGCAATCATGAGCGCTGCGGTCTTCTTCCTGTTCTTGGGAAGCGCCGTCTTGTAGAAGGCGAGTGCAGCGCCGGGCAGGCCGAACATGGCGAAGATAACCTTGCCGTTCATGACAAAACGGCTGACCTCGATGTTAAACGGCGTGCTGGGAGAGCCCAGGATCGCGTTGTAGATATTGATAGCGCCCTGAACAGTCTGACCGTCGATGGTCTCGACGCCACCGAGCGACGTGAAGAAGAACGGCAAATAGACAAAGTGATGCAGGCCAAAAGGCAGGAGCATGCGCTCGCCGGCGCCGTAGACAAATGCACCAAAGGCACCCGTAGTCTTGATGAACTCGGACAGCGCGCCGAGAGCGTTCTGAATAAACGGGAAAACAAAGGACATGACCAATGCGAGGATGCTGCATGAGAGCAGCGTCACCGCCGGAATAAAGCGCGTGCCGTTGAAGATGGAGAACACGGCAGGCAGCTCAATCTTGTAGTAACGGTTATGCAACCATGCGACGATTGCGCCCACCAGAAGACCGCCGATAACGCCCGTGTCGAGCGTGGTGATGCCGAGGATCGTGCTCTGGCCCGTCGTAAGATTCGCGGGATCGATAACGCCAGTCGCCGTAAGGAACGTGCCCATCACGGAATTCATGCACATGTAGCCCAAAAAGCCACAAAGCGCCGCGGTAGCCTTCTCGGACTTGGCGAAGCCATAGGCGAGACAAATCGAGAAGATAACCGGGATGTTGTTCATAACGATGCTGGCAGCGGCCTTGAGAATCGAAAAGAAGATCGCAAAGCCCGGAGCAGCAAGCCAGGGAACAGCTGCCGTAAGGGTGGGGCTGGTAAAGGCATTGCCAAAGCCCTGAAGGATGCCGGCGATTGGCAGGATCAAGACAGGCGTCATGAGGACTTTGCCCAGGCGCTGGAACTTTGCCAGCAGCTCATCTTTGTTCATGGGATACCCCTCTTAAAGAAACGGGGCGTGCAGCTCTACAGCCCACACGCCCCATAACAGTTATCAAGCGCTATGGAACTAGCTACTTAAGCTCCGGCCAGTAATCCTTATTGGCCTCGATGAGCTTGTCGAGCACTTTGCGAGCCTTCTTGGCGTCACCGACCAGACGATTAAGCGTGAGTGCCTGCAGAGCCTTCTCGTAGGAACCCTCCATCCAAGCCTCAACAGTCAGGCGCTCATAGGCGTACTGGTTCTCCATAAGGCCGCGATAGAAGGTACCGATCTTGCCAACAGCATAGGGCTGCGGGCCATTGGCGCCCACGCTTGCCGCGACCTCGACCATGGCGTCATCGGGCATACCCTCGATAATGCCGTTGTTGGGCACGATGACAATGAAGGTCTTGTTGGTGTTGCGATAAATGGCCGAGGTGATTTCCACGATCATATCGCCATGAGCGTCGTTTTGCACAACCGAGGAGTTCTTTGCGGTGCCGACTTTGGCAACACGCTCGCACTCGGCGAACACGCGCTTCTCACGACCGTTGATAACCTCGTCGGAGCGAGTGTAGTCGGGGTCGAGGTGAGCGACCTTGTACTCGGGATACAGATAGTACTGCAGATAAGTGTTGGGCAGATAGTCGGGGAAGTCCTCGAGCATGTCCTTGACCATGGCGTAGGTATCAAGCCAGGACTGGTCACGCTGCTCGGCATCGGCAGGAAGGAAGCCGTTCTTCTCCGTGTACTCCTTAATCTGCGGGACGAGATCATGACCCTCTTCATCGTAGATGTGCTTGAACCAACCGAAGTGATTGAGGCCGAAGTACACGGGTTCCGTCTTGCTCATATCGCGACCGAGCAGGCGACCGTAAGAGCGCATGAGGTTGACAGGCTGGTCGCAGATGTTGAGGACGCGATGCTCATCGGGCAGGACGCGCTCGAGACCATATGCCACAATAGCAGCCGGGTTGGTGTAGTTGATAATCCACGCCTCCGGGCTATGAGCGCGAACGTCGTTGACGATCTCAACCATGTCATGCATGGAGCGCATACCGTAAGCCATGCCGCCAGGGCCCACCGTTTCCTGGCCGATGATTCCCATATGCAGCGGAATCTTCTCATCCTTGCTACGCATCTCGTAGCCGCCGGTACGAATCTGGCAGAGCACAAAGTCGACGTCGGTGTAAGCCTCGTCCTTATCGGTGGTGTAACCAAACTCCACACCGGGCTCCTCCTCGGCGAAGAGGATCTTGCCAAACTCGCCGATCGGACGCTGACGCTCGGCATCGATGTCATAGAGCATCACGCGGTTCAGCGGCAGAATGTCCATGTGCTTGGTCAGGGCTTTAAGAATGCCAGGGCACCACGTGGAGCCGCCGCCAACGATCACAATATTGAGCTTATCCTTCATGTTCCGTCCCTCCAGGGTTGGCTGATCGGTGTTCTCGAAGACCTTGGGCTCCGCGGTTGTCCTCGGCTTGCTTCGTTTCGATTGATATTTTGCGACATAAGGTCATTTGCGAGTCCCCGTGTGAGCCAATGCGAAACGGGGACACATGATTTCGCTCACGACACAGATATGTGTAGGCAAACACGCGCGTTTGCCCAGTTCATAGGCAATTGGCGATCTTGACCGATTACCGATTTCTCACCTGGCTACACAAAGCGGTACCATATGTACGACGAGGTGCGAGGGACTGGAACATCTTATGAAAGATCAAGCATCTTTTTATGATCATGTGCGGGCTGGCGAGAGCAAGCTCAACGATCTCGAAAGCGAGATCATGCGCTACATCATCGAGCTGCGTGATGATATTGACGATGTCACGCTTAAGAGCGTTGCTGAACGGTTCTTCGTCGCTCCCAATACAATCGTCAGGCTTGCTCACAAGCTTGGCTTCTCGGGGTTTACGGAGCTCAAACAATCGTATTCCGCCTCGCTCGATCGCAATCGATTCACTATCGAGGCACTTCCTCTTGATACCCAGCTCGTACAGACCAAAGATCTGCTTAACGACCGGGTCATCGACTCGGTTGTAAGCCTTATCCAGGACGCCTCGCATATCGTGTTCTTCTGCTCGGGCTTTTCGAAATACCCGTGCCTCGAGATGGCTGAAAAGCTCAAAATAATGGGCAAGAACACCGATACGCTCAGCGAACGCCATGTCATGAGGCATTACGCAGAACTGCTTGGCAAAAACGACCTGGTCTTCAGCGTTTCCGTAAGCGGCGAGACGCAGGTGTCTATTGACGCCACATCGATAGCCAAAACGCGCGGATGCAAGGTCGTCACACTCACCGGCTTTTCTCGAAATTCTCTCTCGAAACTAGCCGACTACCCTATCTACACCGTGCAAAAAGAAATCCGCTTGGGCAGCATGGACCTCGACAGTCGATTAATGTTCTATTACGTTTTCGAATTGATATTTGAGCGCTACTTCAAACTGGCCAAGAAATAAAACTCTGTATGCGCCCGGCTTCGACTCTTTAGCAGCCCTCTATATGAAAGGTATCGTCCTATGCAACGCGTACTGTTTATCTGCCATGGGAATATCTGCCGCTCGACGATGGCTGAGTCGGTGTTTACTGAGCTGGTGCGCCGTGCCGGGCGCGAGGCGGAGTTCGTCATTGATTCTGCTGCGACCTCGGCTGAGGAGATCGGCAACCCGCCGCATCACGGCACCGTCGCCAAGCTGCGCGAGGTCGGGATTCCCGTCGTAGCACATCGCGCGCGCCAGGTGCGTCGCGCGGAGTATGGCGACTGGGATCACATTGTCTATATGGATGCTGAGAACGCGCGCGGCCTGCGTCGCATCTTTGGCGACGACCCCGACGGCAAGATTACGCGCTTGCTCGATTGGACCGAGCGCCCCGGCGACGTGGCCGATCCCTGGTACACCGGCAACTTCGATGCCACCTACCGCGACGTACTCGACGGTTGCACTGCTATGCTCGAGCAGCTGTAATCGATGAAATGCAGAATTTTTAGAGCCATAAATCGGATGAAATGTAGAAATTTGACCTTACTCGCGCACAGCACAACGACGACAACGCCTAAGCATAGGCATAAGCGAAGTCGGAATTCCCATATACAAATCGAGCGTGGTTTTTCTCCCACTTTGAGCGTTCAAGTGCGCTCTAAACGGGAGAAAATCCACGCTCATTATCGCGGAGGGAGAAAATCCTCGCTCGGCTACTCGTCGACGATCTCAGTGTGACAAAGGGACTGTCCCCTTGTCGCATTCGGAACTGACCCTAGACAGGTTTGACCTCCAGCTTTATCCCCTCGGCACGGAAGTCGCCCAAAACATCCGAAAGGGTCCAAGTCGCATACAGAGGCAGATAGAGAACGGCGCCGTCGCGCTCAACGTTGCCTCTCGAGAAAACAATCCCGCGCTTTACGCCATACTCGGCCGTTTCAAGCACATGGCCCAACGCGGCGTGCGCATGGTAATACGTCCCCGATTTAACCTCGATGGGCACGGCCGTTCCATCCGGGCCGTCGATCACGAAATCGACCTCGCCCCGTTTCTTGGTCTGATAGTAATACAGCCCCCTTCCCTGGGCAGCCAGCTGTTGAGCCACCACGTTTTCGTACACGCCGCCGAGGTTGGGCTCCTTGCTGTCGAGGTACGCCGCTTGGGCGACCCCGATGGGATAACGGGCCATCAGCATCCCGGTATCGGACTGGTACAGTTTGAACTGGGACGGACGCGCTGTCTTAAGCAGCGGGGACTTTGGCTCGGTTACGATATCGGTCTTGAGGGCGACGCCGGCATCGACGAGCCAGACGAAGTCGCGCTGGTACTTCTCGAAATGGGCCTTGGGGTCGATCGAGTTGAGCACAAAGCGCTTGTTCTCGCCCTCCAGCATGACGGGCAGTTGGTCGAAGATGCTCTGCACCTGAAGTGCGCGCCCGTTCGCGTATTTTGAGATATCCCGACGGTATTGCCCGTTCAGCTCGGACTGGAGCTGGCGGACGGATGCAAAATCACCCTGCGTGTCGAGGAATCGCTGCACGACTTCCGGCATACCGCCGACGACGATATAGGTCCTGAAGTTTGCCATCATTGCGTCGTGAATATAACCAGGAACCGGCGTCTCGTTGCGGCACGCATCGCGAATCGAGCGCCTCGCCTCTTCGCTCACCCCGATTGCCCAGCTAAACTCCTCAAAATCCAGCGGGAACATCCTGAGCTCGTGGACGTACCCCACGGGATAAGACCTGACGCCCTTGAATTGGGTCCCAAGCATGGACCCCGAGAATGCCCAGCGACAACGGCCGTCCTCGACAAGGAACTTGGCCATCGTCATGATGTCCGGCGCCTCCTGCACCTCATCGATAAATACGAGAGTTTTGCCCGGCGCTATCGACTTGCCCGTGAGAAGCGTCACCCTGCTGATGAAGTCATCAGCATCCCTCGCCCCGAGAAGGGCGTCTTTTGCCTGGCGGTTTTCCGCGAGATTGAGCTCGATATAGGTTGCGTAGTTTGACTTACCGAACTCGCGAATCGAGTAGCTCTTACCGATTTGGCGAGAACCCGTGACGAACAACGCCTTTCGTTCAATGGATCTCTGCCAACAATCAAGCTCATCAGCGATTTTCCTGCGCAACATAAGCTCTCCCATCGCCCCGATAAATGAAATGCAGATATTTATATCGACTATTATCGATGAAATGCAGAAATTTTTAGCGCCTAAATCGGATGAAATGCAGAAATTTGACCTTACTCGCATACAGAACAACGACGCGTGCGCCTAAGCATGGGCATAAGTGAGGTCGGGATTCTCGCATACAAATCGAGCGAGGACTATCTCCCACTTTGAGCGCGAAATTGCGCCCAAAACGGGAGAAAATCCACGCTCGATATTTCGACGGGAGAAAATCCTCGCTCGGCTACTCGTCGACGATTTCGGCGAGCCAGACGTTTAACGTATCGACCTCGGGGCAGCAGAACTTTGCCGTACCAGGCTCGTTGCCAGGCACGGTTCCGCCATAGCGCAGGATATCGATATAGGGAAAGCCCACATGGCAGGCCATGGCGCACATCTTGCCGCGGTCTCGGTCAAAGTCAAAGACGTCGCCCGGCTTATGACCGTGGTGGCAGCGGCACGTCCCCAGCTGGTCCACGCAGCTCACGCGGATACGCGGCCGCTTGCCACGCGGCGCGCCGAGCGGCCCGTTCTCGCCCGCAGGCTTGACGCCGCCCTCGCCAGCATTACTCATGGTCAATCACATCCAGGCAGGCCTCGATGGGCAGGCCGGCAGACTTATCCTCCTGCGCAGCATTGCGCTCGATAAGCTCGGCCACCACGCGCATGGCATCGGCCGTGGCGCGCTGAAGCGTCCAACCGCTCATCACGCGACCCATAAGCACGGCCGAGAACGTATCGCCCGTACCCGGGAAGTACACCGGGATCAGCTCGAAGGGGATCGTGAAGTACTCCCCCGCCACATGGTCGTAACCGATAACCGCGTTCGTGCCATTGACCACGGCGCTCGTAATGACCACCGACTTGGCACCCAGCTCGCGCACGGCGTCCACAAGGGCGCGGGCCTCATCGGGCGTGATCTGTTCTGCAATAGGCGTATCGGTGAGCAGACAGGCCTCGGTGTAGTTGGGCACCGCGTAGTCTGCGCACTCCAGCAGGTGCCGCATAAGGCCAATCGTGGACTCGGGCACACCGGCATAGAGCTTGCCGTTGTCGCCCATGATGGGGTCGACGAACACCTTGGTGCCCTTTTGCGCGCGGCGGTGGCAAAAGTCCGAGATGATACGCGTCTCTTCCTCGGTCACGATAAAGCCGGTCGAGATGGCGTCGAACTCAAAGCCGAGCTCCTCCCAGATAGCGAGGCTTTGACGCGCGTACTCGGTGGTATCGTGGATGTAGAACTTGGGGTAGTTGAGCGTGTCGGAAACGAGCGCCGTCGGCAGGTTATGGATACGGTAGCCCATGTGCGACAGCACCGGCAGCATGGCAGAAAGCGCTACCTTGCCGTAGCCGCACATATCGTTAATCAGCAGCAGCTGAGTGTTCTTCATGAGTGTCCCCCTTGGGTCGGGCGCGGCGGCGCCATAGTGCGACTTAGTGTAGCGCAGCGCAATCTAAGTCTTCCCTTCGGATGTAAGACCAAGTTTGGGCGCTATTTTGTTCTTAGAATTTTTCTGATGCTTCTTATTGCAGAAACTTGGCCTTAGAAGGCTTTGCACATGGTGCAAAGTAGCCTGCCACCCTTGCACCAATCAAAATCAATTCGGTACCTTGACAATCAGTTAGGTACCTCTAGAATCACTTAGGTACAAAACAATCCCTCTACCTAACTAAAGAAAGGAGCAATGCAGCGACATGTGTGTTGAACCACTCGTCTATCCGCACGAACCCGGCGGCGACCCGTCACAGCCTGCGGATGTACCCGAAGCGGTCAGCGCCGAAGACAAGCTTGCCAAGCGCATCCTCAATAATCTGGGCTTTTGCGGCCATTACATGCATTTTCATGGCGGAGGCGTATCCGGCAAGGCGCCCATCATCTGCCTGCTGGCCAAGCAACCCGGCGGCGAGATGTCGCAGCAGGAACTCGGCATGCACTTTGACCTCAAGCCGGGGTCGCTTTCCGAGATCCTGTCCAAGCTCGAGCTCAACGGCCTCATCGAGCGCAGCCGTAACCCCAAGGATCGACGGCAGCTCACCATTCGCCTGACCGAAACCGGCCGGGAAAACGCCCGCATCGACCAGGCGGCCCGCATTCGCTTTAGAGAGCAAGCCTTTAGTGCCCTCACCCACGACGAGCGCGAGCAGCTCGCCGAAATGCTCGAGAAAATCCGTGTAACCTGGGAGGAACTGGATGATTAAAACCCTCATGGGCAGCATCCGCGACTATATGAAAGTCACTGTTGCCACGCCATTGCTCGTGCTTGGCGAGGTGCTCTGCGAGATGCTGATTCCATTTATCACCGCCAACCTAATCGACGCCATCAAAGACGGTGCCACCGTAGCCGAGATGCTTCCCACCGCGGGTTTTTTGGTGCTCATCGCGCTTACGTCGCTTGCTTTTGGCGCCGCTGCCGGCGTCACCTGCAGCCATGCGAGTTGCGGCTTCGCCAAGAACCTGCGTCACGACCTGTTCTACAAGATCCAGACGTTCAGCTTTGCCAACATCGATGAGTTCTCGAGCTCCTCGCTCGTCACGCGCCTGACCACCGATATCAACAACGTGCAGCAGGCCTTTATGATGATCATCCGTATCGCCGTGCGCGCGCCGCTTGTCTTGATCTTCGCCTTTACCATGGCGTTTATCATGGGCGGCAGCGTCGCCATGGTCTACCTGGTCATCATTCCGCTGCTGGGCTTTGGACTGTTCTTTATCATCTTTAAGGTGCGTCCCATCTTCTCGCGCGTGTTCCACAAGTACGACGCCCTTAACGAGTCCGTCGAGGAAAACGTCACCGGCATGCGCGTGGTCAAGAGCTATGTGCGCGAAGACTTTGAGAAGGAGAAGTTCGCGACCGCCGCACGCGACGTCCAGATGGACTTCACCCGCGCCGAGAAGCTGCTCGCCTTTAACAACCCCATGATGAACATCTGCGTCAACTGCGCGTTTGTCGTCATCATCTACCTGGGCTCCAAGCTCATCATCACGAGCCAGGGCACGCTGTTCGACGTGGGCCAGCTCTCCTCGACCTTTACCTATGGTTTCCAGATTCTCATGAGCCTGATGCAGCTGTCGATGATCTTTGTCATGGTGACCATGGCCGACGAATCGGCACACCGCATTGCCGAGGTGCTGGCCGCCGAGCCCACGATCGCCGATCCCGCCGAGCCCGTGCTCGAGGTTGCCGACGGTTCCATCGACTTTGACCACGTGAGCTTTAAGTATTCCAAGCATGCGAAGCGCCAGGCGCTCGACGATATCGACCTGCACATTACGAGCGGCGAGACCATCGGCATCATCGGCGGCACCGGCTCGGCCAAGTCCACGCTCGTTAACCTCATCGCCCGCCTGTACGACACCACCGAAGGCGCTGTGCGCGTGGGCGGCGTGGACGTGCGCGACTACGACCTGGACGCGCTGCGTCACCAGGTCGCCATGGTGCTGCAGAAAAACGTGCTGTTTAGCGGCACCATCGCCGAGAACCTGCGTTGGGGCGACCCGAACGCCACCGACGAGGAAGTCCGCGAGGCAGCGCATCTGGCCTGCGCCGACGAGTTTGTCGACGGTTTCCCCAAGGGCTACGACACCTGGATCGAACAGGGCGGCTCTAATGTTTCGGGCGGTCAGAAGCAGCGCCTGTGCATTGCACGCGCCCTGTTGCGTCGCCCCAAGATCTTGATCCTGGACGACTCCACCAGCGCCGTCGACACCAAGACCGACGCCAAGATCCGCGCGGGGCTGGCAAGCTATCTGCCCAACACGACCAAGCTCATCATCGCCCAGCGCATCAGCTCCGTGCAGGACGCAGACCGCATCATTGTCATGGAGGGTGGCCGCATCGCACAGATCGGCAACCACGAAGAGCTGCTCAAGACGAGCGAGATCTACCGCGAGACCTTTACCTCGCAAAACAAGATGTCTGCCGAGGGCGAAGGGGCCGTCGAGGCCGACACCGAGGCATCCGCAACGCAAGCTCAGACCCAGGAAGGAGGCGAGGCACATGAGTAAGGCAACGACCGCCGAGCGCGCGCTCAACCGTAAGGGCGGCACCATGTCGCGCCTCATCAAGACGCTCTTTGGCTTCTATCCCGTGCTTTTGCCCCTTGTCGTCGCCGGCGTGGTGCTCTGCGCCATCATCAACTCCATCGGCGCGACCTTCCTGCAGAGCGCCCTGCAGATTATTAGCGAATCGTGGCAGTCGGGCGATTGGGAAGCCGCACAGCCCAAGATTCTGCAGCTCGTGACCACCCTCGCCTGCATCTACGGCGTCGGTGTCCTGTCCTCGCTCTTCTGGAACCGCGCCATGGCTATCGTCACGCAGGGCTCGCTGGAGAAGCTGCGCGAGATGATGTTCAACCGCATGCAGGACCTGCCGATCCGCTACTTCGACACGCACCAGCGCGGCGATATCATGAGCCACTACACCAACGACATCGACACGCTGCGTCAGATGATCAGTCAGTCGCTGCCCAACCTGCTCATGACGATCATCATCATCGTCACGGTGTTCTTTATCATGCTGTACTACAGCGTGTGGATGTGCCTGGTCATCATCGCCGGCGTCGCCTTTATGACCTTTATGACCAAGCTGCTCGGCTCCAACTCCGCGCGCTTCTTCATTGCGCAGCAGACCGAGCTCGGCGTGGTCGAGGGCCATATCGAGGAGGTCATGAACGGCCAGAAGGTCGTCAAGGCGTTCTGCCACGAGTCTGCCGCCGAGGCCGATTTTGACGAGCGCAACGAAAAGCTCTTCGAGGTCTCCCAGAAGGCCAACATGTACGCCAACATCCTCATGCCCATCCTTATGAACCTGGGCAACCTGCTCTACGTGCTGGTCGCACTGGCGGGCGGCATTTTCCTGGCGCTGGGCGTGCCCAACCTGAGCATCTCGGGCATGGCGCTGTCGATCGCCGTCGTGGTGCCGTTCCTCAACATGACCAAGCAGTTCTGCGGACAGATCGGCCAGATCTCACAGCAGATCAACGCCGTGGTCATGGGCCTCGCCGGCGCCGACCGCATCTTTGAGCTCATCGACGAGAAGCCCGAGGCCGACGAAGGCTACGTGACACTCGTCAACGCGCAGGTGAACCCCGAGACTTGGGAGTTCGAGGAGGCGGACCACCACACCGGCATGTGGGCGTGGAAACATCCGCACCGCGCAACCGGCGAGATCGAGTACGTACCGCTGCGCGGCGACCTGGTCATGGACAACGTCGACTTTGGCTACACGCCCGACCACGAGGTGCTGCACGGCGTGTCCGTGTTTGCCAAGCCGGGCCAGAAGGTCGCGTTTGTCGGCGCCACCGGTGCCGGCAAGACGACCATCACCAACCTCATCAACCGCTTCTACGACATCGCCGACGGCAAGATCCGCTACGACGGCATCAACGTCAACAAGATCCGCAAGGCCGACCTGCGCCGAAGCCTGGGCGTCGTGCTGCAGGACGTGAACCTGTTCACCGGCACCGTGATGGATAACATCCGCTACGGCAACCTGGATGCGACCGACGAGGAGTGCATCGCGGCGGCCAAGCTCGCGGGCGCGGACGACTTTATCACCCGCCTGCCCGACGGCTATGACACCATGCTCACCGGCAACGGCGCCCAGCTGTCGCAGGGCCAGCGCCAGCTGATCTCGATAGCCCGCGCTGCCGTCGCGGATCCGCCGGCAATGATTCTGGACGAGGCAACGAGCTCCATCGACACCCGCACCGAGGCCATCGTGCAGGCGGGCATGGATAAACTCATGGAAGGCCGCACGACGTTTGTCATCGCACACCGCCTGTCCACCGTGCGCAACTCTGACGCGATCATCTGTCTGGACCACGGCCGCATCATCGAGCGCGGCAACCACGACGAACTGATCGCCAAGCGCGGGTATTACTACCAGCTCTACACCGGAGCGTTTGAGCTGGAGTAGGACCAGTTACTGACGGAGGGTGCCCCGCCGCCCCGGGAACCCTCCTGCGCGCAATCAGCCCGTCGTTTAAAACGGAATAAAAGTTAGTGAGCCCCTGGCCGGTTGGCCAGGGGCTCGTTTTGTGTGGATGATTTGGCTGGCGGGTGCTGCATATTAATCGTATAATTTATCGTAAGTTCCCGCACATCGATTGGAGCCTTATATGCCTGCCATTAAGCCTGTTTCCGATTTACGCAATTACAACGAGGTGCTCTCCGATGTCCGCGAGGGCTCCCCAGTGTTCCTGACCAAAAACGGGCACGGTTGCTACGCGGTACTCGACATGAAAGATTACGACCGGTTTTGCGCCATCAGCACGCTGATGACGGAGCTTGAGCGCGGGCGCAACTCGGGTGAGCAGGGCGGATGGGTCTCGTCGAATGACGTCGCCGCACACTTCCGCCACAAGGCCGCAAGCCATGCATAGCTGCGAGGTTGTCTACTCTCCGCTGGCTCTGCAAGATCTCGACGACATCTGGGACTATATTGCCGTCGAAAAGGACAATCCCGCAGCAGCGGAGAGAATCGTAGAGGGCATCCTCGCTCGGATAGACCTGCTCTCCAGCTTCCCGGAGTCGGGCACGCCACTCTCATCGATCTATCCCCTACGCTCCGATTACCGGTTCGTGATCTGTGACAATTATCTCGCGTTTTACCGCTTTCACCAGAAGGTCTATATTGACCGTGTTCTCCACGGAAAACGCGATTACCTGCAGATATTGTTTGCCGAATAGTCAGGTCCCGATATTAGACGACCCCAAAGGCCGTAAAGCGAGGACAGTTTCGTGAAGAATATGTCGCATGCTTCGAGTTGTGGTATAAACGTAACATGCTACAGAAAGGATGGCAGCTGGAATGTTTCCTGAAGATGCCGTTGGACCCCTTTTTAAGGTGATCAACGAGCGCATGCAGGCGTCTGCCGACGCGGATCTTAAGGAGCAAGGACTCACTTTTGCGCAAAGTCAGGTGATCGTCTACCTTATCGAGCACGCTGGCCAGGCGCTCCAAAAAGAGATCGAAACCAACCTCAAGGTCTCCCACCCAACGGTCTCCGGCCTCGTCAGCCGGCTCGAGAAAAACGGCTTTGTGCGCACCTGGGTAGCCGAGGATGACCGACGCAATAAGGTCGTTGAGCTCACGGACAAGGCACACGATGCCGGCGACCGCATGCGTGCCACCATGCGCGAACGCGACCAAGAACTGCTCGCCGGCCTTGATGAACGCGAGCAGACGGAGCTCATCCGCATGCTCAGGCGAATCTACGCCAACGTCTGCAAACAATAAGCAATAGCCTCATCAGTACCCGTCGCTCGCCGGATTCGATCCGCCTGCGGCGGGCTTCTTTACGCCCTATTCTGTAGCTTGCTACGCAACTTCAACCCGATTCGTACAGAAAGGAACATGCATGATACGAACGCTTGCACGGAGCCTGCGACAATACCGCCAGAGCTCCGTCGCCGCCATCCTGCTTTCGATCCTGGAGGTGATACTCGAGATCGCGATCCCGCTCGTCATGAGCGACCTCATCGACCGCGGCATCCAGGCAGGCAATATGGGCGAGGTCTGGCACCTTGGCATCGCCTTGCTCGTCCTTGCCGTTCTCGAGTTTGGAGTGGGCGCCGGCGGCGCCTGGATGGGTGCACGTGCCTCGGTGGGCTTCGCCGCCAACCTGCGCGACGATATGTACGACAACGTGCAGACCTTCTCTTTTGGCAGCATCGACAAGTTCTCCACCGGCTCGATCGTCACACGCCTCACCACCGACGTCACCAACGTGCAGAACGCCTACATGATGATCATCCGCATGGGCGTGCGCGGCCCCGTGATGCTCGCGTTCTGCTGGATCGTGTCGTTTACCATCAACCGACAGATCTCGTTCGTGTTCCTTGCCGTGATCCCCATCCTCGCTATCGCGCTCGGGCTTATCATGTGGCGCGTAAGCAGCATCTTTAACCGCGTTTTCGCCACCTACGACACGCTCAACAACGTGGTGCAGGAAAACGTCGCGGGCATTCGCGTGGTCAAGTCGTTCAACCGCGAGGAACACGAGATTGGCAAGTTCGAAACCATCAGCCAGCGCATCTACAAGGACTTTGCCCACGGCGAGCGCCTCATCGCGCTCAACACGCCGCTCATGCAGGCCTGCATGTACACCTGCATGATCCTCATCTCGTGGATTTGCGCCAAGGCCATCGTGGCCTCGGGCAACAACGCCGCCCTCGGCCTCACCACAGGACAGCTCACCGCGCTCTTCACCTACGCCACGCAGATCCTCATGGCGCTCATGATGCTCTCCATGGTCTTTACGCTCATCGTGATCGCCCAGAGCTCGGCCCAGCGCATCGCCGAGCTGCTCTGCGAACAGAGCGATATCGTGAGCCCCGAGCCCGACCGCGCCGTCACGCAGGTCGCGGACGGCTCCGTGGAGTTTGACCACGTAAGCTTTGCCTACGCGAGCAAGGCCGAGAAAAACGTGCTCGAGGACGTAAACCTCACCATCAAGAGTGGCGAGGTCGTGGGCATTATCGGCGGCACGGGCTCGTCCAAGTCGAGCCTCGTGAACCTCATCGCCCGCCTCTACGATGCCACCGACGGCACCGTGCGCGTGGGCGGCGTCGACGTGCGCGACTACGACCTCGATGCGCTGCGCGGCCAGGTGGCCATGGTGCTGCAGAAAAACGAGCTCTTTAGCGGCACCATCGCCGAGAACCTGCGCTGGGGTGATGCCGAGGCCAACGACGCGGAGCTGGCGCGCGCCTGCGAGCTCGCCTGTGCGAACGAGTTTATCGACCAGATGCCCAACGGCTATCAAACCGAGATCGAGCAAGGCGGCACCAACGTATCGGGTGGGCAGAAGCAGCGCCTGTGCATCGCCCGCGCTCTCGTGGCCAAGCCGCGCGTGCTCGTGCTCGACGACTCTACGAGCGCCGTCGACACCAAGACCGATGCGAAGATCCAGCAGGGTCTTGCCGAGTACCTGCCCACCACGACCAAGATCGTGATCGCGCAGCGCGTGAGCTCGGTCATGCACGCCGACAAGATCGTGGTCATGGACGACGGGCGTATCAGCGCAGTGGGCACGCACGAGGAGCTCTTGCGCACGAGCGGCATCTATCGCGAGGTCTTTGAGTCGCAGCAGAAGGGAACGGCAGAGGATGAGTAAGCAGAATAAACGTCCCGCAAACGGAGCGAAACCGGGTGCCGACATGCCCGCGATGCGCCTCGACATGGCAACCGTCAGGCGCCTGCTCTCGTATATGTCCTGCTACCGAGGACAGCTTGCACTCGTCGTCGCGTGCATTCTGGTCTCTGCTGTCGCGAGCGCCGCATCGTCGATGTTTTTGCAATCACTCATCGACGACTACATCGTCCCGCTTTTGGCGACCGACGCCCCCGTATGGACGGGCCTTGCGCACGCACTCATCACCATCGGCGCCGTCTATGTGGTAGGCGTTGCGGCCACGCTCGTCTACAACCGCGCGATGGTCACCGTGGCGCAGGGCACGCTTAAGCGCATCCGCGACGACATGTTCTCGCACATGCAGACACTCCCCTTGCGCTACTTCGACACGCACGCGCACGGCGACATCATGAGCCTCTACACCAACGATACCGACACCCTGCGCCAGATGATCGCGCAGTCGCTCTCGCAGCTTGTGAGCTCGGTGTTCACGTTGGTCGCGATCCTTGTGTGCATGCTTTGGGTGAGCGTGGGGCTCACCGCAGTGGTCTGTGTGCTCATGGCGACGATACTCGTGTTCGTGGGCCGCATCACGGGAATCATCGGGGCGTTTTCTATCGAGCAGCAAGATACGCTCGGCGCGCTCAACGGCTATATCGAGGAGATGGTCGGCGGGCAGAAGGTCATCAAGGTCTTTTGTCACGAGGACGCCGCGCGCACCGGAATGGGCAAGCTCAACCGTGCCTGGGCAAAGGCTGCGACGAACGCGCAGGGCATGGGCAATTCGATCATGCCCATGATGAACGCACTTGGCTACCTGATCTATGTGGTGGTGGCCGTGCTCGGTGGCTACATGGCCATCGCAGGAACGCCCAACCTGGGACTTACTGGTTTCGACACGCTCACGCTCGGCGCCATTGCGTCCTTCTTGACGCTCTCGCGCAACTTCATAAACCCTGTGGCGCAAGTGTCCAACCAGCTCAACTCGATTATCATCGCGCTCGCGGGCGCCGGGCGCATCTTTACGCTCATGGACGAGGCACCCGAGTCCGACGACGGTTACGTAACGCTGGTCAACGTGCGCGAGGGCGCGGACGGTGCGCTTGTCGAAACGAACGAGCGAACCGAACGCTGGGCCTGGAAGAACCCGCATCACGAGGGCGACAGTGGGCTCGTACCGCTCAAGGGGCACATCTTGCTCGACCACGTGAGCTTTTGCTATGCACCCCAAAAGCTCGTGCTGCACGATATCGAGCTCGACGCCGAGCCCGGACAGAAGATCGCGCTCGTGGGCGCGACGGGCGCCGGAAAGACCACGATCACCAATCTTATCAACCGCTTTTACGACATTGATGACGGCAAGATCCGCTACGACGGCATCAACATCAACAAGATCTGCAAGGCCAACCTGCGCCGGAGCCTGGGCGTTGTGCTGCAGGACGTGAATCTGTTCACCGGTACCGTCATGGACAACATTCGCTACGGCTGCCCTGGCGCCACGGACGAGCAGTGCATCGAGGCAGCGCGCCTGGCCAACGCCGACGGGTTTATCCGCATGCTGCCGGCCGGCTACGACACCGTGCTCGAGGGCGACGGCAGCGGGCTTTCGCAGGGGCAGCGCCAGCTGATTTCGATCGCGCGCGCCGCGGTGGCCGACCCACCCGCGATGATTCTGGACGAGGCCACGTCAAGCATCGACACCCGCACCGAAGCATTGGTGCAGCGTGGCATGGATGCGCTCATGGAGGGCAGGACCACGTTTGTCATCGCACACCGTTTGAGCACCGTGCGCAACTCCGACCTGATCTGCGTGCTGGACCACGGACGGATCATCGAGCGCGGCAGCCACGACGAGCTGATCGCAAAGCGCGGGTACTACTACCAGCTGTACACGGGTGCGTTTGAGCTCGAATAGGTAAACCAACGGGCTCCGTCTCGGGAGGGCGGCATGTTACCTCCGTGCTCAAACATTCTCGCTTCGCTGCGAAACTGCGCGCGGAGGTAACATGCCGCCCTCCCGAGACGGAGCCCCGCGCGCAGTCAACTCCTCATTTAAACGGAATAAAAGTTTGTGAGGCCCTGGCCAAATGGCCAGGGCCTCTTTTTGTAGCCGTCCTCTGTTACAGGCTACCGGTCCTCGCATTGCAGACCGGCTGCCTCGGCTGTTTTTGTGCGACTCTTGTCGATGAACATGTTTTTGTCGGCCTGGGAAAAGAGCTCGCGCATCGTAGGCGGCTCATCAAAATCACTGGAAAGCGCATAGCCCACCGCATAGCTGATAGGCATGTCGGGGTGAGCCTCGGAATACTCGTTCACGTTCGCACGGACCCGAGCGAGACGGGACTCCACGGCAGCTCGATCGGCATCCCACAGCACCGCGATAAACTCATCGCCGCCGTCGCGGCCCACAAAGCAGGTCTCGGACGCCACGCGCCCCAGCTGATGGGCAAAAGAACGGATATATTCGTCACCCTTCTCGTGGCCAAAGCGGTTATTGACCGTATGCAGATTGTTAAGATCGAAGACGCACAGCGCGACGGGCGCTTCGGCGGAAACGGGATGCCCCTGCCCCAAGATTTCCTCGCACTTGTTCTTGTTGGGCAGTCCCGTGGCTTCATCGAGATAGACTTTGTTCTGCAGCTCGCGATTGAGCGCGGCGGTGCGCACCGCGCGAGCAAGTTCGACCGCAAAGGTCGCCACCAAGCCAACGATGTCGATGATCACCAGGCCCTCAAGACGATTGAGCGCCGTCGCCTTCTCCTGGGAGTAGTCCTCCGCGAGCCTCGTAGCATCGTCACAAATGCCAAAGAATTCCTCGCTCATGGCGATGATGTCGGTGTTCTCGTAGCCGACTTCGCGCACACGGGCGATCTCGGTGCGAAGCTTGTCAAAATAGCTCGCGAGTTCGGTCATCTTTGCCTGATACTCATCGTCATCCAGACGGACGAGATTGAGGTCGTCGCTTCCGTAGCGCAAACCATTAATGTATGAATCCACAGCCTTGAGCAGGTCATCTTGTGGCTGGCCCGCGTCCTCGAGCTTAACGATTCGCTGCGTGGTGCCGCGTACCAGACCGGCGTAGTTGACCACGCGCGCCGTGCCCTGGATGTCGGAGACGAGCAACATGACATTGATGAAGAAAAAGATAAGAACTGCCGTGAGCGCCATCATGAGCAGGCGCACCGCCTGGCTGGCCTTCTTGGCAACAGAAGCATTCACAAGTTCAATCCCCTAAATGACAAAAGAGTAGGTGGCGCATAGCGTCTTGTAAATCACGCAGGGTCAACTCTACCAGATGATTTTTCTAGGACGGGGATTAAAGAATCATCGACACGGTAGCTAGTTGAGAAGCTGGGCCATGGCGTTGACGAATTTTTGGACTTGGAGGGTTGGCTCGAGCGGATAGTGCAAGTAGACCGGCACCTCACGACCGCACAAGAACGGCACGCCCACAAAGGCCGGGTGCACGCCCGACCACGCTCCGCAGGTGAGCACCGCATCGCCCTTTTCCTCCGCATCGTTAAAGAGCGCAAAGTCAAAGCTGTCCACGTCGATCACGTCCACGCCGCCGTCGGCCAAAAGATCAATACGCAGGCTGTCCATGGCATCGTTACCGTGACGGAGCACGCGCAGGCGCATGCCCTCTAGGTCGGCGACCGTAATGCGCGTCTTGCGCGCGAGCCGGCTTGTGCGGGGCACATCGATATAAAACGGCACGTTGACGATGAGGAGCTTTTGGCAGGCGTCGCCCCAGCGCGGGGTCGAAAAACTCGACTGCACCACATCCACCTCGCGCCCCAGGCTGCGCATGACGGATTCGCGCTCGTCATAAAGGTCGCTCACCGGCACAATCTCAAAGCGCAACGACGGCTCCAGCTCGTGCACGCCCGTCCACATCGACAGCGTCTGGCGCCCCGGGCACATCATCGACACGCCCAAGCGCACCGCCATCGCCCGCCGCGCGTCGGGCGCGGCGCAGCGCATCCTCGGACTGGCGCATGATCGAGCGCGCATCGTCCACCAGCAGAGCGCCCTCCGGCGTCACCTTGACGCCCGAATGCGAGCGTTCGAACAACGTTATGCCAAACTCGGCCTCGAATCCCGACACCTGTTTGACGAGCGCCGGGGTCGACACGCGCAGTTTTGCCGCCGCACGCGAGAAGCTTCCCAGCTCCGCGGCGGCCGTTATGGCCTCGAGTCGCCGATCGTACACGTCAATCTCCCGTTTTCGCACGCGCGGGCCCACAGCACCGCAGGGGGTCGTTTTCGCAGGTCACGAGCTCAATTGAGAACAAACCTCAATGTACAGTGTAAACCTACGGTTAACGCTATTCTAACAAATATGCAATTCACCTGCGCGAACGCTAAGCATACGATAACCAGCGAAAACCACGTGGGTCGGTTAATAGGAGCGACCCACCGGGAGGCACAAGAAGGGAAGTTCCTATGAGCAACTGGCTTAAGCTCGAGGGCGATGTTTGCGCTGTGACTGGAGCGCTCGGCGGTATGGGCGCCGAGATCTGCCGCGAGTTCGCCCGCAATGGCGCCAACGTCGTCATGCTCGACCTAGACGAGGAAAAGGTCAAGGCAGCAGCTGCCGACCTCGCCGCCGAGTTTGGCATCCACGCCGAGGGCTACAAGATGAACGCCACCGACGAGGCCGAAGTTCAGGCCGCCGTCGATGCCACCATCGCCGACTTCGGCCGCGTCGACGTCCTCGTCAACACTGCCGGCATCCTGCGCTTCGCAGCCATGGAAGACCTGCCGCTGAGTGACTGGAACGAGGTCATCAACGTCAACCTTACCGGCTACTTCATCACCTCGCAGCGCTTTGGCCGCGAAATGATCAAGGCCGGCCAGGGTCGCCTGGTGCACATCTCGACCGTTGCCAGCCACTCCCCCGAGACGTTCTCGGGCGTGTACAGCTCCACCAAGGCGGGCGTCAACATGATGTCCAAGATGCTGGCCGCCGAGTGGGGCCCCTACGGCGTGCGCTCCAACTGCGTCGAGCCCTGCTTTGTCAAGACCCCCATGTCAGCAAGCTTTTATGCCGACCCCGAGGTCGAAAAGAGCCGCAGCCGCCTGATCGCCACGCGTCGCATCGGCGAGGTCGGCGATATCGCCAACGCCGTCATGTTCCTGGCGTCCAAGCGCTCGGACTTTACCACCGGCGACGCTATCAAGGTCGACGGTGGCTTCTCCAACATGATGGGCGACCTCACCGCCAAGCCCGGTGGCCGTCGCGCCTATGCCGACAACTACCTCAAGAACAAGGGCGTCGAGCTTTGGTCCGATGAGTCCGGCGTCGCCAAGCCGACTGACCAGTAAACCAACCTAACAGGGAGGCCCGCGGATACGCCCGCTCCTCCCCCGTATCGATTAGAAAGAGTCCAATGGCTTCCACCAACTCCAACAAGGGTCGCGCCGTCGTGCTTTCCGCCGCGTGCGTCACCATGTTCTTCATCAGTTCCATCGCGCTGTATTCCGTCGTGAGCAAGAACCTGCTCGCCGTCTACCCCGAGTGGTCCAGCGCCCTTACCTGGGCTTTCCCGGTCTTTCAGACCATCATGGCCGTGACGGGCATCTTCGCCGGCCGCATCTCCGATAAGATTGGCCCCCGCAACGTCGTGATCGCCGCCGCCGTGTGCTACGGCCTGGGCTGGTTCATGTCCGGCACCGTCACCGAGCCGTGGCAGTTCTACCTGTGGTTCTCGCTCGTCGCCGCCATCGGCAACGGCCTGGGCTACAACCCCGCGCTCACCACGGGCCAAAAGTGGTTCATCGACAAGAAGGGCCTGGCCTCCGGCATCACCCTGGCCGCTTCGACCGCCGGCCCCGCCGTGCTGTCCCCGGTGCTCGCCTCGCTGCTCATCCCGAGCCTCGGCATCTTTGGCGCCCTCAAGGCACTCGGCGTCATCTTCTTTGTGACGATCGCCGCCTCCGCCCTGTTCCTGAAGGCCCCCGAGGCCGGTTGGCTGCCCGAGGGCTTCGAGGCCCCCAAGGGCGGCGCACATGCCGGCACCTTCGGCGACCTCACCCCGGGCGAGATGGTCAAGACCCCGCGCTTCTGGGTCCTCATCGTCACCTTCGCCTTTGCCGCCACCGCGGGCACCCTGCTCGTGGGCAAGGTTGCCTCCATCGCCGCCGTCCAGCTCTTCGCCGACCCCACGAGCGCCGCGGCCGTCGCCCTCGGCGGCGTGGTGGTCTCCGTCAACACCTGCGCCAACCTGGTTGGCCGTCTGTCCTTTGGCCAAATCATCGACAAGCTCGGCGCCTACAAGTCGCTGCTCATCAGCCTTATCGTCACCATCGTCGCACTCGTCATCATGTCGATGAGCTTTACGCAGAGCATGTTCTTTGTGGCACTCGCCCTGCTCGGCTTTAGCTTTGGCGCTCTGCTCGTCATCTACCCGCCGCTCACCGGTGGAGCCTTTGGCACCAGCAACATCGGCGTCAACTACGGCATCATGTTCTTGGGCTACGCCGCTTCTACCTGGATCAGCCAGCCCATCACCGCCGTGCTGTATCACGTCGAGGCCGGCAGCGCCGCCTACCAGCAGTCCTTCTACGGCGCCATCGTGATCGCCGCCATCGCCGTCCTGCTCACCGTCTACATGATGGTCTCCGACAGCAAGAAGAAGTCCGCTTAGTTGTACCGATGCGACAAAGGGACTGTCCCTTTGTCGCATTCCGAATTAAGGAGTCGAAATGTCTGAGCTCAATCCCGTCCGCATTGCCGTTATCGGCGCCGGCGCCATGGGCCGCAACCACATCCGCTTTGTCACCGAGGAGCCCGAGGCCGAGCTTGTCGCCATCGCCGACGCCTTTGAGGGCGCCCGCGCCACGGCCGAGGCTGCCGGCGTGCCGTTCTTTACCGATCCCGCCCAGATGATGGACGAGGTCAAGCCCGAGGCCGTCATCATCGCCACCCCCAACGACCTGCACCTGGGCGTTGCCCGCGAGGCCATCAAGCGCAACATCGTGCCGCTGGTCGAAAAGCCGATCTCCAACGACCTCGAGGATGCCCAGGCTTTCGCCGCCGAGGCCGAGACCGCCGGCGTGCCCGTGCTCGTGGGTCAGCACCGTCGCCACAACCCCTTCGTCAACAAGGCCAAGGAGATCATCGAGTCCGGCGAGCTGGGCAAGCTCACCGTGTCGAGCTTCCACTACATGATCTATAAGAATGACGAGTACTTCGATGTCGAGTGGCGCCGCAAGAAGGGTGCCGGACCGATCTTGGTCAACCTGGTTCACGACGTGGACCTGCTCCGCTACCTGCTGGGCGAGCCCGTCGCCGTCCAGGGCATGCAGTCCAGCGCCGCCCGCGGTTTTGAGACCGAGGACTCCGCCGTGGTCAACGTCCGTTTTGCCGATGGCGCGCTTGCGAGCATGACCATCTCCGACGCCACCGCCAGCCCCTGGAACTGGGAGGCAACCGCTCGCGAGGATCCGCAGTACCGCCCCTTCGACGCCGACGCCTACTTTATCGGCGGAACCTTGGGTGCCCTTTCGCTGCCCCGCCTGCATCAGTTCTCCTACGACGGCGCCTCCAACTGGCACAAGCCGCTGCAGATGGAGATTCCGGCCGTCGACCCGGCGCTGCCGCACAAGATGCAGCTCAAGCACTTTGTGAAGGTTGTCCGCCGTGAGGTTGAGCCCGTCGTGACCCCCGCCGACAACGTCAAGACGCTCACGCTTCTCAACGCCATCAAGGAGGCCGCCGAGACCGGCCAGCTCGTCGAGCTGTAATGCCTTGAGAGCGGCCGCGGCAGAAACCCCATGCCGAGTCCCTCGGTCCGCCACAAATAAGCCCCTCTTCTTTGCCCCGCGAGCAGCCTCCTGCCCGCGGGGCATTTTGCTACGTTTCCAATGATTTTCTGAGACGGGGGGCCTTTTTGCACCTCGGCTTGATTCGTTCGCCACGGAATGAGCCTATCTACTACGTTTAACCAATCACCCTCATCCATACCGAATTTCGCGAAATAAAAACCGCAGGTAGACGGGTTGCGCATTTTCGGAAAACCAGGGGATGGTCGACCCACACGGTTCAAACGTAGTAGATAGGCCGCTTTCGTGGTTCCGCGCCAAAACAGTCTTTTTTGGGCGAAGTGGCAGGTGGTATCCTTGGTAGCTCTGTGCTGCAAACGCACCTTAAACGCAAGGAGTCCCATGGATCTTATCGCCCAGCTCGCCCGCGAGCTCAACCTTAAGGCCGCCAACGTCGAGGCGGCCGTCAAGCTCATCGACGAGGGAAACACCATTCCCTTTATCTCGCGCTACCGCAAGGAAGCCACGGGCGGCATGGACGACGTCGCCCTGCGCGCACTCGACGAGCGCCTGTCCTACCTGCGCAATCTTGAGCAGCGTAAAGAGGACGTCATCCTGCTCATCGATGCCCAGGGCAAACTCACGCCCGAACTCGAGCAACAGATTCGCGAGGCCACACAGCTCCAGCGTGTCGAGGACCTCTACAAGCCCTACCGCAAAAAGCGCATGACCCGCGCGCAGAAGGCACGCGAGGCCGGCCTGGAGCCGCTCGCCAACATGATCATCATGCAGGCTTCGGCCAAGGGCAGCGCGCTCGACGCCGCCGCGGACTACGTCAACGAGGAGGCCGGCTTCGACACGCCCGAGAAGGCGCTCGCCGGCGCCGCCGACATCGTGGCCGAGACGGTAGCCGAGGACCCGGAGAACGTCGCCGACCTGCGCGCCTTTACGCAAAACACCGCCGACATCGTCGTCGAGGCCACCGACCCCGCCGAGAAGACTCCCTACGAGCCGTACTACAGCTATGACGAGCCACTGCGCCGTATACCCAACCACCGCGTGCTGGCTATCGACCGCGGCGAGCGCGAGGGCAAGCTCCGCGTGCGCGTGGACGTCGACGGCGCAGCCGCCACGGCACGCCTCGGCAGCCGCTGGCCCCGCCGCCAGGGCGTGTTTGCTCCCATCTTCGATGCCGCCATCGCTGACGGTTACAAGCGCCTCATGGCCCCCTCGCTGGAGCGCGAGGCCCGCGCCAAACTCACCGTTCGCGCCCAGACCGAGGCCATCAACGTCTTTGCCAAGAATCTCGAAGGCCTGCTCTCGGCACGCCCCGTGCGCGGCGCCCGCGTGCTCGCGCTCGATCCGGGCTACCGTACCGGCTGCAAGGTCGCCGTCATGGACGAGACCGGCAAGTTACTCGACCACGGCGTGGTCTACCCCACCAAGCCGCGCCACGACGTCGCCGGCACCAAGCGTGAGCTCGCCCGCCTCGTCAAGAAGAACGGCGTCAACACCATCGTCATCGGCAACGGCACCGCCAGCCGCGAGACCGAGGAAGTCGTCTCGGAGTTTATTGCCGAGCAGGCGCCCAGCCTTCGCTACACCATCGTCAACGAGGCGGGCGCGTCGGTGTACTCCGCCTCCGAGCTCGCGAGCCAGGAGTATCCCGATCTGGATGTCACCGTGCGCGGCGCCATGAGCCTGGGCCGCCGCCTGCAGGACCCGCTGGCAGAGCTCGTCAAGATTCCGCCCCAGTCCATCGGCGTTGGCCAGTACCAGCACGACCTTGACCAGGCCGAGCTTTCGCGCACCTTGGGCCACGTGGTGGAAGACGTCGTCAACCGTGTGGGCGTCGACGTCAACACCGCGAGCGCAAGCCTGCTGGGCTACGTGTCGGGCATTACGCCGAGCGTGGCCAAGAACATCGTGGCATACCGCGAGGAAAACGGCGCCTTTACCGATCGCCGCCAGCTCAAGAAGGTCCCCAAGCTGGGACCCAAGGCATACCTCAACGCCGCGGGCTTCCTGCGCATCAGCGGCGGCAAGAACCCGCTCGACGCGACAAGCGTCCACCCCGAGAGCTACGAGGTGGCCACGTCCGTCTTGGAACGCGCCGGCGTGGCGGCCAGTGAGCTCAGCCGAGGCGGCGTGCCCGATATCGAGCGCCGCCTGGGCAGCATCTCGGCGCTGGCAAGCGACCTGGACTGCGGCACCCTCACGCTCATCGACATCGTCAACGAGCTCAAGAAACCCGGCCGCGATCCGCGCGACGATGCGCCCGAGGTGGTCTTTAGCCGCTCGGCGCTTTCCATCGACGACCTGGAACCCGGCATGGAGCTCAAGGGCACGGTGCGCAACGTTGTCGATTTTGGCGCCTTCGTCGACGTAGGCGTGCACCAGGACGGCCTCGTACATATCTCCAAGCTGGCCAACCGCTTCGTCAAGCACCCGAGCGACGTGGTGCGCGTCGGCGACACGGTCAAGGTGTGGGTCGAGAAGGTCGATCGCGACCGCAAGAAGATCTCCCTCACCATGGTGCAAGGAAAGTAAACCGCCAAAGCGGATATCCCCTCTTCGCGGCAAGTGTCGCAAAGAGGGCGGGCGTTCCCCGCGCTCTTTGCCCCTTCGGCAAAGTGGGGTATACTGTCCGCAGTGTGAAAAGCCTTCGGGCTTTTAGCGGCTGCGGGTACCTGTACCTACAGCCGCATTTTTCGTTTTGGAGGAACGATCATGAAGGAGCGCCCGCTCATCCCGGCAGAACAACAGGTCGCCCACCTCGCAGAGCGGGGCGTCCGCTTCGACATAATGAGCCCCAAGGATGCAGTCGCGTTCCTCCGCGACAAGAACTTCTTCTTCAAGGTCAAGGCGTTTGCGAAGTGCTTCTCAACGTATCGTAGCCCCGCGTCGGAGGGCTACGGACGCTACGTCAACCTAGACTTCGCCTACCTCACCGAGCTCACCAGACTCGACCACCACCTCCGCGAGCACATCCTCTCGATGACGCTTGACATCGAGCACTACATGAAGGTCCATCTAAACCGGACGATGATGGACGACGGCGCCGACGAAAAGGAGGTCCTCGACCTCCTTTTCGCCCACGAAAGGCTGCGTAAGGAGAGGATGCTGGAGGAGCGGTTCGATCCAAGCGGGTCAGAAGCCACCGTCGAGAGGATGAAGGCCATCGCCGACCGGCTAGATGGGGTGGGCGGCAGCGATCGGGTGATGCTCTTCCTCGAGATGCTCCACATCGCCGAGGATCAGACTTTGGGGATAGACCCGGAGCACCTCGAGCGCAGCGTCTCGTACCTCGGAGACTCGAACTACACCCGGGACCTCGCGAATAAGTACGGCAGACGCGAGGACATGTACGTCTGGAACTACCTGGAACTCGTCTCCTTCGGGGGAATCATCGCGCTTTACAAGTTCTACTTCTACGACCTCAGGAGGGAACGCAGCCAGGAGGCCGAATCCGTCAAGCAGCTCCTGTTCCCCGTGAAGGCCCTGCGCAACGCGGCCGCTCATAACGGCAACGTTCTGAACACGATCGGGCAGCGTCTACAGAAGCCCGTCGGCTCCATCGCGACGGCCGCGCGGGAGGAGCTCGGAATCGACCAGGAGCTCGTCGCCCTTACGAAGCGCTTCCCCGTCATCCACGACTTCACCGCACTCGTGCTCTGCTTCGATAGAATTGTCAGCGATGCGGACGCGAGGTCGGAAAAGGCGGCAGGCCCGCGCACCCTGCGCGAGCGCTTCCTTGAGCACGCCGACTATTTCGAAAAGCAGATCGAGCTTGACCGAGGAATCAGGATGCTGGGGGAAGTCATGCGCTCGGGAGCCGATGTCATCTCTTCGAGCTCCCTATAGCTCTTCAGCCCCCTAATAGCCCCTTACCATTTGGGCCCCGCTCGAACAGAGTAGGTTCGAGTAGGTTCGAGCAACTCAGCAGCAATCCGACTACCCGCTGCATGAAAACCGCAGCTCAGACGCATGACATGCCGTCCCATGAAGCAGCGGGTTCGGGTAAGAGTACGTCCGAGTGGTCAGAGTAGGGCCCGACTTCCCCCTCTTGGCGACGTGCAAAATCGCGAATATTCAGCATCTCTCGATAGCCCCGCGGTGCCTCAGAGAGCCATAAAAGCAAAAACGGCCCCCGTTTTAGCGTCAATTAGAGCCAAAACGGGGGCCGTTCCGTGCTTCAACCAGCTGGTAAAAGCCTTTACCGTGCTGAATATTCGCGATTTTGCACGTCGCCGCAGGGGGTACCCTTGCTTACGGCAGGATATGGAAGCCCAGAGCGGCGATATCCTTGGCAAATCCGCGCACGGTATCGAGCGAGACCTCGTACGGGTCACGTCCGATGTTCTTGCGCTTGGCCAGGATACTGTTGGGCACCGTGATGATCTGGCAACCGCAGGCCTCGGCCTGGTAAATGTTGATGAGCTCGCGCGTGGACGCCCACAGGACCTCGCAGTTTGGCTTGGCGGCGGCCTTCTTGACCGACTCCGTCATAAACGGAATGGGATCGACGCCGGTGTCGGCGATACGGCCGGCAAAGAGCGAGATGATGGACGGCGTCTCGGCGTCAACGGCCTCGACCATCTCGTCGACCTGCGCGGGCGTGAAGATGGTGGTGACGTTGACCTTAATGCCGTCGGCGGAAAGCTTGCGCACCAGCTCGGCGGTGGACTCGCCCTTAGTGGTCACGCACGGAATCTTGACGTAGACGTTCTCGGCCCAGGTAGCGATCTCGCGTGCCTCGACCTCCATGGTCTCTACGTCGTCGGCATAAACCTCAAACGAAACGGACACATCGGTGATGTGGGCCAGGACCTCCTTGGCAAATGCGCGGTAATCCGTCACGCCGCCCTTCTTCATAAGGGACGGGTTGGTTGTGAAGCCCTGAACGTTGCCGTTCTCGTACATGTCGAGCATGCCCTCGAGGTTTGCACCGTCAGCGAACACCTTGATTGCCATCTGCCTGATTCCTTTCGCTTGCACATGGGCGTTAAACTGCTAAACACTTTACCTACGTTTATCAAGGCGTGAGCTGCGGTTTTTTATCTTCTCGGCGAACGGCATAAACGCTTTAGCGTTTTTGAGCACACCCTCCAGCGGCAAAACGATTTTGCAGGGCGAGCCGATTTGAGCCGCCCGCCGCGGGTGAACGGTAATTGGACGGTTCCCGCTAGATCAACCCAAAGTGGCGCATGGCGGTGACGGTACCGTCGTGTGCGACGTCGTCGGTCACGTAGTTGGCGACCGCCTTGACCTCGGGCATGGCGTTGCCCATGGCAACAGCCGTCTCGACGGCGGCGAGCATGCCCAGGTCGTTGCCCGAATCGCCGAAGCCAAAAGTGCGCGCATTTCCCTCGCGGCCCAGATACGCCAGCGCTCGCGCCACGCCCACGCCCTTGTCGATGCCCTTGGGGCTCAGCTCGCGGTTTGCTTGCTGGGCTCGCTTGGAAGCTCGGCGGTAAACGCGTCTCCCAGTCAATCCGGCACCGCCGAGGCAAACCCCACACGCGCCCGCCAACGCAAAGGTCCGGCGGGACGCACCTAGCATCCCGCCGGACCGTCACTCGTCCAGGAGGCCACCGCGACGAACCTCTAGATCTTCGCAAGCTCCTCGGAGATGACGCGGCAGACGTCCTCAGCCTGAGGCATCACGCCGTACATCTCGAAGAAGCCGTGGTCGCAGCCGCGATAGCGAATCGCGGTGACATCAACGCCCGCATCCTGCAGCCTCTTCGCGAACAGCTCATCCTGATAGCGCAGGTAGTCATACTCGGAAGAGATGATGACCGTGCGGGGGAACGCGCTCACGTCCTCCGCGAACAGGGCAGACACCCTCGGGTCGAGCATCTCCTCCGCATTGCCGTTGGTGTACATCAGCGGCAGGTCATCATTGGCATTGCGAATGCGATCCACCCTGCTCAAAGCCTCGATCCTCTGGTCGTTCACAATCTCATAGAGGTCATAGGACCATTCCTCCGGAACGGGGCCGCCGTCGACGAGCGGATACAGCTCGGCCACGAGCTTGATCCTGTCCGCATGGGACCCGTCGAGGACGACGGCGTTGGTCAGGCTTCCGCCCGCGGAGTCGCCAGCCACGGCGACCCGCGTCGCGTCGACACCCAGCTCATCCGCATGCTCGACAAGCCAGTCGAGCGTCTTCACGCAGTCCTCGACACCACCGGGGAACATCGTCTCGGGAGACAAGCGGTACTCCGGGTAGATCGCGACGCAGCCCGTTCGCTCCGCGATGTCGCGCAGGCAGTTCTCGTACTGGCCAATGTTGCCCACCATGAAGCCGCCGCCGTGGATGAACACGAGCGCGGCGGAGCCGCACCCGTGGCCCTCGGGCGTGAAGACGTGCAGGGGAATGCCCCTGTCGCCAAAGTTCATGACGACGGTCTTCTTGGCGACGTTCGAGCCCCTCACGACATGGGTCTCCTTGTTGGGAGCGGAGCGCCACGCGATCACGTCCACCGGCCCCGCCGGCGCCGGGCCGGCGGCGAGCTTCGCATGGGCGCGCGCGTAGACGCGCAGATCGAGCACGCGCTCGCGCTCGTCTCCCGGCACGGGCTTCAGCAGGAGCTTCAGCCCGTTGGGCTCCACGACCTCCCTAGATCCACGCTCAAGCACTTCAAGCTCGGAAGTGGGGTACTTCCTCTCCTCGGTGCCCATGGCTAGCCGATCTTCAGCTCGTCAAGCTTGGCGTCAAGCTTGGCCATCTCATCGGCGGAAAGCTCCCACTCGAACGTCTCGCAGTTCTGAATCGCGTGGGCGTCCGTGCGCACGCCAACGAGCGCGGTGCCCACGTACTCCTTCTGGGTGCTCCAGTTCACGGCGACCTGTGCCACGGGCTTGTCATGAGCCTCGGCGATCTCGTCCATGACCTTGAGCAGCTCCTGGACGCGCGAGAACTTGGGCTCCTGGAAGTAGTCGTAGAAGCCGCCACGAACATCGCCCTCCTCGAACTTCGGCAGCTCGCGGAACTTGCCCGACAGGATGCCCGCGCCAAGGGAGCCATAGGTGAAGGAGTCGATGCCACGCTCGTAGCCCCACTTGATAAGGTCCTCGGAGGAGCGGTCGACCATGGAGTAGGGCGGCTGCTGGACGTCGACCTGAGCGACCTTCTCGCACTCCTCGATCATCTCGGTCGTGAAGTTGGAGACGCCGATGTGGCGAATCTTGCCTTGCTCCTTGAGGAGCTGGAGGGCGCACATCGTCTCGGAGAACGGGGTCTTGGCGTCGGGCCAGTGCACGAAGTAGAAGTCGATGTAGTCGGTGCGGAGATTGCGCAGCGAGCTCTCGACCTCCCTCATGATGTTCTTGAACGAAGAGTCGCGGTCATAGCCGGCGGCGCTGGTAATCAGGCCAACCTTGGTCGAGAGCAGGTAGCTCTCTCGGTCGACGCCCCTGAGCGCGTTGCCGACGACCTTCTCGGACGCGCCGTTGCCATAGCACGGCGCGGTGTCAATGAGGTTGACGCCGTGATCGAGCATGGTGCGGATGGCGGACATGCTGGCGGCGTCATCGTTCTCACCAAAGGAGTCGCCGCCGATCGCCCAGGTGCCCACGGCGAGCTGGGAGACGTCAACGTCGGAGTTCTTGAGGTGCGTGTAGCGCATATTCTCTCCTTCTAATGGGGCGGCACGCGTCGAATGTCCTCGATCGCGTGCCGCCAGGAATTGCCTTGAACAGGCTTCGGATGATCCGGAAACCGCCTTACACGATGCCCACGAGGCCGAGGACGAGCGCCAGAACCATGATGCCGACCAGGATGATGTTGACGTTCACGTTCTTCTTGCGCAGGAGCCAGAGGACGACGAGCGTAAGTCCCAGAGGCACGATGCCCTTGAAGATCGAGTCGAGGTAGGTCTGGATCATGACGGGGTCGGAGTCCTGAACCGGAATGGACAGGATCGTGTTGAATTGGACGTTCGCCGCGGTCATGGCGCCGATCATCACCAGGCCGATCGTGGAGGTCGCCTTGGTGATGAGCTTCATGAGACCACCCTCGTACATCTCGGAGATGAAGTTGGTGCCCATGCTGAAGCCGAGGTAGGTCATGAAGTATCGGCAGAGGATCGACGGGATGTTGTAGATCAGCAGGAACATGATCGCGCCGAGGGGCGAGCCGCTCATGGCGAGGTTAATGCCGATGCCGGCGGCGATAACACGCAGGACGCCCCAGAAGATTGCGTCGCCGATGCCGGACATCGGGCCCATCAGGGAGACCTTGATACCGTCGATGGACTCGGTGTCGAAGTCTTCGTGCTGCGAGTTCTCCCTCTCCATGGAGGCGACGAGGCCCATGGCGAACGTGCCGACGTTCTGGGTAATGTTGTACCAAGTCGTGTGACGCTTCATGGCGTCGGCACGAGCCTCGGGGTCATCGGCATAGTAGCGGTTAAGCGCGGGCTGGACGGAGTACAGCCAGCCGTCGGCGCCAGCCTTGACGGAACCGCCGGCGCAGGAAGCGAACACGGAGAAGGAGCGCAGGAAAATGCTGTTGAGCATCTTCTTGTCTTCAGGGCTCACATTCTTGGTCAGGTTGCTCATGCGAAGAAATCCTCCTCGTCGCTGGTTACAGAGTCGCCGGAAACGGCCTGGGTGGCCACTCCCTTCTTGGTGAGATCGAAGATCTCCTTGTCGCGGAGGGCGGAGGCAACCGCGATGATGACACCGAGAACTGCGATGGCGATCATCGGGAGGCCGAGGTACTGGTAGAGCGTAAAGCCCAAGAAGAAGTAGATGCTGAGCTCGGTGCTCCACAGCATCTGGAGCAGGAGCGCCATACCAACGGCGGGCAGGAGGGCACCCACGGCGTTGAGGCCGCTCATGACATTGGCCGGAATCTGGTTGACAATGGCGGCAACGGGCTCGGCGCCAAGGTAAACGCCGAGGAAGGCGATGAGGCCAAAGGCGGCGTACTTAACGAACCAGAGAACGAAGTGCTGAAGCGCGAGGCCCTTCTCGTTGCCCTCGGCGGCCATCTTGTCAAAGGTGGCTGCGAAGAACGCGAGGAACACGTTGTTCATGAAGATCGAGAGAAATGCGGTGACGACGCCCACGGGAACGGCCAGTGTGATGGCGGCACCCTGGTCGATACCAGCGCCAACGGTGAAGGCGACGGCGAGGGCGGTCGCGGTAACAGGCTCGGCGGAGATAGCGCCACCAATGTTAACCGCGCCCATGAAGATCGCCTCGAGAGAGGCACCGATGATGGCACCGGTCTTGACGTCGCCCATCAGGAGGCCCGCAACGAGACCTACCACGAGAGGACGCTCGATCATGCACTGACCGAGAACCCAGTTGCCGCCGTAGCAAATCAGCACGGTCAACCAGGCCATTATTGCCAACCCAACCATTTGACTTCCTTTCTTTCATTTCATTTGGCCGCCTGGCCAAATCCCCTTATTTCCCCGCCGCCTCGATCAGACTCTTGAGAGGAGTCTTGGGATTGGACGGGATAAGCTGATGGAAAACCGGAATACCCTGCTCGCAAAGCTCCTTCGCGGCCTCGAGCTCATCCGGGTTGAGCATGATCGTGGAGTTGAGGGCGACCTTGCTATCCGGATCGGACTTGTCGAAGCGGCCGACGTTGGCAACGTTCACGCCCTCAATCTTGCCCGGCGCGCCCTTAACGAGCTCAAGCACGTCACGCACGCAGTTGGTGAGCGCGAAGATGCGCATGGAGTCCGCGCGCGGATCGTTCGCGATGCGGCAGGCATCCGGAACGTCCTTGACGAGGAGTTTCTGGCCCGCCGGCGTACCCATGGAAAGCGTCATGCGAAGGGCGTCGCTCTCCACGGCGTGCTTGTTGGCGACGATGATCCTGGTGGTGTTGAGCTCCTTGGTCCACACCAGGGCGACCTGTCCGTGAATCAGACGGTCATCGACTCGAACCTGAACAATCATTGCTTCCTCTCTCTACTTGTTAGTACTCTCTAATCAAAGAAGTCTCCCTCGGACTCCTCGTTGTCCGCGGCCTTGCTCGGAGGCTCGACGACCTGCATCGTCGCCCTCGCCAGTTCGACGCTCTGCTTGATCGAATCTGCCGTGACCGGCTCGGCGCCGAGGAGCGTCTCGATCACGAGGCCGAGGTTCATACCGGTGACGTGGACGATCCCGCGCTTCTCCGGCTCCATAAGGACGACCTTCTGGAAGACGGAACCACCGTAGATGTCGGTGAAGATGATGGCCTCGTCCTCAGGGCCCACCGAGTCAATAAAGGCCTGGATGCGAGGGATGAAATCGGAGTCGTCCACGTAGCAGCCAACTGCCTCCACCATGTCCGCCATGCCGGTCAGGATTCCGATCGAGCTCCTGATTCCGCTTGCGAGGTGGCCGTGCGACGCGACAAGAACTTTCTTCATCGAGTCTCTCCTAGAGCGAATAGTGGTTGGGGTTCAGAAGCTGGATCTTGCTGACGACGAACGCGCGCATGTCGGGGGCGGCGTCCATCAGGAGGCCTATGCCGTTGCCGTCGTTCTTACCGGAGTTGATGTCCTTCTCGAAGGCGCGGTACATGGAACGGAAGTACTCCGTGGCGATGTTGAACTTACTCATGCCGAGGTTCACGGCCTCCTGGAGCTGCTCGTCGGGGATGTCGGAGCATCCGTGCATGACGAGGGGGACGCTGACGGCCTCCCTGCAGGCCTTGATGCGCTCCATGTCGAGGTTCGGGACCTTGACATAGGGGCCGTGGGCATTGCCGACGGCGATGGCGAGCGAGCCGCAACCGGTGCCCTCGACAAACTCCTCGGCGAGGTTCGGGTCGGTGTAGTGGTCGCTGTTCACGAAGTCGTTGGCGTCAGAGCCGTTGCCGACATGGCCGAGCTCGGCCTCGATGTCGACGTCGAAGATCTTGGCGACCTGGACGACGTCCTTCGTGAGCTGGAAGTTCTCCTCATAGGAAAGTGAGGAGCCGTCGACCATGACGGATGGGAAGCCGGCCTTGACGCCCTTGACGGCGATCTCGTAACCAGCGGAGTGATCCTGGTGGACGGCGACGGGCACGCTCGCGCGCTCGGCGTAATAGCGGGCGGCGAAGGCGATGATGTCGAGGGCGCAGTGGTCCTCGAAGCCAGGCCAGTACTGGATGATGATGGGCATGTGCTCATCCTCGGCGGCCTGGATCGCATAACGGATGGTCTCCGTATTGATGACGTTAATCGCGGGCACGCCATAGTGGTGCTCGGTCGCATGTTGAAGAAGCTCGTTGACCTTGATGAGTGACATCTTTGTCTTCCTTTCACCTGAATAATCATTGGATCGGACAGTTCTCAGCTCGTCAGCTGGTTGAACACGAAGCGAAGCGCGAGGCAGGCAGGCGCTTGCGAGGCGCGGTGGAGCCTATGCGGCCGCCTGGCCCTCAGGCTGCGGCGCCGCGCTTCGACGCCATAGCACGTACGCCACAAGAGCAGCGACTGCAGCAATCGTTGAAGCGAGGGCGAAGGCCAGGAAACCCGCGTGCGTGCCGAGCGCATCGCACGCCCAACCGCCAAACAGGTTCGCAACCACGACGGACAGACCGCTCTGGACCATCGCGAAGGCGCTCTGACCTCGAGCGCGACAATCCTCGTAAGTGTGGTTGGCAATGTAGGTAACGCAGGAGTAGTAGACGGTCATGTAACTCACGCTCTGCAGCAGCTGGCCGCAGACCATGACCGGGACGATGCCGGTGCCCACAAGCACGAGCCTGAGCGCCGCCATGAAGCAGGAAAAGATCAGGAGGTTCATCTCGCCGAAGCGCCTGACCAGCTTGGAGGAAACGAGCAGGATGGGGATCTCGCTCGCAGCGGAGACCGCACTCAGGACGCCCACGAGGTTCTGACCCTCGCCAAGCTCGACCGCGTAGCGGCCCAAGAACGCCCCGATGAAGCCAATCGCGGCCGAACTGATGAAGGCGAAGACCAAGACGAAGGCGATCTCATTGCTGGTGAACAGCGAGAGGAGGCCCTTTCCGTGGGAGACCTTGGGATCGTCCGCGGCATTGGCGCGAATTCCCGCCTCGGGGAGGCGCCACATGTGAGCCGCGAAGACCACCAGCGCGGCGGAGACCACCGTGAACTGGATTTGAGGAGCCATGTCGAGCAGCCGACCGACGATCAGGACGACGATGGCATAGCCGATAGTGCCACCCATGCGAATGCGAGAAAAGTCCAGGCCAGAGCGATCCGCGAGCTCGATGACGAGGGAGTCGCTCAGGGGCAGGAGCCCCGAGAAAAACGCCGAGAATGCAAAGGTTACGAGAAGGACCGGGACGAACGTCGACGCCAGGTAATACAGCGGAGCGAGTACCGCCGCCGCAAGGCAGAGGGCCACGATGACCGCGCGGCGGCGCCCGAGCTTGTCGGCGATCGTCGACCAGAGCGGCTGGATGGCGAGCGCACACACCGGGGTCGCCGCGAGGAGAATGCCGGTCTGGGCCGCGCTGAGGCCGAGGCTCGTGTAGTGAGCGGAGAGAAACGGCGAGTACACGCCCGCGCAGACCCAGTAGAGTACGTTCGCGAAGAACAGCGAAGTCATGCTTGCGTTTGTCTTGGCGTTGTGCATCGTGCTTCTCCCTTCTTGCTCGCCGGGTGCCTGTCTGGGCTTCGAAGTGATTCACCATCTAGCGTGAAACGGAGTTGCGAGGCGTTGAAACAATGTTCTGTTGTTTCATCGTTTTCGTGCCGTTGTTTCACGGCTCATAAGATAGCAGCTCAAGCTGAGATTGCGCCGAGGAAGTACCGATTTACCGTGAACGGTAGGAAATCAGCGGTGAAACGCTATTTCACCGCTGATGAAACATTTTGCTTATTTTTCACCTCTCTTGACCTAAGATACAAAGCAAGCTAGGACCAAGGAGTAACCATGGATAAGACAGGGGATGTGCTCAGCCACATCTGCGCGGTCATGAGCAGCCTATCCCCCTCGGAGAAGGCAATCGCAACGTATGTGCTCGACCACCCGTCGGATGTCGCAACGATGACCGTCCGCGAACTCGCCGCAGAAACCGGTACGTCACCGGCGTCTGTTTCGAGATTCGCAAGGACGCTTGACTACCGAACCTATTCGGACATGCGTCTGGCGCTCGGCATATCCATCAGCAGGGCATCCGGCGAAGAAAAGGCCACGGACGGCAGGATTACTCTGGACGACGTCGAGGGCTCCATCAAGTACGTCCTGTCTCACAAGGTCAAGGAGCTCTCCCAAACCGCCTCGCTCATTGACTCCGATGACTTTTCGGCAGTCGTCAATCTGCTCCACAACGCCAACCTCGTCCTGATCGCGGGCGTCGGCAACTCGATTAACATGGGCGTAAACGCGGCGTTCAAGCTCTCGCAGGTTGGAGTCAGAGCGTTTTGCCCCAGTACCACCGAAGCCATGGTCTCCGTCGCAACCAGCCTCAAGGAGAATGACGTTCTGCTCGTCATTTCGACGTCCGGATACTCGAAGCGCCTCGTCAACATATTCGACTCTGCCGAGGATTCGAACACCCCCATCATCATGATCACAGACAACCCGGATACGCCGCTCGCGAAGCGTGCCACGCATATCATCCGAGCCATCTCGCGAGATCAGGCCATCACCGGAACCGAGATCGCCTTCTCGCACAGCTCAATCAACTTCGTCATCGAGCTGCTGTTCCTCTTCCTGACCTCTTGCTGGGATGACCCGGTAGAGTTTAACAGGATCATCTCGAAGAATCTCATGGGAGACAAGCAATACAGCTAGGACGACGCACGCCGGCGCACCGATGCCCAGACCGAAACGGGAGGACCCCTTGATAAAGCTCATCCTCGCAGACATGGATGGGACCCTGTTGCCGTTTGGCTCAAGGGTCGTATCGGAGCGCACGCACAGCGCGATTCTTTCGGCGCTCGATGCGGGCATCGCGTTCGGCCCCGCAAGCGGGCGCGACTACGCCGACCTGGCCGATGCCTTTGACGGCGACGCGCGCTGTTTCTCGACCGGCATCATGGCCAACGGAAAGAAGGTCTTCTCCAGCGGCGAACTCGTGTTCAAAAAGACGCTCTCGACGGAGGCCCTCGTCAAGCTCGATAGCGCTGTACGCCCCTACGCGGGGACGTCACTCTGGCTAGTCGCCGATGTCGATGAGACAGGCAAGCGCTGCGAGCAGTTCCTCTGCGCCGTCGAGCCTGGCGACGAATTCGCCCTGGAAGTCGTTAAGGACTCCGGAAGAGACATGGCGCTCGGAGACGTGCCCACGAACCGTGACGTCATAACCGCCGGCATCTTCGTCAACGTCAGCTCCGCCCCGACGGAAGTCGTTCGGAGTCGATGCAAGGAAGCCTGCCCAGAACTTGATTTCCCCTCGCCCGTCCCATTCTTCCTCGATGTTGTTCCGGCTGGCTGGAGCAAGGTAAACGGACTCGACGCGCTTCTCGGCAGCCTTGGGGTCACGCTGGACGAGGTCGCTTTTATCGGAGACTCGGAAAACGACGTGACGCTCCTCGATAAGGTGCCGAACTCCTACGCAGTCGCGGGCGCGATGCCAGAGGCGAAGGCCGCGGCCCATCACCTGATCGGGAACGCAGCCGAGGACTCCGTCGCGAAGCTCATCGAACAGATTGTCCAGCAGCGAGGCTAGGGTTCCGCCAGCGTGGCATGCGCCGCGTGCCTCGTCATCCGTTCGTGGCGCGCTACCTCGTGACGATCCAGAGCGTGGCCATCGTCGCGACGCCGATGCCTACGATGAGCGCGGCCCACAGGACGCGGACCACGGGGTTCATGTCGCCCGCCACCACCATGTCGTTCGCGTGCCAGAACCAGCTCTCGTTTCCCTTGCGCATGATGCCCTCCCTTAGCCTCGATTACGCCATCTATGGCCGAGCAATCGCAGGTCACGTGCCATGGATTTGCCCTACGCCCAGCTTTCAGTTCTGTAAGGCGGCGGGAGCCTGTGCGAGGCCCCGAGTCCTGAGGCTGTTGCAATGAAAATGGGAATCAAGGGGCACGCATCAATCATATGGGTTCCTTTCGAGGGCGATGGCAAACGAAGCATCCATCATATAATGGAGCGACGCAACCAGAGAGGTCACCCATGGAATTTTACGCAAGCTGCCCCGAGGGCTTTGAGTCCGCACTCGCCGACGAGCTTAAACGGCTCGGGCTTTCGCATGTACGCCGCCTGAAGGGCCGCGCTACGTTTGAGGGCGAGATCGAAGAAGGCTACCGCGCCTGTCTGTGGTCGCGCCTGGCCAGCCGCGTGTTTGTGGTGCTTGGGCGCTTTGAGGCGCAGGATGCCGATGCGTTGTACGACGGCGTTTACGACATTGCCTGGGAAAACATCGTCCGCCCCGGCGCCACCATTGCCATCACTGCCCGTGGTGTGACCGAGCAGCTGCGCAACACGCGCTTCTCGGCCCTGCGCGCCAAGGACGCATTGTGCGACCGCCTGGCCGAGACCACGGGCCGTCGCGCCGATGTCGATGCTGCCGACCCCGATGTCCACCTGCTGCTTTCGCTGCGCCAACGTCGCGCGAGCATCAGCCTAGACCTTTCAGGCGACCCGCTGTTCAAGCGTCTGCCGCCCGCGGCGACCCGCGCTGGCGAGGGCACGCACGTGCTACGCCCCGACTACGCCGCCCTGGTGTTGGCGCAGGTCGGCTGGACCGCGCTGTGCGAGCGCGAGCTGACGGCCGACGACTACGAGAACGAGGCTCTACCCACGTTGATCGACGCCTCGTGCGCCGGCGGCGGCCTGCTGCTGGAAGCCGTGAATATTCTGAACGACCGCGCCCCGGGCGCCGCCCGCGAGCGCTGGGGCTTTGAGGGCTGGCAGCTGCATGATGCCGACCTGTGGGAGCGGCTGCGTGCCGAGGCACGCGAGCGCGAGACGGCAGCGCGCGAGCGCCAGGCGCGCATCGTTGCCGTAGATGCTGACCCCGCCGCACGCAAGACCGCTGAGCGCATGGTTACGTGTGCCGGCTACAAGCGCTTTGTCGATTTTTGCGCCGCCAAATCTGCCACCGTACTGGACCACGCGGGCGCCGTCGCCGGTGCCGCCCTCGTCGCGGATACGACCGAGACACCGCTGTCGCTTATGCATGACGCCATGACGCTGGTCGGCGAGCTGCGTCGCGCGCCCGAGCTTACCGCCGCGCCGGTCGCCGCCCTCACCCGCGACGGCCTTATGGCCCGCGCGCTCCATGCCGAGCCCGTGCGCTCCATTGCCGTCATGCCCAACAACGAAGAGGCGACTATCGAGGTTTGGCCCTCGCTCGACCACGCCGCCGCAGCGTTTGAGGCTGCGACCAACGCAGATGCCGAGGAGCAGACCGCAAATGCCCAAGACGAAGCCGCCGACGCCCCCATGCCCGAGCCCGCCGCCACGCTCGACCTAGGCGACGGCAAGCCGCTGCCCGTGCTCATCCCCGAGTCGGAGCAGTTCGCCAACCGCCTGCGCAAGAACGCCCGCCTGCGTCGTAAGTGGGCCAAGCGCGAGGGCGTGAGCTGCTACCGCGTCTACGATGCCGACCTACCCGACTACTCCGCCGCCATCGACCTGTACGAGGGATGCCCGCAGACGCCGGGCCGCTGGCTCGTCATCGCCGAATACGCCGCGCCCAAGACCATCGACCCCGCGCTGGCCCAGGCCCGCATGCTCGATATCTTGGCCATCGCGCCGCGCATCCTGGATGTTCCGGCCGAGCACGTGCACGCCAAGGCACGCATGCGTTCGCGCGGCGGCTCGCAGTACGGCAAGCAGGGCGCCGGCAAGGGCGGCTCGGGCGAGCGCGCCAACATCGCGCGCCGTCGCCTGCCGCTCATCGAGGAAGGCGGTCTTACCTTTGCCGTCAACTTTGACGACTACCTGGACGTGGGCATCTTCTTGGACCACCGCGTCACGCGCGATCTGGTGCGCGAGCACGCCAAGCAGGCACGCCGCTTCCTCAACCTGTTCGCCTACACCGGCACCGCTACCTGCTATGCGGCCGACGGCGGCGTCGAGGAAACCGTGACGGTCGACCTCTCCAACACCTACCTGGACTGGGCCGAGCGCAACATGCGCCAGAACGGCTTTGTGGGATCGCAACACCACTTTGTGCGCGACGACGTGCTCGCCTGGATTCGCGACCAGCGCCAGACGCGCAACCGCTGGGACCTGATCTTTGTCGATCCGCCCACGTTTTCGAACTCGTCCAAGATGGGCCGCCGCACCTGGGATGTTCAGCGCGACCATGTTGAGCTTTTGGCCGGCGTATCGCGCCTGCTCGCACAGGGCGGCCATGCCATCTTTAGCTGCAACCTGCGAGGCTTCCGCCCCGAGACACGCAAGCTCGCACGCGCGGGCGTGGTGCTACAGGACATAACGGCGCAGACCATCCCCGAGGACTTCGCACGCAACCAGAAGGTGCACCATTGCTATATCGTGCGCCGCCTGCCCATCGAGGACGCCATGGCCGAGGTCGGCTTTAGCGCCGAGGAAATTGCCGAGCGAACCGAGGAGCTGCGCAACCCCGAGGCCCGCAAGCCCCGTGCGGCAGTACCCGCGCACGCGCAGGCCGGCAACGGCAAGTCCAACTTTGCCGGCAAACCCTCCCCCGCCGGCAAGCCCAAAAAGAAGAAGTTCTACGCCAGCAAGCCTAAGGGCAGATAACAAAGTTGCGGTGGAATACGGACTGTTTTGCCTGGAATTAGGCAAATTTAGACCGTATTTCACCGCAACTCATATTGGGATGGCGGGTGCCGTCCTACCCTTGGATGACCAGGCGGTAGCCGATACCCACGTGCGTCTGGATATAGCGCGGGTGCGCGGGGTCGGACTCGATCTTTTTGCGCAGTGTGCCCATAAAGACACGCAGGCTCGCCAGGTCGCTCTTGGTCGCCGTACCCCAAATCTCGTGCAGGATAAACTGGTGCGTCAGCACCTTGTCGGCGTTGTGCGCCAGCAGGCACAAGAGCTTGTACTCGATCGGCGTCAGATGCAGTTCCTCGCCATCCATCGTGGCGATGCCGGCATCAAAATCGATATGCAGCTCGCCGGTATCGAACGAGCCCTCGGAGGCAACGCCGCCCGTTTGCGCATACGAAAGGCGCCTGAGCGTCGTGCGGATGCGCGCGAGCAGCTCCTCGACCGAAAACGGCTTAGTCAGGTAGTCATCGGCACCGGCATCGAGCGCTCGGATCTTGTCCGCGTCCTCGCTGCGCGCCGAAACCACGATGATCGGCATGCCCGACCACGTGCGCACCGACTCCACCACCTTGACGCCGTCCATATCGGGCAGGCCCAGATCGAGCAGCACAACGCTCGGCGCCTGCGACGAAGCGGCGGCGATGGCGGCGTGGGCGGTCTCCACAGCCATATGGCGCAAACCGTGCGCCTCGAGCGCGGCGACGATAAGGTTGCGGACGGCGGGATCGTCCTCAACGACCAAGATGAGCGGTTTCACGGCAGAGTTCGGCACAGCGCTACTCCTTATCAAACGAAACGTCGGCGGCGGGAAGCTCAATCGTAAAGACCGAACCGTGCGGGTCCGCCGCGGTAACCTCTATGCTACCGCCATGTGCCAGCGCAATGGAGCGGCAGAGCGAAAGCCCCAAGCCCACACTGCGGCAGCTGTCGGCCAGGCCATGGTTGGCGGTGTAGAACGACTCAAAGATTCGCTCGCGGTCCTCGGGCGCAATGCCCGGGCCATCATCAGCAACCGAGCACGCCACGTGCCCATCGTCGACGCCAATCGAGATCACGATATGCGAGCCCGCGGGCGTGTAGGTGATGGCGTTGTTCACCAGATTGACCACCAGCTGCACCATCAGGCGCGCGTCGACGTTGACAAGCGCCGGCTCATCGCACGCCACCACCTTAAGGTCGTGCTCGCGCACGGCCGGGTTTACGTGGCGCAGCGCCTCCTCGACGATATCGTCCATGAGCTCGAGCGTAGTCGACAGGCGCATACCGCCACCCTCGAGCTTGGTGATGGCGAGCAGGTTCTCGACGGTGGCGTTGAGCCATTGCGCGTCCGAGCGAATGGATAGGAGCATGCCGCGGCGTGTCTGGTCGTCGAGCACGGCCGTGCCGGTCGAGCCCTGGTCGAGCAACACGTCGGCATTACCCGAAATACTGGTGAGCGGCGTACGCAGGTCGTGCGAGATGGAGCGCAGCAAGTTGGCACGCAGCTGTTCGTTTTTGGCGAGCACCGCCGCTTCCTCGCGAGCCTCCATGGCGCGGGCGCGATCGAGCGCCAGCTCGCCTTCGCTCACGATGGCATCGGCAAGCGTCCGCTCCTCGGGCGTCAGCGCATCGGGCTCGGCGACAATGGCGAACACCCCCACCACCGAGGCGGGATCGCCCGCGCGCACCATGGTGTCGCCCGAGCGCACGGTCAGGTATATGCCGTAGAACGCCGAGGCGCCATAGGTGGCATCGAGCGGCGTTCCCACATAGGCGGACGCCGAGAGCCGCGGCGGCATCTGCGGCGCCAGCTGGTGTACCGGCGCGGCATCGCCCACGGCCGTGTACGTCGTGCGCGGCAGCAGGTCATCGTTATCGGCATCGGCGCTATACCACACGACCGGACAGTCCGAAAGACGCGCCAGCTGCGTTGCCATAGCGTGCACAATCTGTTGCTGATCGCCACACCGCTGCAGCATGCGGTTGGTCTCGAGCACCATCTGCGTGCGACGGTCGCTGGCGGCGGCCTGCGCCAAGGCGCGGCGCAGGGCCAGCGCGATCGAGCTCGATACGAGCGAGACCGCAAACATGATAAAGAACATGCCGGGATAGACGCGGTCGATAAACGACAGCGCGTAGCGCGGGTCGACAAACAAGAAGTTGTAGAGCGCCACGGCGGCAGCCGAGCTCAGCAGGCAGTACAGGCGGCTCCAGGTAAAGAAAGCGCACAGCTGCACGGCAAACACATAGACGATCATGATGCTCGGCGCGAGCCCCGGATGGTCGAGCAGCGCGCCCACAATCGTCGCCGCGGCTAGCAGCCCCGCCGATACGCAGGCGTCATACAGAGGACTGCGACGCGTCAGCGTTGTACGCCGCCACCAAAAGTTCTCGGCAATATCGCCGTCCGCACGGACGTCCATCAGCGCCCCGCCCCTCTCTCAAAAACAAAAACCACCACAAAGGGGACTGGCACCTTTGCGGTGGTGGCCTCCTTGTGGTGGTTTCAAGTGTATAGCCTTTGCAGCCTGCGGTCGCTAGACAAACAGCAGACGTCGACTACGGACGCTCGTCGGGAGCCAGGCGCTGCATCTTGCTCACGGCCTTAAACTTGGTGAACAGCGGCACGTACTCAAAGCTCACGTTGGAGTTCTCCAGGCCGTACCAGCGCGCAGGCGTGCCGGCGGCGCGGCGGATGATGTACTTGAGCGTGATGGCCGTACGCTCGCTGGGCTCCACGTCGCTTTCGGGCGCCAGCAGCTTGCGGATCATGACGAACTTAAACGTACCGATGTTGCCCGGGTCCTTGTAGACCGAGTAGTCATGCGTCTGCGCCGGCAGCTCGCCGCTGGCAGCCAGATCCTGAACAACCTGACGCAGGTAAGCATTGACGCGCTGGTTGATCTTGTAGCCCAGATACAGATGCACGCGGAACACGTAGTCGGTGCCGAACGTCTCGACCGAGTAGGCAAAGGTATGCGGCTCCTCCATGGTCTCGACATTCACGAACCACCAGGCACGAGCGCGCTTGGGGTGCTTATCCAAAATCGAGTAGACGATATCGCGGTCGATATAGTCGGTGTTGGTGTCCTTGGTCAGGTACACGATGTTGTCGCTCATGAGCTCGTAGCGATCGTCGTCGCGCAGGCGTTTGAGCTGCGGCAGATAGCTGCGCAGCGGCAGCAGCGTAAACTGACGTTGCTCGACCGCCGTGCCGTTGTACCAGCACACCATAATGCCCATGATGAGTGCAGCCATAAGGATGGTGAAGTAGCCGCCGTGGAAGAACTTGGTGAGCGAGCTCACAAAGAAGAAACCCTCGAGCAAAAGGAAGAAGGCGGCAAAGATCCACGGCGCGACCTTGAGATTGCGCTCCACGTGCAGATAGAAGAAGAGCAGCATTGTCGTGCACATCATGGTCAGGGTAATGGCCAGGCCGTACGCGGCCTCCATGTGCGCCGAGTTCTGGAACAGCAGCACCACGACGACGCAGCCCACGAGCATGACGTTGTTGACCATGGGGATGTAGAGCTGGCCCTTGGTCTCGGCAGGATAGAAGACCTGCATATGCGGCATGAGGTCCAGGCGGCTGGCCTCGGACACCAGCGAGAATGCGCCGGTGATGAGCGCCTGCGAGGCGATGATGGCCGCGACGGTGGAAAGGCCGACGGCAAAGGGGCGCAGACCCGGGGCGAGCATCTGGTAGAAGGGGTTGAGGTCGGCGATACCCATGAGCTCCGGGTTGCCGGCGTTGTTGATAAGCCACGCGCCCTGGCCCATGTAGGACAGCAGCAGGCAGCACTTAACGAACGGCCAGGTGGCATAGATGTTGCCGCGGCCCACATGGCCCATGTCGGAATAGAGCGCCTCGGCACCGGTGGTAGCGAGGAAGCAGCTGCCCAAAATCATGATGCCCGCATGGTTGTTGGGGCTCAGCAGAAAAGCGATGCCACGCAACGGGTTGAGGCACAGCAGCACCGCGGGATACTGGCAGACAAAGAACAGGCCCGTGCCGCCCAGGAACAAAAACCACAGCGTCATGATGGGGCCGAAGGCGTGACCGATCTTGGCCGTGCCGATGCGCTGCACCAAGAAGAGCGCGATGATGATGGCAAGCGTGATGGCGACGACACGACCCTGGTCGTCACCGAGCACGGCATGGACCGCCGGGATGGTGCGCAGGCCCTCGATGGCCGTGGTGACGGTAACGGCAGGCGTCAGGATGCCGTCGGCGAGGAGCGCCGCGCCGCCCAGCATGGCGGGGATGATGAGCCACTTGCCGCAGCGCTTGACCAGACTGTACAGGGCAAAGATGCCGCCCTCGCCGTGGTTGTCGGCGCGCAGCGAGATCAGCACGTACTTGACGGTCGTCAGCAGCGTGACCGTCCACACGACAAGGGAGAGCGCGCCGAGCACGAACTCCTGCGTGACGCTTCCGATGCCGCCGTTGCCAGCAACGAGCGCCTTGGTTACATACATGGGGCTGGTGCCGATATCGCCATACACCACGCCCAGCGTGACGAGCATCGCCGAGATGCTCACAGGAATCGCAGCGTGCGAGGCTACTTCCTTTGCCTTTTGTTCCATAAGCCGGTTTCCTCCCAATTTTAACGTTCGACGGGATTATATGTAATCAGCCCATATTTTAATGGCACCGTTTTCCCAGCTAGATAAACATTTATGCGGCCTTTAGGCCACCGCGGCGATATGGAATGTGACAAGGGGACGCCCCCTTTGTCACATTCGTCATTTTCCGAGCCAGTTTTTGAACCACCACTCCATAGAGCGGCTCATCTCGGCCATAAAGGGGCTCGTGTGCTTACGGGTGTAGATGTCGATGACGCGCTCGCCCACCTCGCGGGCGTGCGGGCGAAACATCGCATCCATCTCGGCCACCTGCGCATCCATCGTCGCGGCGTCGGCGCGACAATAACGCTCCTCGTGCACCAGGTTCACCACGGGATGCGCGATTGCCGGGCGCTCCTTACGGGGCGTGCCGATGATGAGCATCGACAGCGGCATGGTATAGGCAGGCAAGTCCAGCAGTGCGGCAACTTCCTCGGCGTTCTCGACGATATCGCCGATATAGCAGCTCCCCAGCCCCAGAGATTCGGCGGCGACCACGGCGTTTTGAGCGGCGATCACGGCATCCTGCGCCGCGATGGCAAAGTCGCCCAAACCCGGCGCGCGGCGGGGCGCCTTGCCCGTGCGCTCGACAAACTCGGGCTCAAAGCAACCCACGTGCTCAAACAGATCGATCCACTTGGCATAGTCGACCACAAATATAAGTGCCCAGGGCGCCTTGGCGATCATGGGCTGGTGGTCGCACAGGTCGGCAAGACGATCGAGCGTAGCCTGCTCACGAATGCTTACGATGGAATACATCATCATGGCGCCCGCCGACGGCGCGCGACTCGCCGCATGCAAGATCGCCGCCCGCTGTTCGTCGGTCACCGCCACGGGACGGCCCTCGTCATCGCGCGCAAAGGCACGCGTGGAGGAACGGTGCTCCAACGTGTCCAATACAGCATTGCCCGTGGTCTCGACCGGATAGCCGCACGCATCCGCAGCCGTCGTACACACCCGCTCGTCCATAACCCATCCCTGCCATTTCTTTAAGAAGCCTTTACGTTTCCGTGTAATTCCCGTCCATTATCGCGCAGGTCGCCACTACATTGCGTCACACCGCCACACGCGCGCGTTAATATGGCTGGTTGTTGTGCGCAGCCACCAATCGCTGCGCATATCTTGGTAACAATCGGGTAAATCCCCGCTTTCGTAGGTTTTAGTTTGTGAGGAGTCTCAGCATGTTCGCTGCCGCCATCTCGCTCGTCGGTCTTGCGGCGACCGTCTACCTTGTCTTGCGCGAGGCCAAGGCCATTTGCGCAAAGTCGGGCACCGTTGCCAAAAGCGCTCTTGGGTGGAGCGTCGCCTTCGGCCTGTTCCAGCTCTTTTTGACCATTTGGGGCGCCATTGGCCTCGTCGCTCAAAACGAGCCGCTCGCCTTTGTGATGCTCATCCTGACCAACGCCATTCTCACCGGCTGCGCTTGGGCCAGCATCGCCCGCGACCGCATCGCACCGCGCGTCTTTGCGTTCGCCTCGGCCGACGCTCCCGCCCCCACTGGCAAGCTCGCCCGCCTGCGCGGCGCCTTTGTGGGCAAACCGCTCGTCGCCGCCGTCCTGTGCCTGCTGCTCGCCGGCGTCTTTGCGCTGCTGGGCATGGAGGTCTCGTCCAACCACGACTTTACCTGGGTCTACCCCCTGTGCATCCTGCTCGAGTGGGCCATCATCACCGTGCTCATGGTCGGCCTGTTCTTCCTGTTCCAGCGCCACGGCGCAGCCCCCGCAGTCCTGGCCTTTGCCCTCTTTGTCCTGGGCATTGCCGAGTTCTTCGTCATCACGTTTAAATCCATGCCCATCCAGCCGGGCGACCTTTCGGCCATCTCCACCGCCGCCGCGGTCGCCGGCAACGGCTACACCTTCTCCATCTCGCTGTTCTGCGTGCTGTCCATGGGCTTTACCGCCATCGCCATGCTGCTATGCGAGTACGCCGGCCTGGTGGCACCGCACCGTCAGAAGGGCGCCGCCAACGCCAAGCGCATGCTGCTCACCAACCTGCTCGTGGCGGTGCTGTGCCTGGGCGGCGTGACCGCGCATGTCACGCTCATCGACTACTACAACACCCTCGGCATCACCGTCTACACCTGGCGCCCGCTCGAGAGCTACTGGCGCGAGGGCTATCTGCCTGCCTTTATTAGTGCGGCGCAGTCCATCAAGCCGCCCAAACCCGCCGACTACTCCGTCGACGATGCCAAGGCCACGCTCAAAAAGTACGCCAAGGCCTACGACAAGTCCGACGCGGCCAAGAGCGACGAGCGCGCCGCCGCCCAGGAGCAGTTCGACAGCGAGAAGCCCACGGTCATCGCCATCATGAACGAGACCTTCTCGGACCTGTCCATCTACCAGAACATGCGCGCCGGCTACGAGGGCCCGCAGTACTTTAAGAACCTGTCCAACTGCCTCAGCCGCGGCAAGCTCTATGTGAGTGCCTACGGCGGCGGCACCGCCAATACCGAGTTTGAGTTTATGACCGGCAACTCCATGGCCAACCTGGGTTCGGGCGTGTACCCCTACACCATCTACAACATGGAGACGACCGGGAACCTGGCAGAGCAGTTCAAATCGCTCGGCTATTCCACCACGGCCATGCACCCCAACCACGCCACCAACTGGAACCGCGAGAACGTCTATAAGGACTTTGGCTTTGACCAGTTCCTGTCCATCAACGATTTCCAGGGCGCCGATACCCTGCGCGGCATGGTGACCGACCAGGCTACCTACGACAAGATTCTGGAGCTGCTCGACCAGAACGCCGACCCGCAGTTCATCTTCGATGTGACCATGCAGAACCACTCGGGCTACGACACGGGCCTGCTGCCAGCAGATAAGCAGATGCACCTCAACATCGACACGACCGATCTGGACGCCAAGACCGTCGAGGACGGTACGCTCTCCGATGTCGACGAGTATGTCTCGTGCATCGAGCAGTCCGACCAGGCGCTGCGCTACTTCCTCAACGCCCTGAGCAAGCTCGACCGCAAAGTGGTCGTGGTGTTCTGGGGCGACCATCAGCCGTTCTTCCCGTCCAAGTTCAACGACAAGTGGTTTACCGGCGAGGATGATGCCACGCACCAGGAACGCCTGTGGCAGACCGACTACATCATTTGGGCTAACTACGACGTTGCCGGTTGCGACCAGACGAGTGAGACCGACGACCTGTCCACCAACTACCTGTCCACCCAGCTCATGCAGCTGATCGGCGCACCGCTGACCGACTACCAGAAAGCGCATATGACGCTGCGCGAGTCGCTGCCCGCCATCAACTCCGTGGGCTACGAGGACGCCAGCCTGCGCTGGGCGCTCTCCTCCAACGTCACCGGTGACGACGCCGCTGCCGCAGCCGCCACCAAGGCGCGCGAGGATTACGCCAAGATGCAGTATTACGAGATGTTCCGCGACGGCAAGAACGTCTACACCGAGCACTTCCAGACCGAGGCCAACGAGACCGACCCCAACCTGGCGCCGGGCACGACCAAGATCAAATAGCGGGTCTATCGACCTGGTTCGTCCGCCCGGGCGGCGCGGAACGTAAGGTTCCCTGCTCGGACAGTCCTGCTCGCACGGAGAGCGCATTAAGTGCTCTCCGGCTCGTGCGGAACTCGCGATGAACCTTACGTTCCGCGCCACCGAGCAGACGCCTCGGTGTTGAGGCGCGGCTTGTCATGAGAGCATCCGCAACATATGTAAGTTGAAGGCCACATTAAGTGGCCTTCTTTGTATTCGGAAAGCCCGTCCCGCTCTGAATACATCCGGGCATGGAATATCCGCTTATTAGGCCTTCCATCAATAAAGGGGCGCCCTCCCGGGCGGCGGGCACGAAGTTCATCGCGAGTTCCGCACGCAAAGAAGGCCACTTAATGTGGCTTCCTTTGCGCAGGACTGTAGAGCAGGGAACTTCGTGCCCGCCGCCCGGGAGGGCGAAGCATTTAGAAGATGGACCTAGCGCTTATCCCTCCGGGATAAAAGCAGCGCGGCCATGAAAGCAATGATTGCAAGCGTCAGCAACACCAAGAGCAATGCGAGCGTGCTGTCGCCGGTTGCCGCCAGGCCAAACAGACCGGGGCTCTTACTGCCAACAGGTTGTACGGGGATCTTCTCGCCATCGTCTTCGGCGGTGATTTCCCAGCGAATTGCCTTGTTTGCGTCGGCAAGCTCGTTGCCCACCGACGTCGGGACACTTAGTTGCAAATTGAGTACCGTGCTGCCATCGCTCGTAAACGTTGCGACCTGCGTGGGATAGGCAAACACGCTGCCCGGCGTTCCCGTCTGGAGCCAACCGGCAGACGCATCGGCCGCCGACGCCGTTAGGGTAATGGGCGACAGCAGATGTGCCGTCTCGTGATCGACAACAGCCCGCACAAACACACGTACCTGGGACTTTACACCCGTGGCACGAACCCCAATCTGTTGCTCGCGTACATCGCCGGGCATTAGATCTTTAAAGGCTGGAAACAGATCGGGCTCTCCCGAGGAGTCCGTCGCTCCCGATACCGTTAGCTGGCGTGCATTTCCGTCATAGGCAATCGTGGGAACGTCAGCAAACGCACGTGCAGGAACGGCAAGCGCGATAAGGCAGACGATTGCCGCCATCACGCAGCGCAAGGAACACACAACGTCTTTACGAATCGGAGAAGCCATACCTACGCACCTCCATGCGGCGGCACCAGCACGCCATCCTTGACTGTACAGCCCCATGCCTCTGCAACTGCATCGTCGGGCGTGGATTGAATTGCTTGGGTCGAAATGTCAACGACCAGGTTCTTCCCATCTGCCTTCTGCTCAGTCACGCTCTTGATGAGCACATCGGTTTTGCCCATCGGAGCAACGGGAGACGTCCAGTAGTAGTACCCGTCGGACGCGACAACCCAAGACGAGGCGGTGTTGGAAGCAGATGCCTTGGACACACTGCCCCAGTCAATGACGTAGTCGGTGCCGGCAACTGGCTCATCCCACAGGCGTGCGCCATCCTGGTCCTGCCAGTAGATATCCACTGCAGCACGAATATAGGCGGGCGCAGTACCCGTGTTCTTCGCCTTGACATCGCTTTTCACTTTGCCGTTGCGCGTTTCCTGAACCGATGGCGTCACCGATCCGATGCCGAACTGGTTGACCAGCTCGCCCGTAACCGAAAGCCAGGCTAACGTGCCTGCCGTACCGACCAGGAGGATAACCCCCACCAGCAAGGCGATGATGCGCTTGCGCTTGGACATGCTAATCCTCCTTCTTTGCTACGTTGCCGTTGCTCCAAACGTTATGGGCACGATCGCTGCCGTCGATCCATTTGTCGTTCACACGCGTGTTCGTGCAGGTGAACGTGGCATCGTTCGCGCTCGATGCAGACGAAATCGTCAGCTCGGCAGTTTTACCGGGCGCCTTGCCCGGCGTGCTCAGCTCACCCTGGTAGCGCCATGCCCAAGCCGTATCTTCCTCGACGGTATAGATGCCAGCCGGAGCGGCGAACTGCACGCTGCCGACATAGCAAGTTTCACCGTTTTCGTCGCGCTGCTCGCTAACTTTCACCTCGACCATGCGCGTCTCGGCAGGAGAATCCTGCGACATCTTTCGCGTTACCTTAAAGCGGAACGTTTGCCCCATAGCGCTGGCATCGGTCGTCTTTTTAACGATCGTCAGCGCATGAGTCTGGGCAAAGTTGAACACGGCTTTGCCGGGGCCCTGATCGCCCTCGCCCGTCTTCTTGGACTCCAGACGGTTGGCCAGGTCGAACGAGCCGTCATCCGAACCAAGGCTGTAGAGCGAGACAAACTTGCCGTTTACGGGCTCTTCCGCCACAGAAACGCCCTCTGTACCAGGCCCGTAGCTTGCCCGCATTACCGTAACGGTCAGCCGCGTTCCCATAAACGGCTTGGCAAAGCAGACCTTAAACGGCGCCTTGTCGGCACTGTCATCGACGGTGTTGGCGGCGGCGGGATCGAGCAGCCACTTAAGCTGGGCGGTCATGGTTTCGGACTTCGCGGGATCAGACGTATCTTTGGCAACCACGCGATATGTAACGGGATACAGGTCCATGTCGCCCTTAATTGGCTCGTCCTTAAACACATCCCAAGGCTTCGTATCACCATCGGCGCCCACATATCGCCACTCCAAGAAGAGCTCACGCATATCGCCATTGGCGGCCGCACGCTCATCGAGCAGCGCGACGATCTTGGAATGGGCGTCCGGGTCGTATGCCACGGACTTTTGCTCCATCATGGGATTCCCGCTGTTGTCATAGACGGGGCGGCCGTTCTCATCCATTTTGGGAACATCAACCGTATAGACGAAGCCGGACTTGCCGTCCTGCGCACGCTCGTCGCCCGAGTCGACCGTCGCCGTAAAGAGAACCGACCCGTCGACACCGTGATAGCGCACCTTATGCGGCGCAATCTTGTACACCGCAGTGTACATCGCGCTCTTAAAGGGCTCATTGCCCTCGAGGGGATACTTGTCGTCACCGGTCATCAGGGTGTACTTGTTATCGGATTCATAGTCACGCGACCAGCCGACAAAGTCGTACTTGGTGCCATCCTTGCCGACAACCTCAGTTGCAGCTTTTACCTCCAGCGAAATTTGATCACCAGAGTCGGTCCGCGAAAGATAACGCACAGAACCGGGGTCATCCAGATTGGCATCGATATTCGATTGAACACGCACCGCGCTGGCGCGGTAGACCGGATACAACTCCATGGGGGCCTTGACCACGGTGCTTTTATTCACCATGGAAACGTCGTCCGACCAAACGACATAACCGTTGCCAGCTACCGGCTTAGTTTCCGTCCAGCCCACGAAGGCATTGTATGCGTTTGTTGTAGCATCGATATCGCCGACGTCATACGTTGGCAGCGGGATGCCGTCCTTAAGGCTGCCGAGAGAATCGCCCTGCTGGGCTACCTTACCGTCCACATCCCTGGCATTGAGATGGTACACAACCGCCAACGGCGAATAGTACGCCACAAATGTATAGGCCCCGCCGGGTTCCACCTGATGGGAATACGAGTTATCGCCGTTAGGTTCGATGTCTTCAACTTCGCCATTCGGAAGCTCGATCTCAACCTTCTGCAACTTATACAGCTCACCGCCTGCTTTATAAACCGGAGTCGTGACGTCAGGGGTCACCGTTGCCGTAGCAGGGTCGGTGCCCGCGTTGATAACGGGATCGATGTCGCACCTAGGCACATTGACCTTGTCCGTGCCCTTAAAACCGGCGCGATACAGGTTGGTGGTGTACCTAACATCGTACTTCGCGTACACCGGATAGGCATCCTGCCACTGGGTGACCTTAAAATCTGGTTTCACCAGATACGGTTCTGCCTTATCCGGGTCAGAAGTGGTGAAGGAATCGCCCTCGACATCGTAGATATACTTCCAGACGTCAGAATCCCTCTGGACCTCGGCGGTCGAAATCCAGCCCAGGAACTTATAGCCCGGCACCGCCATCTCCGCATCGGTCGGAGAAGCTTCGAGTGTCAGGTTGGGATTGACGTCACCCTCCTTTCCGTGCTCGGGCGTGTTGGCTACCGTCTGCTCGGTATGGATAAACGGATATTTATAGGTGTAGGTGCTATCGGAGTCCAGCAGCAACGGAGCCTCATAACGTCGCGTGACGCTCTTAACCGAGACATCGTCCTTGCCATAAAAGCTGACGCTTGTCGTCACCATGGCACGCATGTAATACTCCGAATCGATGCCAATCTCGCTCTGAACGGGGTTGCCCACGCAGGTCCAGCACCCGCCTTGGCGCTCGAGGGTCCAGAAATTTAAATGGTATCGCTTGCTCGCCGGCCTAAAGTAAAACTTCAGCGCTCCTGCGACCCACTCGTCATCCAGTGTGCCCGAACCCGGGAAATCCGTATCGGCAATGACATTTTTCCGGGTATCCACACCTGTATCGTTTTTGACCGTATGCGAATACGCTTTCAAAGGCGCAACGATGAGCGTCTCTGCCCCAAAGCGCCCCTCATTGCATTCGTCCTTATAGTTTTCCTTCAGTCCGTGATAGACGTGCTCGGAACCCCAGTGCACGATATTCTCTCGCACGTAGCTCGATCCGACCTGCTCGTTAAACGAAGTTTGGTACCCGTTCCACACAGAGCAGAGGAGTCTAGAATCCTTATAGGCATCGTTCGTCATCGACTTGACGTAATAGTCCACGCGGTACTCAAAGCGGGCGATGTAGGTATGCGGCACGGTTAAATCGACATCTGCGGGGAGCGTATAGCTGGGATCGCGGCTTACGCGCACCTCGAGCGGAGCATCCTCGGTTCCCTTGTTTTCGTACCAGCCCAGGAAGCGATAGCCGTCGGGCAGCTTGCCGCCATCGGACAGGGGCGTACCGTCCGTGTTGCACACCTGTACCGTGTAGACGCTAGTGCCGCCCCCGGCAGTCTTGACGTCGACTTTGGTTTTGCCCACGCCAACGCGCTGGCTCACATCATTGAGCGCGTCCTGCTCATTGCCCTCGAACACAGTTATGATGTTCGACACGTAGTCGCTGTACACGGGATAGAAGTCGGCTGGACGGACAACAGTGATCTCGCTACCCGCAGGATAAAAAGCTCCCTGATTTTTAAGCTCGGCTAACTTATCCGAAGTGATGGCGGCATAGGCGCCGTTCATACCTTCATCGCTGCTAGGCTGCGTGGTCCAGCCGATAAATGTCGCGGTAGCGGAAAGCCCCTCGCGGTCTTCGGGAGCCGCGGGCGTCAAACCCACGCCGTAGCGATACCAATCAGTGGACTTGTCGTGCGCGGCACCGGTTTTCCAATCAAGCGTCTTGCCCTTAACGTTATAGAACAGCACCTGCGCCTCGTATGAAGCGATAAAGAGGTCGTTACCCTTGAAGCCGAATTTTTCATCGACGCCGCTTCCGTTGTTGGCGGTGTAGGTCGAAGCCTTATCGTGGTCCGTGTTCTCCTCGACGCGCTTGTCAGCAGCGACAGCAGCAGCATCGGTCTTGCCGTTAAACCAGGCGTTATCGGCATCGATGCGGTTCACATTGACTCCGGACTCGTGGAACCAGCCCATAAAGCGGTAGCCGCCGTTCGCCTCGCTCAGCCCCGCGGGCTTTGCGGAGGTTTCCTGCCTGAACGTTACCGACGTATCGCCCTGGGCCAAGCCCTGGGCCGTTCCCGCCAGCACGGCGCTCACGGCAAAGGCGTACGGATCCGAGGTCTTCTGATCAATACCGAGTTTGGTCGCCTCGATTGTCGCGGTGCCCGCACCGGGAAAATCGATCGTCGCCTTAACGCTCTGGCCATGCACGGGGATATTCAGTCTGTAGTCCATCGCCCACTCGTTGGCATGCGAACCGCCCAGGGCCTCATCGTTAGCGGTCGAGCGCATGGTGCCGGCACAGAAGTCGTAGTCGTGCTCCTCCCACAGCTCGCGCGTGGCGTAGCGCCCGTCGTCCCACGGGCCGTAACCGTCGCCCTTGGTGGTACCGTCGCCGCCAAAAGAGGGGATCTTCTTCTCAGCCGCGGTACCCTGGCTGCTGCCGTTTAGGCTCACGCTCGGCTTAAAGTAGCATTCGGTAACCGTGGCGTCACCCTTGTTGGCGCGCGCAGCAATACCGCCCAGGTTCACATCGTTTTGAATGATGGGGATCACGGCGATGGGATTGTACTGACGCGAGCTCAAGTCACCCGCAAAATGGCTGCGAACGAGCTCGTTGCCCTCGGCCGTCAGAATACGACCCGCCAGGCCACCCGTCCATGCGCGCGTCACGGAGACAACGCCCACGTACGACGCGGCATAGCTGTAGCACTGCGCCGTCGAGAAGCAGTCGATAATCTTGGCGTTACCCGCCATGCAGCCCACAAAACCCGAGGCATACACGTTGTTGCCGCCCAGAGCGCCAACAGCCACGTCGTACTTATTGGTGACGTCGGTCATGCCATTCGCGGCAATCGAGCCGTCCTTCTTGCGCGTAGGTGTAACGCGGCAGTACTCAATCGTCGAATTTGTAACATAGCCGGCAAACGCCGCCATATACAGACCCTCACCGCCGAGCGCCTGTACGCCCGAGGTCGTATTGTTGACGGCACGGCCGCCACGGACCTCGCAGTTGTAGAGGGTGCAGCCGTCGAGCTCGCCGGCGATGAGACCGCCCTCAAAGCCTGCGTTGGTAATGAGGTTGAGAGCATTGTTGGCGCAGGTCACGTGCAGCGTGCTCTCCATGACCATAACGTTTTCGAAGCGCGTTTTGACGGCCTTGCCCACGATAATGCCACCGCGGAAGTCCGCCCACACGTTGGCGTCCTTGACCAGGAAGTTTTTGATGGTGGCACCGTTGGTCTCGGCAAAAAATCCCGTATCGCGCTCGGGGTCAAAAGCGTCTTTATCGTAGCTCAGGCCCTCAACGGTGTGGTTTTGACCATCGAACACGCCCTTAAACGGATGCTCCTTGTTGCCAAACGACAGATGCTTAACGGTGTTTGCAACGATGGCTTTCATGTCGTCGCTGTCGAGCTCAATGTCGTTATCGAGATAAACGTACCAGCCGGACGTATCGCGCTCGCGCGACAGCGCCACACACGACAAAAAGTCAGCCTCGTTTTTGATGTGGAATTCGTTTTTGTTCTCGGGCACGTCCTCGGCATGCACCACCGTTGGCAGCGCCATAACGCAGCAAAGGGCAATCGCTGCGACGGCAACCAGCCTGCTAAGCATGCCCCGGTTTTTGTTCTTGATCTTCATTGGCTAGTTCGCCTCCGGCCAACCCTCGACGTCAAGTACGTCGAGGGCGGTGTCGCTTGCCTGCTGGTTTTTGGCCTGCACGGCCTGAACATCGATATCGAGCTTGAATGAGCCGCCGCGCGCGGCATCGTGGTAGTCGCCCACAAAGCGCAGCGAGTCCATGAGGCTTTCCGTCATGGCGCCGGGGTCGAGCGTGCCGCCACGCCCGGCCAATCCGCGGTAGTAGTACCACCCATCGCCGCCATCGATCCACGGGGACCCCTCGCCCGCGTTCACATGAAACGCAACGCTGCCCGAAGCATCCGCGCTCGAACCGTCGGGCGCCACCGACGTCATGTGCAGACGCGCGCGAACGTACTCAGGCTGCGTGCCGACGTTCTCCACGCGCACAATGCGGCTGATGTCAGAACCCCCGGCCTTGGTGTCGGGATAGTCCCCGTGCTCGTTGGGCTCAAACGGAATCTCCTCGCCCTGCTCGTTGAGGGTGTATTCGCAGACTCGTACCTTCACGCTGCCAAACGATAGAACGTTGTTCGCCGGAACCATATCAACGGTAAAAGCCAGCGTGCCGCACAGGCACGCCAGGGCCAACAGCGCCATCGCGGCAAGCGCCAAGGTGCGTTTCTGATTGTCGGAAAGATTGTTGAGCATTACGTTCGCCAATCGTCGATTAAAGGGGAGCCGAGATCCCGGCCCGAAAATGGGGATGGGGAGCGGGCCGGGATCTCGGTGGGGAGGGATTAAGCCTGAGCCTGAGTCTTAGCCCATTCCTTGGCCTGCTCAAGGGCGTTGGTGGCCGCATCGGCCTTGTCGCCCTTCTGATCAGCGCCGAAGATGTAGCAGGAGACTGTCATAGCGGGCTTTTTATCTTTAACGACATCCGCGTTGTTCATGCCAGCCGGGATATGCACGGTGCTGAACAGCTCACCGGTGTAAGCAGCCTTGCCATCAGCGGGAGTAAGCTCTGCAGGAGTGCTGGTGCCATCAGCGGTATACATGAACAGACCGCTCACGTACTGGCCTTCGCTACCGTTGGTCTTCACCTGGTCAGTAGCAACCGGTTTCCAGTTGGAATTAAGGGTGAAGTACGGGGTCTTGGCAAGGGCGTTTTCGGCGTCTGTCTTCACAATTGCGTTCTTCACATAGATGAACACATAGGAGCTATCGGAATCCTTGCCGATGCCGACGTTGGGGTTCTTATTGATGGTGGTGCCGGGAATCATCTTGGATTTATCGGTCCATTTGGTCTCGAACAGATAACCATCCACTGAGGGGTCCGTGGGCTTGTCGCCGGGCTTGTTCGGCTGGTCAGGGTCGGGCTTCACTTCAGGCTTGTCGATGCTGCCAACCGTGAACTCATTCACCTTGGTTTGGGTCGCCGTCAGCCATGCATAGGTGCCAACGCCGGCGGCCAGCACCAACAGCAGCAGGGCGGCAATGATGCCGTAGCGCTTTTTCTTCTTGTTTTCCATCGTTCTCTTCCTTTCGAGAATCGTTTTCCCCGGCAACGGCCCCTACCGCCGCCGACGCTTTTCCCTGCCGCTATGAACGCCGCTCCCTCGCATGCACGCGGGTATGCTTGCCCGCAGGCTCGTCGGGAACCATCCGATCGAGCACAATCGACGCCGCGGCCAGCAGCGCCAGAACGGCCACCACAACAAGCAAACCGGGCATCGTCGTGCAATATGCGTTAACGAAGCCCAGGTAAGGGACACAAAAAGAAACAGTGCCGATAACACTCGAAAAAGGCGTCTGCTCGGCATCGTGCATGATGCTTCCGTCTGCATTTTTGTTCGCAATTCCCTGCGTGCCGATCATCTGCGCGGCAGGGTCGATCTCGTACACCTGGTGCGTCACCACGGCGCCGTCCGATCGGTAAAAGGTTGCATTGTCGCCCACGGTAATATCCGTTGGCTCAACCTGGCGGACAAACACCATGGAGCCAACGGGAAGATCGGGTTCCATAGAGCCCGAGAGCACAGCAAAGGGCATGTATCCAAATGCACGAGGAACAAAAGAAACAACGGCAAGGGCTATGACAAGCGCGAACGCCAAGCTACTCAAAAGTGCAATAAATCGTTTGAGTCTACGCGCCGTCAAAGTGATAATTCATCCCCCTTGAGGACCTATTCGACCCATCCAAAGGTCAGCAAGTTTCAACAGGAACCGCAAGGCGCTTGAAAAGTGAGTCCGAAATAAGCCAATTTGGAATCTTTTCGTAATAAAAACATAGCGATGTGCTACACATTTTTCAATGTTTTGTCGCTAAATGCTACTAATTTTGGCGTAAGTGGTCATTTATCCCCAAATTGGTCTGCTTTATCCAATATCTGTGACTAACCCCCTACGCAACTTCCCCATAGAGGGATTATTTTTTTGCGAAACTAAAATAATGGTACCCCCCCCCCCACATTAAAACAAATTGCTGGAAGTGCCCTTTATTTCCGACCCCTTTTACTGGAGTTTTATGACAGCCCCATCTAGTTCGCAGCCCATAACCCTCTGAAAACCGTGTCCCAGAATTCCCGTCCGGAGTGGGATGCGGCTTCCGCTTGTGGCCCCGTTGGGAAGCCGTATCCCGCTTCGATCACAAATTCCGGGTCGCACTTTCCGCCAAGACCCTCAACCGGAAACTACATCCCATTTCTCGGCCGAAAACTGGGATGCGGTTTCCACAGAGCCCCTCAACGGGAAACCGCATCCCATTCCAAAGGCAAATTCCGGGACGCAGCTTCCGCAACCCCACCCATCCGGAAATCCCATCCCACTCCGCACACATCCGGGCATAGAACAATCAGCTTATTAGGCCTTCCATCAATAAAGGGGCGCCCTCGTGTCACGAAAAAAGCCTCGAGAACTTCGAGGCTTTCACATTTGTATTGTTTTGCACGAAGGACCACGAACGGCGAAGCTACTCTCCCAGCACGGCCTTCTTGGCGGCTGCAGCCATGTTGTCCAGGTCTTCCTTGGTGGGATGGTCCTTCGCGGCAACCCAGTTGTCGAGCAGCATCTTAAATCGGGCGTTTTCGGGATCTTGCTCGAGCATGGCCTCGTAGCGCTGCTTGACCGCGGGGCCCATCTTGCCCTGGCACATCGCCCAGCCCGCAAGCTCGGCATCCCCAGCCAAATTGGAAGTTACGCGATCAATAATCTGCTGGTAATAGCTCTGGTCGGCCCCAAAGCCGCAGGTGCCAAACAGGAAGACGCGCTTGCCGTGCAAGGCGGAGAGCAACGCCGCGACCGACGGCGTGCACGCGCCCTTGTCGCACCAAAAACCGACGAGCACCGTGTCGGCCGCGCAGGCGCCCTGCGCCTCGAGCGCAACCTGATCTGCGTCCGCATCGTCGCTCAACGCCGCGGCGTGGACAAACTCAACGCCCGCAGTCTGCAGAGTGCGCTTGATCGCACCCGAAACCATCCTGGTATTACCGCTCTTGCTGTTAACCACCAAAGAGCACGTCATAGTCACGTTGCCTCGTTTCCCCCAAAACTAAAGCCACTAATGCAATTTATTAGATGAATATCTTAGTACTAACGTGACAGATGTAAACCACCGTCTGTCGATTGGCGACGCAGACGACATCTTTGGACAGATTTCGAACAGTATGTACTTCGGATTGAAACCGCCGCAGAACGTTTCACGAATGGCCGAAAAACTGTTTCACAAAACGCCGTCAAATTGTGTCACGGAGTATCGTCAAAATGTTTCACGCGCTGGTAGAACGCTATATAACAAGATCGCTCTATGGGACAAACAAACCTGATTAATTTGCCCCACGGGCTTGCTCACTGGGCGAACTGGCTGCGGTAGAGTTCGGCGTAGAAGCCGTCTGCCGCCAGCAGCTCGTCGTGTGTGCCCCGCTCGATAACCTGGCCGTCGCGCATCACCAGAATGCAATCGGCGTTGCGGATGGTGCTCAGGCGGTGCGCCACGACAAAGCTTGTGCGACCTGCCATAAGCTTGTCGAATGCCGCCTGAACCTGCAGCTCGGTACGCGTATCGATGCTCGAGGTCGCCTCGTCCAGCAGCAAGATAGCTGGGTCGGTGAGCATGACGCGCGCGATGCACAGCAGCTGTTTTTGACCTTGGCTAAACGTGCCGCCGTCCTCGCCGATCACCGTATCGTAGCCGCCTGGCAGCTGCGCGATAAACTTGTGCGCGTGCGCGCGCTTGGCGGCCTCGACAATCTGCTCGCGCGTGGCATCGGGGCAACCGTAGGCAATGTTTTCGGCCACCGTGCCCTCGAACAGCCAGGTGTCCTGCAGCACCATGCCAAAGGCGCGGCGCAGGCTCGCGCGCGTGTAGTCACGCGAGGAGCGACCATCGACCGCGATGCGCCCAGCATCGATATCGTAAAAGCGCAGCAGCAGATTGATGAGCGTCGTCTTGCCACAGCCCGTGGGACCGACGAGGGCAAAGCGCGTACCGGGTTTGGCCTCGATGCAGATATCCTGCAGCAGTTTGCGGTCGGGCACATAGCTAAAGTCCACGTGTTCAAAGGTCACCTCGCCCTGCGGGGCGACAAGCTCCACGGCATCCGCCGCGTCGGGCTCCTGCTCGCGCGCATCAAGCAACGCAAACATGCGGCGCGCCGAGGCGTACGCGGTCTGGATCTGCGTGATGACGTTCGTGACCTCGTTGAACGGCTTAGTGTACTGGTTGGCGTAGGACAGGAAGATCTGCACGCCGCCCACCGTGAGCGCCGCCGGCACGCCCGTGATCACGCCCACGCAGCCGATCACGGCGACCACAGCGTAGATGATGTTGTTGATAAAGCGCGTACCGGGGTTGGAAAGCGAACCCATAAACTGCGCGCGCTCACCTGCCGTATACAGCTCGGCGTTAAGGGCATCGAAGCGCTGCTGAGCGCTCGGGCCGTAGGCAAACGCGTCCACGAGCTTTTGCTCGCCCACATACTCCTCGATATGGCCGCCGAGCCGGCCTTGAATGCGTTGCTGGGCCGTAAAGCTCTTGTTGGAGAGCTTTGCGATGGCGCCGGCCGCAAAGATGGAAAGCGGCGTGACGAGTACCACCACGAGCGTCATGGTCAGGTTGATGGAGAGCATAAACGCGAGCGTGCCCACAATGGTGATAACGCCGGTAAAGAGCTGTGTGAAGCCCTGCAGCAGACCATCGCCCACCTGGTCGACGTCGTTGACTACGCGGCTCATAAGGTCACCATGGGCATGGCTGTCGATAAAGCTGAGCGGCATGCGGCTGAGCTTGTCGCTCGCCTCCACGCGCATGTCGCGCACTGTCTCGTAGGACAGGCGGTTGACGCAGTAGCCCTGCAGCCACTGGAAGGCCGCCGCGCCCACCACGACAATCGCAAGCTTGGTGACGAGCGGCAGCAGCGCGTCAAAGTCCACCTGCCCGGCGGCAACGATGAGGTCGATGCCCTCGCCGATGAGGATGGGCGTATAGAGTTGTAAGATCACCGAGATGGCAGCGCTCACAAACGACGCCGTAAACGAAATGCGATGCGGACGGACGTAGCCCAGCAGGCGGCGAGCTACCGCGCCCACGGGGTAGCGCTCGGGGTCGCCGGGCTGACGCGGGCCGTCACCCAAGTCGTTGAGGTTATCGTTGCCGGACACGTTGGCCGTCATCGTGGCGACCGAACCGGAGGAAGTATACGGATTCATCTAGCAGCCCTCCTTTGCGCAAGTGGATGCCAGGGCGCACGCGGCGCCTGGGGTGGACGTGGACGTCGCGCTCCCCTGCTGACCCTCGAGCTCCTCACGACGAAGCTGCGACTGGCAAATCTCGCGATAGAGCTGGCAGGTCGTATACAGCTCATCGTGCGTGCCCAGGCCCGCGACCGAGCCGTGATCGAGCACGCAGATCATGTCGGCGTCGCGCACGGTCGAGACGCGCTGGCTCACAATCACCGTGGTCAGCGGCAGCCCACCCTCGGCGGCACCGCGCATGCTTCGTTCGCGAATGGCATGGCGAAGCGCCGCATCGGTCTTAAAGTCGAGCGCCGAGGCGGAGTCATCCATAATCAGGATCTGCGGCGAGCCCACCAGAGCGCGCGCAATGGTCAGGCGCTGGCGTTGGCCACCGCTGAAGTTCTTACCGCCCGCCTCGACCGGAGCATCTAAGCCCTGCTGCTTGTTACGCACGAACTCGCTGGCCTGCGCCATATCGAGCGCCGCCCAGAGCTCCTCGTCGGTCGCCGACTCGTCACGCCAGGTCAGGTTGCTGCGGATCGTGCCGCTCACCAGCGACGCGCGTTGCGGGACGGTCGCGACCACATGGCGCAGCTGATCGAGCGGCCAGGCACGCACGTCGGAGCCCATCACGCTCACGCTGCCGGTGCTCGCATCGTACAGGCGCGAGATAAGCGAGACGAGTGTGGACTTGCCGCTGCCCGTGCCGCCGATAACGCCGAGAGTCTTGCCCAGTGGGAGTTCCAGGGTCACATCGTTGACGGCATTTGCCGCGCCCGCGCCAAAGGAGAAGCTCGCATGGTCAAAGCTCAGCGCGGGAACTGGGGCGGCATTGCCCGGCTTGGGCAGCGCGACCGGCTGGTTGCCCTCGTCGGTGATGCTCGGCACGCAATTGAGCACCTCGTTGATACGCGACGCACTGGCGCTCGCCTTGGTAAAGACCACAACCAGGTTGGCGACGTACACGATGGAGGTCAGGGTCTGCGTCATGTAGTTCACAAACGCCATGACCTGACCCTGCGTGAGCTCACCCACGTTGACCTGGATGCCGCCCACCCACAGGATGGCGCACACGCCCAGGTTCATCACCAAAAACGTGACGGGATTAAGGATCGACGAGAGCTTGCCCACCGCGATGGCGGTATGGGCCTGGTCATCGGCGGCTTGGGCAAAGCGCTCGCGCTCATGGTCCTCGCGCACAAAGGCGCGAACCACGCGGGCGCCCGAAAGGCCCTCGCGGCAGATAAGCGCGATGCGGTCGAGCTTTGCCTGCAGCTGCTTGTAGTACGGGATACAGCGCGCCATGACAAACCAAAACACCAAGCCGATGGCGGGCGTGCAAATCAAAAAGATCATGCCGAGCTTAAGGTCAATGGCAAGGGCCGCGACCATGGAGCCCACGGCCAAGAAGGGCCAGCGGATGAGCATGCGTACGCCCAGCGCCACAGCGAGCTGCACCTGGTTAACGTCGTTGGTGATGCGGGTGATGAGCGACGGCGTGCCAAAGCGATCGAGCTCGGCATAGCTCAGTTTGTTGATGTGCTGGTAGAGCGCACCACGGATATCGGTGCCCATGCCCTGCGAGGTGAGCGCCGCCATCTTTTGGCAGACGAGCGTAAACGAGATGCCGATCACAGCCATGGCGCCAAGTACCATGCCGTAGTGGATAACGGCGTTCACATCGTGCGCGCCAATGCCCTTATCGATCATCTGGGCAATCACCAGCGGCGTAAGCAGGTCAAAGATCACTTCGATCAGCTTGCACGCAGGGCCGATCACCATATACCGGCGAAACTTACCGCCAAAACGCCTGAGCAGCTCAATCATGTATAGGCGCTCCCTATCATCATCCACATTCAATTCGAACCATGATAGTACGGTGAGCCCAAAAGAAGCGTAAACAACTCGTCATTTCTAATGGGATTCGGTTTCCAGAGAAGCGGAGAGGTGCGCATGCCCGGTCAGCGGCGCGCCAATCGCTTGGTATACTTACAGTAGTGCTACCAGCCGAGCCGCCGACCCTTGAAATGAGGTGCCGAGATGAACGACATTCTCGCAAGAAGAGCAAGACGAGCAACTGTGGGCATCGCCCTTTCCGCGGCACTTGTCGCGGGAATCGCCCCCGCAACGGCGATCGCGGCAGAAACCAGCTCCCCCACCGGTGCAGTTGCCTTGCAGACGGAAGATACGGCCACCGCAAAAGAAAGAGCGTATGCAGCCATGCAGGAAGCGCTCAAAAACCTCGAGGCCGCAAAAGACGCCGCAAGTCTTGAGAAACTTGCGGTAATCGATGATGACATTGCCGCTTTTCAAGAGATCTACGACATGGTGGTGACGGAAGCCGCCAAACGGAGGGAGCGCCTTCCCGCCATGCAAGCGAACGTCGATGCAGCCCAAGCCAAATACAATGAGGCCCACAACCGGACAAGCGGCCTTCAGGCAGAATTAAATAAGGCAATCGACGACGGAGCTTCTAACGAAACTATTAAGCAGTTGCGAAGTGAGATCATGTCGGCAGAAAGGCGAGAAAAATCTTGTGAAGATGATCTTCACCACTGCCAACGCCGGCTCGAAAGCCAGAAAAAACAGGTTCAGTATTTCGAAAGTGAGGCAGAGGAAGCCAAAGCCCACATCGATGAGGACATAGCCAAGCGAAATGCACTCCTCGGCGATTTGGAAAAGGCGCAAGCGGCCTATGACGATGCCTGCAAGGCATACGAAGAGGCGAAAGCCGCGGCAGATAAGGCCACCTCGCCCGAGATAACGAAACCCGCCGAGACGACAAAACCCTCCAGCTCAGCGCAACCGGCCGAGACGGCGCAGCCCGCCAGCTCGCCCGCGACCGGCAAAGACGCTCCATCGAGCTCCACCAAGCAAGCAGATACGACCACCGGCAAGCTCGCAAACACAGGCGACACAGCGCCGAGCGCAATCACACTCGCAGGAATCGCCGCCGCAGGACTCGGAATAACCGCCACAGCCACACGCCGCATCAAGAACTCAAAATAGCCGCCAGCGGTTATTGTCTTCGCCAATCCATAAGCCCATAGACAAAGAGGCCCGTTTCCCCAACCAAAACCAGGGAAACGGGCCTCTTTACTTGTAAAAACAAATGGTAATGCCACCATCTCTTGAAGCACATCGCCACCGCGCTCCAAACAACGCCAACGAGCAGCATTCCTTAAGGGATAGATTTAATTTAGGCTAACGCGCCTTTACGGGTGATTTTTGGACGAAGTGGTCCCGGTGCCGGCGGGCTGTTTGGTAGTCGAGCGATCCCGCAGGCAAAGCCGAGGACCAGCGAGACACCAAACAGCCCGCCGGCACCGGGACCGCATCGCGGCACCAAAAAAGCGCCCGTGCGCTCGATGGATTCGGATGCCCGACAGAGGCTCCTTATGGCTGCTTCCTTCCGGACCTGACCAGATTCGGAACATGTCGTCATCCGAACCCATCGAACGCGCTAGGCGCTCGGTATATCTTACCCGCTCCCGCCCGATGGGGCAAGACAGCTAATTTGGGACGGGGCTTTTTTGACTACTTGGGCAATCAGATCGGCATGTAGTCAAAATAGCCGTCCCAAATAGACTGGTCTGACGCTGCGCCACGAAAAGGGTCTATCTACTACGTTTAGACCGCATGGGTCGACCATAGCCGACTTTTTCGGAAATCGGCAAGCTCTCTACCTGCGGTTTTAATTTCACAAAATCCGGGATGGTCGAGGGTGACCGGTTTAACGTAGTAGATGGCCGCATTTCGTGGCAAACGGTCCGACTCGAGACCCATGTCGACCAGCCTCGGATGGCAATTCACGAAGTTGCGGTGGAATACGGACTGAATTGGCACCTTAAAGGCAAAAACACTCCGTATTTCACCGCAAGTTATTGGGGGGATGGGTTTTAGAGGCGAGCGAGGTCATAGGCTTGGGCAGCTGCCTCGCCGGCGCAGATGAGGTTGGTTGTGGCTTCTTGCGGATCGAGTGCCCGCTCCAGGTCTATGGGCTTGCGGCAGATCGGAAGCGCCAAGTCGATGCCCTGCCCATACACCGCATCCAGGCTGTCGGCACGACCGCCCACGACAGCGGCCACCGGCTTGCCATATCGCTTGGCACGGCGGGCCACACCCACCGGCGCTTTGCCGGCGGCGGATTGCTCGTCCATATTGCCCTCGCCCGTTATGACCAGGTCGACATCGCGCACGCGCTCGTCAAATCCCACGAGATCGAGCACCGTCTCCACGCCCGAACGCAGCTCCGCACAGAGCGCCAGCAACGCCGCGCCCAAGCCACCGGCAGCGCCCGCGCCGGGCACGCCGAGCACCGAGCCAAATGTCCGCGCACCCTCGGGCACGCGCAGTAACCCCTGAGCCCGTGCCTCGGCAATCGCCGCATCGAGCAGGCGACCGTAGTCGACCATCCAGCTGTCGCACCTGCTCAGCGCCTCGGCATCATCCGTCGGTAGGCCCTTCTGCCCACCGAACACCGCTAGGGCGCCTCGGCGTCCCACAAGCGGATTCTCGACATCGGAAAGCACCACGACACGCGCGCCGTTCAGCGCCCGAAGCGCTGGCGCCAAATCGATACTCACCACGTGTTCGAGACCCGCGAGACCGGGAGCGATATCGCGGCCGTGCTCATCGACAAGGCGCGCGCCCAGCGCCTGCAGCATACCGGCGCCACCGTCGTTGGTGGCGCTGCCGCCCAAGCCAATATAGATAGTCTTTGCCCCGGCACGAACCGCACGGAGCATCAGCCCGCCCACGCCATAGGTTGTAGCAGCCAGCGCCGACGACTCCGTGCAAGGCGAGTACCCGATGCCCGCGGCTTCGGCCATCTCAATAACAGCTGACTCATGCTCGACATCAACCAGCATCCGGGCAGGCACACGCTCGCCCAAGGGACCTGCAACCTCGCAGGTCACAAGCTCGCCACCGCAGGCGGCAACGGCGTCGAGCGTTCCCTCGCCACCATCTGCCAGCGGCAATGTGCACACCTCGGCATCGGGCCAAACGCGGCGCACGCCTTCGGCAACCGCCGCCTCCGCCTGCGCGCTCGAAACGCTGCCCTTAAAGGAATCAATCGCCAACAGCACACGGCGGGGCCGGCGGCACGCGGCACCAAAATCGACCGCCTCAACGACGATATCTTCGGCACACGCGAGCGCCTCGGCATGAGCGGCATGCGCCTCAAGATCGGCCCCACAACCGCAGCCAGCACCATCGGTGCCACGCAACCCACTAAAATAGCCGCTCAACACCTCACGACACTCGTCTGCCAGCACGCCAGCCGTCACGCTAAACCGATGATTCAGGCGCGAGTCGGCATTCAAATCGTATAGGGATCCCAGCGCGCCGGCCTTGGCGTCGCTCGCGCCGTACACGCAGCGCCCCACGCGCGCATTAACCATAAGCCCCGCGCACATGCAGCAGGGCTCGAGCGTCACGTAGACCGTACAATCGGAAAGGCGCCAGCGTCCAAGCGACTGAGCGGCGGCGCATAGGGCCGCAAACTCGGCATGCGCCGAAGGATCCTGGTCGAGCTCGCGGCGATTATGCGCCCGCGCGACAATCTCACCCGCGCGCACCACTACGGCACCGATCGGCACCTCGCCCACCGCCGCGGCGGCACGCGCCTCCGACAGCGCCTCACGCATGAACTTCTCATCGATTCCGGTGCTCGTCATCGTTCGCCTCCCCTGTTGCAAATCCAAAACGATGCTATCATTACGACTCACGGAGAGATGGCAGAGCGGTTGAATGCGGCGGTCTTGAAAACCGTTGAGCGCGAGAGCGTTCCGGGGGTTCGAATCCCCCTCTCTCCGCCACTCTTAGTGACTCACCGGCGTCATGGTCCGCTCGAACAGCGCATCGACCACGTCGGCGATTTCGGATCGGCGCTCCAGTACGTGGCCCGATTCCCACCACATGGTAAAGAGCCGAATAATGCCGCCGGCGACAAACTCAGACGTCGTCTCGAGCGATACGGGCGCAAGCGCATCCTCGTCAAGCGCGCTCATCACGCGCCCGCGTATGGAGCGCGCGATGCGGTCGCAAATCATGCTGGTCAGCATGCCCGACATACTGCTCGCCAAAATGTTATCCATGAGCTGCTCATGCGCCAGAATCAGATCCATGGCATCGGCGAACACTTCGTGGCGAAGCGCGCGCACGTCCTCGGCGCCCTCCGAGCCATCCGCATCGGCCCGCTTTTGCGGCAGGCCCGACATGAGTTCATCGATGTAGAAGGCAAAGTAATCGTTTTTGTCGCGGAAGTGCTTGTAGAACGTCGTCCGACGAATCATAGCGCGGTCGCACAGCATGGCAACCGTCACGTCCTCAAACCGATGCTCTTCGAGCAGCTCAGTAAAGGCCTCGAACAGGGCCCGATAGGTTTTCTTGATGCGAAGGTCCATACGTATCGCCCTCCTCAAGGAAAAGACAGCGTTCACTAATCTGTCGCATATCTTACACCTGTATCGCCCACTCCCTGGCGAACGGCCTCACCTTGGTGGAAACATAACGCTTACCGGAAAGTTCGGTATCGCCAAGGGTTGCGGGTATACTAGTAGCGTTACACCAACGGCAGCCGGCGGAAGACGCCGCGGCCATTCGAAACGGAGACACCATGATTCCCGTCATCATCGGTATCGTTGTTGTCGTTGTGATTGTCTGCGCCATCGCCGGCATCTACAACAACATGGTCACCAAGCGCAATCGCATTGATAACGCCTGGCAGAACATCGACACGCAGCTGCAGCGCCGCAACGACCTGATCCCTAACCTAGTCGAGACCGTCAAGGGCTATGCCAAACACGAGCAGGACACGCTTGCCGCCGTGGTCAACGCGCGCAACGCCGCCGTGAGCGCTACCACGCCCGAAGCCAAGATGGAAGCCGACAACGTGCTGACCGGCGCCCTGCGCCAGCTCTTCGCCGTGGCCGAGGCTTACCCCGATCTTAAGGCGAACACCAACTTTACGCAGCTCCAAGCCACGCTCGAAGACACCGAGAACAAGGTAAGCTACGCGCGCCAGAGCTACAACGACTGCGTGCTTAGCTACAACAACGCCATCCAGACGTTCCCTGCCGTTATCTTTGCCGGCATCTTCCAGTTTAAGGAGCGCCAGGGCTTTGAGGCAGCCGAGGCCGCCCGCCAGGCACCGACCGTCAAGTTCTAACAAGTTGGCAACGCATCCTGAATCGGCTATATGCATAAACCGCTCCGTCGAATGCATACTTCGACGGAGCGGTTTCCTTTTTCGCGTAGGTCCCCCTCTAAGCGCCGTGCATTTTTGGGAGTATTCAACATAACCAAGAGCATCGGGTGCCACGACAAAGGCCAAAGACCGCGAAAATCCCTGCAAATCAAGTGCTGTCGGGTGGCGCGCGCAGACGTGGTGTAAGAGCGTCCCGAGGTCCGTCGCTGCAAGTCC